>Ga0224513_10000964_pt1 | contig 11602 bp, 10 predicted proteins | sample SF_May12_sed_USG_5_FD_169109 | JGI IMG/M metagenome (GOLD analysis project Ga0224513, IMG submission 169109) | Sediment microbial communities from San Francisco Bay, California, United States - SF_May12_sed_USGS_21 | ecosystem: Environmental > Aquatic > Marine > Sediment | place: USA... | reverse complement strand
ACCTTGCCGAAATGATCGCGCAGCGACTTAACAGACCGAATCAGGCCGAATATGGATTCCTTCTGTTTCTCGGCGCCGCCGAGTTCACTGATAAAAGCATCACCTTCAATCAGTTTCTCGTAACCAAAATAGACCGGCACGAAGACGATCGGCCGTTGCGGGTTCTTGACATACGAATTGATCGTCATGGCCAGCATGCCGCCTTTCGGCTGCAACAGCCGCCCGGTGCGGCTGCGCCCGCCCTCGATGAAGTACTCCATCGAGTAGCCCTTGCCCAACACCTGCTGCATATAGGAATCGAATACAGTTGCGTAGAGCCGATTACCCTTGAAACTGCGCCGCAGGAAAAACGCACCACCCCGACGCAGGATGCCACCGACGATAGGCAAGTTGAGATTGATGCCCGCTGCGATGTGAGGGAGATGCAGACCCTGCGTATACGTTACGTATCCCAGCAGCAGATAGTCGATATGACTGCGGTGACAGGGCGTATAGATAACCTCTTTGTCCTTGGCGACTTCGTGGAGCTTCTCCATATGGTTGATCTCGATACCATCGTAGATCTTGCTCCACAGCCATCGCAGCAAGCGCTGCAGCACGCGAATGGTCGGGTAGGAAATATCGGCAGCGATTTCGAGCGCATATTTTTCTGCCTTGCGCCGGGCCACTTCCTGTTTGCGATAGTCATCGCCGCTTTCGGCCAGGATTGCTTGCCGCACCGCCGGCGCCCGCAAAACGTCGCGGATCAGGGTACGGCGATGGGACAGGTCAGGCCCGACAGTCGCAACCCGGCGTTTGCGGAAGTGCGTGCGCAGGACGCGCGACACCTTGCGATAAGCAATCTCGAGTTCGTCGCTCTCCGCACTGATAGACCGCATGGGCAAAGCATGACTGAAGCGCAGTAATGTGCTTCGGCCATGCAGAATAGTGGTAAAAAACTTGCGTGTCCGGCCGATGACATCCCAGTTTTCCGAGAACAGCAATTTGAGCAAAGAACGCTCTTTCTCGGGCGAGCGACCCCAGTAAATTGCTACCGGAATCAGCAGCAGGTCTTCGTCACCGTCGTGAGCGGCTTCCACCAGGCGCTTGAGCCTCTGTGAGCCCATCTTGCGGGGTCGCCGAAACCAGAAGCCTTTCATGCGCCGCAAGACGACGAAGCGCCGATACTCGCGATTGCCGCAGAACTCGAATGGCTCCGTCGGAGACGGCATGCCATGTTGTTCCGCAGCCTGTTCGAGTGCCAGGACGTCGGCCAGTCCGCCCGTCTCGAGGACGTAACAGACCTTGGCGTCGGGGCTGGTTATCAGCTCGGCGGGGATGTCAGGCTGGACCTCGGGGCGCGCCCAGATGGAGAACACCTTGCCTGCCAGCCAGTAGAGCGGGCGAGAAAATAAGCCTGCGATGTTCATGGCCGACAAGTCTACCCAAAAGATTGCATCAGCAGACCGTTGACATTTAAAAAAAAGAGGCGCTCAAAATTTCTTTTCTTTAATGTGGCCGTCCTGCTCGACCTGTCTGCCGGGGCGCTATAATCCCTGTATGAATTCTCGACTGGCTGCATTGGCAACACTACTCATCTGCGCACCTGTTTTCGGGGATGACGCTGTTTTCATCCAGGTACTCGGCATCGCCCAGGATGCGGGCTACCCGCAGACCAGTTGCTACCAACCACACTGCATGCGTGCCTGGGAGAACCCCGAGCTGCGCCGCAAGGCGAGCTCCATCGCCGTTGTTGACCAGGCCCACAAGACCAAGTACCTGTTCGACGCGACGCCTGACATGCGGGAACAACTCTACGACCTGCATCGCGCCGCGCCCGACGGCGAGTACCTGCTCGACGGCGTGTTCCTGACGCACGGGCACATGGGTCACTACACCGGTCTCATGCACATTGGGCGAGAGGCCGTCGGCGCTTCTGACATTCCCGTATACGCGATGCCGCGCATGCATACCTTTTTGTCGAGCAACGGGCCATGGGACCAACTCGTCCGCCTTAAGAATATCGAGCTGCGCGCCATTGAGGATGGCCGCGCCGTTGAGCTGAGCTCAAAGGTGACTGTCACTCCGTTCCTGGTGCCGCATCGTGACGAGTACACGGAGACAGTGGGTTATCGAATCGATGGGCCCAACCGGTCCGCCGTATTTATTCCTGACATCGACAAATGGGAAATGTGGGATTCGGATATTCGTGAAGTCGTGCGCGCTGTAGATTACGCGCTTATCGACGCGACCTTCTTTGCAGATGGCGAACTGGGCGGCCGCGACATGAGCAAGATCAAACACCCGTTCGTCACCGAAAGCATGGATGTGCTTGAAGGGTTGAGCAAAGAAGAAAGGGCTCGTGTGATATTCATTCATATGAATCACACGAACCCTCTGCTCATAGACGGCAGCCCGGAACAGGCTGCCGTGGAAAGGCGGGGCTTCCGCTACGCTCGCGAAGGCCTGCGCCTGGACCTTTAGTTGTTGTCTGCGTCGTCAACCGCCGCGTCGATTTCTTCTTTCTTTTCTTCCAGCATGTCGCCAACTTCGGCGGCCTTGTCCAGCGCCTCATTCATCGAATCGGCAGCTTCCTCTAACTGCTCAACCGCTTCCGTCACCGCTTCGCCAGCATCGTCAGACTCACCACCACCACAACCCATAACCAACAGGCTCAATGCCAAAATCCAATATTTCATGTTTATCCCTCCCATCCTTTGGTTCAACCCATTAGTCTCGTTAGAAATTGATGCAGGTATCCGTTTATCTCATCAATATTCGCCGTGAGTCGGTGATCGCCATCCACCAGATGCAAGGTCGCGCTACAGCTACGTGCGTAACGAATGCTGTTCTCGACAGGCACAATGTCATCATGCCAGCCGTGCACAATGGTGATGGGTATGGCTGGCGGCTCCGGTGTCAGATCCTCGTACCCCTCCATGAAGTACGCCGGAGCCAGGACAAAGAGCCCAACCGCACCAACCTGCCCCGCCGCCGCCGTCGCTACGTGCCCGCCCATACTTGAGCCGATCAGGACGATCTGGTCATCGATACCCGCACATTCGCGCACGCACTTCTCCACGCGCTCGGTCGGGTCGGCGATTCCCTGGTAATCGATGCTGTCCGCCGAGCATCCAAGCTCTTTGACCCGCTCCGCCATCGCACGAATCTTCGTGCCCCAGGGACCGCTTTCCTGGCCGTGCGAGAAAATTACCGTTGTCATACGAGTATTCCGTCTCCAGTGTCACACAGTTCTTCGATATGGCGGACCAGCAACCAGTCCCGATCCTGCCCCCAGAAAACATCACCCCCAAGCCGCATCGTCGGCACACCCCAGGATCCCGATTCCATCATCGACTCGCGGTTCGCCTCGATCGGTTCGCGCCAGTCATCCGATGCCATCGCCGCCAGCACATCGGGCCAGAATAAACCCGTCCGCCCGGTGACCTTGCGCATCCCCTTGTCAGTCGCAACGTCTACCGCCTCACTCCAGATTGCTGTACCCGCGTTCAGCAGGAACTCGCGACCCTTGTGTTCCGACTCCGCGTACTGAAAAACCGCCAGACAGCGTTCGGCTCCCGCGCCGACCGGATCAGCTATCTTGCCGTAGGGGACTCCCAGTCGCTCGGCTTCCCGGGCCGTGTCCGTTGCGATGTACATCAACTTTGCATGGGGCACCTGCATGCCGCGCATGACCATTGGCAATACCGGCCGCAGCTTGAGCTCGAGGCCGAAAGCGTCGGCAATGGCATACACGCGATTTAACGCGAGATAGGAATAAGGGCTGCGAATCGAATGAAAGTACTCGAGCGGCGGAAGAGCCTTTGCCGCGGTGGGCGGTTTCACCGGCAATGAAACCTGCATGGTCTGCCGCAGCGAGGCCAGCTTGCCGCTACCGCCCTTTTTGGCTGCACCGAGTTCATCGAGTCGCTCGACGAGATAGTGCAGGCGGTCTACGCCCCAGTACCACTCGCCACCGTAGTGCAACATCGCACTGTTGTAATGGCCGAGGCGTTTCTGAAGCTTCTGTGACTCTGTAATTTCGCGATCCGCAGCGCCCTTCTTTCCGGTATCCGATCGCCGTGCAGCGGCTTCAGTGTCACCGCGCCAGTAGACTTCCAGGACTTCAAGAAACTGTTCAAGGAAATCGGGAGAGCGAGCGTGAGACGCCAGCTCGTCAAGCAGCCCCCGTCGATGCTCGACCGGCGGTGCCACGCCGCGGTCGAGAAACCCAATACCCAGTTCGAGCGCAAGACGGCGTGCATCCACGGCCGCATACTCGGACAGCATCTCCGGTGCCGGCTGGTACTCGTCACCACGTGCCTGCGACAGGTAGACCTTAAGTTCGATCTCGAAGTGTGCCGGTAATTCCGACAGGTAATGTGCCAGAAGGTAGGAGTACGGGTCATCGAGTTGCAGAAAAGCCGATATCTCGTGCGTCGACCCGGTCAACTTACGCCGTAGTTCGCGTGACGTGCGCTGCAGGCGTCGCGCGCCTGGACTCAGCACCGCGTTAAGAAAATGCGACCGCGCTTTGCGTTTGATGCTCAATCTTCGTCCCACGTAGAAGATGGCTTCCACAGCAACTCATCAAGGTCAGGTTGCCAACGGTATTTCTGCATATCCACTTTGCCCTGCAACATCACGACGCCCTCATCCGCGAGGCGATCCCGCTGAGTTCGATACGCGCGACTGTTCGGATCGAACGCGCTCTTTCCCGACGATGTGATCACGCGATGCCACGGCAACGCCAGGTCCTTTGGCGAGTGGCGCAATGCATAACCCACCTGGCGGGCACCTCGCGGTATACCCGCGATCTCCGCTACCTGACCGTAGTTGGCAACACTACCACGAGGAATATCCTGGATCGTCTCCCAGATACGGCGCATACGGGTCTCGCGATCCATCAGGACCGGCTCAGCCCCAGTCGTGCCTGAATCTCGCGGCGAGCATCCGACAGGACGGTGTCCCGATCGAGCGAGTCCAGGATCTCCTTGACGACTTTCTTGGGGCCGCCCGCGCCCCACGACTTGCCTTCGGCGAGATACTTGCCGGCTGCCTGTCCGACCAGGTACGTGCTGTAGTAAGCAATTGCGCCCTGGGCGCCGGCCGTCAGGATCGTCGACAGTCCGAGCGTTCCGACCTTGAGCGCACTGGAGACAAGGTGTAACGCCCACACAGTGGTCATGAGTGCGGCCGACTCGGCGACGATGACGCGCACAATGGATCCCGCCTCTTTGCGACTTAGCGGCAGATCGTAGACACGCGACAGGTGCACCACCATGCCGACATCGATAAACGCAGCCGCGAACAGGTCTGCAACCGGAACAGGATTCAGTGCGACGGCGATGCCCTTGCCAACGCAGTAGGTGCGTACCAGTCGGTCTCCCAGCTCCTGGCGAGCCATCAGGATCCGTCGTCCGACCTGGTCGGAAAGGTCCGCTGCGAACAGGCTGGCATTGAGTGCAGCAAGCGTTTTTCCTTCTGCCTCCAGGACATCCCAGAGCTTGACGCGCAGCGCAGCAACGTCAGGGACACGCGCCCTGTCCGTCATGACTTCGTTGCCGTTCGAGTCCACTTCGACCAGCGTCTGCGGGCGTGGTTGCGCCGCGGCCACGATAACGTGATCGGGCTCTATCAGTCCTTCGGTCTTGCGGCGCACGGACGCCAGAAGCGACTCGCATTCCTCTGCGGTGTACAGGTCCGACTTGTTCAATGCCACGAGAACCGGCCGGCCCTGGGCCAGAACAGCCTTCAGAGCATCCAGTTCCGTTTCCGTGATGTCGCTGTCAATGACAAATATTACAAGGTCGGATCGTCCCGCAACTTCCTTGGCGAGTTCCTCGCGATCCTCGCCCCCAGCCTCATCAAGCCCAGGAGTGTCGATGAGAAAAACACCACCGGCTTTGACTTCTTTCCATGCCTGCATCGAGGAGAAACGTGTTTCGCCATGAATTGGACTGACTGAAAACCGCTCCTCACCGATCAACGCATTGAGCAGGGACGACTTGCCGGTGCTGACCCGACCAAAGACAGAGAGATGCAGATGTCCGTTCTCGATCTTGTCGAGCATGCCCTGCACCGCATCATAGTCGTGCACCAGGGATTCGCGGACGCCGGCAGGCAGCCGTGCATCGTGAACGAGTTCACGCAGGCTCTCGCGAGCGAGTCCAAGGTGGTCGGCGCCGGAGCTGCCGCGTTCCTCAGTCTGCTTTTTCGGCCAGGGCCATTTTGGCAACGCGGCGTACGCCCGCTTCCAGATGCTCACTGATTCCTTCCTCGAATTCCCGCGCGGCCACGTCGGGCAGCAGCTCGCCGTGGCGCGATAATGTGAGCACGAGGCTGCGGCCAAGTGCATCGAAAATCAATCCATACGCGACCGCATGGACAAGGCCGCCGGCCACGGTACCAATACCGGGGAACGCCTTAAGCCCGTTGCCCGCGACAGCGAGCGACAAGGGTAGCGCCCGTCCTACGCGACTCTGGCTCAGGGACAGGAACTGCTCGATGTCGAGATCGCGCGGCGCTGCGCCATACAGTTTGCAGAGCTGCTGCGTCATGGCAGTCCCGATGTAGCCCTGTATGAGGATGTCCGTACCCGGACTGATTGCGGCCATTGCGCCAATAATTGCCTTGCGCGTCGAGCTGCGAATAACCTGCTCGGACCGTTGCAGCCGGTATTCGCCCTCCGCCTCCGTAAGCCGCGCCGCAGCCATGCGAAATACAGCGCGTTCGCGCCGCACGTCCAGGGACGCCCCCTCCTGGGTGAGCAGCCGATTGATGGCCACCACGAGCACACCGATATCGGCAGGTCGTGTGCGCCGCGTACTGGTCTCGCCGCCACCGTTGCCGCGTTCTATAACGTCAATTTCGCCACCGGCCGATACAGCGACAACATGGTCACGATCGAGCTGGCCGCCGATATCGTCTACGCGCTCAAGCAAGGTCTGCATGAGTGTGGCCTGCTCCTCGGCGGAATAACGATCTGCTTTATTGAGAACGATGACCAACGGCTTGTCGAACTCGAGCAGCGACTTGATAGAACCAACCTCTGAGCGAGTGAGATCGCTGTCACACACAAAGAGGACCACATTCGCACGCGTGGCCTCTTCGACGGCGAGACTTGTAAGGCCGTCTTCATGACCACCAATACCGGGCACATCCGTGAGGAGAATTTCTGCGCCGCTGTCGTCGCGCCAACGATAGTGGCGTACATCGTCAGTGGAGCCACCGACCACATCAACAACGACATTGGCTTCGGGTACCAGGGCTTTGATCAGGGAACTCTTGCCCGAACTGACTTCCCCAAAGAAGCACAGGTGCACAGTGTCTTTCCGCGCAGCGAGTTCCTTGAGCTCTGCCTGGGCATCGCTGACATCCACGCCGGCGGCCTCAGCTTCACGCAGCCGCGCTTCGATATCCGCCTGTGACATAGGCTCGGAGCTGAACTTCTTCTTCGGCGCTATTTTGCGGCGGATGACGAGGCGCCAGATCAACCAGACTGCCGTGATCGCCAGCAACACCATGAGGCCGACGTACGCGTAGAGCAAAACGGGGGGACCGGCTTTGAGCCGGTCCCAGACATTGAGTGCCGCTTCAGAAATGAACAGCAGTGCGCCCGTCGCGACGATAAAAACGAGCAGTATGACGACCGCAATCGCGACGCGAATGAATCGATCCAGTTTCATACGCGCAGATTACATCAATTGCGCCTCAATCCAGCGGTTGATCTTGCTCTCCAGCATCGACAATGGCATCGCCCCGTCGCGCAAAACCTCGGTATGGAAGGCCTTGACGTCGAACTTGTCGCCGAGACGTGCCTCGGCATCATCGCGGATTGCGCGAATCCTGAGCTGCCCTACCTTGTACGCCAGGGCCTGGCCCGGGATGGCCATGAAGCGCTCGGCCTCGGAGACAGCGCGGGCTTCGGCGACGGCCGAGTTCTCATACATATAGTCAAGAACCTGCTGCCTCGACCAGCCCTTGGCATGAATGCCCGTGTCGACCACGAGTCGAATCGAGCGCCAGAGTTCGGCATTGAGGCCACCGAAGTACTGGTAGGGATCGGTGTATACGCCAATCTCTTTGCCAAGCGACTCCGCATACAAGCCCCAGCCCTCTGAGAACGCCGTGAACCCGCCGAAGCGACGGAAGTTCGGCAGGTCTTCATTCTCACGCTGAATCATGATCTGGAAGTGGTGCCCGGGGATTGCCTCATGCAGGTACAGCGACTCCATGGCCCAGTTGGGACGAGCGCTCAGGTCGTATGCATTCGCGTAGAAAACACCAGGTCGCGCGCCGTCTGGTGTACCCGCCTGGTAGGAGCCGCCTGACGCAGATTTCTCCCGGAATGGCTCCACGCGGCGCACCTCGAATCCTGTTTTTGGAAAGATCTCGAAGAGTTTTTCCGACAGGCCGGCGACGTGATCCGACATGTCGCGGTAACCCTGGATCAGCTGCTCGGGTTCGTCGAAGAAAAACTGCGGGTCAGTATTCATGTACTCGAAGAATTCCTTGAGATCGCCTTCGAAACCGACCTCTTCCATGACCGATTGCATCTCGCCGTGGATGCGAGCTACTTCGTTGCGTCCGACCTGATGGACTTCCTCTGGCGTCATGTTCGTCGTCGTGCGTATACGCACCATGTACTCGTACCAGGAAACCCCGTTCGGCTGAGCGTAGAGACCCACTGTCTCGCGCGCATTATCGAGATAGTCGTCACCGATAAAATTGCTGATGCGCTGATACGCCGGGACGATCGTGTTCATGATCTTGTCTTCGTACGCCGCCGTAAGTCGCTCGCGATCCTCCGCGCTGAAGTCTTCGGGCATATTCCGCACGGGCGTGTAGAAGTTGCTGTCCTCAACATTATCGATGACATGTGCGTCGATCTGCGGCTGCAACTTCGCCATCAGGATGCGCGGCTGCGTGACGCCCGCCTGCATACCTTCCTTCATGTTGCTTACGAGCTGATCGATGATCTCGGAGAAATCGTCGGCACGAGAAAGGAAGTCCTCGTAGTCCTTGACGGTCTTGAACGGGTGCGCGCTTGCACCGCTACCAAGCTGTACGAAGAAATTGGTAATCGAATAAAACTGGTTGATTGGCTGCAGGTGGAACGGGAACTGGTTCCCCTCCAGCGACTGTTCGCGGTTGATGCGGAAGATGTCATAGCTAAGCTGATCCTGGTAACCGAGCTGCGAACGATCGATCTCCAGAAGGCGCTGCAGAAATTCCTCGTCCATCGCCTGCGCCGCTGCCATGTACTCGGGGCTGTTACTGTTAGCCATGCGATCGTTGTAACGGTAGTCGCCAATAAACGTTGCGCTCAGCGGGTTCAATTCGAGATCGCGCTCAAAATGCTCGTCAAACAAAGCGTGTAGCGTAGTGCCGGCATCGGCAGTGTCGGTCGCAGCAGGCTCTTCGTTGCTGCACGCGGCAATAAGGCAAACGGCAGCCAGTACGGCTGAAAGTCGCAGATTCATCAGGGTTCCCCGGAAAATGATTGTTGATCTAGAGACCGTCGCGGCCCCGTTTCGTTCAGGTGATCATAAACCCAAGGTCCGGCTGCGCAAAATTTCCGAGGTTTGGCGCCACGATATCGAGCAGAGCGTAGCTACGGTATAGATCACCGCCATTGACGCTGCCGCGTATCAGGAATAGTCCTCGGCGGACGGAGAAAATGCAGCACTGCCGACGCGACAGCCGGTGGCTGTGAGGTGCAGCGTCAGCGAGATGGACTCATCGCAAGCTGCTGGCTGGAATACGAGCAAGACCGTAATGCCCTGCTCCTTATTCGCGTCGCGTTTGCTGACACCCGCATCGCATTCGACGATGAAACGATCGTTGGCGAAGGCGCCCAGGTCGTTCAGGCAATAGAAGTAGGTGAGTACCTGGGCTCGAACGCGGCGCGCGAGGTTTTTATCGCCTGGCTCGAACACGGCCCAGCGCGCGGCAGTCGACACGGTACTGATGATCTGCAGACAGGTACGACGAACCGGCAATCGTGCAAACTTGCGATGCACTTCGCTGCCCCGCCCCATCGTCACCGATCCACTTACTCGGCATCGACGAGCCGGTCCATCGGCAATGACATTGAGGCCGGCACGATTCAGCAAGTGCGCATCCTCGTCATTGATATCTACCGCAGGCAGTAAATGTCGATGCAAGCCCATGCCTTGCTGGTCGAGGTCGTGCCAGGGGCCATAGGTTCGATCCTGTTTGCATAGCAGGCCCGCGATCGCCCCGCCCGCCGGGCGCGCAATGTCATCACTGCGGCGCTTCAACATGCGCGGAAAGTAGCCAAGCATGTTTGGACTCGCGTAGCCGAGGTCGCGGACGCCTCGCACGGCCTCCTCGGCGCTCGTCCACTCGTTGCGCGGATCAACAACCAACATTGCACGCCGTTCACGGCAATAAAGTTCGGCTGCCAGGATTGCCGCCGGACCCGTATCAATACCCTTGCCTGGCGGTGGCAGATACAGGATGTCGAAGTTCTCGACCTGCTCCAGGGCAAACAGGCCGCTGCGATGTTTGCGCGAACCTACCAGATCGTAGTCGGAGAGTTCGGTGCCGTCGGTACCGGCCTGCACATGACTGACGTACGTCGAACCGATCCGCCCACCCGCGTCTATCGTGGGTTCGGGCCGATGCGATGGATAGGGATGTTCAACGCGTGCCAGGCTGGAAGTAAGCAGTGCATCGCCTGCAAATCGCTCGTGTTCTTCAAGGTACGACACTCTGCGAAACAGCTCCTGGTCGTCTACATGGCCCGTGCCCGGATTGACGCGTTGTAGCGTCAGGTTGAACAGGTCTTCATCATCGTCAATCCCGTCGTAGTCGACGGCGGCACGAATAAACTCGGTAGACCCGGGCTCAACCGCGCGCAGCACCAGGGCAGAACCGCTTGCCGGCAGACAGATCATTGAACCGCGCGCGTTGTTCGCAACGCGCACAACGTAAAGCTGCAGACCACCGTGGTCGAAGAATTGTCGGACCGCAGGGCCCAGGCTGGAGCGCGACCAGATGTCACCGAAGCGGCGACGATAATCGCCAAAGCTCTTTACGAGTACCGGGGTATTTACGGGACCACGAAGCGCACGGCCAACGAAAGCGGCCGTGGTCTCTGGCGACACGTCGATGGGTTGATCCATCGCTGCGATTTCTGTGACCGTGATACCGTGGTCAACTGCATCTGACAAACCTGTCTCCGTACTTGGTCAGATAAGCGTGGTTCAATACTAATTCATTCGCGCTCCTCAATGCACTCCGATAATCTCGGGCAATGAGCGACTGTCTGTCAGCCACCTATCCTGCATTGGGCCAGCACCTGAAAAAGCTGCAGCTGGCCGAGTTGCCTACGCCCGTCGAGCGCACGGAATTCGGCACGCCACATGGATCACGGTGCATTGCCGTTAAGAGAGATGACATAAGCGGTCCGCACTATGGCGGGAACAAGATTCGCAAGCTGGAGTACATCTTCAGTCGCGCGCTGGACCGTGGTGCAAAGCGGGTTGCAACATTTGGCGCCGCCGGATCCAACCACGCCCTGGCGACCGCAGTGCTCGCAAAACAGGTTGGCCTGAAATGCACGTGTTTTCTCGGGCATCAGAAGTGCACGCCG
>Ga0224513_10000960_pt1 | contig 11614 bp, 12 predicted proteins | sample SF_May12_sed_USG_5_FD_169109 | JGI IMG/M metagenome (GOLD analysis project Ga0224513, IMG submission 169109) | Sediment microbial communities from San Francisco Bay, California, United States - SF_May12_sed_USGS_21 | ecosystem: Environmental > Aquatic > Marine > Sediment | place: USA... | reverse complement strand
GATGTGCCGCTCGACACAACCGCCAACCGAGTCGAAAAATTCATGGCGCGGGTGACCCCGTTCTGGAGGTCGGCGAACTATTTCGATAGCCTCGACAGCCTCGAAGTTCCGAGAAAAGTGCGTTTCGGGCGGCTGTCCAAGGGACAACAACGTCAGCTGGCCCTGGCCCTGGCGTTGGCGAGCTCGCCTCGGTTATTGGTGCTCGACGATCCAACCCTGGGCCTCGACGCAGTTGCCCGGCGGAAACTTAACGAAGAGATCGTCGGAGAGCTCGCCGATCGCGGCACGACGGTCTTTCTCACCACCCACGATCTCGCCGGAGTTGAAGCCATCGCCGATCATGTCGGTGTGCTCCACGGAGGATCTCTGCTGGTCGACGAACCGCTCGAGGCTCTCAAGGCGCGGTACTGCCGCCTGGTCTGGGCCCCGGCCGAGGATGTTCCGCAGGAGAGGATCGAGGCCGGCCTGCAACATCTCGGAGTTGTCGGCACAGACGCGGGGGCGGGGGCGACCGAAGCGGTGGTGGAGAATTTCTCGGAGTTGGGTTTCGATCGCTTTCGTCAAGAGGCGCCAGTCGAGGTAATGCGGGTCGACCCGTTGTCGCTCGAGGAGATTTTCATTGCCCTCTGCGGTGCTGAGCCGGAAGGCCGAAAATGAAGGCGACGATGGCAATCATGGCGCGTGAGGTGATGGCACGGCGCGAGCTGCTCCCGCTGGCGGTAGCGGTCGCAGTCATGATCAGCTTGCTGCCATTTCTGCCCCATATCGAGACCTACGAAGCAACGGACGTGAGGACCGTCGCATCCAGCGTTTCGGCGCTAGCCCTCGGATCAATTTTTGCCCTTCTGCTCGGCGCGACGGTATTTGGCTCTGATCTTTCGGAGGGACGGCTCGGGTTCTTTTTTGCACGGCCGGTGAGCGGTTTCTCGGTGTGGTGGGGCAGGGTATTGGCAGTGATGGCTCTGGTCTGGATGGTTGAGATCATCGTCCTGACGCCGGCCCTCTACCACGAGGGGATTCACGTTTTCACGTCGAGTGACGGCGCTGATTGGCTGCCGATCCTCACCTATGTCATCGCGCCGTTGCTGCTCTTTCTCCTCGCCCATGCGGTGAGCATCGTCGTGCGGGCAGGCACGCCCTGGATGTTCCTCGACCTGGGTGGGGCGATTGTTGTTGCGGTCTTCGTCTGGCTGAACCTGAGGCCGGTCTTTGAGATCGGCGCGCCAATCGCGATGGGGGTGGTCGCGGGTGCCTTGGTTGCCGCCCTGCTGATTTCACTTTCGGTTGGCGGTGCGAGCGGGGTGGCGGTTGGACGGGTGGATCTCCGACGAGTACACAGTGCGCAATCGCTGGCCCTGTGGAGCACGATGGCGATCTGTCTTGCCGCCATCACGGTGTACGGCGGCTGGCTGCGAAATTTCGGACCACGAGAATTCAACGACGTCGAGGTGATGACGGTCGCCCCGGATGGCGGTTGGGTCGAGGCCGTCGGCCGGGCGAAAGGCCGGCTCGACATCAGACGTCGGTATCTCATTTCGGCCACCGGCAACCGTTGGCTGCCGCTGCCCGCTCAATCGATGAGGTCTCAGAATGGTGCGCGGTTTTCCTCTGATGGCTCAGCGGCGATGTGGCGGGGTGGCGGCCCCGCGAACGAACCACGAACCCTGTGGTGGGCCGATCTCGGCCGGCCCGACCCCATGGCTCGTCCGACGAGTCTCCTCGTGTCGGACCAAGCCGCACTGACTCTCTCCGTTGACGGCACGCGCCTGGCGATTCTCGAGGAAGGAACGGTGTCAATCTACGAGCTTGGCGAGGAGCGCCTGGTGAAAGCGATTCGTCTCCCCGAAGGTCTTCACCGGGTGGCCGTCGTTTTTTCCGATCCAGACACCCTCCGGCTCTTCGCGAGGATCGATGTCGATGACGCCGAATCTGTCCTCATCGCAGAGATCGACGTGGCCGCCGGCAAACTTGTCAGAACCGGGGTGATCCCAGGTCTCGAGGAGATTTCGTGGTTTGCCGTCGACGCCGGGTTGGAGCACATGATTGTGTCGTCGAGGACGGCGGGTGATCTGGTTTCGACAAAAACGCTCTTTGACGCGGTGGAAGGATCCTTCATCAGATACCTGGATGCCAAGGGATTCCCCAGATTCCTCCGGGACGGCCGGATCCTCACGGCCTCCGAAGGTGACAATGGATCGATCGAAATAGTGGTGGAGCCGGGTACAGGCGAAGACCGCGTTGTCCACACGTTTGGTGCTGCATTTGGGTCCCGTGTTGACGGCGAGGCGGTGCCGAACGGAGTCATTGTGTCCCATCTCGTCGACCCTACAGACCGGACCAAGGGGATTCGACTCACCCTCTTCGACGTCGACACCGGTGAGACGCGGAACATCGGTTCGCACGTGCGGAGCACCGCACGGTGGTTCCCCTGGCAATCCGGCGTTTCAATGGGTTTCTTCTGGTACTGCAATCAACCAGCGGTCGGCAGGCTCTTTATCGATCAGTCGGGAGCGCTGGTGCGATGGGATCCCGAAAGTGGGGAGATGGTTCACGTGGTGGGTGGCAGGAAGTAGGCCAGGCCTCAAGCCTCAAGCCTCAAGCCCCAAGGCACCGTCGGGCGCGGACGCGGACGTGGGAACTTTGCGCTCTCTTCGTGCGTAATGAAGAATGGAGGAGAAAATGTGGACCTTCATTCTCTGGTTGATTCTATTCGTGGTGTGCTGGCCGTTGGCGTTGCTGGCTCTGGTGCTTTACCCGATCGTGTGGATTCTGTTATTGCCATTCCGCCTGCTGGGCATTGCGGTGGACTCAGTTTTCAAGTTCTTACACTCGATTCTGCTGCTTCCGGCACGAGTTTTACGCGGACCAGCCAGCGCGTAACGGCGCGCCGTTAAGAGTAAAGAGTTAAGAGCAAAGGGGGGGTGGGCGGGCTTAACCCTTAACACTAAACCCTTTACTTGCTTGCCCTCAGCTGTTGAGGATGAACTCGGCCAACTTCCGCAGCTGTTCCTCATCGGTCGCGCCGTACGCGGGCATGGCGATCGGATATTGTTCGTCCAGATACGATAACCGGGGGTTGGACTGAATAAACGTCTTCGGGCTCTTGAGGTACTCGAGGAGGCTCGCCTCGTCCCAGTGGTCAATGATCTTGACGAGCGGTGGCCCGGACCGTTGTCCTTCGCGGTTCTCGCCGTGACACTTGGCGCAGCCGAGATCGACGTAGAGCGCCTCGGGCGTCCCGGCCTTCGGTCCAGACGCACCGCAAGCGGCGAGGGTGAGGACGGCGACGGCGCCGACAGCGAAGATCGCATACACAGAGCGGGTTGTCGACATCGATTTCTCCTTGGCTCCCCGGCCGTGTTCAGTCACCCACGAGGTGATCGACCTTGGCCGAGCAGATGAAATCGTTCTCCGAGATCCCACCGATCGAGTGGGTGTTGTAGCGCAGGGCGCAGGTGTTGAAACCCACCGTCATCTCCGGGTGATGATCCTCACGGTGCGAGATCCAGGCAACGGCGTTGGCGAAGGCCATCGTCTGGTAGTGGTCCTCGAACTGAAAGATCTTTGTCAGCGATCCGTCCTCGATCTCCCAGCCCTCGGCATGACTCAACTTGTGCTCGAGGTCGTGACCGGAAAGCGGTGGGGTGCCGGGCGCCAGCGGCCGGCAGGCCATCATCAGCAGTTCGTTGTCACACATGGCGAATCCTCCGGGGGTCATGATACCGGAATCAGATACCGTCACAGCTTGATTCTTTAAAATTTTTAGGCTAGCCTAAAAAAATGAATAACGTTGCTCATCCGGACCTGGACGCTGATCCGCGACTCGAACTCTCGGAGTCGCAGGAGGACTATCTCAAACAGATATTTCTCCTCGGTGATGACGGTGACAGGGTGGGCACTCAGGCCCTCGCGCGCCGCCTGCGCGTCAAGCCCGCATCGGTGACCGAGATGGTCGGCCGGCTCGCCCAACTCGGTCTGGTCGAGCATGCGCCCTATCGCGGCGTCCGGCTGACCGAGGGCGGCAGACGGGTCGCGCTCGAGATGCTCCGCCACCACCGACTGCTCGAGACCTTTCTGGTGGAGGCCCTCGGCTACAAGTGGGACCAGGTCCACGAAGAGGCGGAACGGCTCGAGCATGTGATCTCCGAGCGATTCGAAGAGCGGATCGCTGAGGCGATGGGTCATCCGACCCACGACCCACACGGCGACCCCATCCCGGCGTCCGATCTGAGGCTCCCTGTTGGGGATGCGTCGGTAACGCTACAGGATTTCCCGGTGGGGTTTCGGGGGACCCTAGTCAGGGTCGGCGCCCAGGACCCGGACAACCTCAATCTTCTCAGACGCCTCGGGCTGTCGCCGGGAAGCACTGTCGAGGTGATCTCCGATGACCCGCGGGGCGTCCGGGTTCAGGTTGGGGAAGACCGCTTCCTGCTCCCAACCTATCTCGCCGAGACGCTTTGGATGGAAAAGGTGAATCGATGAAATTGATTTTGAAGATCGCCTTGATCCCTGTTGTGATCGTAGGGGCGGCGTGCGGTGGTGGTGCTCCGGAGGTGACCGGCGACTCTGGAGTCAAGGTGGTGGCGACCACCAACATTGTTGCTGATCTCGTGCGCGCCATCGGTGGCCCTCGAGTCGAGGTCGAAGCCCTGATGGGTCCCGGGATCGATCCCCATCTCTACAAGGCATCTGCCGGCGACGTGCGGCGCATGAGTTCGGCGGAGGCCATCTTCTACAGCGGTATCCATCTCGAGGGGAAAATGAGCGAGGTTCTCGAAAAAATCGGTGAGAGGGGGGCGCGGACGGTGGCGGTGGGGGAGTGTATTCCCGAGGAGAATCTCATCTCGTCGGCCGGATTTTCGGGGCTCCACGACCCACACGTGTGGTTCGACGTCGGTCTTTGGTCGCAGACCGTCGGCTGTGTGGCGGAGACGCTCGCCGCCCTCGACCCGGACCATGCGGGGGGGTACCTGCAGCGGGCCACGGACTACGCCGACGAGTTGAATGCACTTGATGCCTGGATCCAGGAACGGGTGCAGGTTTTGGCGCCCGATCAACGGATCTTGGTTACCGCCCACGACGCCTTCGGTTACTTCGGCCGCGCGTACGGTTTCGAGGTACGGGGTCTGTTGGGAGTCAGCACCGCGTCGGAGGCCGGCACATCGGATGTCCAGGTGCTGGCCGACTTCATCGTCGAGCACGAGGTTCCGGCAATTTTTGTCGAAACTTCGGTTCCCCCCCGCTATGTTCAGGCGCTGCAGGAGGCTGTCAGAGCACGGGGATTTGCGGTCGAAATCGGCGGCAGCCTCTACTCCGACTCACTCGGAAACCCCGGTACCTCGGCGGCCACATATCCCGGAACGGTTCGCGAAAACGTCAAGACAATCGTGACCGCGCTCGCGCCGGCGGCTGTAGCCGATTAGGAGGTGGGTGTGAACGAAAGAGAAAACTGGGCACTCGAGGTCGAGGATCTGACCGTCGCCTATGCCGACAAACCGGTGCTGTGGGACATCGATCTGCAGGTCCCGAAGGGTGTCAAGATGGCCATCATCGGCCCCAACGGCGCCGGCAAGAGCACCCTGGTCAAGGCGGCGATGGGTCTGATCAAACCGGTTGCAGGTGAGGTTCGGATCTTTGGCGAACCACGTGACGGCGCGGAAGGACAGATCGCCTACGTCCCTCAACGAACGACGCTGTCTTGGGATTTCCCGACCGACGTCATCGATGTTGTCACGATGGGGACCTACGGCAGGGTGGGCTGGTTCCGCCGCTGCGGCGCCACCGAGAAAGCAGAAGCGATGGCAGCGCTCGAACAGGTAGGGATGGCCGACTTCGCCCGGCGCCCTATCGCAGCGCTCTCGGGCGGCCAACAGCAGCGGGTGTTGCTGGCCCGTGCCCTTGTCCAGGACGCTCCAATCTACATCCTCGACGAACCATTCCAGGGCGTCGACGCGCCGACTGAGCGCGCGATCATCGAGGTACTCGATGATCTTGCTGACGCTGGGAAAACGATCATTGTCGTCCACCACGATCTGCAGACCATCCCCGAGTACTTCGACGCGGTGCTCCTGCTCAACGTCCGCGCCATCGACTCGGGACCGGTCGAAGAGGTTTTCACCGAGGAAAATCTGCGCCTTACTTTTGGCGGCCGGGTCGGGGTTCTGGCGGCGAGCGGAGCGGGCGAGGTTTGATGGACCTCTTCGGCGACTACACGCTGCGGCTTGTGGCCCTCGGGTCGGCGATTCTCGGTGCGACCAGCGGCGCGCTTGGGTCCTTTGCGTATTTGCGTCGCCAGAGTTTGCTCGGCGATGCTGTCAGTCACGCTGCACTGCCGGGGATCGTCCTCGCCTTCATGCTCACCGGATCCAAGGTGCCGTTGGTTCTGATGGTTGGTGCAGGTCTGGCCGGTTGGGTTGGAACGCTGGCGGTGCAACTGGTCGTGAGGCGGTCGCGGGTGCCCTACGACAGCGCCCTCGGGATCGTCCTGGCAGTCTTCTTCGGCGCCGGTCTGGTGCTTCTAACCCATCTTCAGAAGCTTCCGAACGCTGCCCAGGCTGGCCTCGAGTCCTTTCTTTTCGGGCAGGCGGCATCATTGCTCAAGCGCGATGTCGTGACCATGGCCGTTCTCGGCGCAGCCGCACTGGTGGTCCTGATTTTGCTTTGGAAGGAGTTCAAAGTCCTCAGCTTCGACCCCGATTTCGCGGCCAGTCTCGGTCTGCCGGTTCGGAGACTCGACGGGCTGCTGACCCTGCTGCTGGTGGTGGCCATCGTCATCGGTTTGCAGACTGTCGGCGTGGTCCTCATGAGTGCGATGATCGTCGCTCCGGGAGCTGCCGCTCGTCAGTGGAGCCGGCGGCTGGCCCCGATGGTCTTGATCGCAGCCGCGATCGGGATCTTCTCGGGCATCACCGGTTCCATATTCAGCTCCTACATTCCGCGTTTACCAACCGGGCCGACCATCGTCCTGGTTCTCAGCGCGATTTTCCTGGCATCGCTGTTCATGGCCCCGCAACGTGGTCTGCTGTGGAGGTCTCTGCGGTTTGGCGTGCTGCGAACCGCGCCCGACCTTGACCCGGTGCTGATGCGTCTTTTCGCGCTCTCTCGTCAACACCCGGACGATCCCGAACACGGCCACTCGGTTGCGGTCATTCAGACGATGAGCCCACCGGAGGCCAAAGTCGTTGCCGCTCTCGAACGGCTGGCCGACCGTGGTCTGGCGCAGCGCACAGCGGGCGGCCGCTGGGCGCCGACTCCGATCGGACGACGCGAGGCTCGCCGGATCCTCGATCGTGAGGCGGGAGAGGGATCATGAACCCGGATCTGCAGATCGTGCTCATCGCGGTGGTCACTGCCGTCGCTGCGGCCCTTCCCGGGACCTATCTGGTACTCCGCCGAACGGCGTTGGTATCGGATGCGATCTCGCACGCTATCTTGCCGGGGATCGTTGTCGCGTTCTTTCTCACGCATGACCTCAATTCGCCCCTGTTGCTCGTCTCCGCAGCGGCCACCGGTGTGCTAACCGTTTTTCTCATCGAAAGTCTGCTCCGTTCGCGCCTCGTTCCGGAGGATGCGTCGATCGGCCTCGTCTTCCCCGCCCTCTTTTCAATCGGGGTCATCCTCATCTCCCGCTACGCAGGTGACATCCACCTCGACACCGATTCAGTGCTTCTCGGCGAGCTCGCCCTGGCTCCGTTCGACCAGATGGTTGTTGGCGGCGTGGAGTTGGGGCCACGCGCGCTGTGGACCATGGGCGCCATCCTGATTCTCAACCTGCTCCTGATCGGCCTCGCATGGAAGGAGCTCAAGCTGGCGACTGTCGACCCCGGGCTCGCCGCGCTCCTGGGTTTTTCGCCGGTTGCCATCCACTATTCGCTGATGGCGATGGTCTCCATCACCGCGGTCGGCGCCTTCGACGCGGTCGGCTCGATCCTGGTGGTGGCCCTCATGATCGCCCCGCCAGCGACCGCTTACCTCGTGGTCGACCGGTTCGCACCCATGCTTTGGGTTGGTGCCGCAGTGGCAGCAGCGAGCGCGATTTTGGGCTATGCCTTGGCGTTTGCCCTTGACGTTTCCATCGCCGGATCGATGGCCGTCGTTTGTGGGATCCTCTTCGCCGCCGCGTTGCTGTTGGCGCCACGCCGTGGGTTGGTGGCGCAGTCGAGGAGGCGCAGTTCACAGCGTCTCGAGCTCGGCGTCCGCATGCTTCTGGTCCACCTGCTCCACCATCAGGAGACCGCGTCCGAGGTCGAAGAGTGCCGGGTTCCGAGCCTGCACCGGCACCTGCAGTGGAGCGAAGCCCGTGTCCGCCAGGTTGTCCAAGAGGCGGAGGGTCGGGATCTCGTCGCAAGGGCCGACGATCTGTTGTGCGCGACCGCTGACGGGAGACAACTTGCTGAAATCGCTGTGGTCGGGGAATCAATGCCCGATATTGTGAACAGAAATCGGTAATCAGTGATCAGTTTTCAATCCCGGCCACTCGCTCGTTTTCGGGTGGGGATGATGTCTCGCACCGGTCACTGATAACTGATGACTGGGTGGGCGGTTGGGCGGAGACGCGATACAATGGCGCGCGGGAGGGTCCATGCAGGTACTCGAAGGACACCTTGATGCACAGGGACTGAGATTCGCCATCGTGGTGAGTCGTTTCAACGAAGCGCTGACCTCGCGGCTTGAATCGGGCGCGTTGGACTGTCTGCAGCGCCATGGAGCCGACAACGACCAGATCACCATCATTCGCGTGCCGGGCGTCTGGGAAATTCCTCTCATTGCTGCCAAGCTGGCTGCCGCTGGTGATGTTGATGCTGTGGTTTGTATTGGCGCCCTGGTTCGCGGCGGCACGGCCCACTTCGATCTCCTCGCAGCGGAGGTCGCCAAGGGAGTCGCGCAAACAGCCATCAGCTCGGGTGTTCCAATGACCTTCGGCGTCATCACAGCCGACACGCTGGAACAGGCGGTCGAGCGGGCCGGTACCAAGATGGGTAACAAGGGATGGGAGGCCGCGCTGGCCGCGATCGAGATGGCTCGCCTGACGGAGAGGCTCGACCGGAGGCCCTGAGTGCGTCCTACCGAGACGAAAGCAGTTTAGATGGGTACTCGTCGGCGCGCCCGAGAGCTCGCCCTCCAGCTTCTCTATCAGTTCGAGCTCACCGACGCCGCGCCGGAAGAAATGCAGGCCGGGTTCGAGGAGTGGCGAAACGCGAGCGATAGTGTCCGGGAATTTGCCGACAATCTGCTTCGCGGCACCCTCGAACGTTTGGCGGAGATCGACGAAGAGCTCGGCCATCAAACAACCCACTGGCGGCTCGAACGGCTCGCAGCGGTCGATCGGAACATCCTTCGTCTCGCCATGTTCGAGCTGATTTTCGAGACCGATACCCCGCACGCAGTAGTCATCGACGAAGCCATCGAGATCGCCAAGAAATACGGCACCAAAGACTCGGGCCGTTTCGTCAATGGGGTGCTCGACGGCTTCGTAAAACGGAGAGCCGCCGCAGGATGAACGTCCGTGTTGGCCTCACAATATTCTGCCTCCTCGCCACTCTGCCGGCAGCCGGTGAGGAAGCCAGTTATCTCGTGGTTGGCGGGGACGTCCCCGTGGCGGCCGCAAGTAACGGGTATGCGCAGATTGTGCGGATGGTCGCAGAAGGCAACGCCGAGGTTCGGGTTGCAACAACCCTGGCGCCCATCGGAGCCGAAGGAACCTATGCAGATATACTTGCCGGAGAAAGACCTAGTGTGCCAGCCGGGTTCGAGCTGCCGCGGCGTCTGCTGGTCGAACTGCGTCCAGACCTCGACGCCTGGCAAGCCGCGACCCTCATCCTCGAGTGGGCCGCGGACAATGTTTCTGTTGATATCAACGACTCCGGCGCCCAGGATGCAATCTCGGTCCTCGATCGGGGACGGGGACGTTGCTCGGGTCTCGCCAATGCAAATGTGGCATTGTTGCTCGCGGCCGGGTTCGAGGCTCGGACGGTCAGCGGGCTGCTGATTGGTAATGAGCGCCCTATCCCGCACCGCTGGATTGAGTGCCGACTCCCCGGCGCCGGATGGGTCGCGAGCGATCCGACGCTCGGGCTATGGACCGTCACTCCACGGCACCTGGTGTTTGCCGACACGGTGGCCGATTTGCCAGAGGTGCGGGTGGTGAAGGAGTCGAAGGACGGGCTGGACCGATTGCCGAGACACGGTGGCCGCTTCTTGCGGCCCAACCAGGGTGCAGACCTTGTGTGCCGTCTTTCTGTGGCCTGGGCCTACCCCAACTCTGTGGCGGTGTTACGGGGCGGAGGCGGCGAGGTTCGGCGCGCCCGGTTCGACCCGGAAGCGCATTTTTCGGACCTGCTGCCGGGAAGATGGGTGCTCGAGATCGTCTCTGGGGAGGCTGTCGTCGCGCGAAGGCAGTTCAAATTGAGAGCCGGTGATTTCAGAAGCTATGTCGTCGACGGTCGCACCGAAAAGCCACCAAAGGGATCTGGTTCGTGAGACGAGCGCTTTTTGGAAGCCTCGAACACCTGGCGCCACCGGCTCTGCTGCGATTGGTGTCGGCAACCTCACCGAGTGGGGTTCTCGAGATCGAGACCGTTGAAGGTTTGCTCCGTCTCGAAGTGGAAAGAGGCCGCGTCGCTATGCCTACGAAATTGGACCTTGAAAAGGCAGGGGAGATTCTCGGCAGCCGACGCGGGGAGTTTCGGTTCACTCCCGGAGCAATCCAGCCCTTCAAAGGTGAGGTGATGAGCCTGACCGCCTTTGCAGAGGCAGCCGGTGCAGCGGCCTCTAATCTCCAGATGGATCTGCTGCTCGAGGATGAATTCTACGACAGATCGGACCCGCTGCCGCAGGCCAATATCCATGTGCTGCCAACCCAGCCGTTGCAGAACCCGCTCGATGAACTGCTCTCGGGTCTCGAGGCGGAAGCCCCGGGGGAACTGCTCTTCGCCAAAGTTGGCGTGGTGACTCAGGATCCCCGATGGTGGCGCGGGGCTCTCGAAATGGACTGGCACCGCCGCGGTTGGCAGATCCAGCAGTTGGGGTTTTCGGATCCTATCGATATCGAGGGTCTGGATCTGTTGGTTGTCCACCACCAGCAGGGATCCGCCCGCGTCGGTTCAGAGGAAGACTGGTTGGGGCTTATCCGCCGCGCCAGCGATTTGCAGCCACCGCTGCCCGTGGTGTGGGTGGCACCTCTCGGGGATCCGGCGTGGACCCATCAGCTGATCGAAGCTGGGGTGTCCTTCCTCATGCCGGCGCCGCAGGGCGAGGCCGGGGAAGCGACGATCCGATTTGTTGAATCACTGTCGCGGGTGGTAGACCGACAGATTCAGGCGCAGCAACGCGAGGGACACGATCCGCTGCCGACTGGCGTTTCGGAACTGGTGGGCGCCCTGCTGTCGGAGAGTGACCCTGACCAGGGCATCAGCTCGCTACTGCAATTGGCGGCCGAACATTTCACCCGCGGGGCGGTTCTGATGGCCGAAGTGACCGCGATCCGTTGCCGCGCCGGATTCGGCTATTCGCTGGAGGGTTCTGCGGCGGTTCTCCCCCGAGGCATTGGTCTCATCGAGCGGGTTATTCGCTCGGGAGAGGCCTTTACGACAATCGAACCCGGCGCCAGCGGTAG
>Ga0224513_10000959_pt1 | contig 11614 bp, 10 predicted proteins | sample SF_May12_sed_USG_5_FD_169109 | JGI IMG/M metagenome (GOLD analysis project Ga0224513, IMG submission 169109) | Sediment microbial communities from San Francisco Bay, California, United States - SF_May12_sed_USGS_21 | ecosystem: Environmental > Aquatic > Marine > Sediment | place: USA... | reverse complement strand
CGGAAGGATCGGACGAGGCGGAGGCGGTTCGGGCGATCGTGCAGCTCTTTGGCGACAAGTTCGGAGAAGAGCAGTGAGCCGAGCCCTCAGCGGTCTCGGGGTGAGCCCGGGAATTGCCATCGGCGAACCGGTGGTTCACGAGACACGCCCGATTTCGACCCTTCGAATAGCGATTCCTCCCGAGAAGGTGGATGCCGAGATCGAGCGGTTCCGTCAAGCTGTGACTGCCACTGTCAATCACATTCAGGAGAACCGCGACCGCGCTTCGCAACAAATGGGGGAAGAGTACGCTGCGATTTTTGAGGCCCACCAGCTGATTGCTTCCGATCCCTCCTTCACAGGCCCGGTCGAGAAAGTGATCCGCGAGCAGGAAGTCAATGCGGGCTGGGCCGTCGACCAGGTCCTAGAAAAGTTGATCGCCAAATTCGAGGCCCTTCCAGACGAGTACCTTGCAGATCGAAAGCTCGATGTCCTCGACGTCGCTACTCAGATTCTGCACGCGCTTCAGGGCCTCAATCTTGGCCTGCTCGAACGGCTCGACCGGCCGGTAATCCTGGTTGCCGACGATTTGCCGCCGTCTGCTGCGGTTCAGCTGCCGCTCGACAAAATGCTGGGGTTCGCTTTGGAAATGGGTGGCCCGACATCCCACACCACGATCATTGCCCGCTCACTCGGCATTCCAGTGATCGTTGGCGCCCGGGGTTCGTGTGAAGAAGCAAAACGATCCCGCCGCATCGCACTGGACGCCTTTGAGGGCAAGATTGTCTTCGACCCCAACCCAGCCGAACTCAGTGAATATAAATCGCGACAGCGTGAATACCGCGAGCAACAAGCCACTTTGTTGCAGATGCGCCACGTGCCGACTGTGACTCGCGACGGGCGCTCGATTCAGCTGTTGGCCAACATCGATTTACCGAACGAACTTGGCCACGCAATGGACTGGAACGTCGCTGGTATCGGGCTGTACCGATCCGAGTTCCTATACATGAAGATGAGTCCGGCGCTGCCGACGGAGAAGGACCACATCGAGGTCTATCGCGAGATGGTGACGAAGATGGCACCTCACCCGGTAACAATCCGAACCTTTGACCTCGGGGGCCGCAAATTGGCTCGTGAGATCATCGGCGAAGGTTCCGAAGCGAACCCGGTCCTCGGGTTGCGTGGCATTCGCCTGTGCTTTTCGAAACCAGATTTTTTCCGCGCTCAACTGCGCGCATTGTTACTGACCGCCGGTGAATTCCCTTTCGGTCGTCTCAAGATCATGTTTCCCCTGATCAGCGGAATTGAAGAGGTTCGGGTGGCCCGTCTGTTGGTTCGGGAGATCTCTGCCGAACTCAGGGCGGAGGGTCGTAAGATCCCGGACGGCATACCCCTGGGTGCAATGGTGGAAGTGCCTTCTTCAGCGATCATGGCTCGGGAATTGGCGCGTGAAGTCGACTTCATTTCCATCGGCACGAACGATCTCATCCAGTACACGTTGGCAGTGGATCGATCCAACAACCTCGTAGCTGATTTGTACCGTCCTACGAACCCGGCCGTGCTGCGATTGATCGCCGAAGTCATCGCTGCCGGAGAAGCGGAGAACACGGACGTCTCGATGTGTGGCGAAATGGCAGCGGACCCGCTCATGGTGCCGGTTCTGGTTGGGCTCGGACTCCGCAGTTTCAGCATGAACCCTCAGGCCGTCCCGGTGGTGCGTGCACTGATTCGACAGCTGTCTTTTCGCGAGGCCGGACAGATTGCGAGACAAGCGGCCAAATTCGTCACCGCTCGGGATGTCGAAGAGTATCTCCTCGAACGACTCGCATTCCTGCTCGCAAAGACTAAAATCCAGGTCTAGTGCACGAGGTTTGGGGAGAAGAACTCATGGAAATCAGAAAAGCGCGCAAAGTGGAGAAGCCCTGGGGTTACGAGGAGATATTCGCCGAAACGAATGATTACGTCGGCAAGCTTCTTTTCGTTCGTCAGGGTGAGGCGTTGAGCCTCCAGTACCACGAGGTCAAAGAAGAAACCCTGCGAGTCCTCGAAGGTACTCTCGACCTGGTCACAGGTCCCGATATTGAAAGGCTCGCAAATCACCAGATCGGGCCGGAAACGGTGTTTCATATTCCTCCACGAACGCTTCACCGTATGGTAGCTGTTACCGATTGTTTGTTGCTCGAGGTGTCGACAACTCAGCTCGACGATGTGGTTCGGCTCGAAGACCGGTATGGACGCGAGGGGACCAGCGCTCCTTGAGCCGCATATATCGGAATTTCGATCTCCTACCGGCGGTCCACCACCCACAGACCTCGATGGGCTGAACTCGCCACTCCCGCAAACAACGTCGTTGAGATATTCGAACGAACGAATTCCACTGCCCGGCCGTATAATTGGTAGGGGAGAGGTGAAACATGGCTTGCCAACGGCTCGCAACAGCACGGCTGAAAACCCTTACCGGCGTCCTAGTGATGTCCGGAACAGTTGCCATGGCGGCTGATAAGCCGTCACCTACACCGACCCCCGGGGCGGCTGGAGGCCAGACCCTGAACGAGGTGGCAAAAGACAAAAAACTCAAGGGCGACACCGCCGGTGCTTCGAGCGGATCGATCGTGATCACAAACGAGAATCTGTCCGACTACGCCTCCAAGGGAGGCCTCACGACCGCCAATCCCGGCAGGAATCCAGCAACTCGCGGGGTTCACGCCGGTACCAACGTCACCGTTATCGATTCGGAGACTTCGGAAGAGAGCAAGCGGAAACACTACTGGCAACAGAAATATATGCAACAGCTCGATCGCATCGACTCCATCAAGAGCCAGATCAAGGATCTCGATCTCGAGATCCCGGCGCTGTGGAACGAGTTCTTCGCGAGAGATGATCCGATGTATCGAGACGGCGTGATCAAGCCCAAGATCGACCGCTCGTTGCAGCGGCGAGAAGAGCTTGCGACCCTTCTCCAGCAGGAAGAGCCGAAGCTCGCCACGATCAAGGAGGAGGCGAGGAGAGACGGTGCCGAACCTGGTTGGTGGCGCGACATCAAAGAACCAACCCCGAGGCCCCAAAACCCCAAAACCGGTCCTGGTGATGCGATACGACTCGATGACAGAGGATCAACAGAGCCGCCTAATTAACTGAAATTAAATTAGGTTAATAATTCATCGCCAAAAATTCGGTTGCGGCGAGCCGAAGAGAGGGTTAAAATCCTTTTCCTTGGATGATAACTGCGAATGAGATCCTATTTCATTGAAACCTGGGGCTGCCAAATGAATCAGCACGACAGCGAGCTGATCGAGGGCCAACTCCGTGATAACGGTTTGGTAGCAGCGCCAGATGCCTCCGATGCCGACCTGGTGATTCTCAACACCTGCTCGGTTCGGGAACGACCCGTGCACAAGATTGTCAGCCGAATCGGTGCACTCGAAAAGATGTTGAATCCACCAATCATCGGCGTCTGTGGATGTGTGGCGCAACAAGAGGGAACTGAGCTTCTCAAGCGGTCGCCGAGCGTCGGTTTTGTTCTCGGTCCGGGGAAGATTTCGAGCATAGGTGAGGCTGTCCGCGCGGTTGAAAAGGGTCAACGAGAAGTTCTCATTGGTTTTGATGCTGAGAGGGATCACAATTATCACTCAATCTTCAGAAAGAGCTCAACCCGCGGCATGGTAACGGTGGTGGAAGGCTGCAACGAATTCTGCACCTTCTGCATTGTTCCGTACACCAGGGGGCGAGAGCTGAGCCGCGCACTTCCAGATGTCGCAGAAGAAGTTCGCCACCTCGCGTCAACGGGACTCAAGGAAGTCGAACTTCTCGGCCAGACCATCAACGCCTACCAGTGCCCGGAGACTGGCTCCGATTTCGCGGATCTGCTGACGGAGGTAGCTTCGATCCCCGGTTTGGCGCGGGTGCGATATGTTACGTCGCATCCCCGTCACTTCAATCCGAGACTGATTGATGTACTGGCAAACAGTCCAAAGGTCTCGCGTTACCTTCATCTTCCTTTTCAGTCCGGCGCAAACGAGATACTCGACCGCATGCACCGCCGTTATACACGTGAAGAGTACCTCGAGTTGATCGTCAACCTTCGAAATGTGGTTCCGGACATCAACCTTTCCACCGACGTTATCGTCGGCTTCCCTGGCGAGACCGACGAGTACTTCCAGCACACCCTGGATCTGTTACGGGAAATTCGCTTCGGGCAGGTCTTTGCATTCGCGTTCTCACCCCGGCCACACACTCCAGCTGCGCGATATGTCGACCAGGTCGACGAGGCCACGAAAATGGAACGGCTGCACAGACTCTTCGCACTCACAGAACAGATTTCATCACAGCTCAACCAGGAACTCGTGGGCCGCGACATTCCGGTGTTGATTGACGGCGACAGCCGGCGCGACCCCAATCACTGGCAGGGTAGGGGTGAAGACAACCGCGTGGTGAACTTTGCCAAGTGCGGGCGGGAAGGCGTCGGCGATATTGTCGATGTCCGGATCACTCGAGCGGGTGCTCACTCTCTAGTTGGCGAACGCACTTCCGGCGACGGCAGACTCCCGGTTTTTGGTGCCGCTTGACATTGGGCGTGGACATCGACACATTGGATGGATGAGCGTGAACACTGAAACTTCGCCACCCGTCCTCATGACGGTCCGCGGTCTCGTCATGGATCCAGCATCCAACAGTCCGGTGGTCATCCTCGAGAACTCTGAAAGCACCGCTTTCTTACCCATTTGGATTGGCGTCTGCGAGGCAAACTCAATAGCCCTTGAGATCGAAGGAGTCGAAACACCCCGGCCGATGACCCATGACCTCGTCCAGGATCTCCTCGCTACCGCCGGCTGTACGGTCGATCACATTTATATCCACACGCTTGACGAAAATGTTTTCATTGCTTCGATTCAACTTCGCGACTCTTCGGCAGCTACCCATCAAGTAGATTCTCGACCATCCGACGCTATCGCCCTGGCGTTGCGGGCCAAGGCCGAGATCCTGGTCGACCCCTCGGTCCTCGAACGTGCTGTCATTGGCGAGTCTTCGACCGAAGAAACCTTGCGCTCGATTCTCGAGAAGATGCGGCCTGAAGACATGGGCGAGTACGAGATGTGACCGTCGTCTCATCGGATTGATTGACACCTCCTTCTTCACCCCCCTATAGTTACCGTTCCGCCATGACATGAAGTCAGGCGATCGAGGGCCGGAGACGCCATGAAAATCGCTATCACCAATCAGAAGGGCGGGGTTGGGAAAACCACCACCGCGATCAACCTTGCTGCGGGTCTCGCCCAAAAAGGCCTACGAACCCTCCTTATCGACCTCGATCCACAAGCCAACTCGACCATGTCGAACGTTGAACTTGATGCCATCAACGGCAATATGTACGATGTCCTTTCCGCTATCACGCCACTCAAAGAAGTCATCATCCAGGGTGCCTATGACAACCTCTGGATCGCACCTTCTCGAATTGCGATGGCGAAGCTCGATGTGCGGCTGGTCGGTGAGCTCGATGCACCGTACCGCCTCAAGGACGCCATCAACACGGTCAGACGCCGCTTCGACGCGGTGATCATCGATACTCCTCCGACGCTCGGGCTGTTGACGGTCAACGCGTTGGTCGCAGCCACCCATGTGCTGATACCGATCCAAGCCTCGTATTTTGCGCTCGAAGGAACTGACGATCTTCTGGAGACCATCGACAAAATCAAGGCGCGTCCAAATACACAGCTCCGGATGTTGGGGATCCTGATCACTATGTTCGATCGTCGAACGATCCTCGCCAAGCAGGTACGGGAGGAAATCCTCAATGTTTTCGGGGACCACGTCTTCGACACTTCCATCACCAAGAGTGTTCGTCTCGAGGAATCCCCGGCGCACCGATCGAGCATCTTCGCCCACGCTCCGTCTTCGAGCGGGGCATACGAGTATTACAAATTGTGCGAGGAGGTCTTGCAGCGTGTCGGCTCCAAATAGCTCCCAAACTCCACCAGCTTCTTCTTTCTGCGGTCGCAGAGTTGGAGCAATCTGTGGCTGCTCCCAGCGGGCTGCTCAAGGAACTCTCAAATGCCTCAAAACATCGTTTCCTCCTCTTTACGAAAGCTGGTGAGGCATGGGAGCTGGTAAATCAAAGGCGGGGCTTCCACCCAACCGACGCATGCGGCACGATCGCCATTTTGTTGACGAGCTCGCGCAAAGAATGGGGGAGGGGATTGGCCGGATGGTGCGTATAACCGCCATCACTGCCAATCAGGACCAACCGCGTTCCAGCCTCGGAGACCTCGAAGATCTCCAGTCATCGATCAATACCCACGGCGTTCTCGAGCCACTCCTTGTCCGGCCCCTTGATGACGGCAGGTACGAGTTGGTCTCTGGGGAACGTCGATTCCATGCCGCAATGGCCGTCGGTCTTGCTGAAGTTCCCTGCATCGAGCTGAGAGTCACCGACCAGCAAGCCCTCGAAATTGCCCTCATCGAAAACCTCCAACGCAAGGATCTCACTGCATTCGAAGAGGCCGACGGCTACAAAACCCTAATCGCCAAATATGACTACACCCACGAACAGGTGGCAAAGGCCGTCGGCCGTTCTCGGGTCACGGTCACCGAAACACTTCGTCTCCTTCAGATTCCCGATTCAATTCGCGACTTATGTCGGCATGCCGACATCACCGCCAAGGGCATTCTCCTCGAAATCGCTAAGGCCGCCGACCTCGACACCATGGCGCAACTCATCAGAGAGATTGTCGAAAATCGCCTCGATCGAGCCGCCATCCGGCAACGCCGCGCACAACTCGATAACCCAAACAGCGATAGTGAGGCCCATGCGTCAGCGCAGGTTCGAAGACCATTCATGGTGAGGTTTCGGAATCCCGACCGGACTTTCTCCATGTCACTGTCGTTTCGGACCGAAACCGAACCAGAACCGCGTCAGGTCATCGATGCGCTCCGCGAAGTCATTCGAGAAATTGAAGCCTCGATCTCGGAGGCGAAAACCGCGGACCCATGAACCAAGGCGGGGGATAGTTTCAATCGGAACGCGGTTCAAAATGACCCCTTTTCAATCGCAGGTTTACATAATATAACTTATCGGACGTTGTATATACCGGCGAAATCTGTGGAAAATCACTCCCCTGCGGAAAACCTGTGGACAATCCCCGGTTCGCTTGAATTCCACATCGTTGACCTCGGCCGGTTCAAAGGTGGACCTAAAGGGTGTAGAATTTCCCGGATGGACCTTTTCAGACATCGATCCCGGAAGCTACGCGCGTGAAGATTTTCGGCGTCATCGATCGATTGATGATTCGGGAGATCGTTCCACCCACAGCTTTGGGTTTCATGACATATACGTTCATGGTCGTGATGCGTGGGATATTCAATCTGATCGAGCAGATTCTGGTTCGAGGTGTGGCGGTCAAGGACGCGCTTCAGGTCCTGTTGATCACCCTTCCCCACATCGTCGTTTTGACAATTCCAATGAGTTTCCTTTTCGGTGTTCTGTTGGCCGTGGGCAGGATGAATGCGGAGAATGAGATTGTGGCGATGCAGGCGGGCGGTATCCCCGCCAGACGTCTTCTTCGGCCCATCGTTGTTCTCGGGATTCTGCTGACTCTCCTGAACGGATACCTTTATCTTGTTGTGATTCCGGGCTCAGGCCGTGAACTGCGCGAACTGAAAGTCAGACTTTTCGCGGAAGCCAAAAATCTGGGACGTATCGAACCGGGGGTCTTTCATGAGCAACTCCCAAATGTCCTCTTGTACCTTCGTAATGCGGACCTGGATACCGGCGAATGGAGTGGCGTTCTGTTCTTCGACAGCAGCGATCCCGAAGAGGAAAGACTGACCCTGGCAAAACGCGGACGCATGGTGACCGCCGGGGTCGATGCCAAAACCACCACCGGGCAAATGCCTGAAGTGGAACAATGGATACGACTTGAAGAGGTGGTGACCCACCAATTCTCTCGAAGCGACCCTGAAACCTACCGAATCAAACCAGCACAATCGCAACTTTTCCGGCCGGATATGGGAGGCGGCGGCACGGTTAGATTTCGTCTTGGTATGAGCGAACGACCAACAATCGAACTCGTCCAATTTCTCCGTGGTGGAAACCTGAACTCGCTCGAGGATTCGGAAGGTTCTTTCAAGAATGGTGATATCGAGGTCGAGCGACGCCACGCCGCTGTGGAACTCAACAAACGGCTTGCAATCCCATTTGCTTGTGTCGTCTTCGCCTTCTTGGCCCTCCCCCTCGGCGTCGGCTCGCGCTCTGGCGGAAGGGGCCGTGGCTTCGTGGTTTCGGTCGGCGTCGTTTTGGTCTACTACCTGGTTGCCAACCAGGGTGAATTGATGGCCATGGAGGGTCGGATCCCGCCATGGGTTGGGATCTGGCTGCCAAATATTGTGTTGATGGTTGTCGCGCTTTTTCTCATGTCCCGTATGGGGCGTTGGCTTGGGGAGAGGGAAAAGGCAGAAAACCCCGTTTCACACGTTCTCAGATCGATTCGAGACTGGAGAACGAGATGGCAACAGCGTAGAGGGAATGGCCGCAATGATGCACCGCATACTGGCAGCATACCCATCCAGGTTCAGCGTCGACGATATGCCAGCCGCTTTCCCGCGCTCTTCGATCGTTATATCACCAGGCGTCTGTTGCCGCCACTTTTGTTGGTGGTATTCAGCACCGCATTGCTTTACATCGTGGGCGATCTCAGTAGCAATGTTGAGGATATGGCAAGGAACGATGTGCCCGCAGGAGTGATCCTTGCGTACTACGCCAATCTCGTTCCACAGGTATTCCTCGATGTCACTCCGTTCGCTTTGATGATCTCAGTTCTGATCCTACTCACGCTCCTCGAGCGGCAGCAGGAGATGACAGCGCTCAAAGCTGCTGGGATTTCACTGTTTCGACTTACGATACCGATCCTCCTCGTTGCGGCGGCATCTGCGGCGAGTCTGTGGGTTCTCGGAGAGGTGGTTGTACCAAACGCCAATCGCGAAGCGCAAAGGCTCCTCGACCGGATCAAGGGACGGGAAACGACCCGGACCTACCGTGCGAGCGACCGTCAGTGGCTTCTCTCCCGGGATAGCGAATCGCTCTATAATTTTCTCCGCTACGACGATCCTTCGAACACTCTGATTCGTTTCACGATGTTTCGGGTCGACGAAAACATGGATCTGAATTTTTATTTGTTCAGCCGTCGGGTCCGGTACTTCGATGGCGTCTGGGTTGCCGACTCCGGGTGGTTCCGTCAGATTTTCCCCGACGGAACCGACGAGTTCAGGCGGATAACTGAGCCCATGAAGCTCGAGATAACGGAGGGACCGGGTTACTTCGGCCAGGAATACCGGCGGCCATCGGAAATGTCCGTCGGAGAGCTCGCCTCCTACATTCGCGAGCTTGTCGATTCCGGCTACAGACCCAACAAGCTCGTCGTTCGTTGGCACCAGAAGTTCGCCTATCCCCTCTCAGCGTTCGTCATGGTCCTGCTCGCTCTGCCGTTTGGCCTCAACCGGGGTGGCCGACGGGTTACGACAATGCAGGGAGTCGCTGTCGCCCTCATTCTCGGCATCGTATATTTCATGTCGACCGCCCTGTTTGGGAGGCTCGGCGAAGTTGACGTGCTGCCACCAATCTTTGGCGCCTGGGTACCGGTTGTTCTGGCCGTTCTCTTTGCAGTCAACCGCATGACCACTCTCAGGACCTGAGTCGGAAGAATTGTCGGCATGCCGACATCAGGCGGTGTCGCGTTCTTCGCCTCACTTGCGATCGTTATCGGCTGATCCCTGCGGGCTGGAAGATGCTGCCGGCTACGTTTGTGGTACGACCCCCGCAGCCAACCGATGAAATACCCGTCGCAACGGATGGAGATCATTCCCCCGCTGTGCGGGATGGTTGCGGTTCGTTAGCAGCGTAAAGACGTTCATTGTTTGGGGATCGCACCACACCGAGACACCTGTGAATCCCGTGTGCCCGAAGGCCCCCTCAGATAGCGTCTGTCCCGCGGAACTACCTGGTGTAGAAGCCAGCTGCCAACCCCAGCCCCTCCCCTGTTCGAGGCCCTGGGTTCGAAGGGCTGTCGCCTCGGCCGCCTCCTCCGGGGACAGCAGCAATCCTCCTCCCGGAAGATATTCAGATGCTAAAGCCGCCGTTCCTCGCGCGGTACCGAAGAGTCCGGCATTGCCAGAGACATCGCCAAGAAAGCGTGCGTTCCCGTCGTCAGGGAGACCATGCCCGGTCCGAGGAAGCCAACGTTCATCGAAACCAAGATTTCTGATCAGGCTCGTTTCAATTGCAGATTGAGCATTTCCACCCGCAAGAGAATGAGTCGCCAGATCAGGCCTGAAACCAAGTTCACCCTCGAGCCCAACGACCTTCAAAACCTCGCGCTGAAAAAGAGAACTTAAATCCTGATCAGCGATCCGCGCCAACATCAAGCCGAGAATGACGAAACCTACACAGGAATAGACCACTTTTTCACCCGGTCGGCCCTCGAGTCGGATTCCCCCAAGCCGAGACGGTAGGAGCTCGAGGCGACTCTCCGCAAGGCAGTAGAGTGGCAGCCATGCCGGTAGGCCCGCAGTGTGTGTCAGCAGGTCTTTCACCTCGAGGTCGCCTACGTCGCTCCCACGAACCTCGTCCAACACCTGCCTGACCTTCGTCGTCAGAGATATGATTCCGCTTCGGAATGCGAGCAGGCCTAGCGTCGTCGTCACCAACGGTTTGGTCAACGACGCGAGATCGAACCAGGTTTCTTCTGAGACCTCTATCCGTTCAGGAAACAAGGTTGAAAACCCCTGAGCCTCGCAGGAGACGTTTTCACCAATCCTCCCCCACGCAGCCACGGCAGCCGGTGCAGAACCAGCGCGAATCGCGCACTGCAGAAGCTCAGGGAGGTTTTGGTTGTCCTCAGTCACTATCTTGGTGGGTCAACGGTTTCAGTGGAGTGGGTCTGTGATCAGCATCAATGTTGACGTATGTAATTTCCGCCTCCGTCACCTGGGCATCTTCTTCCCGGTCCCATCGGCGAGCGGCGGTGACGTTGACCCTGACCGTTATGGAGGTCCTTCCAACGCGGACGAGTTTTGTGTAGAACGAGACGAGGTCACCGACAAAGACAGGTCGCAAAAAGACCACCTCCTTCATGGCAACCGTCACGACTCGTTCTGCGCCCTGGTAACGCGCCTCCTCCGCGCCGGCCTGATCGATGTAGGAAAGGATGACCCCACCGAAAATGGTGCCGGCTGGATTGGTATCGCGCGGCATCATCAGGACCCGAGTCTTCGGCTGGGTTCGGCTGTCATCCATCGCGTCCTCCCGTTGTGTCGGCCTTGAGTATAGCCCCGGCTCAAGGTGATCGGACCATATCGATATTCATCCTACCGTCAGCGGCGCTGAAACGGAGAAAGGGAAATCATGATAGGAAGCGCATCTCTCCTGCTCCCCCGCGCGTCCACCTTTGACCCCACAGGACGTTCCCCTCATAATCCTCCGATGTCCCGTTTTTCGAGATGGCTCCCTGAATTGGCCCGCAAGCAACCCGGGAAGAACCTCATCCTCTCCTATCAAGTGCCGGCCGGCGAATCCCCGGAAGACGCTGAACAGAGGATTGGGGATGCGTTGCGAAGATCCGAGCTCACAGGTACTCGAGACGACACT
>Ga0224513_10000955_pt1 | contig 11650 bp, 8 predicted proteins | sample SF_May12_sed_USG_5_FD_169109 | JGI IMG/M metagenome (GOLD analysis project Ga0224513, IMG submission 169109) | Sediment microbial communities from San Francisco Bay, California, United States - SF_May12_sed_USGS_21 | ecosystem: Environmental > Aquatic > Marine > Sediment | place: USA: California... | reverse complement strand
GCCTATTGCAAGGGTCAGCAGGACGACGATCGCGGGGGCGCCAAAGAAGACATAGCTGGATTTGCCGAGGCTCTTGCTGAAGAGGAGGTCCAGGGCCAACACGCCAAACGACGGGGCGATGGCCAGGCCAGCCATCAACGTGAAGAGCCTCTTATCAATTACCTGCCATGCGGCCTTCAGGTATGTGATGTTCAGCAGTAGGAGAACGAGAACCGTGCAAATGACGGCCAAACGTATGCCGGTATTCGACGTCACCGGGCTCCATAGCATCAAAAAATTGGAATCGACAATCTTGATGAGTTCCTGAATTAATCCCAGAGTCTTCCGAAATTGATTCGGACGTGCTTCAAGCTGGTTCAAAAGAGTTCCGAAACCAATCAGTGAGAACACGACGGACAGAATGATCGCGGGAAACACATACCGCCGTTGTTTCTTTGGTGTCCACGCGAGACACCATATCAACAGGGCTGCAATCGGAAAAATCGTGAGGTAATTTGTTTGAAAAGAGAGACCACAACAAGCGGCAATAGAAACAGTAAAAATCCAGACTTGAAGTCGCCTATTGAAATCGGTATTGTTGAATAAAAATATAAGGTATGTCGCCAAAATCACAAAGAACATTGCCAGTGAATAATTTCGAGCTTCATGGCCATAATGCACTGCGCCGGACGAAAGGGAGTAGATGAGACTCGGCCAGAACGGGCGAGAGAAACCAAATGCACGTAAGAGGAGGTAGAGAAGGGTGACGGAGGCGGTCGACCAGAAGACCGAAAAGAGACGGGCGGCTTCGATGGACTCGCCGGCAATTCGCCGCCAGATCGAAAGCAGGCCGTAGTAGACGGGAGGATGGACATCGGTTTCACGTAGACCGGTGGCCACTTCTCCGAGCGATGGAGATCCGACCATGAGCTTTTTCTGGCTTGCAGCGGGTGTTGGCAGGGCCGACCAGGTCGGGACCGCATTGCCGGCGGTTTCGAGCAGTGTGATCGCCTCGTCGTACCAGATGGCCCTGTTGAAGACTCCTGGGAGCCTCACGACCACCGTTATCAGGACCAGTATGGTAAGGGCCAGCAGGTCTTTGCGTTGCATGACAGCCGTGATCGAGCCTTTCAATTTACTCTGAAACCTCTTCGCGAATTCACGAAGATTATCACGATGGATCGGGAGCCTGACAGTTCACAAAGTGGAGGCCCTTTCCTGTGTACGGGCCATTACACCAGCCCCTCGGGAGGGTAGGTGGGAATTCCTAATTCCTCATTCCTAATTCCTCATTCGGGTCAAAGACCCGGCAGGTACCAGCACACAACCTTCGGTTCCGTCATCTCGGCAAGCGAGAAGCGGATACCCTCTCGCCCGAGCCCGGAATTCTTGACACCGCCAAAGGGCATCGAGTCAAGGCGGTAGTCGGTCGAGTCGTTGATCAATACGCTGCCGGCGTCGAGGCCCTGAATCAATCGGTGGCAGGTCTCGACGTCTCGAGAGAAGGCGGCGGCATGGAGTCCGTAATCCACCGAGTTGGCCTCGGAAATCGCCTGCTCGAGATCATCCACCGGGTAGAGATTGACCGCCGGACCGAAGACCTCTTCGTGGTGAATGGTGGCATCGACTGGCACATTCTCGAGAACCGTCGGTTGCATCAGCGCCCGATCGCGGCTGCCGCCGGCCAGTACCGTGGCACCTTTTTCGACCGCCTCGGCGACCCAGCGCTCGACTCTTCGTGCCTCACCCTCGTTGATCATCGGCCCCATGTCGGTGGCTTCGTTCATCTTGTCGCCGATCGTGTAGCGCTTGGTTCGTTCGACGAAGAGCTCCCGGAATTCGTCGTAGACATTTCGGTGGATGTAAACCCTCTGAACCCCGATGCAGTTTTGTCCCGCCGCCCAAAAGGTGCCGGAGACGCAGGTCTCGGCCGCCCACGCGATATCGGCGTCGCGCCACACGATCACCGGCGAGTTCGAGCCGAGCTCCATGCCGATTTTTTTGAGGCCCGCCTTGGCGACGATACGCTCGCCGGCCTCGACGCCACCGGTGAAGCTGACCATGCGCACCCGTGGGTCTGAAACGAGGGAATCGCCGAGTACCGAGCCCTGTCCGGTGAGGCATTGGAGAACACCGGGTGGAAGACCGGCCTCGACAAAGGCCTCGGTCAGTTTCAGCGCCGACAGTGGGGTCACGGTCGCCGGCTTGAGAACCACCGTGTTGCCACCGGCTACGGCCGGTCCGAGCTTGTGCGCAACCAGGTTGAGGGGGTCATTGAAGGGGGTGATCGCGAGCACGACTCCGATCGGTACCCGCTCGAAGTGGCCACGGCGTTGTTCGCCGCCCGGGAAGCTATCGAATGGGATGGTCTCGCCGAGCAGGCGTTTGGCTTCCTCACCGGAAATAGTCAGAGTGTTGACGCAACGTTTTGCTTCGCCACGGGCTTCCCGAATGGTCTTCGATCCTTCTCGAGCGATGGTGACGGCAAAATCCTCGAGATTGTCGGCCACGATCGATGCGGTCTTGAGGAGGATCTGCGAGCGCTCGTAGGTGCTCATCGCTCGGGCAACGCCCCGGGCGGCGTCGGCCGCCGCGAGCGCCGTCTCGACGTCATCGGCGGTGGCGGCAGGGACGGTGTCGATCAGAGAGTCGTCAAAAGGATCCCGGACGTCGATTGTCTTTTCTCGATCCACCCACTGGCCGGCCAAAAGCATTTTCATCTCAGCTCTCCTTGGCGATGGCGATCAGGTCGTTGAGGAGTGAAAAACCGGTCTCTCGGCGTCCCGCGCCCGGGCCAACGATGGTCACATCGCCTAGGGTGTCGGTAGTGATCGTCATCGCGTTGGTGGCGCCACCGACACCGGCCAGCGGGTGGTCGAGACTGACTAGCTGCGGTGCGACCGATGCACGAACAGCGTCGCAATCGCGCCACACCCGGCCGATGAGCTTGTAGCGTTTGCCGTTAGCGGCGGCAGCTGCAATCTCGTCCGGAGTGATTTCGGTGATACCCGTGCAGGGGCTGTCGTCAGGGGAGAGGGAGGCGCCAAAGACCACGTTGGCGAGGATCGTCACCTTGGCCAGCGCATCCCAGCCGAGGACGTCGGCGTCCGGTACTGCTTCAGCGTAGCCAAGCTCCTGAGCCTGCGTGAGGGCGGCCCCATATTCCATCCCGGCCTCCATCTGGCTGAGGATGTAATTTGTGGTGCCGTTGAGGATGCCCTTCATCTCCGAGATCGCGGAACCGGCAAGGGTCTCGCGAATCAGGTTGAGAAGCGGCGTTCCCGCCATCACTGTGCCCTCGTAGAGGAACTGAACCCCGTTGGCCGCAGCCAACTCGACAAGCTCGTTCGAAAACAGGGCCAGCGGACCTTTGTTTGTGGTCGTCACGTGCATGCCCCGGGTAAGTGCCGTGCGGATGTGGTCGGTGGCAGGCTGACCCGTTTTGATGTCGGTGTAGGTGAGCTCGAGCATGGCGTCAGCTTTGGCCCGTTCGATCATTTCCAACGCGTTCCAGCCGCAGCCGCCGGCGGCGTAGTCCGAGATCGATCGGCCGTCGGCCACCATGGCCATGATCTCTTCGAGGTCGAGCCCGTTCGGGTTCTGCGCCGAGCCCTTGAGCATGTCGACGATTCCGGTGACCTTCCAGTCGAGACCGCATTTCTCTCCGAGTTCGTCTTTCTTTTCGATCAGAAGTTCCGAAAGGCCCTGGGCGACCGTGCCAAAACCGACAAATAACAAACGCATGTGATCCTCCGTCAGAGCCTTTTCTTGATGCATGCTGCCAACCGCTCCACTGCGATGGCAAGCTGGTCCTTCGAAACGAACGAGAAATTGATCCGCATGTGGTTGTGCTCCGGGTCCTCGCCGTAGAACTGCTCGCCGGGGACGAAGGCAACCTTGTGTTCGATGGCTTCGAAAAACAGCTCGTCGGTGTCGATCTGAGGCGGCAGCGAGACCCAAAGGAATAACCCGCCCTTCGGCCTCGTCCAGCTGACCCCAGTCTCGGGTGGGAAGTGCTCGGCCATCGTGTCCAGAAAGAGATCGAGCTTTTCGCTGTAGTAGCTGCGGCATTTCTCCAAATGGCTTTCGAGATCCATATCCTCGAGAAACGCCAGGCACATGTCCTGGTTCCACTTCGGGGTGTTGAGGATGTTGCCCTCTTTGATGTGGGTCATCTGTTTTACGACTTCCGACGGGCCGATGTTGAAGCCAACACGCATGCCCGGGCAGAAGAGCTTCGAAAAGGTGTAGAGGCCGATGACGTGGTCGCCGTCCCGCTGTTGATCGAGGGTGAAGATCGCAGGAATCGTCTCGCCCGAATAGCGCAGGTCGCGGTAGGGGCTGTCTTCGACGATCGGAACGTCAAACTCGTAGCTGAGATCGAGGAGGGCTTCCCTTTTCGCGAGGCTGATGGTGATGCCCGACGGGTTCTGAAAATCGGGCACGACATAGATGAACTTCGGCAGCGTGCCTTCCCTGCTGAGGCGATCCAGCGCCTGTCGCATGCCGGTGACATCGGATCCGTCGTCTTCGATGTTGACGCCGACGAAGCGTGCCCGTTGCAGATTGAAAGCGACCACCGCACCGGCGAAGGTCGGGCGGTCGACGAGGACGACGTCACCCGGTTCGAGGAAAAGCCGCCCAGTGAGATCGAGGCCGTGTTGTCCAGAGGTCGTGATGACGATGTTGTCTCGTTCGATCTTGATGTCGTCGCGCTCGAGAAACCGCTGCACGGCATCCACCAGGGTCGCTTCGCCGGGGCACGGCGAGTACTGCATGATGCGGTCGATTTCGAGGTCGAACGCCTTCTCCGATGCCATTCGAAGCTCGTTCCGTTGGAAGACCTCGGGGGAGGGGAGACCGCCCGCGAGGGAGATGATCTCGGGGTCGGTCAGATATTGGAGCGTCTTCCCGATGGGATAACCTTCGTAGTCCCGGACGTTTTCGGCAAACCGCGCGGCCCAACCTGTTTTCATCGTGTTCCTCGGGGGAGATGAGTTTTGAGTTCCAGAACAATGCCGCCGTCAGTCGCGTGGGCAGAAAAGAACCCGAAATCTGAAATCCGAAATCTGAAATCGTGCGCCGACATTTGGTATCCGCACACTGAATTGCTCCAGTCAGAGTTCAAGGGCCGGTCAGCTCGTCGCACCAGCCGACTCCAACTGGGCGTGAGTCGGATCCGCAGGGGCGTTTCCTCGGTACGATGCGCCCCCAAATCGGGTGCGGATTCCGCGTCGCATCATTTCGCGCCCGTCCTTCGAAGCACGGAGAGATTTGTAGTAGATGACGTCGCCGATTTTGTCTGCGACCTCAGCGCGATCTTCCTCTGGCATGAAGTAGGCCTCCATGGTGTCGAGTTCACGCGCGGTGCCGTCCGACTCGTACTTGTAGGTCAGATTGGTGCCGCTTTCCAACACCTTGAAGGCGTTGTCGGTCCAGTCGAAGTCGGCCATGCCAAGGTCGGGATTGATCCTCAGATGGGCTGCGAGGCTGACGCCCTTGATACCGCTCCGGTCGAGCTCCTCGGCGCAACGCATGAAATTCTCGGGTGATACTCCGTTGCCGATGTTGACCTCGTAGATAGGGGTCGTGTCGTCGTCGCGAAGGTACTCCGACATGATGTTGAGGAGCATCCGAAACTGCATCAGATTCTGGGTCGACAACAACATCGAAACTTTGAACTGGAGGTTCAAAATATCGCGCCCGTAATAACAAGCGGCAATGATCGACGACCAGGATGGATTAAGGAAGAAATCGTTACCGGTCTCGAGCGCGGCGCGAGTAATCCCATCGAGATAGACGAGATGATTGTCGTTGGCCACCTCGACACCGCCGAGATTTCCGAAGGCGGTGCCCATGTTCTTGAGGACGATCTGCGCCATGCCGTTGCCGAGATCCCGGGTTTCGAAGGTCTTGCCTGTGACGTTCTCGAGATCACCAAACCTGCCTGCCGGCATAGGGATTCCGATCAAATTGGTGCTGCAGAACTTGGAAGCACCCATGATGTTCTCGGCCATCATCAAGGTTGCCATGAGATCACCGGAATAGACGTAGGTATCAGTCAGTGCAACGACCGAGATGAACTCTGAAGGGACCCAACAGGGTTCGTTGCCGTCAGCACTTTTAGCCATCTGCTGCATCGATCGGTGCGTGACCGCGGCGCCCTGGAAGCCTGAGACCTGTGCAGTGGCAATGCCAAAACTGTCGCGGTAATTTGGTGAGAGTTCCTCCTCGAAATCTTCGATCTTCGGGAACCGCTGAACGAGGTTCTCCGCCTCGGCAATCATGCCGCCAAACCCCTTCTCCTCGAGCACCCGTTTGCGCGTCTCCAGCCGGCGCCGCTCGTCAAGCGTTTCGCTGATGCGTTGCGCGCCTCCGTGATACTCCTTGAGTGCATCGATGGAACTGAGATCGGTGCGGGAAAGAAGCGAGTATTTCATGGTGCCTCCTCGGTGAACCAGGCGAAACCGTTGCACGCAGTGGTTCTGAAAATCGGTCTCGTTATTGTTGATTATTCCTACGCATCGAAAATTATAGGAGAAGATTTGTGTGCAATTCAAGAAATCGAATATAATTCTGAAAATGAAACTTTCAGACCAGCTCGACCGAATTGACTTCGCAATCATGGGCGTTTTGCAAAAGAATGCTCGCGTGGCCAACAACCGACTTGCAGAGGCTGTTGGCGTGGCCCCTTCGACCTGCCTCGAGCGTGTGCGGCGGCTCTCCCGATTGGGTGTGTTGCGGGGTCATCACGCCGACGTCGATCCCTCGGCGGTCGGAGTGGGCCTCGAGGCGATGATCGCGGTGCGCTTGTGCCGGCACTCGCGGGAACTGGTCGACTCATTCCGCGAGTACGTGATTGAGCTACCGGAGGTGCGGAGTGTCTTTCACGTCACCGGCGGCGACGATTTTCTGGTCCATGTCGCGGCGCGTGATTCGGACCACTTGCGGGATCTCGCCCTCGACAGCTTTACGACCCGCCCTGAGGTCGACCACATTCAGACCCGGCTGATCTTCAAATACACACCGACCTGGCGGCTGCCGATCCTGATTTGACGACGACCCGGGAAAGATACCTTAAACGATGTTCATGGACGCCGAGTCCCGTGCCGCCGTAGACCACCTATACAGAGCGCTCGCAAGCGGTTACAATCCCGCGCTGCGTACCTTTGTGCCGATATCGAAGGCAGAACTGCGTTAGGGAGTCGCTAGATTGGAACACCTCATCAGTCCACACGGATCGCGTTTGGTCGACCTGATGGTCGATCAAGATCGCGCCACTGAGATCCGCGAACAGTCACGAGATTGGCCGTCGGTCGACCTCGGCCCACGCCAACTCTGCGACCTCGAACTCCTGATCAACGGTGCTTATTCGCCCCTCGACGGCTACCTTGGTGCTGCGGACCATCGAAGGGTGTGCTCGGAGATGCATCTTGCCGACGGCGTTTTCTGGCCGATTCCGGTGGTCCTCAATATTCCGGATGAACTCGCTGACACTCTGGGGGCAGGTGATGCCGTAGCACTGCGTGACGGCGAAGGTGTGATGATCGCCGCGTTAACTGTCGAAGAGTGCTATCAGCGCGATCTCGATGCCGAGATTGAAGCGATATTCGGCACCGCCGACAGGTCTCACACCGGCGTCGCCCAATATCTGCACCGGACCAGAAGGTGGGCGGTAGCCGGTCGCGTCGAGGCCCTGCAGTTGCCCGTTCACTATGACTACCCGGAGCTTCGACGGACGCCAGCGGAAGTCCGCGAGCTGTTGTCACTTCTCGGCTGGCGAAAGGTGCTCACCTTCCAGACGCACCGGACCATCCACCGCGCTCAACGGGCGATGATGGTCGAAGCGGCGCAGAACGTCGACGCCAATATTCTCATCCATCCGGTCGTAGGTCTCGATCAGCCGGGTGATGCCGACCATTACACTCGGATTCGCTGTTATCAGGAGGTGCTGCCCAAATTCCCCGACGCGATGGCGCAACTCAATCTCTTACCGCTGGCGATGCGTGGCGGCGGCGCCCGGGAGGCTTTGCTGCACGCAATCGTCAACAAGAACTATGGCTCCACCCACCTGATGGTCGATTTCGACGGTTCCGGTACGGTCCTCGATACGGTTGGCGAGGCTGCCTACACGCAGGAGGATGCGACTCGGGTCATTTCCGAACACGCTGCCGACGTCGACGTCGAGATGGTGCCGACCCGCGATCTGGTTTACCTCGAAGACCGTCAGCAATTCGTCGCTTCCAGCGATGTATCTCCAGAGGATCGTGTCCTCCATCTGACTGCCGGCGAGATCCGCATGCGCCTCGATGACGGGCGCGAGATTCCGAACTGGTACACATTCCGAGAGGTTGCGCGTGAACTCGAGCACCGTCATCCTGTCCGCCGCAAGCAAGGGTTCACAGTCTTCCTTTCCGGCCTTTCGGGCTCGGGAAAGTCGACTATCGCCAATGTTCTTCGGGTCAAGCTGCTCGAGCTCGGCGGTCGCGGAGTCACTCTGCTCGATGGCGATCTCGTGCGCGCCAATCTTTCGTCGGAGCTTGGATTTTCGAAGGAGCACCGCGATCTCAATATCCGCCGTATCGGATTTGTTGCTTCCGAGATCACTCGCGCCGGAGGTGTCGCCATCTGCGCACCGATCGCACCGTATGACGTCGTCCGGCGCGAGGTGCGGGAAATGATCCAGCCCTGTGGCGGATTCGTGCTAGTCCACGTGGCGACGCCGCTCGAGGTCTGTGAAGCGCGGGATCGCAAGGGAATGTACGCCAAGGCGAGGGCGGGCATCATCAAGGAGTTCACCGGCATATCCGATCCGTACGAGGTGCCGGGGGATGCGGACGTGGTCATCGACACGACCGAATTGGCCCCTGCGGAGGCGACGCGCGAGGTCATCTTGTACCTGGAAAGACAGGGCTACATCTGGGCGCCTGATGAGGGCTGATGCCGAGAATCGGAGGATGAACCGGTGATGCTCAGGCGTCTTGTAGTCGTGATGGCGGTGGCCGCCCTGCTGACGGCCGGGGTGCTGCATTTCAAGCGTCATGCAGAACAGCAGAAGGTTCTTACCCAGGTGGCCGCTGACGACGCCGCGGCTCTCGATGATCTCCATCTTGAAATCGATCATTTCGATACCACAAGCTGGATCCGCCAGTACCGACCCGAGGCATCGGCCGGTGGATACACGCTCATCTTGTATCGGCGGCGGGTGCCAATGATCATCGACATGAACAGCCGCGTCGTCCACTCATGGCCGAATGTTCGGGCGGTTGGCCGCGTTCGCCTCAACGACGACGGCAGCTTGGCTGTCATAGGCACCGATAACCTGATCAAAGAGTACGACTGGGACGGAAAGCTGCAGTGGGTTTTCCGCCTGGCGGCAGAAATCGACTTTCCCCACCACGATCTAATCCGGCTCGAAAATGGGAATTACCTGATTCTGGCTCGCGACAGAACGAACTTCACCGGCTACCTCCAGGAAGTAGATCGACGGGGTGAGGTGGTTTGGGAGTGGCGGTCGATCGATTACATCGACTCCTTCCCGACCTGGGACCACGAACGCAAGGATCCGACCCACATCAATTCAATTCACGAGCTGCCGCCAAATCGACACTTCGATCAAGGCGACGAGCGATTCCGCCCGGGGAACATTCTCGTCAGCGCCCGCCACCTCAACGCGATTTTTATTATCGACAAAAACTCCGGACGGGTTGTCTGGCAGTACACCGGCAACCTCGACTATCAGCATGAGGCGTCGATGGTGGCCAAAGAGATACCTGGAGCGGGACAGATTCTGGTTTTCAACAACGGTCGCCACGATCGCAACGGCTACCGGCGCACTCTGATCCAATCGATCGAACCGCCGACGGGTGAGATCGTGTGGGAGTATGGTTCGAAGTTTTTCTATTCGTCGGTCGCGGGTACGGTGCAGAAATTTTCTGGCCCAAATTACGTCATTGCGTCGAGTCACGGTGGTCGGATCTTCGAAGTTACTCCTGATGGTGAAATCGTCTGGGAGTGGGTGCCTCCGCACAAGCCGATGCGGCCCGAAAGGCTGCCCTACGATCATTGCCCCCAGCTCGAGATCCTCCCACGCCCAGAAGAAATTGAAGTGCGGGTTGAAGGGGATACGCGCCCGTATGTGGACATTGATCTCTTCCGCTTTGCTCTGATCGAGGATTTCACGACCCGCGACGTGGCTGGCTTCTCGCGACGCCTGTTGCGTGGACTCGAGGGTTGTCGCGAGCTTCTGATGCCGCCGATGGCAAAAATGTGGGTCGAGTTCGGAATCGACGAGGAACGGCTCCAGGGAAGGGAGATCGAGGCGAACTTTCGGCTCACGTTTCAACTGAAGGGAATGCCTCCGGAGACAATACTCGACCGAACGCTGCACACGGATTCCAAGAGCCCATGGCGAGGTCGCTGGTTTCCTCTCGAAAGGTTCGGCTACCAACGGGTGCAGATGTGTGTCGCGACCGAGGTCACGGGAGAGATGGAGAACCCGGAGGAGATGGTCGCCTGGGCAGCGCCGATGATCCGGTCTCCCGAGCAACGGCCCCATGAAGAGCAAGAGCAGGAACGGATCAGTGAGCGGGAAAAGAAGCTCCGTGAGCAGCAGCTCAAGGCGCTCGGTTATGTCAACTGACAAGCGGGTGAAATAAAGCGTTGATTACACTGGTGATTGTGGTGACTCTCGTCGCCATCATTCCGGTGAGGAAGTACGTGCGCTCACTTCGCTGCCGGCAGCCCGTGCTGTCGGTCATCGACGATCCGGCTCAGCTTGACGATCTCCACCAAGAGCTGCTCGAGCTCGATCCTGAGAGATGGGTCCGGCGCCACCTCCCGGAGCGGAGCAGCGGTGGCTATAACCTCGTCTTTTATCGGAGGCGTGTACCACTGATCATTGACATGAACGGCCGCGTTGTCCACTCCTGGCCAGAGGTGCGCGCCACAGGACGGGTTCGACTCAACCGCGACGGAAGTCTGGTGGTAATCGGCGTTGACAACCTGATCAAGGAGTACAGCTGGGATGGAGAGCTGACGTGGTACTTCCAGCTCGCGGACAAGCACAATTCACCCCATCACGATCTGATCCGGATGCGGAGCGGCAACTATCTGATCCTCGCTCACGACGGCCACGGCCACTCGGATTATCTGCTCGAGGTCGACCGGGAGGGCGAGGTGGTCTGAGAGTGGTGGTTCGAAGACCATTCAGGGAGCTTTCCCAACTGGGATCCGGAGAGCACGGATCCGTACCACACGAATTCGATTCGTGAGTTGTCCCCAAACAGCTGCTACGCCTCCGGTGATGAGCGGTTTCGACCCGGCAACATTCTCGCCAGCGCCCGTTCCCTCAATACGATTTTCATCATCGACAAGGAAAGCGGAGACGTCGTTTGGAAATATGCGAATGGCTTCGATGGCCAGCACGAAACAGCGATGATCGACCAGAATGTGTGGGGGGCTGGCCTCATCACCGTGTTCAACAACGGCCTCGAGAATCTGCTCGAATACCGGCGGAGCAAAGCCCAGGCCATCAACCCGATCACCGGCGAACTAATATGGCAGTACGGGTCGGACTTCTTCTTCTCGTCGGTCGGAGGAACGGCCCAGGCGTTGCCTGGAAAAAATGTACTCATAACTTCAAGCCACGGGGCCGAGTTTTCGAGGTCAC
>Ga0224513_10000953_pt1 | contig 11659 bp, 8 predicted proteins | sample SF_May12_sed_USG_5_FD_169109 | JGI IMG/M metagenome (GOLD analysis project Ga0224513, IMG submission 169109) | Sediment microbial communities from San Francisco Bay, California, United States - SF_May12_sed_USGS_21 | ecosystem: Environmental > Aquatic > Marine > Sediment | place: USA: California... | reverse complement strand
TAGTGACCCTGGCGGTCGAAAATATTCTCGTCGCCCGTAATGATATGGAAGACACAGAGGCCTATGATCTGTTTGCCGAGATGCTGCGCTTGCGACCCACGCTGTTTAGCGATCGTCCGGAACTGTTTCAGCCACTCGATGAACAGATCAGACAATCCAATTTCATATTCGGCCTGCACCCGGGAGCTGTCAGCTATTTGGAACGTGACGAACCCACTTATATAGAACGCTACTCTGGCGTTGCCGAGCTACTCGTTACCTTGCTTATCACCTCTGTCAGCGGCTTGATCGCGGTTAAGAATATCTATCGCATTCGGCGTAAGAATCGGATCGATGAGTTTTATCTTGAGACGATCCGTATTCGCGACTCCGTCACCGTGGATACGACGACTGACGAATTAGCCACGGCCATTGAGAAAATACATGCTCTTAAGAATCGAGCCTTCGAATTACTCGTGGATGAGCGGCTTGCCGCGGATCAAAGCTTCCAGGTATTCATCGACCTGGCTCGAGAATCCGTTGATCAGATTAACGAGTTGGTAACAAAGCAATCATCCTAGGCAATCTACCGCCCCCTATGTTGCCGCTCTCTCAGATTTGTTAATGTTCATGGTCGCCTTACCATTGTCCGCGGACAGTGAACGAGATCAGACGTTTGCGCTTGAGGCCAGCCGCTCGGCCCCGCGCAGTTGCGCTCCGTTAGAAAGTAGAGAAGCCTCATGACCTGTATCCAAACCTCTTTTATTGCCGGTGTTCTGTTGATCATCACGTTTTTTTCCTCACCGGTGCATGCCGACAAGACGGATATCGTCATTCTTGCGAACGGCGATGCAGTCACTGGCGAGATCAAGGGGCTCGAGTTTGGTTCGTTGCGATACAGCACCGATTCGATGGGAACGGTCAGTATTGACTGGGAGGACATTACGAGTGTGCAGAGCGACCAGAATTTGCAGATCGAACTGACTGATGGAAGCCGTTATTTTGGTAGTTTTCTGACGACTGAAGAGGCCTCCGCTGTTCGCATAAAAACCGCGAGTCAGGAAGTCGACATCCCTGCCAACCGGGTTGTTCGCGTTACGCCGATCGAAAGCAATGAAAAGTTCTGGCAGAACTTGGATGGCTCGTTCAGCCTTGGGTTTCAGACACAGAAGTCGAGCGAGGTTACGACTTCAAATGTTACCGCCGATATCTCGCATAGAGCGCGCAAATACCTTTACGGGCTCAAGCTTACATCGACCGTAACCGATCAACCCAGAGAAGAGACCAAAGCACGACAGAGTGTAGAAGCCAACTTTCAGCGGTTTCGCTCCAATCGTTGGTTTACCGACTGGTTCACGCGCTGGGAACGCAACGACGAACTGGGTATTAACGCGAGGTCCGCTGTCGGCGGGGCGCTCGGTCGCTATCTCGTGCAGACGAACAAGAATCAATTTTCGCTGACGGCAGGATTGCAGGCGGCACGAACATCGTTTACCGGCGAGGATGAGAGCACCACAGAGGCAGAGGGCCGCATCGAAATCCGCTACTTGCGCCGGAACCTTGTTCCGGAAACTTCCGCGACATTCACTACGCTTGTCTATCCGCTGATAGAAGACCTCAGCAAGTTGCGCGCCGAGACAGATTTAAGCTTTAAACGGGAGTTCTTTCCTGACCTTTTCCTTAGTTTTTCGATCGGCCACTCGTATTTGAGCGACCCACCAGATGATGGGTCAAGTTCCGACTATAGCGTCACCACATCGCTCGGCTATTCATTCTAGCGCCAGGCAATGCGGTGATACACTATCCGATTCGCGGTGGGATAAAACCATGAGTACTAGAAAAATTGCATTGTTCCTCAGCCTGTTCTGCATGCTGGCCTGCAGCATCGCCGGAGCAGATGATGACGCCGATCTGGCGAAAAAGCTGGCCAATCCGATTGCTGCATTGATCAGCCTCCCAATTCAACTTAACTATGACTCAAACTTCGGTATTGATGATGACGGCTCGGTGTTACGTATTAACGTGCAGCCCGTTATTCCAGTATCAGTTGGCGACGACTGGAACATGATTTCGCGAACAATTCTGCCGCTTGTCGATCAAAATGATGTGCCGTTTTCGGGTGTGAGTGAATTTGGGCTTGGCGACACCGTACAGAGCCTGTTCTTTTCTCCCAAGGCGCCAACGGCCAGCGGCTGGATCTGGGGTGCGGGCCCCGCGCTGCTACTGCCGACCGCAACTGACGAATTGCTCGGCAGCGAAAAATGGGGCATCGGGCCCACCGCTGTTGCATTAAAGCAGCAGGGACCCTGGACGATCGGTGCGCTGGCGAATCACATCGAATCGTTCTCGGGAGCGGATGATCGCGCCGATATCAGCGCGACGTTCCTGCAACCGTTTGTGTCCTACATTACGCCCTCACAGACGACATACTCGCTGAATACTGAATCTACCTACGATTGGGAAACCCGCGGCTGGTCGATCCCGATCAATGCCTCGGTAACCCAGTTGCTCCGGTTTGGCAATCAGCTGGTTTCACTCGGTGGCGGAGTTCGTTATTGGGTTGAATCTCCGAGCGCGGGTCCCGAGGGTTGGGCCATTCGTCTGAATTTCACGTTGCTGTATCCCAAGTAATCGTGTTGCGCGGGTCGAAGCGGTACTTCAGGCTTCCTGCACCATTGCCTCAGCCCCACGCATTATCATCCGCAGCTGCACAATGGCGGCCTCGATGTGCCGACCGCGGTCCTCCTCCGGCCTGCTGAGTAATGCGATGCCGGTTGTAAACAAGATGGCGACCATGGAATTGGCGGCGAGTTGCGGATGCCCGAGCGGCACGCCTCTTGTTTTGGCGTCCCATACCAGGAACTCAGCCAGATCCCTGGACATCGTCGCGAACAACTCCTCAGCCGCTTCACTAAATACCGAGTGCCGCGACATACTCTCCAGGAGAATCATTCGCGACATGCCCTGGTTGGCAAAGATGTAATCGAACAGCGTCTCGACCGACGTGCGGATTAGCGAACGTCCGCCAGATGCCTGCTCCCGAACATGATGCATCAGGGCCAGAAGGGTGTCGCCATGCTCCGCCATAAGCGCAAGCCCCAGACCGGTCATGTCATGAAAGTGACGATAGAACGACGTTGGAGCGATACCGGCGAGTTTGGCAACCTCCCGCAGGCTGAGCGTGTCGAAACTCCGGCCTGACGCGAGTTCGGCGGCCGTCGCATCCATTAGTTTCTGCCTCGTTTCTGCTTTCTGCTTCTTCCTGGAAACCTTCAACCAGTCGCCCCTCGTTGTGGGATTGGTCCGTTCGTGAACCATAAGTAGGCATCCTAACAAAAGAATGGTACAGTTGTGCGTACAAGTGTACGCTGAAATTACAGAGAGCCCACTATGACGACCTACAAAGCACCTCTGCGTGACATGCAGTTCGTAATGCAGGACCTGCTCAACTTCGAGAAGCACTACCAGTCGTTGCCCGCCTGCGACGAGGTCAACCAGGAACTGATCGACGCCATCCTGAGCGAGGCCAGCAAGTTCGCCGAGGAAATAATCGCCCCCCTCAACGCCGTAGGTGACGAGGTCGGGTGCAAAATCTCGGAAGACGGCGAGGTCACGACCCCGCCTGGATTCAAAGAGGCCTACCAGCAATACGTCGATGGCGGCTGGCCGTCGCTGGACCAACCCTCCCGATATGGTGGGCAAGACCTCCCCATGTCGGTCGGCTTAACTGTTCGCGAAATGAATGGAACGGCAAACTGGTCCTGGGCCATGTACCCCGGACTCTCCCATGGCGCGATGGAGACAATTGACAAGCACGGGTCCGAGGCGCAAAAGGCGATGTTCATGGAACCCCTCGTCAGTGGTCGCTGGACCGGCACCATGTGCCTGACCGAGCCACATTGTGGCACGGACCTTGGCCTCTTGAAGACCAAGGGCGAGCAAGCTGCGGACGGCGCCTATCGCATTACCGGATCGAAACTATTCGTTTCGTCAGGCGAACACGACCTTACTGAGAACATCGTGCACATCGTACTGGCGCGCATGCCCGACTCACCGCCTGGCACGAAGGGTATTTCGCTGTTCATCGTGCCCAAGTTTATTCCCAACGAGGACGGCTCGATCGGCGAGCGCAACAACGTGAGCTGCGGAGCGATTGAGCACAAGATGGGCATTCACGGCAACTCGACATGCCTGTTGAACTTCGATGGCGCAACCGGGTACCTGGTCGGAGAGGCAAACAAGGGCCTGAACTATATGTTCACCTTCATGAACTTCGCCCGAATCGGCACCGGCCTGCAGGGGCTCGCGCATTCGGAGCTCGCATTCCAGAGCTCACTCGCCTACTCGCGAGACCGCCTGCAGATGCGCTCCCTGACAGGCCCCAAGAATCCCGATGGTCCTGCGGATCCGATCATCGTGCACCCCGACGTGCGTCGCATGTTGCTGACGCAAAAAGCATTCGCCGAAGGTGGCCGCGCGCTGCTCTATTTTGCCAGCGCTCAGGGCGACATACTGACCCTGTCAGACGACCCGGAAGCCCGGGAATTCGCCGACCACGTCCTCAACTTTCTGACGCCCATCATCAAGGCCTTCCTGACGGAGACCGGGTTTGAGAGCGCCAACCTTGGCCTGCAGTGTTTTGGCGGGCACGGCTATGTCAGGGAGTGGGGCGCCGAACAGAATGTGCGAGACGCCAGGATCAGCATGCTCTATGAGGGCACGACAGGCATCCAGGCACTGGACCTCCTGGGCAGAAAGGTGCTCGGCACACGCGGCAAGGCACTGATCCCAGTAACGGGCTTCATCCTGGACTTCTGCAAACGATCCCGTAACCGCAAAGAACTCAGGCCTTACCTGAAGACGCTGGTCCGGCTTACCAAACAGTGGAAGGCCCTGACCCGGAAAATCGGTTTTGCCGCCATGCGCAACCGCGATGCGGTGGGCTCCGCCTCGGTGGACTACATCATGTTCTCCGGCTATGTATTGCTGGGCGTTGCCTGGGCCGGCAGCGCGCGGGCCGCTTACAGGCAACTCGAGCAAGGCACGACAGAAGAAGCGTTCTATCGGGCGAAGATCCAGACCGCAGAATTCTATTTTGCCAAGATACTACCGCGCACCACGTCTCTGCTGGAAACGATATCGGCGGGTCCGGACACACTCATGGAAATGGACGAGAACCAGTTCATTTTCTAAGCGGACGTGATCAAAAACTGAAGAGGATTGCAATGATTTACTCGGGAAAGGCGATAACCGTCCAGACAATTGACGATGGCATCGCGGAACTTTGCTTCGATCTGCAGGATGAATCAGTCAACAAGTTCAATTCGTTGACGATCAACGAGTTGCAGGAGGCGACGGCGGCAATCGCAGCCGATACATCGCTCAATGGTGTAATCGTCACAAGTGGCAAGGCTGTTTTCATCGTGGGCGCCGATATCACGGAGTTCGGCACGCAGTTCGGCAGCAGCGAAGAGGAAGTAGCAGACAAGATTCTCAGAATTAACCTCGACGTCTTTAATGCCTTTGAGGATCTGCCAATTCCCACCGTGGCGGCCATTAACGGTATCGCCCTCGGCGGAGGGCTCGAGATGGGGCTCGTCTGCGATTACCGGGTCATGTCCGATTCGGCGCGGGTCGGTTTACCGGAAACCAAGCTGGGTATTATTCCTGGCTACGGTGGTACCACGCGCTTGCCGCGCCTGATTGGTGCCGACAACGCGATTGAATGGATTGCTTCGGGCAAGGAACAAAAAGCGGATCAGGCCCTCAAGTCCGGCGCCGTCGATGCGGTTGTTGCGCCGGAACTATTGCACGAGGCGGCTGTGTCTATCCTGCGGCAGTGCCTCGATGGCAAGCTCGACTACCAGGCGAAGCGGCGAGAGAAACAGGAGCCGCTGAAACTGAATGATATCGAGGCCATGATGGTGTTCGAGACGGCCAAAGGGTTTATTGCCAGCCAGGCAGGACCACACTATCCGGCGCCGCTCACTGCTATCAAGGTCATGCAGAAAGCGGCGGGTATGGGCCGGGACGACGCTCTGCGCGAAGAGGCCAAGGGTATCGCCAAGATGGCCGGCACGCTGGCAGCCAGGAACTTGATCGGGCTGTTCCTCAGTGACCAGGTGCTTGCGAAAAGCGGCAAAGCGCTTGCGAAGAAAGGCGGGAAAGTAGAGCGAGCCGCGGTGCTTGGTGCGGGCATTATGGGTGGCGGAATTGCTTATCAGTCCGCGCTGAAAGGCACGCCAATTATCATGAAAGACATCGCGCAGGCCGGTATTGATCTTGGGCTGGCGGAAGCCAGCAAATTACTGTCAAAGCAGGTAGAACGTGGGCGTATATCCGCGGCCGAAATGGCGGGTGTTCTCAACAAGATACAGCCGTCCCTCTGCTACGACGGGTTCGACAATGTAGACGTTGTCGTTGAGGCTGTCGTGGAAAACCCGAAGGTCAAACACGCCGTGCTGGCGGAAACCGAAGCGCAGATTCGTGATGATGCGGTGCTTGCTTCCAACACCTCGACCATTTCGATCACACACCTCGCCGAGCCCCTGAAGCGACCAGAGAATTTCTGCGGCATGCACTTTTTCAATCCGGTGCACAGGATGCCGCTGGTCGAAGTCATTCGCGGGGAAAAGACAGGCGAAGAAGCCCTGGCCAGAACCGTGGCCTACGCATTGGCCATGGGCAAGAAGCCGGTCGTCGTCAATGATTGCCCCGGATTCCTTGTGAATCGCATCCTGTCGCCTTACCTCGGCGCTTTCATCGGACTGGTCAGGCGTGGCGTCGATTTCACAGCGATCGATCGGGCGATGGAACGTTTCGGCTGGCCGATGGGGCCCGCTTACCTGTGTGACGTCGTAGGTATCGACACGGGCGTGCACGCTGGCGCCGTCATGGCGGAAGGCTTCCCCGAACGCATGAAGTATGACTTCAAGACCTGCCAGGAAGTGATGTTCGAGAATGAGCGCTTTGGCCAGAAGAACGGCCGCGGTTACTACGCGTATGAGATCGATAAAAGGGGGCGCCCAAAGAAGATAGTCGATGAAGACGTTGCGGCACTTCTCGCGCCGGTCATCGACGGCAATGAGACGCTCAGCGATGAGGCGATCGTTGATTCGATGATGATCCCCATGTGCCTCGAGGCTGTACGTTGTTTCGAAGACGGCATCGCAGCATCCGCTACTGACGTCGACCTGGCCCTGATCTACGGAATCGGTTTTCCGCCATTCCGGGGAGGGGCGCTTCACTACGTCGACGACGTTGGCATCGATAACTTTGTTGCCAGGGCCGACGAGCTTGCGGCCGCAGCGGGCGCACTGAAAGCCATGTACCTACCTACCGAGAAACTGCGTGAAATGGCCGCCAGTGGAGACACTTTTTTCGGAACAGCAGCGAGCGGGAGAAAGTAAATGAGCCTGAGTCCGAGAGATGCAGTAATCGTAGATTTTGCACGTACCCCGATGGGGCGATCCAAAAACGGTTGTTTCCGCCACACGCGCGCGGACGACATGTCGGCAGCGTTGATTAACGGCCTGTTTGCGCGCAACCCCAAACTTGATCCTGCAGAAGTGGAAGATGTGCTCTGGGGCTGCGTCAACCAAACGCTCGAGCAGGGCGTGAATGTTGCCCGGATGCTGACGCTGCTGTCAGTCATACCAAACGAGGTGGCCGCTCAGACGATCAATCGACTCTGCGGCTCATCCATGTCGGCACTACACACTGCTGCGCAGGCGATCATGACGGGGAATGGCGACATGTTTGTGGTTGGCGGTGTTGAACATCTGGGCCACATCGGCATGACGCATGGAATCGATATCAATCCCGCTTTGTCCAAGCATGCGGCCAAAGCCGCGGGCTCCATGGGCTTGACTGCAGAGTTGCTGGGCAAAATGCACGGCATCACACGCGAGGCTCAGGATGAATTCTCTGCGCGTTCACACCGGCTCGCCCATGAGGCAACCGTGAAAGGAAGATTCGCCGAGGAAATCATCCCGATTGAAGGCCATGACGCCAACGGTTTCAAAGTGCTGGTGGAACACGACGAGACCATTCGTCCGGATACGACGGTCGAGGGGCTTGCTCAACTTAAACCAGTTTTTGATCCAAAGAACGGAACGGTCACAGCCGGCAGTTCCTCGCAGGTAACCGACGGCGCGTCATGCATGATCGTTATGGCGGCCGAACGCGCGCAGGAACTGGGTGTGAAGCCGCTGGCGCGGATTCGCGCGATGGCCGTCGCCGGGGTCGACCCGTCCATCATGGGCTATGGGCCGGTGCCTGCGACGCACAAAGCGCTGAAGCGTGCCGGGCTCAGCATGTCCGACATCGATCACGTGGAACTGAACGAAGCCTTTGCTGCACAGGCATTGCCCGTGCTGAAGGATCTGGGTCTGCTGGAAGTCATGGATGAGAAGGTCAACCTTAATGGCGGTGCCATTGCGCTCGGACATCCGTTCGGCTGCTCTGGGGCCCGCATCACCGGCACCTTGCTCAATGTAATGCGGCAGAACAATGGCACGTTAGGCGTTGCCACAATGTGTATCGGACTGGGACAGGGTATTACTACGGTCATAGAGCGTCTGTAGACACGCCAATGACCATTAGCGGCTTTTCTTCAGGACGTTGATGCCGAGTACACCCATGTCCATGCCGTCAAAAACGGGAAAACCCTGGCGCTCGAAAACGGCTTTGTATCGCTGGTAAGGCATGCCGGCATCGATAACGATGCCGATCAGGCGCCCGCTCGACTGCGCGAGTGATTTGAGCTTGCCCGCGAATGCCTCTGCCTGCGTTAACTGCTGTGTGTCGAGTCTTTCCGACAACGGCACCAGCCCGACCATGACGACACCGGCACCGAATTCGATCATCGCCTTAACGCAATCGAGATAAACCACCTCGTCCGCCATCGGCGTCAGGTCCAGCGGATTGGACGCCGCGACAAGCCCCTGCATGTTGTGACGCTGGAGCACTTCGCCAAGTGCGTTCTGATTGTCGTCAGTGAGTTCATAGAGGCGTTCCGAATCATTGTCGCCCAGCGTATCGACGCTGCCGACGGTTTCGTAGCCGGCATTCGTGACGATGGCCAACTTGCCGAGTGTCTGCAGGTCCGGATAGGCCGCCATCCATTTCAGCACCGCGTTGAACTGGTTAAACGACTCGGCAAGTATCGCTCCGGCCCTGAGCAATAGTCTTTTATGCACATGATAGTCGCCCGTCATGGCGCCGGTATGACCGGCGGCCGCGGTTTGTCCGAGCTGCGAGCGCCCGCCTTTGTAGAGGATGACATGGCGGTTTTCCGCACGAAATTCTTCGACCAGCTTCGCGACCGCACAGACATCGGCACCAACGAACCCTTCGACATAAACACCCAATACTCGTACCGACTTGTCACGCACCATCAACGCCATGAAATCCGAAAGCTTCATGTCCAGTTGATTACCAATAGAAAATCCGTACTTGATATTCAGATTGGAGTGGCGTGACAAACGCGTTATGAGAAACGCGCCGCTCTGGCTAATCAGCGCAACGTCCGAGTCGGGCGTGAACTGTACATTCAGTTTGCCTTGCGGAATGAACAGGCTATTCAGCTTCAAGGGCGACAGAAGCATACCCAGACCATTGGGGCCCACAATCGCCGGGCACCACTGCCCGCTTTGCCGGCGCGACTCGATGAGCCCTGACAGCCGCTCGCCGAAACCACTTTTGTCAGCACCATCACCGATGCCGCCGGCAACGATATAGACAACTTCGGCGCCGCCCCCCTCTGCGCATAATTGTTCAACCATTTGCACACAGCGTTCCGCGGGCAAAGCCAGGATCAATACATCGACCGGATCATCCACCAGCGCCGCAACGTCGGGTACACAGCGAATGCCGGCGAAATCGTCGATGCCGGGTTTGACGACCACCAACCCGTCCTCTGCCAGAGTCGACTGGCGAAGATTCTCCAGTATCAGGCCACCTACACTGCCAGCTTTCGCCGAGACACCCGCCAGCGCAATGCGGCGAGGATTCAGGAAACTGTCATCCTGCAAAGGCACCGGGCAGGTCTCGACATGCGCTTCTTCGGAATACAGGCCCACGCCGTCAAGCGCGACAATGTCGCCCGCGCGGTCAATGACCAACGGGTTCATTTCGAGCAGGCTCAGCTGTTCCCGGGCCATTAGCTCATCGAGCTCCCAGAGCTTTCTGAGAAAGTCCAACACGGTCTTGCCGTCAACGAGAGCCTCCTGCTGGCGCGCTTTGCCCAGCAGGATCCTGCCCAACCAGTGTTCGCTGAGCTCTTCGAAGGCTTCTTCGGGCGTATACACCGAGGCCGGCCACACGAGCAGTGACTGCTTGAGTTCCCGCGCCCAGTCTTCGGTCAACAAACCGCCGAAACCGAAACTGATGATGGCTCCGCAACACCTGTCTCTTTGCAGGCTGACAAAGATCTCACTCGGCGCAATCCTGGCACTCTGAACCTCGACCCTCTCCGCAATAAGGGTTCCAAGCCAGTCAAACTGCCGGCCGACCCGCGCGCGCATACTATTGTGCATCGCACTGACAGCATCGACATCGAAGTCACAAAACGCCAGCGCGCCATTATCCGACTTGTGCCACAGATCCCGGGCTATTCCCTTGATTACGACCGGGTCGCCGCTGGCAAACGGCGCATCGGCCACCTTGCTGTCATCGTCGACAAAATAATATCGCGGCGTCTTGATGCCAACGCGAGAAAGCAATCCGTAGATCTCGTGTTCCGGGATAAATGCGCTGGTCATCTTAAAAAAGTCCACGGCGTCGTTTTACGAACGCGTATAGGTTCCCACCAGGCGGTTCATCGCGATTACGTTGGGCTCGATCTTTTCGAGCAGCTCCCACATCGTCAGTCCTGGCTCAAGGTCGACGTCCGCATCCAACGCCAGCAGCCAGAAAAAGTAGTGATGTGTGCCGTGGCCCTCCGGTGGCATCGGCCCACCATAACCTGTTTTGCCAAAGTCGTTGATGCCCTGGGTGTAATCGCCGGCCCCTTCGGGTATCCCGACGACGGGCTCGGGGATGCCGTACAGCACCCAGTGCACAAACCCATAGGTACCGGGTTTCACCAGCGGTGCGTCCGGATCGTGACAGATCAGGGCGTAGGCCTTCGCACCATCCGGCCGGCCACTCCACGACAATGCCGGTGATACGTCTTCGCCTTCACCCGTGTGCTTCGTCGGAATCGATGAGCCTCGGTCGAAGGCCGAGCTCGTTAACGTCATGTCGGAAAGTGCAAAACCCATGAGGCTTACTCCTTGGCAATAAATGGATGGTTACGGCGTGGTATATGCCCCCGTGGTTGGATTGGCAATACGCTATGACCGTAACCATCGGCAGCAGGACAGGCGGCGCTCGTTGCGCTGTTCCGGCATACATAGTCAAATGGTGTCATGGCTTCTCTTCGAACAAAGCTCGAGCGCCTGGAAATGCTGCGCGAAAAGTTCGGCGCCACCGCGGCCAGCGAGAAACTGGCGCTCCTTGCGGAGCTCGAGCACAAGTCCTTAGGGCGCGCCGCCGATATCGGGCGTCTGCATGAGGCATTGTGTTTCTCGCGTGCCTGGCCGGACAACCCAAAGCTGCTGGCGACTGTTAACCGAATGCTGAAGCATTTTTCCGAGCGATCTGATTTGAACAGATTTGCCGGCGCGCTGGAAGACTC
>Ga0224513_10000952_pt1 | contig 11666 bp, 10 predicted proteins | sample SF_May12_sed_USG_5_FD_169109 | JGI IMG/M metagenome (GOLD analysis project Ga0224513, IMG submission 169109) | Sediment microbial communities from San Francisco Bay, California, United States - SF_May12_sed_USGS_21 | ecosystem: Environmental > Aquatic > Marine > Sediment | place: USA... | reverse complement strand
GATCGTCAGCTCGTCGGCGGGCCGAGCGAACGTCTTGGAGGACGTCCGAGCGGAGGAACAGGACCGCCGCCGATTTGCCGTCGGCCTCGTCGGTCTCCACGTCACCTATCCGCAGGTCGTTTCGGCATCGATCGCGGTCATGCCGACCTCGCAGCCGAGGAGCTACGACTGCACCACTCCGTGTGATTTCCGTGGTCCGTTTGCAGGTTTCGAGCCGGGACTCGGCGGCGGCAAGCTGAGTGTCGGCTGGGCGAGGGTGACCGGCAAGACGAATCGTGGCGGATCGTTACTGAGTGCCGGCTTTATCGGGACCGCGTACAAGCTCACCGTGCTGCGAACCTGGGGCGATCAAGGGTGGGTGGAAAAAGGCCGCACCTACGCCGGTTTTGAGTTCGGTGTGCCGGTTGCGCAAGCCAATATCGGGATCGGCCTCCTGTACCGCGTCGATCACGGCGACGGAGGACGGTGGCTGGTGACGGGTGGAGCCGGGTGGGGATTTTGAGCATCTGTACGGGCGCGAGACTCTCGGCATGAAGCGCGAAAACCCTTGTCTCGCCAACGACTGCCATCGATGCTGCCTAAAAACCCGCATGACCCTGACCGAGGCGGATCGAGAACGGCTCGATGCGGCGGGATGCCAGGACTTCTTCTTCGTCAATGATGACCACGATCTCCAGCTCATCAACGTGGATGGTCACTGCATCTTCCTGATCGATGGCCGGTGCTCGATCCACGACGATCTTCCCGAGGGCTGCCGCCTTTACCCGCTGATCCTCGATTTATCAGTGGATAGGGTGGTTCTCGACGCGTTCTGTCCCTGGGCGAAAGAGTTCACCTTCACGCAGGACGACGCTGTGCAATTGCGCCGGTCGGTCACCGATGAAGAGAGCGAGAACCGGAACAGAGCAGCGAGGGGGTCACGCAGGGGGCCGTCCGGTCAGGCGTAACCTTCTCCCCGGGTGGCTCGATCAACACAGCGGGCTCGTGCTAGGCTGACCCCGAACGAAAGGAAATTCCATCCTCGAAACCCAACCGCTGCAAGGGAAAATGGCGCTGGTAACTGGTGGTGCGCGCGGGATCGGCGCCGCAATTTGCCGACGGCTGGCGCGCGCTGGTTGCGGCGTTTGTATCAACTACTACAGCAGCGCCGACGAGGCGGAGGGGCTCCGCCGGGAGCTGGAAGAGCTTGGCGTGCAGGCGTTCATCTTTCAGGCCGACGTCACCGATCTGCCAGCTGTCAAGGAGATGTTCGAGGCCATTCGGGAGGAGTTCGGAAAACTCGACATTCTCGTCAGCAATGCCGCGAGCGGGGTCCTGAAGCCGGCACTGGAGATGACCACCAAACATTGGCGGTGGTGCTTGGAGACCAATGCCCTGGCGCTGAACCACCTCGTGCAGCAAGCAAAGCCGCTGATGGAACCGGGGTCCAGGGTGCTGGCGCTGTCCAGCCTGGGGGCCCACCGTGCCATCCCCGAATATGCGTTCATCGGCGCTTCGAAGGCTGCGTTGGAATCGCTGGTTCGGTCATTGAGTGTTGAGCTGGCGCCTTCCGGGATATCTGTGAACACGATATCGGCTGGAGTCGTCGACACCGATGCCATCAAGCACTTCCCAAACCGGGAGCAGCTGCTCGAGGAGTTCAAGGCAAGGTCCCAGATCGGCAGGGAGCTGAGGGCCTCGGATGTCGCCGATGTCGCCTATCTCCTGTGCTTGCCTGAGGCCGAGGCGATCAGGGGGCAGACGATCGTGGTTGACGCGGGCTACTCAGTAGTCGGATGAGGCAGATGATTTTCAACGATTCGGGGATCGACGGGAAGACGGCCATCGTGACCGGTGGGAGCCGGGGCATCGGCCGCGAAATCGTCAAAATGCTGGCCGCAGAAGGTGCAGACGTTACTTTCTTTTACCTGGAAAACCGCGAGGCAGCCGAAGCTTTGCGGGAGGAGAGCGGGGCCTCAGGATTCGAAGTGACCGCTCGGCAGGTGGATGTTCGCAACGCCGAGGACTGTGGTCGGGCGGTGGAGTCGGTTCTCGATCGGACGGATCGCATCGATATTCTCGTCAACAACGCCGGAGTGATTCGGGACAACCTGCTGCCGGCGTTCACCGAAGAAGAGATCAGCGACGTTCTCGCGACCAACGTGCTCGGTGTCTTTCACATAACGGGCAAGGTGGCACCGGTAATGATGCGGCAGCGCGGGGGTGCGATCATCAATATCAGCTCCGTTTCGGGCGAAAAAGGCGGCAAGGGCCAGACCAATTATGCCGCAAGCAAGGGGGCGATCAATGCCTTTACCCGCGCTCTGGCCGTGGAGCTCGCCCCACGAAAAATTCGCGTCAACGCGGTGGCGCCGGGTCTCATCGACACCGAGATGAGTCGTGAGGTCCGAGAGCTGGCCGGGGAGCAGGCTCTTGACAGGATCCTCCTGGGACGTTACGGAACGCCGGCCGAAGTGGCGTCCGTGGTATGTTTCCTGGCGTCCCGGTATGGGGAATACATTAACGGAGAGATCATTCACGTCGACGGCGGTTTCAAGATGACGTGAGCCCTCCGTCAATCGAGGAGAAAATGAATACCGATACCGTCTACCCAAAGGTCCGAGAGATCATTGCCGATGTTCTCGCGTTCGACGAAGAGGAGATTCAGCGCGACGGCAGCCTGGTCGAGGACTACAGCGCGGAGTCGATTGATTTCCTCGACCTGGTCTACCAGCTCGAGCGCGAGTTCAAGATCAAGATCCCGCGAGGGATGATCGAGCAGGAAGCTCGCCGCGGCGTCGACGAAGGAGAATTCGAAGAGCATGGAAGACTTACTGACAAAGGGTTGGAGCATCTGAGAAAGTACCTGTCCGAAGTGCCGGAAGATCGCTTCACCCCGGGGATGCAGGTCTCTCTCATTCCCACCCTGTTCACCCCGGAGACCTTCTGCAAGATCGTCATCCGCGAAATGGAGCAGGGCGAGCGGGCCGCATCCGACTGACGAACGGTGTTCCACTTCGTCGATCAGATACTCGAGCTCGATCCGGGACGTCACGCCCTCGGGATCAAGCGCGTGAGAACCGACGAGATCTTTGTGAGGCTGAACGCCGACGGTAAGGCGACTTTGCTTTCGTGCATTCTCGGAGAGGCGCTGGGCCAGCTCGGCGCCTGGAGCGTGATGGCCGCGAAGGGCTTTACCGTGCGCCCGGTGGCTGGGGTGGTTGGTGAGGTCGCGATCAGCGGGGAGGCCGCCGTTGGGGACAGCGTCCTGCTCGATACGACAATCGATTCGGTGACTGATGACGCAGTTTTTTACCACGCCGCCGCGTCGGTCGGAGGAGCGACGGTACTGAGGCTCGAGAATACCCTCGGTCCGCTGCTCCCGATGGAACAATTCAACGACCCGAAGGAAATGCGGGAGCGTTTTGCCAGGATCCGACATTCGGGAGATTCGGCCGGAGAACCTCAGACGGGAGGAGGGACCGCTGCACCGTTCGACCTGTCATTTGACGAAATTCTCTCATTTGAGAGCTGCAAGGAAGCGACGGCCGTCCGGGCACTTTCCGGGAGCGAGGCGTTCTTGAGGGATCACTTTCCCCGTAAACCAGTCCTTCCCCTGTCGCTGCTCCTGGAATCACTGCTCCAACTCGGTCAGAAGCTGCTCGAAGACAGTGGCTCTCTCTATGTCCCGACCGGGGCCCAAAAGGTGAAAATGAGTCGCTTCGTCGAGCCGGGAAGCTCCCTGTTGGCGAAGGTCCAGGTAACCGAACGTAGCGCCGAGAACGCGTTGATGAAATTTCGTTGTGAGGTCAACGGCGAACGTGTCTGCGTTGGACAGGCTGAGTACCGGGCAATCATTGGAGAGAACCGATGACCGAGCCGAGAACGGTGGCTGTTACTGGAGTGGGGATGGTGACGCCGCTGGGCAACGATGTCGAATCGACATGGAACGCCATTCTCAGTGGCGAGTCCGGGGTGCGCGAGATCGCAGGGTTCGACGCAACGGGATTTCCGACGCGGATCGCAGCGGAGGTCAAGGATCTGCGGGCGGAAGAGACCATCGAGGATCGGAAATCGCTCAAGTACATCACACCGTTCTCACTCTTTGCCCTCGCCGCGGCGGAGGAGGCGGTGCGCGATGCTGGAGTTCGGCCGACATCGGCCACAGCCGAGCGATGGGGCCTGGTGTCCGGCAGCGGGATGATGACCACGGAGTTCGATTTCCTGCAACGCTTCCAGCGGGAATTTGCGGTAGACGGGCAGATCGACCTGGTCCGTCTCGGCGCGGAGGGAGCAAGGTTCATCTCCTCTCCTGAGTTCGCACGCCATCAAGCGGTGGCGGGCCAGGCCCTGCTGCACAAGCGTTACGATATCCGCGGCTACTCCGCCAACCTCCACACGGCGTGCGCTTCTGGCGGCCAGGCACTGGGATTGGCGATGCGTGTGGTCCGCAGCGGGCAGGCTGACTTCGTGCTCGCGGGCGGCTACGACACCATGATCAACCCGATTGGACTTGCGGGCTTCTGTCTGCTCGGCGCGATCTCGGCGGACAATGATCGGCCGAGTTCGGCCAGCCGCCCGTTCGATCTCACCCGCAATGGGTTCGTTCTCGGAGAGGGGGCGGGTTTCATGGTATTGGAGGACTGGCAGAGGGCCAGGGAAAGGGGCGCGAAGATCTACGCCGAGCTCGCAGGAGAAGGAAACTCCCTGAGCTCATACAGAATCACTGATTCTCCACCGTCCGGAGATGGGCCGATTCAGGCCATTCGCGGCGCTCTGGCAGACGCCGGAGAGACCTTCGACTCGATCGACTACCTCAACGCCCACGGCACCTCCACCCCGATGAATGATTTGAGTGAGACCAACGCCATCAAGGCGGTCTTTGGTGACCGCGCGTACGACCTGGCCGTCAGTTCGACCAAGTCTCAGATGGGGCACCTGATAGCTGCGGCAGGCGCCGTCGAGGGCATTATCTGCGCGCTGGCGATACAACACTCCACGGCCCCGATGACCGCAAACCTCGGGACGCCCGATGAGGCGTGTGACCTCGACTATGTCTCGGAAGGCTGCCGGCCGATGCAGATCGATGCCGCGCTTTCCAATTCGTTTGGTTTCGGCGGTTCGAACAGTTGCTTGGTCTTTCGCAGTCCGCAGCGTGCCGAAGATCGGGGACGGTGAAACGTGCAGAACGGCGTCGTCATCACCGGCTTCGGCTGTCTCACTGCCTCTGGCGCCGATGCTACGGCGACGTGGGAGGCGGTCCTCTCGGGCGAGAGCGGAATCCGGGAGGCTGCGACCTGGGATAGCTCCGGGTGGCCGTGGCCCCTTGCGGGTGAGATCAAGGACTACAGTCCGCGAGATTTGGTTTCAGATCGCAAGCTCCTCAAGTTCATCACGCGACAGGACGTGATCGGGCTCAACGCCGTGACCCAGGCTGTGACCCACAGCGGGATCATTGAACACCGGGACGAACTCGCGGATCCGACCTCATTCAACGACCGCACCGGCGTCTTTGTCGGCTCGCCGGCAACCAAGCACCGTTACCAGCACGACTTTCTCTCGCCCCTCGCGGATTCCGCCGGCGACTCCCGGGAGTTTGGCGTTCGCGCGATGGAGGATGTTCACCCGATGTGGCTGCTGCGGACTCTGCCCAACAATGTACTGGCTTATGTAGGAATCCAGTACGGCTTCAAGGGGGCCAATGCCAACATCACCGCCCACGGTGTCAGCGGCTCGCAGGCAATCGCCGAAGCGTGCCGTTACCTGCGGGACGGTGCTATCGATCAGGCAATCGTTGTTGGCTACGATTCTGCTTCGGAGCTCGAGGCGCTGCCCTACTACGCTTCCGTGGGGCTCTTGAGCTCTCGGGGCCTGAGGCCGTTCGACCGGAGTCGAGACGGCACCGGAGTGGGGGAGGGTGCGGGTGCCCTCGTTCTGGAAACCCAGGACGCTGCAGAACGCCGCGGAGCGAAGATCTACGGTGGGGTGCTGGGCAGTTCGGTGGTCGCTGAAGCCGCGGGCGTGCTCTCGGTTCGCGAGGGCGGTGAAGGCGTGAGCCGGGCCATACGCCTGGCTCTGGAGGACAGCGAAATGCGCCCAGACGACATCGGGATGATCTCGGCCCACGCCAATGGCAGCAGAGTCTCCGATGCAGGTGAAGCGCAAGCCTTCACCGAAATTTTTGGGGCGTCGTCGATCCCGGTCACGGGCTTCAAATGGTCGCTGGCCCACACCATTGCAGCCAGCGGGGCGATCGAGAGCATCCTCGCCCTCCTCTGCCTCGCAAATGGCCGGGTTCCTGGGATCGCAAACCTCGAAGAACTTTCACCGGAATGCAGGGGAGTGAGCGTCAGCGCCTCAGAACAGAAACCGAGGTCCTCGGTAGGCCTCGTGGTGAGCCGCGCATTTGCCGGGCTCAACTCGTGTATCGTGCTCTCCAGCCATGTCTGAGAAATCACCGTCCGACTCCACCGAGGATCTTCTGGGAGGCGCCGGAGACTTTCCGCGGATCTCCGATCTCAAACCGTCGCTGCTCGGATCCGCGTTGTACTCCCTGGTTCCCGTGCGACGGCGCATCGTGATGGAGAACCTGCAGCAGGCTTTCGGAGATCGGGTCAGCGAGTCGGAATTGCGTCGGCTGGCGCGGTGCTTCTACAGTCATATTTCGAAAACGATCGGCGAAAACCTGGCGATGATGGTGAGTTCGGAACGGCGCATTGCAGACCAGGTCGATGTGTTTGGCGTCGAGCACGTTCTGAAGGCGGCGGAGCAGAATCGAGGGATCCTCATTTTGGCCGGCCACTTCGGAAACTGGGAGCTGTCTGCAGTGGCGGGGATGCTTCGGTTCAAGCAGTATCAGAACCGATTCCACGTGATTCGGAAACGCGTTGGCCTGGGCATGGAAGGCGTGATCTTTGGGCGCTTCCGCAAGGCGGGTCTGAGGGTCATGAGGCAGACGGACGCTCTGACGAAAGTCTTCGATGCGCTGGAGAACAACGATGCCGTCATCTTTATTATGGACCAGCACAATGTGGTGGGATCCAAGGCGGTTGAGGTCGAGTTCTTCGGTAAGAAAGCGGGGACGAACCGGAGCCTGGCGTTGGTTGCCAGGCAGAGCGGAGCCCCTGTCATCCCGGCGGTCAGTTACCGCCGACCCGATGGCCGCCACGTCTTGAATTTCCATCCGCCGCTCGAGTGGATTTCCGCTGATCACCACAGAGAGGAGATCTATCTCAATACTCTGGGCTACAACCGAGTGTTCGAGAGGTTCATTCTCGACCATCCCGATCAGTGGTTGTGGGCGCACCGTCGGTGGAAGCTCGAAACGCAACGTCCGACGCGCCGCCGCAAGCGTGAGTTGAAGATGGGTCGCCGATAGATCAGAACACGAGAAAAAGGACGACGCTGATGGCGCCGAACGATGCGAGTAAGGCGAGACTCAGGCGTCCGGTGCGCCTCGATCCGAATATGACCGCGTAGACACCCTTCATCAGGTTGTTGACCGCTGACGCGATCACGACCGCGAGGGCGGCAATGCCGAGGTCGAGTCCCGAACCGATGTTCTGGGTGAGGCCGAGGATGAAGGGGTCGACATCCGCGGCGCCCATGATGGCCGCCATCACCAGCACACCGGTGGTGCCGAATCGTTCCGCGACTACTTTGGTGGCAACCAGGATAGCGAGGAAGATAGCGGCGAAGGTGAAGGCCGAAGTCACATCAAGAGGATTGCCGTCACGCCGTTCTGTGGTGGGGTCGAATTCACAGTCGTCGGGCACGCGGTTGGTGCGCGCGAGCAGGGAGCCAACGATGACCGCTGCAACGCTCAATCCCCAGAAAAGGCCGGTGAGCCGGTAGGCGAGCGGTGCTGCGAAGAGGAGCAGCAGGATCCACAGGCGAATGTACATCATGCCGGTCGCAGCGACGATGGCGCCGGCATAGCCGACTGAGCAGGGCTCCCTTTTCTTGGACTGGCGAGAAAGGACCACTGTGGTCACGGTGGAGGAGTAGGCGCCCCCCAGGAGGCCAGCGAGAATCAGGCCCCGGTCCTCACCCCACCACATCCGCAGAAGGTAGCTGACGTAGGACACTCCGGACACTGCAACCACCACCAACCAGAGCTTGAACGGGTTGATCTCGAAGGGGGTGAAAGTGCGATTCGGCACGACTGGCAGGATCACCGCGGTCAAGAGCAGGAAACGCAAAAGGGTGCGCATCTCGTGGCGCGGCAGCGCGGTAGCGAGCCCCTCGAGCAGGCGTTTCTCGTGCAACAGGATGACCGTCACCACACCGGTGGCGATTGAAATCCAGTACAGACCTTTGGCTGCGCAGCCGCCGATCGTAAAGGTGAGTAGCGCCGCCGTCTCGGTTGTAATCCCGGGCTCACCGAGCTGAAGAGCGTGCCAGTGGGTGAGTGCGACCAGACCACCCATGACCACGAGACCCAGAGCGAACGGAATGGCGGTGTCGGGAAATCCGGCGATCAGCAGGAAACCGCCGAGGCCTATGATCGGGAAGGTGCGGACACCGCCGATGCCTTCGGGCTCGTGCTCCTCGCGCTCGAAGCCAATCAGCAGAGAAAGACCGAGGGTGAGCACGAAACCGAAGAACTCGGGTGGCAGGTGGGAGACGAGGGCGTCCATCAATCCAGTGTACCGCTAAATGGCTTAAAGCGTTAAAACGTTAGAGTGTTACTACCTGCTCGCTCACCCGATATTCGATCCTCGATCCTCGATACTAGATTCACCCACCCGCCCAAACCTGCCCGCAGATGACACAGATTGATCTCATACGGACGCAGATCCATGTAGAGAGCTCTATCTGCGTGATCTGCGGTTTCTCATTGGTGGGAGGGGATCGAGCATCGAGCGACGAGTATCGAGTATCAGCCCCCGTCCACCAGCCGATCGAGTAGCACTGAATCCGCCACGCGAGGCACGGTGACGTGCCCTCGTGCCGCGTTGGCCCGGTTCCAAACATCGACCGTTTCGATGGCGTTCTCGTTGCGCGCCCAGGCGCGGCGGGCGACTCCGCCCATGGCGTCCCATTCGAGGGCTGTATCGAGGATGCGCTCGACCCTTGCGGAGCCGTCAAGAACCAAACCGAAGCCACCGTTGATGGCCTTGCCCGTCCCAACCCCCCCACCGTTGGAGAGCACGGCCATCGTCATCCCGCGGGCGGCGTTGCCGGCCCAGCACTGGTGCGACATGTCGGCGACCGTGTTCGAACCGTCGTAGATGTTGGCGGTCTCACGGTAGGGCGAGTCGGTGCCGCCGGTGTCGTGATGGTCGCGACCCATCATCACCGGTCCAATTTCCCCGTCTCGCACCATGCGGTTGAACTTGCGGGCGATCGCGGTGCGTCCCTCGGCATCGGCATAGAGGATTCGCGCCTGGGTGCCGACCACCAGGGCGTTGATTTCAGCATCGTGGATCCATTGCCAGTTGTCACGATCCTGGCCACGACGAGAGGGGTCGATACTGGCCATCGCTGCTGCGTCGGTCTTGCGCAGGTCTTCGGCTTTCCCGGACAGGCAGACCCAGCGGAAGGGGCCGTATCCGTAGTCGAAACACATGGGGCCCATGATGTCCTCGACGTAGGAGGGCCAGACAAAACCCTCAGAGGTGTCAGTGCCGTTCTTCGCGATTTCGGACGCACCAGCGTCGAATACCGCCTTCATGAAGGCGTTGCCGTAGTCCCAGAAATGGGCTCCCTTGTCGGTCAGACGCCGGAGGACCTGGAAGTGGCGGACCAAACTCTCATCCACCAACTTAGAAAAACCGTCGCGGTCGGATGCGAGCAACTCGCGACCTTCCTCAAATGTGACACCGGCGGGGGTATAGCCGCCGTCATAGGGAACGTGGCATGAGGTCTGGTCCGAATAGAGATCGACCGCAATGTCGTTGGTTTCGAGATATTCGAGGAGATCCACCACGTTGCCCTGGTACGCGATAGATAGCGGTTCGCCTTTTTCGGCTGCGTCGAGCATCCACTTCACCGCAGTCTCGAGGTCATCCGAGACCTTCGATACCCAGCCCTGCGAGTGTCTGGTGTCGACGCGCGATGGGTCGACCTCGGCGACAATTCCGGCGCCACCGGAGATCTCGAGCGCCTTGGGCTGCGCGCCCGACATACCGCCCAGACCAGATGTCACAAAGGTCTTTCCGGCAAGGTTGCCGTCCTCGGGAACTCCGAGGTAGAGCCGTCCTGCATTCAGAAGGGTGATGTAGGTGCCGTGGACGATGCCCTGCGGGCCGATGTACATCCAGCCGCCGGCGGTCATTTGACCGTAGTTGACGCAGCCCAGTGCTGCCAGGCGGTGGAAATCTTCGGGCGTGTCGAACATTCCGACCATGAGACCGTTGGTAATGATCGCTCGCGGTGCCTCGGGGCGCGACGGAAAGAGACCGAGTGGATGGCCGGAACTGACGACCAGGGTCTGGGTGTTATCCATGATCTCCAGGTAGCGTTTGATCAGGAGGTATTGCATCCAGTTCTGGCAGACCTGGCCCGACTCGCCGTAGGTGACCAGCTCGTACGGGTAGAGGGCCACATTGAAGTCGAGGTTGTTGTCGATCATCACCTGCATCGCCTTCGCCTCGGTGACCCGGCCGATGTAACTGTTTATGGGCTTGCCGGTGATCTCGCCGGCAGGCCGGTAGCGGTAGCCGTAAATCCGGCCCCTGGTTCTGAGCTCTTCGAGAAACTCGGGGGCGACGATTTCGTGGTGTTCGGCAGGCACGTAGCGCAGGGCATTTGCCAGAGCAACCTTGGTGTCGTGGACGTTGAGCGTGTCGCCACGGGCGGGCGCACGCCGGATCCCGGCCTTGAACTCCTTCGGCTCGGGAAGTTCGGCCAGCTCGACGGTCAAAACGGGCTCGGTCATCGCTACCTCCAACGAGAAGATTGTATATCCCTCCGACCGTGATCTCATTTCCGACCCGAGTAACCAGTAACCAGTAATCAGTATCCAGTGCTCACGCGCGTGAACCCCCGCTGGTTCTTTGAATACTCAGACTGGTTACTGGCCACTGGATACTGGTTACTTGATCAAGAAGCGGGACCGGGCCTTCAGCTCAGTTCTACTCCCCGAACGGCACTTTCGCCAGCTCGACCTCAGGATTGAAGAGGCTATTGACCTTGACTCCTGCCGAAGACAGCGAGTAGATGGCGTCCTCGATATAGACGCTGCGCCGCATCCAGGCACGATCCTCTCCCGTGCTCAGGTCTTGATGATCGATTCTGCCGAGCTCCCAGATCCCGTCCTCGGGATCGACGGCGAGGACCAGCAATCCGCTGAACCTGTCCTCGGCGAAACCGATATAAACCGGTATCGAGAGAACTCCACGGTGGTAGGTGAAGGCATGGTGGTCGTGGAGGGCCTCGGACCACGACCAGGTTTCATCGTCGTCCTCGATCAGGTAGCGGTGGGCGAGCTTCGGATCGGCAAAGTCGCGGACGTCGAAGATACTCACCGCCAAACCAATCACGCGGCCCTCTTCGTCAGCCTCCTGACCAACCGCCAACAACCATTCGTCGCCGATCGGATGGAGGTACGAGGAGAAGCCCGTCACTTCCAGCTCGCCAACGACCTTCGGCCGGGTCGGTTCGGAGAGATCGAGGGTGTAGAGCGGGTCGATCTGTTCAAAGGTCACGACATAGCCCTTTGCGCCCATGAATCGGACAGCGAA
>Ga0224513_10000950_pt1 | contig 11669 bp, 10 predicted proteins | sample SF_May12_sed_USG_5_FD_169109 | JGI IMG/M metagenome (GOLD analysis project Ga0224513, IMG submission 169109) | Sediment microbial communities from San Francisco Bay, California, United States - SF_May12_sed_USGS_21 | ecosystem: Environmental > Aquatic > Marine > Sediment | place: USA... | reverse complement strand
AGCGTGATTGTCGCCCACGCGCTGGTGTCGGGCGGAGTGCCCACGCTCTGAGTCGACGTCGACTTCTTGTCCGCCATGGCAGATACCATACGTGATCCGGGGCGGGAGGGTATTGGCAGAGCGTGGGCAAGTGATCAGTTATCAGTAACCAGTAATCAGTGGGGCCTTAGGGGATCGAAAAACTGATCACTGATCACTGATCACTGATTACTGGATCGCGGGGCGGGTGGCGAGCTGGGAACATGTGCGAGACAATGTGCGTACTCTGAGATAGAAGGATGGAACGCGGGAGGAGAAATGGCTGAGACATCGAAAGCAACCGTCGCCGGAGTTTGCGATATCGTCGCCGGAATCTGCGGCCTCGTGGGCGGCATTCCGCTGTTAGTTCTGGCGCTGGTCGGGAGTGGGGTCCTGGCAGCGCTCCCCGAAGCAGAGGTGCGACCCCTAGCAATAATCCCCCTTGCATTGTTCCTGCCGCTCGCGATCCTTTGTTTCGGGGCGGGTGTGGTCGCCATCGCCGGTGGTGTCGCGGCATTCAATCGGCGTCGTTGGGGATTGGCCCTGGCCGGATCAATCGCTGCCGTTTTCGGTTTCTTTCCGGTCGGGATTGCAGCGGTGGTCTTCACCATCCTCGCCGAACCCGAGTTTCAGTCCGCGCCCTGAGGTGGAACGAGAATGAGCAACACGACAACCAAGGTTCTCGCCGGCTGTGCGGTCGGCTGTCTTCTGATCGTTCTGGCTCTCGGCGGTCTCGGGTGGATGGGCTACCGGTGGGCAAGGACCGCCGCCGAGGTGGTCGAGGCCGCAGAACGCGCTGAAGACCGGCTCGAGGCGGAGTACGGCCTGGTCAGGGACTTCACTCCACCGGTGGACGGCCGGATTGCCGCCGACCGGATCGAAGCATTTCTGGCGGTGCGAGAGTTGATGGCACCGCAGCGCACGTCCCTGAACGAGTCCGTCGAGGCTCTCGCTCCGGCCGCCGGCAGGAGCGGCGCGGTTGGCGGGCTGCGGGCGGCAAGGGCTGGGATCAGCATGGCGCCCCGTTTGCTCGAATTCGCCAAAGTGCGCAACGAAGCGCTGCTCGAAGTTGGTATGGGGCCCGGCGAGTACGCATGGATATATTGGCTCGCCTATTACGCCTGGCTCGGTCACCCAGTCGGTGATTCTCTGTTGAACGACATCATGGAGGCGAGAACCGAGTCGGACGGCTCGATGCAGATGCACATAGATGGAATGGACACCGAGCATATGGAGTGGCAGCTGCGTCGTGACCTCAAGGCGATGTTGCGAAACCTCGAGGTCGAGATCGTGGCCGACCCCGAAAGGGCCGAGCTGATGGAGCTTGTGGTGAGCGAGCTCGCGGCCATCGATGCCGATTCGGGTCGGATGCCGTGGGAGGAGGGGCTGCCAGAGGCCTTCGTAGACGGGCTCGAGCCGTACCGTGCCCGGTTCGAGGAGAGCTATGCCCCGGCCACCAATCCGTTCGAACTGCTCCAACTCGATTCCGGCCCTCACGGCGTAACACTTGAGTAAAGGCCAAAGAGTAAAAAGTTAAAAGTAAAGATCTTAACCCTTCACTATTGGCTCTAACTTGAGTGGTCAGGTCGTTCCCAGCGCAAAGGCCCTCAGCATCGTCGCGACATGTTCATGGACGAGGTAGAATTCGGCGCGGAGGTACGCCTGATGGTCGATTCTGAAGGAAGCATTCGCCTCAACCCTGACATCGATAAGATTGTCTGCTCGGTGACCGGCAAGGCCTATGACCCGCACGGGTTCACACGGCCGATCGGTCTTTGCTCCTGCTGCCCGGCGCCGGGCAAACCGCTGGTTGTCGTATACAAGCTGGAGGAGATACGCGAGCGAGTCGAAAAAGAGGGTTGGGGCAAGGGCCCGGGCATCTGGCGTTATGGTGCGGTCCTGCCCGTGCTCGGCCTACCGTGGCGCTACGCACCCGATGTCGGTCTGACACGGGCGGTTCGACACGAGGCCCTGGGTGGAATGAACGGTGTCGATCTCTACCTCAAGAACGAGGGCACCAACCCGTCAGGAAGCTTCAAGGACCGAGGCCTCGCAGTCGGCATTGCACTTGGCGTTGCGTGCGGCGCAAAACGCTTCTGTCTCCCGACTCAAGGCAATGCGGGGGTGGCGTCAAGCCTGTTCTCCACCCGGCTGAACCTTCCCGGGTGTCTCGTCTACATGCCCGAGGGCTATCAGGGCAACATCTACCACCGCGAGGCCGAGTTCTTTGGCGCCGAAGTCCGCTTTGCAGGTGACAACATTGCCGCCTCGGGGAAGATCATGCGCGATGCATTCGCCGACGAACTCGAGAGCGGTGAACTTGTGGATATGTCGACCTTCTTTGAGCCCGGGCGGCTCGAGGGCAAGAAGACCATGGGATTCGAGATCGTCGAGAACTTTGGCGCTGGCGGCCTGCCCGACTGGATCCTCTATCCTACCGGTGGAGGCACCGGGCTTGTGGGGATCTGGAAGGCCTTCCAGGAGCTGGCTGCGCTCGGTGGCCTCGATCCGTCCAAGCACCACCTACCGCGGATGGTGGCAGTGCAATCGGATAACTGTGCGCCGGTGGTGGAGTCGTTTAAACGCGGCCTCGACTACGTGGAGCCGGTGCAATCCAAGGGAACAATCGCGGACGGGCTCGATGTCCCTGGAGCAATCATGGGCCACGGAATTCTGGCCACAATCCGAGAATCCGATGGCACCGCTGTGGCGGTCAGCGAACCGGCGATCGTAGAAGCTTTCAAAGTCCTCGGCGAGCACGGCCAGGCAGCGAGTTACGAGAGCGCGGCGGTCTTCGCCGCCCTGCGTCGCTTGCGCACCGACGGGGTGATCGGTGTCGGCGCCAAGGTGCTGCTGCTGATGACCGCGAGCCACCTCATTTCCCTCGCACAGCAGCCGAAGTAGGGCTCTGAAGAGACGTTATCGACCTCCTCCCGCGTGGCCGAGGTTGCAGGAAGCGGCGCTGTTTTTCTCGAGGTAGCGTTGATGATACTCCTCGGCGCGCCAGAATGTAGGAGCCTCCTCGATCAAGGTGGCGACCGCGCGCCGCAACGCACCGCTGGCGTCGAGTCGTTCCTTCGAGGCGAGCGCTTCCTCCTCCTGTTCGGGCGAGTGGAAATAGATCACGGATCGGTACTGGTCGCCGACGTCCGGTCCCTGGCGGTTGAGTTGGGTCGGGTCGTGCATCTCCCAAAATGTATCGAGGAGAGTCTGGTAGGAAACTCGCGCTGGGTCGTACTCGATTTCGACGACCTCGGCGTGGCCGGTGCCGTTCGCACAGACCTCCTGATAGGACGGATTCTCCTTGTGGCCGCCGGCGTAGCCAACCGCCGCATCGGTCACTCCGTCGATCCTCCGAAACGCAGCCTCCACACCCCAGAAGCATCCCGCACCGAATGTCGCCTTGGCCATGTTTCGATCCTCCCGATTAGACAACAAATAGAAACAAGACGGTGTTCCAACCCGAGTCCGCGCCGCGTTCGGAGTTCATTCACCACCAAGACACCAAGGGCACCAAGGTTAATTCTGTGTTTTCCTCGCTTTTCAGAAGACCGTGCTGTGGCTGGAACAGTCTGGCGTCGTTTTTCTCGCACCACGTTCTGAAGACATAGGGATCTCTTGGCGTCCTTGGTGCCTTGGTGGTGAAACGGTTTGATGGCGGGAATCCGAATTCCGAATTCCGAATTCAAAAAAACCCCCCGGCCTCGAAAGACCGGGGGGGGGTGGATTCCTAATTCCTAATTCCTAATTCCTAATTCATGCCTACTTCGTCCAGTTCGGCAACCGGCCCGGCGTCCACGGGGCGCCGGCGGCTTCGAGCTGGCTTTCAAAGGCCTCGAGGTCGGAGGCGAGCGCTTTCAACCGGCCGAGCTCTTTCGCGAACGCATCGGCCGCCCATTCATAACCGTCCTTCTTGGTCTGGGTCGGCGCCGAAGTGGTGTCCCACTGCGAGCGGACGATGCGATTCACACGCTCCGAGATCGAGGGTGGTGTGAAGACGTTACGGTTTTCGCGCGTCTCGTCGCCGCTGAGCTCGACCAGAATGTCGTCGATCTCGGTCTGCAGCTTCTGCGACTCGGCGAGCATGGCGGTATCGGCGCCAGGTGTATCGAAGAGCGCCTTGCGGGTGTGAGCAATACGGCTCTCGGCATTGGTCGCCCATTTGACGGCGCCGCGGAACGCGCGATCGAGGTCCGACACCTTCTGCTGGAAGGCGTGCACCTCAGCCGGGTCGTCTGCCGCAAATGTGTTGATGCCGAGATCGACGACCTCGAACTCCTGCGGCTGGCCGAGGTCCGTGGTCACGCCGTCGACTACGCTCGACATCGTCACCGTGTAGGTGCCTGGCATCGCGAGCGGGCCCACCGGGTCGCTTCCCCAGATCGGACGCTCACCGGCCTTGAGCGAGACCGGCCGCGAACTGGGATAACGGAGGTTCCAGGTCACCCGGTGCATGCCCTTTTTGGTCTTGCCCTCGATGCGATCGACGACTGCGCCGTTGCTGTCACGGATGGTGAAGAAGATCTCCGGGTCGAGCTGCTCTTCCTCTTTTCGAAGCTCGTCGTAGGTCGGGATCCTGGGATCCTCGCCGGCCTTGATGGACTCTTTCTCGGCCTCGATCCTTTGGTCCTCGAGGGTCTTGTAGCCATCTTTCAGGTAATAGGTGAAGGTGGCACCGAAGGGCGGATTTTTCGCGGTGAAGAAGGTGGCTCCTCGCGATCCGATCCGATCCTCTACCTCGACGTAACGCAGGGCGTCCCTGGCTGGGAAGAGTATCGCGTCCTGCTCGAGGATTTCTTCGGAAACTTCACGCAGTGCCGTGTAATCGTCGAGGATGTAGAAGCCGCGTCCGAAGGTGCCGAGGGCGAGGTCGTTCTCGGTTCTTTGAATGTCGATGTCACGCACCTGGATCGTCGGCAGCCCGCCCTTGAGACGGATCCAGTGGACGCCCTCGTCGACTGTGAAATAGAGTCCGAACTCGGTGCCCACGAACAGAAGCTCGGGTTTGACGTGGTCCTGCATCAACGAGTAGACGATCTCGCGATCCGGCAGGTCGCCGGTGATCGAGCTCCAGGTCTGGCCGCGGTCGCGGCTGACGAAGACATAGGGTTTGAAGTCGGCCTGTTTCTTGTTGTTGAAGGTCGCGTAAACGGTGTCGGCGTCGTGGACCGAGGCCTCGAGGCGGCTGACATAGGTCATCTTCGGCACGCCGTTTACCTGATCGATCGCGCGCCAATTGGCCCCGCCATCCTCGGTCACCTGGATCAGGCCATCGTCGGTGCCGACATAGATCAGGCCTTCGACAATCGGTGACTCGGTCAGCGATACGATGTTGCCGAAGTTCGAGGTCGACATGTTTTTTGCGACCACGTCGATACTCTGGATCTTGCCGAAGACCGGCAGCGTGTTGGGGTCGATCTGGCGACTGAGGTCTGGGCTGACGGCGGTCCACTTGTTGCCGCGATCGGCAGAGCGATAGAGCCGCTGACAGGCGTAATAGAGCCGGGTGGGGGAGTGCGGGCTGATGATGATGGGCGAATCCCAGTTCCAACGGTGCGCGGCTTCGCCTGGCTCCTCCTGCGGCTGTATGTCGATTTGCTCGCCGCTCACTCGGTCATACCGAACCAGACCGCCGTACTGCCACTGGCTATAGACGATATTGGGGTTGGTCGGATCGACCACGGTCTCGTAGCCGTCGCCGCCGACAGTAATGAAGTAGTCCTCGTTCGAAATGCCGGAGCTGTAGAGAGTTCGCGACGGTCCGCCCATCGAATTGTTGTCCTGGGTGCCCCCGTAGACGTAGTAAAAGGGCTTCGAGTTGTCGACCGATACACGGTAGAACTGGGTGATCGGGAAGTTCTCGAAGTACCGGTAGTTCTGGCCGAGGTCGAAGGTCTCGTAAATACCGCCGTCACACCCGACGATGAAGTGATCCGTGTTATCGGGATCGATCCACAGAGCGTGGTTGTCGACGTGCTTGTTTCTCTTGAAGAGCCGTTTGAAGGTCTTGCCGCCGTCAAACGTCACCTGGAGGAGGGTGTCCATCGAGTAGACCCTGTTCGGGTCCTTGGGATCGGCGATGAACTCGTTGTAGTACTGCGGGCTGCCGGAGACGTAGTCCGACATCTTCGTCCAGCTCTCGCCGCGGTCGGTGGAGCGGAAGGTGCCGCCTTTTTCCCGTTGTGCTTCGATGATCGCGTAGATGAAATCCGGGTTGGCGGGCGATACGGCCATACCGATCTTGCCCATATCCACCTTCGGAAGGCCCTCGGTGAGCTTCCGCCAGGTGGCGCCAGCATCAGTTGTTTTATAGATCGCCGACTCGGGTCCGCCGTCGACCAGGGTGTAGACGTGGCGCCGCCGCTGATAGGACGACGCGTAGAGCACGTCGGGATCGCGCGGATCCATGTGGACCTCGTTGACACCGGTGTCGTCGGAAATGTGGAGGACGCGTTCCCAGGTGGCGCCGCCGTCGGTGGTCTTGTAGACCCCACGCTCTCCGCCGGACCGCCAAAGCGGTCCCTGCGAGGCCACGTAGACGACGTTCGAATCCCGCGGGTCAACGGTGATCATGCCGATGTGCTCGGACTCTGGAAGACCGACATTCTCCCAGTTCTGACCACCGTCGAGGCTCTTATAGACGCCGTCACCGAAGGCCACCGAGCGCTGGCTGTTGTTTTCCCCGGTACCCACCCACACCACGTTGGGGTTGTTCGGGTCGAGGGTCACGCAGCCGATCGAGTAAGAATTCTCCTTGTCGAAAATCGGCTCCCAGGTGGTCCCGGCGTTGATGGTCTTCCACAGATTGCCTGAGGCGGTCGCCACGTAGATGATGTGGTGAGCGTCCGGTTGGACCGCAAAGTCGCTCACCCGACCCGAATTGATGGCCGGTCCGATGTTGCGCATCTTGAGGCCGGAAAAGGTCGCCGCCGACATCGGAGCATCTTCTTTCTTCTCCGGCTCTTCAGCGGCCTTTTTCTTGGCCATCGCCGGTGTTGCCACCAGCGCGAAAATTACCAACAAGATCCACAGTCTTTTCATCAGTTTTCCTCCATCGTCGGATTGAACGGCGACGCGCGTGAAGACAGTCTCATGACGCCAGCAGCGCCCCCCGCAGCGCTCGCGAATGTAACATGAAAAAACTATGGACGCGAAACCCCGCCAGGAACAATTTGGTAGCCTTGAAAGGGTATTCCAATGAGTAAACGTCGCTTTGAACACGCCAACAATCCGTCCTTCGAGTGCGGGGACTCGGTGCTGCTGTTGCCCTTTGGTAGACGGTCCTTTCTGCCGGCGATTGTCGATGCCTGTGGCGGCGAGGCGGTGACACTCGACGAGACAACCGACCGGGAGGTCTTTCGGCTGACCGCGACGCCATCCGGCATCACGCTCGTCTTCTCGGGGATGGGGTCGCCAGCGGCGGCCAACGCTCTCGAGATGGTTGCGGCCGCTGGAGCGAAGAGGGTGGTTGTCTTCGGCGCTTGCGGCGGAGTGGTGGAGGAGGTCTCTGTTGGCGATCTGGTGATCGCCACCGGAGCGGTCCGGGGCGAAGGCACCTCGGCCTACTACGCGCCCCCCGGCTATCCCGCTGCCTTCAACCCTCCGATGACGGCCCGGCTCCGGGAGAAGGCCTTGGATTCAGGGGTTCAGATTCATAGTGGGGTGGTCTTCACGACCGACGCCGGATATCGTCAGGGGCCCGAAATCTATGAAGAGTGTCGCGGGCTGGTGATCGCGGTCGAGTCCGAGTGTGCAGCGGTCGCAGTCGTCAGCGCCTCGCTCGGTCTCCATGCGGCCGCCCTTCTCTTTTGCACCGACAACGTGACCCTGCCCCGCGAGGACGATCACGGCTACCGAGGCCTCAAAGACCCGCGGGTGCAGCGGGGCTTTGACGCCGGTCTCAAAGCGGCGATCGCGGCCCTTTCAGCGTCGCGGGAGTAATGCAAAGGCATTAGTCAGCTCATTAGTTTGCAGTAGTCATGGGTAACCCACCCACCTCAATTTGCGTAAAGCAACTTAAATGGACTACTTCGACACCCTCCGCAGCAACGGCTGGCTTGCTGATCCGGGAGAACGGGTGAGGGTGGTGGCGATCCATGCCGATGGTTGCCTCAGCAACTGGGGTCGGCCCTGTTCCTGCGACCCGCGTCTCGCGCTTGCGGCGGACCCCCGACCGAGCGAAGCAAAGGAGTTCGGCAGCGACCTTTCGATGCTTGATCTCGCGTCGGGCGAGTAGGTTCTCCCACCCGACCGTTACTCGAGCCTCGATACTAGATCCACCCGCCCACCCAATTCTGCCCGCAGATGACGCAGATAGCGCAGATCCACACACAAGGAAATATCTGCGTCAATCTGCGTGATCTGCGGGAAAACAAATCGAATCCATCAACAGGCAGATCGTTCTCGAGGAGATTGGCTTACCAATTGGCGGCGTCGGGCATCAAGTATCGGAAATCCGTCTGACGCTCGAAGACGATTCAGGTAGCATGTCGTCACCACAATAGCGAGGGAGACGGGAATGCGCTGGAAAGGCGGACGTCGGAGTCAAAACGTCGAGGATCGGCGGGGAACGCGGATCGGACGTGGGGCGGCCGTCGGCGGTGTTGGTGGGCTGGGTTTCCTGGTCATCGTAGTTCTTTTCATGCTCCTCGGAGGAGATCCGGCCCAACTCGTAGAGCAGATGCCACAGCCCGGTGGGCCGTCAGCTTCGACCACGACCGTTCCGCCACCGCCAGGACAGGAAGAGCTTGCAGACTTCGTGTCGGTGGTACTGGCCGACACCGAGGACACATGGAACCCGATCTTTGCCTCGATTGGACGCCAGTACGAGGAACCGAAGCTCGTCCTCTTTACCGGCCAGGTACGGTCTGCCTGCGGCATGGCCGGCGCGGCAATGGGACCCTTCTACTGCCCCGGGGATAACAAGCTCTATATTGATCTCAGTTTCTACGACGAGCTCCAACGTCGCTTCCGTTCTCCGGGTGACTTCGCCCAGGCCTACGTGATCGCGCACGAGGTTGGTCACCACGTACAGAACCTGCTCGGCATCAACGGCGAGGTGCAGGCGATGCAGCGGCAGGTGAGCAAAACCGAGGCCAATGAGCTGTCGGTGCGGCTCGAACTCCAGGCAGATTGCATGGCGGGGGTCTGGGGTTATCACACTCAGAGGGCGCGCAATATGCTCGAGGCGGGGGATCTCGAGGAGGCTCTCAGCGCCGCGAGCGCGATTGGTGATGACCGCATCCAACGCGAGAGCTCTGGCCGGGTGATTCCCGACAGCTTCACCCACGGCAGCTCGGCACAAAGGGTCAAGTGGTTCCGCATCGGATTCGAATCGGGTGATGTCGCTGCGTGCGACACCTTCCGCGTGGCGAATCCCTAGCCATCAACCCAATCGCCTACAGGGGACGCCCTCTCCCGCCAATGGGTTTGAACCGCAAAGAATGCAAAGAGCGCGAAGAAGAAATCTTTTGGTCGCGATACGCAAAAGATCCTTTGCGATGTCTTTGCGATCTTGGCGGTCTTAGCGGTTCAAGCGCGCGTTCAACCCCTCGAAATCTCTGAAAGGAGATTCCGTTTCAGGATGGCGGAGGCTGACAGGACTGCGCCGAAGAGCGCTCCTGCGATCCCGGCGGTGCAGATATCCTGCCCTGTGAGATAGAAGCCCTTGAGGCCGGTCTTCGGACGCAATGCGCGCTCGCGGAATCGGGCGGGCGTGTGATCCAAGCCGTAGATCTCACCCTTGTCATAGCCGCCGAAGTGACGCGTCGAGAGCGGCGTCGAGAGCTCGGAGTAGGCGATCTTGCCGGCGATCTGCGGCACCTCGCGTTCCAAAACCTCGATGAGCCGGCTCGACAGCTCCTCCTTGATGGCCTCGTAATCCTCGCCTCGCTTCATCCACTTTGTGTCCTCCCATTGTTGGAAGCGGTCGTAGGGAGCGATGCTCACGACCTCGACGGTGGCTTTGCCTGGATGACGGTTGGCGAAATCCGGGTCCTTGGCCGACGGAAAGGAGATGTAAACCATCGGCAGTGGCGCCTCGGGGTCAGCCAGGTATCGGGCGAGGTCGCCGTCCTGGTCGGGGCTGTTGTAGACCCACAGATTGGAGCGGCCGAGGCCGAGCTCTTCATCAGTCGCGTTGAAGCCTAGATAGAGACAGACGTGAGAAGCAGAACGCTGGGTCCGCTGCAGCGTGGCGCGGAGAGCCTCACGTCCGGGGGCGCCCTCCGGAAGCAGGTGTTCGACGGTGTTGGGGACCCCTGCGTCGCTGATCACCAGCGGCGCCCTGATCTCGGCGCCTTTGGCCATGCGAACGCCAACCGCGCGCCCGCCCTCGACCAACACCGATTCAACATCCGCGTTGACAACGACATCTCCACCCGCCGCCTCGATGACCGGCGCCACCGATTCGGCGATCTTCGAAGCGCCTCCAATCGGATAGGCGGCGCCGCCGAGATAGTGGTTGAAGATCATGGCGTGGATGACGAAGCTCGCCTGCGATGGCGGCAGACCGTGGTCGCCGAACTGTGCGGCGAGAACCGCCTTCAGCGTCGGGTTGTCGGTCACTCCGTCGAGGACCTCGCCGAGCGTCCGGCCGGAGTGGCGGAGGAATCGCCGGCGCATCCAGGGCCCGGCCACCAGGGCGGCGGGGCCGGGGAGCGCCTTTTCGGCGAAGAAGGTCCGGGCGCCGCCGATTGCTTCCCGCACCTGTTCGAGGTAGCGATCGATAGCGGAGGCCTCGTCGGGAAAATACGAGTGCATCCGCTCGCGCCAGGCGTCGCGGCCGGTGACGTACTCCCACCGTTGGCCGCCGATGACCACGGTGTCGTAGACCTCGCCCATCGGCTCCCACCCGAGCGAGCCGTCGCTGATCTCGTCGCACAATCGGCGGATCATCGAGTTCTCGTGATGCACCTGGCCGATGTAGTGGACGCCGACATCCCAGTCCCAGTCCTCGCGGCTGAACGCGTGGGTGAATCCGCCGGCTTTGGTGTGGCGCTCAAGGACCAGGACCCGCCGGTCGGCGTGTTTGGCGAGCAGGGCCGCGACACCGAGGCCGCCAATGCCGGAGCCGATGACAATGACGTCGTAGTTGCCGTCATCCTTCCACGAGGCGTATGGGGTTCCAGTTTTCTTCATGGCTCCAGCTTCTCCTTGACCGAGCTCAGCTTGGCGTCCATCGAGGACTCCCGGTCGATGCGGGTTCCGAGGCGGAGGTTGGTGGCGATGCGCGGCACGCCCATTTCGTGCAGCCGTTCGTGGCAGGCTTTGATGGCGCCCATCACGAGGTCCCAATCGCCCTCGACATTGGTGCCGTTGGCGTGCAGCCGCGGCTCGAGGCCGTGCTCCGTGAAGACCTTCTCGCAGGCCGCCACGTAGCTCGACAGCGACAGCCCGACCCCGAGCGGGATGATGCTGATGTCAGCAATGGCTTTCATCGGTGTCTCCTCTGCGAATAGCATACGCGCATCCTGCGTCCGAGTCCGTGCCCGAGTCCGTGCCCGATCCGACTCAACGGACGCGGTCGCGGACGCGGACGCGGACTCGGGAAAGGGTATCCTCTACCGTCATGGAAGGTGCTCTCGAACTCTGGCTCGTCCGTCACGGCGAGACGACGTATTCGGCCTCAAAGCGGGTCGCCGGCTGGAGCG
>Ga0224513_10000949_pt1 | contig 11675 bp, 20 predicted proteins | sample SF_May12_sed_USG_5_FD_169109 | JGI IMG/M metagenome (GOLD analysis project Ga0224513, IMG submission 169109) | Sediment microbial communities from San Francisco Bay, California, United States - SF_May12_sed_USGS_21 | ecosystem: Environmental > Aquatic > Marine > Sediment | place: USA... | reverse complement strand
TGGAAAGAGACCACTATCCCTTCAAGCGTGATGATGAAAAAAGGGTGATATTGAAGATAAAGCCCGACAAAGTCTTTGTCTTGCCTGAGTTGAAGATGAGTGAGTAATTTGGTATATTTCTAATTTCGAATTTAGAAATATATCAAACCAACAATGGTAAATCATAGAAAATTAGGCTGCATTTCTTTGATATTGTTGAATTTATTGTTCGCAATTAGTAATGCAGACAACTGCAGTATCAACAGATGTCTGCTCTTTTTGTGGCCTTATGATTACGTTGTACTGTTTTTCTTCATCAAAGGGAATGTCAAACTGTGTTGTTTTTTCTATTGCCTTGCCTGGTTCAAGCCATTCTGAGAGTAAATCTTTTGAGGAAAACTCCCCATACACTGCCTCATATTTTGTCTTGTCTTCTATGATGTAGAACTGGCCTTCTGACATCAATGTTCTCTCTTCACTGATATTTTTTGCAACAATTCCAATATGAACAAACGTGTTTTCAGGCTGTGTTTCCTTGTCTCCCTCATGTGTTCCCTCAAAGGTTATGGTGTACTCTACGGGTCCTACTTTGACTTTGTCGCCACTGTTTGCCTCAATTATGTTAATCCTATTTTCTGCATACATGTACATAGAAACTGCCATTATTGAGATTACCACTCCTAGTACCAATACTAGACCTATCCTTGCCACAAAATCTGTGCAGTTTTTTGGTATATAGTTGAAACGCACATTTTTTGTGCAAATTTGTTCTCAAAACCCTCTACCATTTTGGTAAAATACTCGATCAATGATTAATTTATCATACTATACATAGGATTTGCTAATTTGTTATAGAATATTTCATCAAGCCTTGAGGATTGGTATTTTTTTGCCCTAGAATTTTTGATCTTTTTTGCGATCAATTCAATTAATATCATAATTGCATAATGCAGCATATTATCTTAAATATCCAATGTTTGGAACTTGTACCAATTAATACAAAACCGATTCTAGGGTTAACATTAGCAGCTGCTTTTGCAATTGCAATGATTTCAAACCCAGTATATGCAGCCTCACCACATCTTATCTTAACAAGTATGGGAATGGATGAAAATGATGATCCATATGTTACTGTTAGGGGAACTGCCGGTGAAACACAACCAGAGGATGCAGGAGATGTTCTCGCAATTGTTCTAGTTACAAATGCTGGAGCCTTCGCATTTGCATCTCATGATTTCTGTGATGATCCTGATGAACAACCCGATTGTCCTCCAGGACCAGATTTTACATGGCATGGCCATAAAATTCTCACAAAATCAGTAACTGAAGGTAATAAAACATGGGAAACATGTCTAGCTTTCCCCAATCCTGAGTTTGCAGATTCAACAGCTGTTTTATCTGGAGATAGATACACTTTGGAGGATACTGGTGCAACTAAAGTACATCAAGCATTAGCCGTACAAATGACTACTCTTGACAGTGGAAACATTTGCGTTGTTAAGGTTGTCAGCACATTAGACTAAGCTCCAACAACCTCACTTTTTTCTTTTTTTACTAATTTTAATGGGGTTTAGCTTTTACGCACAACTCTAAAACTTGACCTATGTTTAGCTGGGAGATCTTGGTAGAATCATAGTTGCATCTTGGATGTAGGCACAAGTGTTCAACCCCCCATCAAAACACCCAATCTTGAAAATTTCACATTATGCCTAAACATGCTAATTTTAAGGGGGGGTTTAACGCCTAGGCTTGTTTTTGTAAAATTGATCATTTTAGAAATTATTTTGAAATTGATGTAATCTGATCAAAAACTTGAAAAAAAAGACTAGATGAGAATTCTCTAAATTCGTTAAAGACGTTGTTTGTAGATTCAATTTTTCATTAATCGTTGATTTATCAATCTCTGATGATATATGTTTCATTGTTCATTTTAGAACATTTTTAATTTTACTGCATGTGAATATTTTTGGACCCATATTTTATGCCAAATAAGGGGGGCTTTTAGAAAAAATATGGCAAAATATTGAAATTGTGGTTTAACCACCAACCACTAATGACATTAATTTATCTATCAAATCTGTAGTTACCATCATAATTTGATGGTGATTTGACTGCTTTCATTAATGCGTCATAATTGAATAATAACCCTAAACTGTTGATTCTATGTCCAAATATTTTTATTGATTATTGTATGTTTAATCAAAATACACACTATTTGTGAGATTTTTGATCAAAAATAGTGATTAACCTACAAATCCAAATAACGATTCCAGGTTGGGTTTTCTCTACTCTGATGGTGATTTTGCCTTTTTTAGCAGTATTTGCTACTTTGAGTGCTTTATTCATCACACTCATACCCAATTTTAGCAGTTCTGCCGTAGAAATAACTAATTCTTTTGGCTTTGATTTTTTTTGTTTTCATGATGTAACATGATGTAACATGATGTAACATGGTGAATTCTTGATATAGGACCCGCATAGAATTGATAAATAACCTATTTTTTTAAAATGTCTTTAGCAAAAATCTTGACGTTTTTTCATGTATTTCTGAAACTTTGTCTATTGCATCCAGCATGGTCTGTTGATTGATGTTTTCCTTATCATCCAACACAACATAAACTCCAACCTTTTGTTTACCGTCCTCTGTGATAATTTTGTTGATTGCTTGTATTGAATAGCAAAAATCGGCAACTTTTTTCTCAAATTTCTCTTTTTCTTCTGCATTAAATCCCAAATATCTTGAAATCTGACTGTTTTTCATAATTACTTTAGCCCCTATCACTAGAATTCCTGGTTGTCCTTTTGGCTCAAACACATCTACAGGAATTCCGTATTGACCTGCATGTTTTACTAAAATTTGAAAACTATTTTCCGGATTTTTTACATCTTCAAAAGAAAGACCTTCATGAATTACCCATCTTTCTACATTGTCCCTCATTCTAGATACACTCATACAAATTTCCATAAATTAGTTCTATATGATTCTAAATTCAAATGATTATCATGCTAAATTTATAATATTTCTAAATTCGAATTTAGACATAATGTGTATCTTTACTAGGAAAGCAACGTAATACCGTCTAGATATTCACATTAAAACCTGAATCTAAGCTTGGAAATGATGCAGCAAGCAAAATATTGAAAATAATTCCAATTACCATGAATACAATTCCCAAATACAAGCAGTTCTTTGCCTTATGTGGATCATCCTGCCGCAAAATAAAAAATGCGATTATTCCTCCTATGACTCCAAAAAATATTGGTAACAAGAACCACGCATTACTTCTTGATTTTTCTGGATACGACATATTTCTTTACTTCTATTTTGCAACGATTGTTTTTTTCTGTAATTGTGTAATCTCAATTTCTACTGTTTCCAATGGATCCTCCACTTGATTGCGTTTAATGGAAAACATTTTTGGTTTTTCAAAGTCATCGGTACAATCTGGGCATGCATACACTAGTACTCTATGTTCATTTGGAGCCTTTGGGTTTGACAATCTTGGATAATAAACCAATCTTGCTCCGCAATCCACACAATATCTGTTGGCCCTTCTAGTTCTGACCAATGTAAACCTCCTGCATATTCTAAATATGCGATCATCTATTAGATCTATGTTGTCTAATCGAGTACACTAATTGCTAACAACCAATTAATGTTTCTAAATTCGAATTCAGAAATATTAATAATTTCATTTTCAACTTCCACTATATGTATACAGACCACATGTTTCAAAATTCGAGTTTAGAAATAATACGCGCCTCCCACCAGACTTGAACTGGTGACCATCCGATTAACAGTCGGATGCTCTACCACGCTGAGCTAGGGAGGCACAAGTTTGTACCTTGATAAAAGTGATTTAATCTTTGCGACTATGTTTATTCCAGTAATGTTAAATGATTATTCAGTTAAATTTTGCAAAAAATTCTTTGATTTCTTTTGAATGACTTTCAACTAGTTCAATTATTTCAAGATGCTCATCCGCTGTAGGCTCTTTCTGATGAACGATTTGAAAAGCACTAAGTGCTGAACCTACCATTTCACCTACAAAAAATCCACATAAAAAATCACCAATGTTTCCACAATCCCATGTTTGACTAATTCTTGGTGATGCACCAGCTGATTTGTATAACTCTAATGTTTGTTGAATTAAATCAGTTGTTTGTTTTGAGAATTCAGGATCAAGAGTCATATTGGAAAAATTACAATATTACTTTTCTAAACCTTTTGTCTTCTCAAATGCATAAATGCCGTCCAAGAAAACTCTATGATCTTTATTTTTAACTTTAGTTTTAAGCTCAATGTTTGCTGCAGTTTGAGTTATGTCCGTCCAAACTTCTCCTGTAAGAATCACGTCTTCGCCCTTTGGTATGACCTTGGTATTTCCAACAATATGAGTAATTCTTGGTGCACGTTCACCTTGAAAGTTTTCAATTAAAATTTTTCTTCCCTCTACTTTTACTGTTATTGGAAAGTGTGCATAAACAACTTTCATTTTAATTGTGTATCCTACAATGAGACCTTCACAAATATTTCTAATAATTGATCTTGCTGTGTGTAAAATTGCATAATCTCTTTTTTTGGAATATATTGTTTTTAGCTTGACTTTATTTTCCACAATTTTGATATTCACTGGGATGCTTCTGAAACTCTTGTATGTTTTACCTAATGGTCCTACAAATCCTAACATGTGTTTGTTTACGGTTACTGTAACTCCTTCTGGAATGTCTACTTCATCTTGGAATTTGTCGATTTGCTCAGTAGACATATCCGATTAAAAATCCTCCAATTCCTTTTTGTGTTGCTTCGTGATGTGACATTACTCCTTGGTTTGTAGTGACAAGAAGCATTCCTCGATCGTATGCTGGCAAATATTGTTGCTCCCAATTATTATATTCGTCAGTTTTTACTTTGAACCTTGGGGATATTGCTCCACATTTTGTTATTTTTGCCAATAATTTGATTTTGAATTTTCCGCCCCTTTTATCGTCGATGTGCTCAAATTCTCCAATATATCCGTCTTTTTGAAGTGTTTTTAGAACTTCAATTCCTAATTTTGAAGTTGGAAGAATTACACAATCACTTTTCCTTCTGGTTTCGTTATTGTAAAGTGTGACAAATAGATTTGCTAAAATGTTTGTTGCCGGCATTATATCTCACTTGTTTTTCCTGAACCCTAAAGATGTTGCGACTTCTCTAAAGCATCGCCTACATAGCATTAAATCATATTTTTGAATAACTGCTGTATAATCACCACATCTTTTGCACCATCTTGAACCTCGTCCAAAATCATGTTTTTTTCTTCCAGTGGCTTCGTATGATCTATCTTTTGGCATTATGTTATAGACACTCCAAATTCTTTTACAAAATAATCTTTTGCCTCTTGGCTTTTGATAATGTGATCTTTCCCAACTCTTGCTTTGTGTTTACTTCTTGTTCTAATTCCATATCCTGGTCTAGTTAATGTAATTGAAATTCCAAGTCCTAAAATTCCTATCTGTGGATCATATTTTACACCTGGTATGTCAATGTGTTCTTTAATTCCAAATGAAAAATTACCAAAATTATCAAATGATCTACCGTTGACTGTATTTCCTTTTGATTCCAGTAGTCTTTTTACTAATTCAACTGCATCTTTTCCACGTACTGTCACTGCTGCTCCAATCGGTTCTCCTTTTCTTACTCCCCAATCTCTTTGTTGTGATTTTGCATTACGTGACGAGGATTTTTTTCCTGAAATTTGATCAAGTGCTGTTTTTGCAATATTGATTACATCTCCAGATTTCCCAACGCCCATATTTAGGACGACTTTCTCTAAAGAGATTTTTTTCATTGGGATTTCTGTTGTTTGAGACATATGATCACTTTAATTGAATTATTGGCTCTCCTTTACCAATTGGCATAATGATATCGGCTGGTATTTCGATTTTTCTATCTTCTAGCGTTAAGATGACTCTTTTTGGAAGGATGAATGTTCCTTCTTCTATAGCTTCTATTTTACCGATTTGTCCTACGTTATTTCCACGAGTTACTAGTCCTTGAGAGCCTACTTCTAGCTTAATTGTTTCAAGAATTTTAACATCTGGAATTTGTATTAGACAAGTATCTCCAATATTCACTTTACTATCTGTAATAATTGAACGCCCGTCATGGAATCCAATTTGTAATTTATCTTTGTTAATTGTGGTTTTACTTGTTATTGTGACAAGTTTTTTCGATTTTTCTGATTCGTTAATCTTTATTGGTTTAAGCATTTTTTCTTCTGCTGGAACTAGACGATAGATGTCTGAAACATTTTCTAATTCCACTACATCCATTAATCCGATTGCATGATGAAGTGATTTTCTTACAACTCCATCAATCTTAATTTTGCCGGAGTATATTGCAGCTTTTGCTTCTCTCAAACTTGTGACAATTTTTAACGTGTCTCTGAGAAATACTGCTGTTGGGATAGCTTGACTCTTTTTATGTGGACCTGGTTTCACTGTGATTACAAATCTCTTATCTTTTCTTGCAATTCCCCAAAATTGTGGGGCCATTTGACGTTTGAGTTTTTTACTACCTGCTATACTTACCATTACTTTTCATCTTCCTGTTTTTTGGTTTCATCTGCTCCTTTTGTTTCTTTAGGGGTGTCTTTCACTGTTTCTGCAGAAGTTGTTTTGGATTGCTTTGATGAATTTTTACCTTCAAGTTTTGTAATTCTCCATTTATCCTCAGTACTGAGTGAAGTAACAACAAGATTGGATGTGTGAATATAAACATCAAATTTATCACCTTTTGTTTTCTCTTTTTTTACTCCTTCGATGGCTACGCTACTCTTTGGTTTGGAAATTTTTGATACTTTGCCGTCTACTCCTTTGAATTCTCCTCGAACAATTGTGACGCTATCTCCTTCTATGACTCTGACACTTCTTTTGCCATATTTTTTATGAAGATCTTTGGATAATGCACTCCCAAGTTGTTTGCTTTTTGTTTGGGATGATGCTTGATAAATCATCTTATTGCGCATTTTGGTTGGCTTCATTTTATTATACCACCATTGATGCCAAGTTAGCTACTCTTGGCCATTTCTCTGAAGCTTCCACTGCTACGGGTCCTTTGATGTCTGTTCCTTTTGTTTCTCCTTCTGGAGTGATTAGGACTGCTGCATTATCTTCAAAACAAACTCTTACACCGTTTAATCTTCGAACTGCATATTTTTGTCTAACAATAACTGCGCCATAAACTTGCTTTCTTAATTCTGCTGGTCCTTTTTTTACTACCACATTACAAAAGTCCCCTACTGATGCTGAAGGGAGTCTTGATGCTCTGGTTTTATGTCTTGGAACGTTGATTATCTCTAAAATTTTGGCACCTGAGTTATCTGCGCAAACAATGTTTGCTCCAACTGGAAGTACTTTGGTAACGTATGGTCTAAATTCTTGCACTCCTTTACCTGCTTGCTTTGCCATTATGCTTTAACCTCCACAACTACATATGAAACAGATTTTGATATTGGCCTACACTCTGCAGTCAATACATGATCCCCTGCTTCAACATCTATGCAACCTGGAACATGTGCATGAATCGTACTTGTACCTCTTGCATATCTCTTAAATTTACTAAAGTAAACAGGTGAGTCTTTTTGTAATGTTATGGTTTGTTTTGCTTTGTTTCCTGTAACTTTGCCGTCAAAGAGTTTACCTCTAATTGATAAATCCCCGTGGAATGGACAGTGTTTATCCATACATTCCCTGGTTGGTTCTTTTACTTTTAATCCTATATTTTGAGTCATACCTTTCCTCCTAATCTGTCAAATGGTCTTTTTGCAATTTTGGAGCCATCTACTATGACATCTTTATTTTGAATTGAAAATTTCCAATCGTTTGTAGATTTTGCAATTGATTTAACTCCGTTTTCTGTATTAATTGTGAACATTGATTTTGTTTCATTGATAATTCTTCCATTTAATCCTATAACTTGTGGATTAGTAGACTGAACGATCTCTGTGTCTAATCCTATGAATTCGTGAGAATGGATGTTATCTGACGTAATCATTTCTCTCTCCTCATCTCGTTTACTCTTGTTAACATTCTTGCAATGTCGTGACGCAGGGGTTTTAGTTTACCGCTTTCTTTTCTTAATGTTCCTTTGGATCCATCAACTCTAAGTTTTGCAAGTTCGCTTTTAGTCTCTTGTATTTTACTTTTAAGATCTTTTTCATTTAGTTTTTTGATTGTTTTCATACTGAGTCTGGTCATTTCAATTTAGCCTCCTCCTCCTCCAGCGTTTCTATTTTTTCCATTTTCTTTTCTTCTAATGCAATTGCTTCTGACTCTGATTTTGCTTCGTCTTTTTTGCCTTCTACTTTGACAACTTCTATTTTATTATCACCAATTACAATTTCTTCTACTTTGAGTTTTTTCGATTCATCAGTTTTTTCATCTTTAACTTGTTTTGTTTTCTTTGGATTTACAACTTTCATTTCAAATTCTGGGATGAGTTTTTCTTTTTTTGCAATTCTTATTCTAATTCCAATTAATCCCATTGCTGTTTTTACATGTGCAATGTCCTCAGATACAATTACTTCTGCGTGATGTCCTGCTCTGGGTAAAATTCCTTGTGTGTGTTTTTCAAATGCCGAACGGTCACCTCTAAGTTTACCTGAAATTGTAATTTGAACTCCCATTGCACCTCCTTCCATGATTTGTTTTAATGTCCACATTGTTGCTCTTCTAAAAGCTGTTCCCCTTTCAAGATGAGATGCCATTCTATTACACATTACGCTTGGTGCTAGCTCTGGTTTTTCTATTTCTACTACTGAAATTTGTGGATTTTTTAATGCAAAATCCGTTGCAAGCTTTTCGGTAAGTGCTCGGATACCTGTTCCTTTTCTTCCTATGACAATTCCTGGTCTTGTTACATGCAATGCAACTCTAGTTCCTACGGGTGTTTTTGAAATTTCTGCATGTGAGAAACCTGCATCTTTAATTGCCTCTCTAAGGTAATCTTTGAGTAACATCATGTTGTAGTTATCTTTGATTACATTTTTTACTGCTGACATATCTAAATCTCCTTTGCCACCAATTCGACGTGAGTTAATACATTGTTCTTTGGGGTTGCTCTTCCCATTGCTCTTGGAGTGAATCTTTTCACAACTACACCTTTGTGTACTGTTGCGTTTACAATTCTTAATCTATCCAAATCCATCCCTTTGTATTCTGCATTTGATTCTAAATTGTCTAAAACTTTGATGAATTCTTTTGCTGTTTTTTGTGGATAACGTCCTGCCATCATTCCAGGATCTGGTTTGTGCCCTACTTGGTTTTTGTACCTTCCAAATGAAACTGCTCTTTTCTTATTAATTACATCTTGTAGATAATCTCTGGCTTTTTCAATGGATAGTCCTTTAATTGACACGGCAACTTCACGTGCATGTTTATGTGAAATGTCTTTTTCCCTTAACGAAGAACGTACGTGTCTTGTTGCGTCATAATTTTGGAAAGCATAATCGAATCTACCCATAATAATCACTTCAATGGCACATAGAGGCTGGATCTTGATGCACCTACACCTGGTGCGCCATGTGAAACCTTTCTGTTTGTTATTACATATTCTCCCAGATAATGTCCAATCATCTCTGTTGTGATTGTACGTGGAACGAATTCTTTTCCTGAGAATATATTTACTGTAACGTCTACCATGTATGGGAGAATTATCAAATCTCTTACGTGAGTTTTGATGGGATTCTTTAATTTACCTGCTTTTGCGGCCTTTATCTCTTCAATCAATTTTCTCTTACCATCAGTAATGCCTCGGGTAAGGGATCTTCTTTGTCTAGAATTGAATAATAAAAATAGCTTCTCTAGTGATAAATTATCTAACTCCTCTTTAGGGATACCTCTGTATAAAAATTCTTTAACCATCTCTCTTCTCCTCTGTTAATGTACTTCGAGTTTTATGGTCCATATTATAGCATTCCTATCTTTGTTGCAAGATCTCTGGCTTTTTCTGTACTTTCAAATTGAACAAATGCTTTTTTACCATAAATTGTTCTTGCAGTGTTTACTTTTTTGACATTTTCTTTGTAAAGTACTTTTACAGCTTCTGCAATCTCTGGTTTGTTTGCAGATATTTCTACGATAAAACAAATCTTACTTTCATTTTCAACCATTGCAAAAGTTTTTTCTGTAATGTATGGTTTGACTATGATCTTCATTGCTTGATCTACATTCATTGTGTTTTCACCATTAATTCTAGATGTGTTGACTTTATTTTCCCAATTTCTTCAATTGCTGATTTGGAATATACTGTTAATCTAATTGGATCAGAACCTGGAGCTAAATCTAATACGCTCAAATCTTTGGCATTTCTGACTTCTACTCCTGGGAATGCCCCAATTGCCTTTGATAGATTAGATGAATCCCTTGTTACAAACAAAACGCTTTTTCCAACTTTCTTATTTCTTCCTCTAAGTCTTGATTGTCCAGAACGTGGTTTTCTTGCATCTAATCTTTTAACATCTTGTGATAGTTTCAATGAATCTAATACTTTGGTAATTTCACTTGCTTTGGAAATCGATTCAATATCTTCTGATACTACAATTGGGAATGATTCTATGCCATCAATTTTGTGACCTCTTAATTCTACAAGATTTTTTGATGCAGTTGCTGCAATTGCAGAACAAAGTGCTAGCTTGTTTTCTTTTTTATTCAATTTTTTGTAAATTACCTTTTCAACAATAGGCGGATGTGCTTGTCTTCCGCCTCTAGTTGATGCTACTTCGGCTCCTTGTCCTTGTCTTCCTCCGCCTCCGCCTTGCATTCTTGCAACACGTGATACACCTTGACCTGTTGGAGGATCGTTGGAGTCTGCTACAACATCCATGCCTGCGTTTGGTTTTCTTCCCTGTCTTTGAAATTTATGGGATGTTAAATTGGTGAAAGCTTTATGAATTAATTCTCGTCTTACTGGGGTTGAAAATACTGGAGGAAGTTCTACTTCGCCATGTTTTGTTCCGGTAGTTGTGTACACGGTTGTCTTCATTATACTACTACCTCCAAAATGTTTGGTTTGCTAACTTTTGCTGGTGCATTTCTGATCTGACTTCTTAGCTTGATTAATCTCTTGTATGTGCCTGGTACTGAGCCTTTTAGAATGATGAAATCCCCCTTAACTAATCCAAAGTGTTTGTATCCGCCATCTGGATTAATTTTAATTTTATCTGATTCGGTATTTCCCATTATCATAATTCTTTTATCATATTCTACTCTTTGATGGAATCCCATTTGTCCTGCTCTTGGAACTGTGTACATGACACTCTGTGGTGAGATTGGACCTAATGAACCAACCTCTCTGACTGTTTTTCTTGATTTGTGTTGTTTCTTTTTTACGTTCCATCTTTTTAGTACGCCTTGCCATCCGTGACCTTTTGTAATTGCTGCAACATCTACTGTTGCACCTGTTTCAAAAATTTGATCAATTTTAATTTCTTTTCCTAGTGATTCTTTAACATGTGCAAATTGTTTTTCAATATCTCCTCCGCTGACTGAAGCTTCGAAAATATATGGTTTCTTTTGTTCCAACCCTGCAGCTCTTGGAGAGATTGCAACTATTGCAAAAATCTCTTTTATTTTCTTTAATCTTTTTTCTGCATTATCTATAGAACCTTCTGTATTTTTAATTGTAATTTCTTTTGCTATGTTCTTAGGAA
>Ga0224513_10000948_pt1 | contig 11678 bp, 11 predicted proteins | sample SF_May12_sed_USG_5_FD_169109 | JGI IMG/M metagenome (GOLD analysis project Ga0224513, IMG submission 169109) | Sediment microbial communities from San Francisco Bay, California, United States - SF_May12_sed_USGS_21 | ecosystem: Environmental > Aquatic > Marine > Sediment | place: USA... | reverse complement strand
TCAATGCGTTCATCGGCAACAAGGTTGCGATCGTATCCGACAGACCTCAGACCACCCGCAATCGCATCATCGGCATCCTCACGGAGGAACGGGGCCAGGCGGTTTTCTTCGATCTCCCGGGTGTCCACAAGCCGCTACACAAGATGAATGCCCGGATGATGAAAGAGGTGCAGTCGGCGCTCGAAGAGGTCGATGTGGTGCTGCATCTGGTGGATTCGTCGGAGCCGTGGGGCGGGGGCGAGGAGTATCTCTTCGAACTCCTGGAGTCGATTCGCCCACGGGTCGTGGGAGTGTTGACGAAGATTGACCTCCTGAGCGCCAAAACCGATCTCCTGCCGCTCATGGAAAGATACGTCGAGCGCCGGCCCGGAACGCCCCTGGTTCCGATCTCGGCGATCAAAGGGGACGGGCTGAAAGAGCTGTTGGGTGAGTTGTTCAGCGGTTTGCCCTCCGGACCGTTTTTCTATCCGGCTGACCTCACTTCGACCCAGACCGAGCGGTTCTTCGTTGCCGAGGTGGTTCGGGAGAAGCTTCTCGAACGGACCCGCAACGAGCTGCCCTACACCACCGGAGTGATAACCGACCTCTTCGATGAGAGCGGACGAGTTCTTCATCTCGAGGCGGTGATCTACGTCGAACGCAAGAGCCAGAAGGGAATCGTCATTGGCAAGGGGGGGAGGATGATTCGCGCCGTTGGTCAGGCGGCGCGCGAGGAGCTCGAGACGGTGCTTGGTACCAAGATCTACCTCGGGCTTCGGGTCAAGGTCCATCCTCGCTGGAGGGACGATCCTCGCGTCCTCCGCGAGATGGAACCGGGCACCGCAGATCTCGGCGATATTCAGGGACTCGTCACTGAAAATGAGGAATGAGGAACCCAAGACAATTAGGAATGAGGAATTAGGAATTAGGAATTTTGCCTCGCCCCCCCTGTACGGGTCGGGGTCGGTGGGTGGAACTCAAAACTCAAAACTCAAAACTCAAAACTGGGTATGTTTGGGTGGATAGGGTGACAGCGCTCGACACGATCCTGGTTTTTACAGCCGATGGCTGTCCGCATTGCCGAGCGCTGTGTGAAGATTTCGATCGGCGTGGAGTCGATTACAGGGAGATCAACCTCAGCCGTGAACCGCTCGAGATGGCCCGGCTGCAGGATCTGGTCTGGGAGCACCGCCTACCGGTGGTTGCCGACCACGAACGGGTCTCGATAGGTTTCCGCGGCCAGTCATCATCCTTTGCCGAACTGGGCCTCGAGTAGCAACCGCGTCCGCGTCCGCGCCCGCGCCCGAGTCCGATGCTTTTGAGAGTTTCTCGATCCAGGCGATAATCACCACATGCTCCGCATCAACGACGACCTTTGGATTGACGAGGACGACCTTCGATTCGAGTTTGCCCGCAGCTCGGGCCCGGGGGGACAGAACGTCAACAAAGTCGAAACCAAGGTCCGTCTGCTCTTCGATATTCGAGATTCCCGCTCGCTGAACCCGGAGCAACGGAGCCGAATTGAAGAACGCCTGTCGACCCGAATAACCAAGGTTGGGGTGTTGCACGTTTCGTCCCAGCGTCACCGGACTCGCGAGGCCAACCGCCGTGCAACCATCGAACGCTTCGTCGAACTTCTCGCTGAAGCCCTCGAAGACGAGGAACCGCGAGTACGAACCAGAGTGTCGAAGACACAACGCAAACGGCGTCTTGAGGCAAAACGGCGGCGATCGCAGAAGAAGGCGATGCGGGCGAGACCCGTTGAAGAGGATTGAGCGCAACAACCAGAAGATCGCGAAAGTTATATACAACCAGAAAGAGCCCATTCGGTCCTGCACGGATTTGTTTGTGGGTTTCGTGGTGGTTACGGGAGGCGAAGGGAAATTACGGACGCGGACTCGGGCACGGATTTGGACGCGGGGGAAAATCCCCCGCCCGGGTGGGCGGGGGAACTCAAAACTCAAAACTCAGCACTCAAAACTGAACTTCAAAGAAGCGTCTTGATCTCTTCCTCGAGGTGCTCTTCATCGCCGGCTTCGAAGCCGAGATGGAAGTACATCACCTTGCCGTCCCGGTCGATCAGGAACGACGAGGGGAAGGAGCGGACCTTGAAGATTGAACCGACAATCTCCGCGTCATCCTCGGCATTTTCGAGCATCGTGTATGTGAGGCCGTTCTCTTCGATGAACTTCGTGGCGCGCTCGGTGTCGCGCTTGGCTTCGATGGCGATGACCTCGAAGCCCTGGTCTTTGTACTGCTCATACAACGGTTGCAGGCGTGGTAACTCCACGCGGCAGCCGCCTCACGTGGGGAACCAGAAGGCGAGCAATGTCACCTTGCCGGTCCTCACATTCGCCATGCTGATCTCGTTGCCCTCATAGTCGAGCAATGTAAAATCGTCGACCGTGGTGGCAAGCTCGTTGCGAGTCGCCCACAGGAGTTCATCAAAACCCTCTTCGTCGCCATTCTTGGCCGCATAGGCCTCGCGAAGATAGACCTCGGCGCCTGAACCGTCGTTGCCAAACGCCGCCTCTGCCCCGAGAAACTCGATTGCTGAGTCGAAGTCGCCCTCGCCCAAGGCGGCACGGCCCCAGAAGGTGTAGAGCGGGGTGTTCGGGACTCCGAGGTAGCTGACGCTGCCGACGTCATCGGCGGCGGCGAACCGCTCGAATGCCAGCTCCGTATCGCCCATGTTGTAGGTCGCCCATCCATCGTATGCAAGAGCCGTCGCTTGTCGGCGTTGCACCCGCTCGGCGAGGTCCTCGTCGCTGAACTCGCGATCGGGGTAGTCGGCTCGATAAGCCTCGGGTGTGGCGACCTCCAGCGCCGCCAGGGAATGTTCGTCAGCCACCATCCACTCTTCCAGATCGATCGCCGTTTCGAACACCTGCTGGTGTTCGGAATAGGTGAGCGGCCGATGGGCGCCAAGACTGTTGGCAACCTCCGCCAACTCGAGCGGAACCTCGACCGAATCTGCAAGGCTGATCATCTCCATGCCGACCGCGAATCGTTGCTCGGGATCCTCAATCTGCTCGAAAACAGGCGCCACCACGTCGTATGCGCCCTGGGGATCCTCCATCTCGTGGCCGCGGTAGTAAACGACCACCCCAGCCATCGAGCCGCTGTGCTCAGTGTCCGGGAACTCGGCCAGATAACTTTCGGCGAGTGCTGCCTTTTCCTCAGCGGTTTCCAGCCCGTTCCAGGCCTCGACGAGTTCGGACCAGGCCACTTCCGCCGGGCTCTCCTGCTCCTGTCTCGCGCAGGCGCCGGCAAGACCGACGAGCGCGACCAGGGCAAGAATTGTGATTCTTCGTGACATGAACCCTCCTTTCAAGTTTGCGCGTGATGTGCTCATTTGCGCGCCGGAGCAGTATACGCGCCCCTCCCACCCACGCCACCCGATTCTGGATGCTCGATGCTAGATACTCGATCCGCCCACCCGCCCCCTGACAATCGAGCTGGCAACCGGTGAATTGGTTGGATCCAGCATCCAGCATCCAGCATCGAGTATCGAGAATCAGAATTCCGAACACGGACAGAGATGGAACCAGCTATATTGCCTTCCATGCGAATCGGCGAAACCTGGTACCGAACGATCTGGCCGTCAGACGACGGATTGGCCGTTGAGATCATCGACCAGACGCTGTTGCCTCATCTTCTGGAAATTCGGCGGCTGCAATCCGTGGAGGATGCGGCGGAGGCAATACTGACCATGCGGGTCCGTGGGGCGCCGCTGATCGGAGCAACCGCTGCATATGGCCTGGCGCTGGCGCTGCGTGATGATGGCTCTGACGACGCCTTCGAAGCCTCTCGGGAGATGCTCGCCGCAACTCGTCCGACGGCTGTCAACCTTCGCTGGGCCCTCGAGGAAATGGCGCGCGAAGTGGGTCCACTCTCAGAACGTGAGCGGGCGGACGCGGCATGGACCAGCGCGGCCAAAATCTGCGACGACGACGTCGAGATCTGTCGACGTATTGGTGAGTATGGATTGCTGGAGCTGCAAAAGATCGCCAGCCGGAAGGGTGGAGAAAGTGTCAACATCTTGACCCACTGCAACGCCGGCTGGTTGGCCACGGTCGACTGGGGGACCGCACTGGCCCCGGTCTATTTGGCGCACGACTCCGGGATGGCAGTGCACGTTTGGGTCGATGAGACTCGACCACGCAATCAGGGTGCCGCCCTCACTGCCTACGAGCTGGCTTCGCATGGCGTTCAGCACACTCTGATCGCGGACAACGCGGGAGGCCATCTCATGCAACACGGGATGGTGGATGTCTGCCTGGTGGGTACGGATCGGACCACCGCAGCCGGCGACGTCGCCAACAAGATCGGGACCTATCTCAAGGCGCTTGCGGCACGAGACAATGAAGTGCCCTTTTTCGTCTGCCTCCCTTCGCCCACCGTGGATTGGACCGTTCGCGACGGCGTCGCCGAGATTCCCATCGAGGAACGTCCGCCGGAGGAGCTGACGTGGGTCCACGGTCGGACCTCCGGGGGCAACGTGATTTCTGTCGAAATCTCCCCCGCGGGGTGTCCTGCAGGCAATTGGGCCTTTGATGTTACTCCGGCGCGATTGGTGACCGGACTGATCACCGAACGCGGTTTGTGCGATGCATCCGCCGAGGGGCTGGCTACATTGTTCCCGGAGCACGTCAGATGAAACAATGGACCATCCTGTTTGCACTCCTGATGCCGGTCTTAGGCTGCAGGTCGGTAACAGGCCCGAAACCAGAGACGGTTCCCCCGTGGGATATCGCCCGCGCTCAGGTTGTCCGTTGGCAGGCTGACGACCCGTACTTCGCCCAGGATTTTGCCATCGAGGCATCTGGCTTGGCGGCCTCGAACCGATTCCTCTGGGTAACATCCGAAAAATACGGAGTTCTGCTCCTCATTGACCTCCAGGAGCGCCCGTATGTAAAGACGGTCCACGTTGGGGTGCCGAAACACGCCGAACTCGAAGGTGTGGCGCTGGTCGACGGGGGATTGTTGCTGTGTGATGAGGCGCACGCGGCCGTCTACGAGGTACCGGTTATTGACGAACAGCAGATCTTCTTATCTCCGCCGGAACAGCCTCTTCCAGCTGAAGCCCTCTTTCTAGAGGGAGTCGCTGTTCGCGGCGGAAAGATCGGCTTCGAAGGCATCGAGGTCGACGAGAATAACGGCGCAGTCTACCTCCTGCTCGAGCGAAGTGGTGCTGAGGAAACGGGTTGCGTATCGCGGATCTGGAACCTCCACCGTACCAACGGTGCGCTCCGCTCCGACGGAGGTCCGCTCGATGTACAGCTCGACGACTGCACGTGGCGTTTGACCGGGCTGGCCTGGTGGGAAGGGGGGCTCATTGCCCTCAGGACCCAGTTTCCAGGGATGCGGTACGAGGTCGTGACCGTCGACCGCCAGACTGGAGAAACCGGGGTGCTGCTGGATCCGACAAAACTCCTCAGATTACTCGCCAGGGAGGGGTGGTCCAACAACGTCGAAGGGATTGCGGTCGGCGGAGACGGTGCGCTGTGGCTGGTGGCCGACAATGCTGTCACCGAAGTGATCAACGAACCCCGGCCGCCGCCGGGAGACAGCCGCACGCTGCTGCTTCGGATACCGTCCTCAAAAACTGGTAGTCGGTAGCTGCAATTTATCTTGCACCCAACGGGACGCGCCCCGAGGGTCTCCTCGGTTCTGGGGGCAGAGCGCGTCCGGTGACGAGAAATACGGAACCCGTCCAGAGATCCGTTATGTAGAGCTCGCCGCTCTCGTCTTCGCCAAAGCTCGAGATCGACAACCCGGTCTCGCCCACCACTGCAGAAGTCCCATCCTCCGGCGCCATAGCCCAGACAGTCCCGCTGCAGAAGTCACCATAAAGATAGAGCCCCCGGAGCGCCGGAAAACGGGTACCGCGGTAGACATAACCGCCGGTAACGGAGCAGCCCAGGGCGTGGCTGTATTCGATGGTTGGAAGAGTCAGGCCTTCGGTCGTACAGTTGGAACTCTCGAAACAACGGCTTCCCTCCATCGTATTCCAGCCGTAGTTACGTCCACCTGGGTCCGATCTGGCTTCGACGTTGATTTCCTCGGCCGAGTTCTGGCCGACGTCACCGATGTAGAGATTTCCGGTTTCCCGATCGAAGCTGAATCGCCACGGATTCCGCAGACCCAGGGCCCATATTTCGTCCCTTGCCTCTGGGTCATCAACCAACGGGTTGTCAGGCGGGATGATGTAGGTCGAGCCGCTATCTACGTCCACCCTCAGAAGCTTGCCCAGGAGGGTCGCGGGGTTCTGACCATTACCCTGTGGATCGCCTCCACTTCCGCCGTCTCCGGTCGAGATCCATAGGTAGCCGTCCTGCCCAAACGCGAGATCGCCGCCGTTGTGGTTCGAAAAGGGTTGCTGGATGGTCATGATGATCGCCTCGGAAGATGGGTTCGACAAATTGATGTCGCTTTCGGAGCGGGTGTATTCTGCGACGACGGTGTCTCCGGAGAGGTCAGTGTAGTTGACGAAGAACTTACCGTTCCTTGCGTAATCGGGGTGAAAAACCAGGGCGAGCAGTCCCTGTTCGTTAGCGGCGTCTCGGACCCGGTTCGTGATATCGAGGAAGGGGGTCGACCGCAGACCGTCACCGTCGATAATCCGTATCCGTCCTGGCTGCTCGACAACGAACAGTCGTCCGCTTCCGTCGCCGGCGGCTCGCAACGTGACAGGCCGTTGCAGTCCGGTGACGACGAGTTGGAGCGCGATGGTTACCTGGCTCGGATCAAGGGACGTTGCCGATGCGGATTTCGCCTTTTCAAGACCGCCGCCAAGCGGCCCGGCTGCGGCGAGGTATGCCGCCAAGATCGATGCAAAGAAAATTGCCGAGATTTGCTCCGTGGTGCTCCGGGTGGGGGAACCCTCCGGGGCGATTCGAAATTCCAATAGAAGACCCGTCGAGGTTCAATGTACAATCGAATGGGTATCCATTGCGGACCGCTAACAGCTCATTAATGTAGCGGTTCTCTTCATTGAGGTAATGGGGGTACGGGCTTGACCGAATTGTCGCAGTGGTCTCCGATCCACCTGATTGCGATGGCAGAGGTGCTGGCGCTGGTTCTCGTGCTGATTGCAGTGGTGTTCGCACTGCGTCGCGCGTCAGGCGACCGCCAGGCGGCAGAACAGAGGGCCAAAGAAATCAGTGAGGAGTCGGCGAGAAAGTTCCGGCGAATCGAACAGGACCTCAACTTCCTGGTCGATTTCTTCCGGATCTTTTCGAGGTTGGTTGGGGAGATGCACGCCGAGCGGCAGGTGCGTATGATTCCCAAGGCCCTCCTCAATGCGGTGGTTCGCATTTTTCGACCCGAGGTCGCCGCGGTCCTGGTGCGACGCGCTTCGCAAGGCGCTGGCGAATTCGAGGGACAGCGTCTTTCGGTCGCGGCCCTGCACTCGATTCGCGGTTCTCTCAAGGTCGGTATGGAGTTTAAGTTCGGGGAGGGGCAGGTAGGAATCGTTGCCGAACGGGGGCACGTGATGGTTCGCAGAGACTTCGAGGAGGACCAATTGGCCGCTTACGAGCGGTCCAAGGCTACGGTGGAGCCCAAGTACGACATTGTGGCGCCCATGATAGCCGGTGGAGAGACCCTTGGAGTTTTAGCGATTTCCCGACCTGACCGGCATCACGAGAGCGAACGCGATGTTCTCGAGATGATCGCCCGTATCGGTGCCTTGACCTGGAAGAATGTTCAGGCCTATCGCGAGAAGGAGGTCGAGGCTGAGATCGACAAGCTGACCAAGATTTTCAACAAGGGTGCGCTCCTGCGCCGCCTCGGGTTGGCGCTACACGAGGCTCGCACGACCGGCGACAAGGTGGCGGTCTTCATGTTCGACCTCGACAACTTCAAGATCTACAACGACACCAACGGCCACCTTGCCGGGGATCGACTGCTGTCGCTTCTGGCAAAATTGGTGAAGGACACTGTGCGTACCGATGACGTTTTCGGTAGGTTTGGGGGCGAGGAGTTTCTTCTCGTAATGCCCAACCGCACCGGTGCGCAGGCGATGACGGCCGCAGGGATGGTCCGCAAACGAATCGAAGAGTATCCCTTCGAAGGCGGTTCTACTCAACCCCTCGGTCGGGTGACAATCTCCGGTGGTGTGGCGGTGTTCCCGGATGATGCCAATCAGCAGGTCGAACTGATGCAGGCGGCCGACAACGCTTTGTATCGAGCGAAGCAGCACGGACGCAATCAGGTCGCTCGCGCCGAAGACTCCGGTCTCAACCCGATCGAAACCCGCTAGTCGCCTGCCGACCCACCCGGCTCAACGGTTATACGGCCGGTCGGCTATTCGGCACCTGCCGTCGACAGGTCCAACGCCATGCCCGATCGTTTTGCCGTAAAGCCGTGAAGCTGACAGGCATCGAAGTTTCGTCCACGGCAAATGCCCCTTGGGAGATTGGGTGGGTTAGAATGTCCGGCATGAAAGTCGATGTTCGGCACGTGGATGACGTGATCATTGTTGACCTCGAAGGACGACTCGTCATGGGAGTCGGCGACGAGCTTCTCCGTGACGTGATGAATGAGCTCATAGCCGAGGATTGGAAGAAGATCCTCCTCAACCTGCGCAAGGTCTCCATCATCGATAGTTCGGGAATCGGCGAGGTCGTGTCGGGGTGGAAACTCGGGCGGCGATTTGGGGCTTCGGTCAAACTGCTGCGCCCAGCTCCGCAGATTCAGCGCACGCTGAGGCTGACACAGCTCCTGCCCTTGCTCGAGGTATTCGACGACGAGGCCGAAGGGGTTGCGAGCTTCGAGAGCGACTGACGCCGCGGACCTTACGTCCCGGTGCCCCGAATCCCTCTGCCATTTGCTCGGTTGCCCGGAGCATCTCGAGCTGGTAATTTCGACGCGTCTCAAAAAGGGGTTGACTGATGTTCGACAGCTTTCGGGCGGGATTCCAAGAGGAGCTCGACGCAATTCGCGAGGCGGGAACCTACAAGGAGGAACGCGTCATCTCGTCGCCCCAGAGCGCGGCCATCGACGTGCCGCAGGGCGAGGTCATCAACTTCTGTGCCAACAACTACCTAGGACTTGCCGACAACCCCGAGATCATCGCTCGGGCCAAACAGGCCCTTGACGAGCGGGGTTTCGGGATGGCCTCGGTCCGGTTCATCTGCGGGACTCAGGACCTGCACAAGGAGCTCGAGGACACCATCAGCACGTTCAACGGCACCGACGACACGATTCTCTACTCGTCGTGCTTTGACGCCAACGCCGGTCTATTTGAGACCATCCTCGGTCCCGACGACGCCATCATCTCCGATCAGCTCAACCACGCTTCGATCATCGATGGTGTTCGGTTGTGTAAGGCGAAGCGGTTTCGGTATGCCAACTCGGACATGGGTGAGCTCGAGGAAATCCTCGAAAGAACCCAGGACCATCGCCGGCGCTTGATCGCCACCGACGGGGTCTTTTCAATGGACGGATACCTGGTCAAGCTCGATCAGATCTGCGATCTGGCCGAACGCTACGACGCCATGGTGATGGTCGATGACTCGCATGCCACCGGCTATATCGGAGAGACCGGGCGAGGAACCCCCGAACACTGCGGTGTGCAGGGTCGCGTCGATATCATCACATCGACCCTGGGTAAGGCGCTCGGCGGTGCCTCCGGTGGGTACACCTCAGGCCGCCGGGAGATCGTCGAGATGCTGCGCCAGCGTTCGCGGCCCTACCTCTTCTCCAATACCTTGACTCCTTCGTTGGCTGCCGCCGGCATCGAGGTCTTCCGTTTGCTCTCGGAAACGACTGCGCTGCGAGAAAAATTGATGGACAACACCCGTTACTTCCGGGGAAAGCTCTCGAAGGTCGGCTACGACCTACTTGACGGTGAAACCGCAATCGTGCCGGTCATGCTTTACGACGCAATACTCGCCACCGACGTTGCAAACGCAATGCTCGAAGAGGGGATCTATGTCATTGGCTTCTCCTTTCCCGTGGTGCCCAAGGGTCAGGCGCGGATCCGGGTTCAGATCTCGGCTGCCCACGAGCGAGCGCACCTCGATCGCGCTGTGGCGGCGTTCGAGACCGTCGGCAAGAGACTCGGCGTTATCTGAGGGCAAGCACACCGCTGGGTGCGATGCATCGCCGGTTGCAGCAGGAAGATGGTGAGATATGCGGGCTGATCAACTGGTTGAGGAGCTGGAATGCGAGCTCCGAGCAGTCGGCAACGAGGAACGGGCGGTCGGCGCAAAAGCCTATCTGAAGAGCGACCTCGATTTTTTGGGCGTCGCCGCAAAACCTCTGCGCGCGGTGGCGCGCGCCTTTCTAGCGGATCATTCCGAAATCGACCGCGACGCTCTCCTGCGGCTGGTGCAAGCCCTCTGGCAGCGGCCGGTCTTCGACCTCAAGGCGGTGGCGGTGGCTCTTCTCGAACGACGATCGAATGATCTCGGCTCCAGCGACTTGGAACTCGTTGAGTACCTTCTGCGCCGCTCGCACACCTGGGCGCTGGTGGACTGGCTCTGTACCAAAGTAGCGGCGCCCGTCGTCGAACGCGAACGCGAAATGACCGCGGCGGTGCTCAAAAGATGGTCCAGAGATGAGGATTTCTGGATTCGTCGTGCTTCCATGCTCGCCCAGCTGCCGGCCCTTCGCGCCGGCGCTGGCGACTTCGAACTCTTCGCTTCGTTCGCATCCGGGATGGTGGGGGAGAAGGAGTTCTTCATCCGCAAAGCAATCGGCTGGGTGCTCCGGGACCTCAGCAAGAAGCGACCGAACCTCGCGTTTGATTTTCTCTTAGACCACGTCAACGAGGTTTCTGGACTCACACTTCGGGAGGGATCGAAGTACCTATCGGAAGAACAGCGAGAAACACTGGCTCTGGCGCGCCGTTCGCCCTGATTATCAGGGGACTCTTTTCTTGCGGCCAACGAAAAGCAGCCCGACCCCCCATGGGGCGCCGTCAAAGAGGCGGTCAAGGCCGAAGATGGAATGCACCAAGCTGACCAACCAGCGCCTCCTGCCAAGGGCGGACACCGTGCTCAGCGTGGAGTCGCTTTCAACCTCCCCGTCGTGTTGGAGGCGGCGACGATTGACCCGTTTGAGAAAGAAATCGTCGTAAAGTCGAAGCAGAGGCCACCCCCACACCACGACCTCGGGCTCCAACCCGGTGCTGGTGAGGATTCCCTTCATCTCGGCTGCCGAGTACCGTCTCAAATGACCTGCCCACTCGTCCCAGTCCGACCACTGTTGCGGTCCGGCGGGGACCGTACCGACCAGCCAGCCGCCGGGGGTGAGCACGCGGGCAATCTCGCCGACGGCTTGCTGGTGGTCCGGAACGTGCTCCAGGGTCTCGGCGCTGGAGGCGCTCGAAAACGTCTCGTCGGCGAATGGCAGAGCGGTGATGTCGGCAACCACCGGCAGGACCAGTTCGACGATCCCGGTGGATGCGGCGCGCTCGGTGAGCACTCGGAGCGAACGCAGCGAGAGGTCGGCCGAGATGACCGTGTGCCCCCTGTGGGCAAGCGTAAGAGACAGCGATCCGACCCCGGCTGCGCACTCGAGGTGGAGGCCGGGGAGGGAAACGTGCCGCGCCAGCCGCGTGGTGATACGGCCCTCGCGATGCGCATGTCGCGGCCCGAAGAACTCGGGATCAGCGCCCCATTCAGCCTTGCCCATGAGGCGAGGATAGCAATATCGAATTCGGAATTCGGAATTCGGAATGCCGCCCA
>Ga0224513_10000946_pt1 | contig 11688 bp, 4 predicted proteins | sample SF_May12_sed_USG_5_FD_169109 | JGI IMG/M metagenome (GOLD analysis project Ga0224513, IMG submission 169109) | Sediment microbial communities from San Francisco Bay, California, United States - SF_May12_sed_USGS_21 | ecosystem: Environmental > Aquatic > Marine > Sediment | place: USA: California... | reverse complement strand
GTATACGCTCCTGATTGCTCTTGCGGGATTGATTTTCGGACCGCGTATCTTTGCAGGCCGCGGATTACAGCCGAACGGTCCGACCTGGTCCTATGGGTTCCTGACCATGATCGTGGTCCTTGCGCCTGCGGTACTTGACGGCGACTTCGGCAGTAGTGCCGACGTGCGTTTTTATGATCGTCTGTTGATGTTCGTCTGGGCTACTTTATATGGTGTCGGTGCGATCTACCTGTTTGAGGCGTTCTGGCCGCAGCGCAAGTCGCTTCCTGTCGAACCAGATTAAGGCCAAAAAAAGGCGGCGCATGAAGCGCCGCCTTTCGTTTACTGCCAGACCGGCTTCGCTTTAGAAACGGTCGAGCGTCATCACCTTGGTCCATGCATCAACGAAATCGCTGACGAACTTCGCTTCTGCTCCGTTCTCTGCATAGACTTCAGCGATAGCGCGAAGCTCCGCATGTGAGCCGAACACGAGATCGACAGGCGTCGCTTTCCATTTCAACTTGCCGGTAGCGCGATCATGTCCCTCGTAAACACCGTCCGCTTTCTCTGACTTCGTCCACTTCGTCGACATGCCAAGAAGGTTCACAAAGAAGTCGTTGCTAAGCGTTCCGGGGCTGTCGGTGAACACGCCATGACCGGCACCGCCCGCATTCGCATCCAGAGCACGCATGCCGCCGACCAGTACGGTCATCTCTGGAGCGGTAAGCGTCAGCAGATCGGCCTTTTCGACCAGCATTTCTGCAGGCGACCGGCTGTTGCCTTTAGCGAAGTAGTTGCGGAACCCGTCTGCCGTCGGCTCAAGCACGGCAAACGACTCAACATCGGTCTGTGCCTGGCTCGCATCGGTGCGACCCGGTGTAAACGGAACCTCGACGTCCTGCCCTGCTGCTTTAGCCGCCTTCTCAATGGCTGCAGCTCCGCCGAGAACGATCAGGTCAGCGAGTGAAACTTTCTTGCCACCAGACTGCGAGCCATTGAAGTCTTTCTGGATGCTCTCCAGGCGTTTCAGCACCTTGTCGAGCTCCTTCGGATCGTTCGCGGCCCATTCACTCTGCGGTGCCAGGCGAACCCGCGCGCCGTTCGCACCACCGCGCATGTCGGTGCCACGGAACGTTGAGGCGGAGGCCCAGGCGGTTCTGACCAGCTCAGACACGGTGAGTTTCGAGTCGAGGATCTCGGCCTTCAGCTTGGCGATATCGCCTGCATCAATCAGTTCGTGATCGACGACCGGCACCGGGTCCTGCCAAAGCAGCTCTTCAGTCGGAGCGTCGGCACCGATGTAACGAGCGCGCGGACCCATGTCGCGATGTGTCAGCTTGAACCAGGCTCTGGCGAATGCATCCTCGAACTCTTCCGGATTTTTCAACCAACGCTCGGTGATCTTGCGGTATGCCGGGTCGAACTTGAGCGACAGATCGGTCGTGAACATGATCGGCGCGTGACGCTTCGACGGATCGTGGGCATCCGGCACTAAAGTAGATGCGGCGCCATCAGCCGGAATCCACTGGGTTGCGCCTGCCGGGCTCTTCGTCTTCACCCAGTCGTAGGTGTACAGGTTCACGATATAGCTGTGGGTCCAGGCAACCGGGTTGACGGTCCACGCGCCTTCCAGGCCGCTTGTGATCGTGTCAGCGCCTTTACCAGTGCCACACTTGTTTTCCCAACCGAAGCCCTGCTTCTCGACCCCTTCGGCTGCAGGCTCGGGGCCCACACAGTCAGCGGGAGGTGCCGCGCCGTGCGCTTTGCCGAACGTGTGCCCGCCCGCGATGAGTGCGGCGGTTTCTTCATCGTTCATCGCCATGCGACCAAACGTGTCACGAATGTCCTTGGCGGCGAGCAGTGGATCGGGATTGCCGTTGGGGCCTTCCGGGTTCACGTAGATCAGACCCATCTGGACGGCAGCAAGCGGTTTCTCCAGCTTGCGGTCGCCTTTGTAGCGCTCGTCCGCGAGGAACTCGTTCTCCGGACCCCAGTAGACCATCTCGGCCTGCCAGTCGTCCTCACGACCGCCGGCGAAACCGAATGTCTTGAAGCCCATGGACTCAAGCGAGACATTGCCCGCCAGGACCATCAGGTCGGCCCACGAAATGCTGCGGCCGTACTTCTGCTTTACGGGCCAGAGCAAGCGTCGCGCCTTGTCCAGATTCGCGTTATCGGGCCAGCTATTAAGCGGCTCGAAACGCTGTTGGCCGCCGCCGGCGCCACCGCGTCCGTCAGACACCCGGTAGGTTCCCGCGCTGTGCCAGGCCATGCGGATGAAAAACGGACCGTAGTTACCGTAGTCTGCCGGCCACCAGTCCTGGGACGTTGTCAGCACGGACTCTATGTCCTTTTTAACTGCATCGAGGTCAAGACTTGCGAACGCCTCAGCGTAATTGAAGTCGTCTCCCATCGGATTCGACTCAACGCCGTGATCGCGAAGAGGACCGAGGCTTAAATTGTCGGGCCACCAGAATTGATTCGACTTCGGCTCCCCCTGAGCAAAAGCCGTACTTGTTGGAGCCAGTGCTGGAATCGCTAGAGCTAAAGCAATCAGCAAAGGGATACTCTGTTTACGCATTGTAAATCTCCCTAATAATAATGACTGTGATACCGCTCCTATTAGAGCGCACTTTTAGAAATCGATATATTGGAATATATGAATCGTAATAATCTATTATATCGATCAACTGTTTTAATTTTCGCGATCGCATTCTTCGGCATTCCGTGAGAGATTACGCCCATGGCCAGCTCCCGATATCCAAACCTTTTCGCCCCACTCGACCTGGGTTTCACGACCTTGAAGAACCGCGTGCTCATGGGGTCCATGCACACCGGGCTCGAGGACGGAAACAAGCACGATCGTCTTGCCGCCTACTTTGCCGAACGGGCCCGGGGTGATGTTGGTCTGATCGTTACTGGCGGTTACGCGCCGAACCGGGTTGGCGGCGTTAAACCATTCGCGGGAAAACTTTCTACCCGCAGTGAAGCGAAGAAGCATCAGCAGGTTACCAGCGCAGTGCATGCCGAGAACGGCAAGATCGCGATGCAGATTTTACACGCCGGACGCTATGCCTACCATCCATTTGCAGTCGCGCCTTCGAAGATACGCTCACCCATCACGCCGTTTACGCCCCGCGCGCTGTCGACCCGAGGTGTCGAAAAGCAGATCGGTGATTTCGTGCGTTGTGCACAACTCGCGCGCGAAGCCGGCTACGACGGTATCGAGATCATGGGCTCCGAAGGTTATTTCATTAACGAGTTCCTGGTTAAACACACCAACCAGCGCACCGACCAGTGGGGCGGCGACTACACACAACGTATGCGCCTGCCTGTCGAGATTGTGGAACGGACCCGCGAGGCCGTTGGCAGTGACTTCATCATCATCTATCGGCTGTCCATGATCGACCTGATTCCCGACGGCAGCAGCTGGGAAGAAACGGTCATGCTCGCCAAGGCTATCGAGTCGGCTGGTGCGACCATCATCAATACGGGCATTGGCTGGCACGAGGCGCGCGTCCCTACCATCGCGACGTCGGTGCCGCGGGGCGCCTTCGCCTGGGTGACAAAGAAGATGAAAAGCGAGGTTTCGATCCCGCTGGTCACGTCGAACCGCATCAACCTGCCAGGCACCGCGGAAGAAATCCTCGCGGACGGCTGCGCGGATATGGTCTCCATGGCCCGCCCCCTGCTCGCCGACCCCGAGTTCGTTCGCAAAGCGCACGAAGGTCGCGCTGATGAAATCAACGTGTGCATCGCCTGTAACCAGGCCTGCCTCGATCACACGTTTGCCAACAAGATGAGTAGCTGCCTCGTAAACCCCAGGGCCTGCCACGAGACGGAACTTAATTACATCGAGGCGCCGACGAAACGTAAATTCGCGGTCGTCGGTTCCGGCCCGGCCGGAATCTCCTCGGCCCTGGTGCTGGCGGAGCGTGGCCACAACGTGGATATGTACGAGGCGGCAAGCCAGGTTGGCGGCCAGTTGAACATGGCCAGGATGATCCCGGGCAAGGAAGAATTTCACGAAATGCTCGATTACTTCCGGAGGCAAATCGAGCTTAAGGGCGTGCACGTGCATCTCGACACGCGCGTTACCGCCGAGGATCTCACGGACAAAGGTTACGACGAGGTCATCATCGCAACAGGCGTGACGCCGCGAGACCCCAATATCGACGGTCAGGATCATCCCAAGGTGCTGAGCTACATAGACGTGCTTCGTGATCATGCGCCCGTGGGCAAGCGGGTCGCGATTATCGGCGCCGGGGGTATCGGCTTCGACGTCGCGGAATTCCTGTTGCATGACGGGCACTCCCCCACTATGAATCTCGACGAATGGCTGGCCGAATGGGGTGTCGTCGATCCTGCCGAAGCCCGGGGCGGTCTTGCTCGCGAACGAACCCAGCCAAGACCGGTACGCGAAATAACGCTGCTGCAACGCAAAGCCGGCAAACACGGCGCCAATCTCGGTAAGACCACGGGCTGGATTCACCGTGCGGCATTAAAGATGCACCAGGTGCAGATGATTGGCGACGTCAACTATGAACGTATCGGCGACGAAGGCCTGCTAATCAGCTACGGCGAGAAGCGTGAGAACCCGACCTGGATCGATGTCGACAACGTCGTAATGTGCGCAGGGCAGGTTCCTCTTCGCGAGTTGCAGGAACCGCTGCAAGCTGCGGGCATCAAGACGCACCTTATCGGCGGCGCAGATATCGCGAGTGAACTCGACGCCAAACGTGCGATCGATCAGGGCAGTCGGCTCGCCGCTGGACTCTGAACCGCGGTTAGTGGCGCGCGCCGGGCGCGTAGCGTTCCGTTGCCCTTTTCTCGACATCCTCGCGGTAGAAAGCAACCTCTTTCCATTGGTGACTGGTAAACAGCGGCACCTGGTCGTTGAAATGGGGCGATGCCGGGTCATTGTTTTGACCGCCAATTAGGACCGACTTTGCCCGAACCTTGTCACCAAACTCCACGACAGCCGCAAAGCTGTTACCGTTCCTCCCGTAGAGTTTCTTCGTGCCATTAGCCCGATGAGCCCCGAAGTCTGCGAGGGCTCCCCAGTCACTATTTGCCATATCGACCGGCGTACTCGGCTTCTCGTCATCAAACTCGAGGTTGATATCGCCCGTCAGCCGCTGGAAGCGATTCACTTCACCCCACGGAATATTCCATGTGCCGAAGTCGGCTTCGAGCATTTGCACCGTGTCGGCGAAGATCTCCAGTCGCTCGGCCGGCGGCGACCCAGTGCCAAAATAATTCACTTTTTCCATCCTGCTCAGGCCCTCTGGTGCTTCGCCTTGAGCAGCGCTATTGCGTCCATAGAAGTGTGCGAGTGTCATGGCAACTGAATCAATAGCGGTTGCGAAATCCCAGCCACGCAGGATCTCGACGGGTTCAGCCAACGCCTCGTCAGGTTCGTCGGCTGCATCGTAAGCCTCAAGAAGGCCCGGGATAAGCTGCTCGAATCCCGGCAAGTACGGGTCATGCGCAAGTTCTATCAGCTTGTCGATCGTCAGGTCTTCGATGCCGGACAATACCCGTACGGCGTGCACACCCCTGAAGTTCTCGTGATCGGGCGCCATGTATGCCGGGTAATTCTCACGCTGCGGGCTGAACTCCAGTGCCGCCGTGTACGGCGTTGAATTAGCATTTTGTATCCATCCATTGCCCGGGTTCAGGATTGTGATCACCTCATCGACTTCATGCAGGCCCTGCCAGTCGGTCGCCGGATCGGTCCCGTCAACGGGTTTCGAGTAATCAAATTGCGGATCACGCCTTGGCACGAAGTTGCCGTGGAAATACGCGATGTTGCCCTCGCTGTCAGCAAACACCGTGTTGTTCGACGAGTTCGAACGAAGTTCCATCATGTCGCGAAAGCCTGCGTAGTTGGCCGTCTTGGACCGCGTATACGACTGCGTAAGCGCAGTAACCGGTTCCCAGTTGATCCGTGTGGCCACCCAGTTCCCATCGGACTGGTGTGTAATCGGTCCATGGTGCGTGCGGTAGAGCGTAAAGGTTCGTGTACCGAAGCCTTCTCCGTCTTTATATTTTAGCGTGACATCATAAGATTCGACGGGTCTCAATTCATCGCCGTACCGATACCGCAGCGACCCATCGATCTCATCCACGTCCTCGACAAACTCGTCCATGAAATCGACGCCGGTTGATGTGTGCATCCAGCCAGTATTCTCGTTGAAGCCCTGGTAGATGAAGAACTGGCCCCACGTGACTGCCCCGTAAGCATTGAGCCTCTCTTGGCTGGTGACCTGCATCTCACCGCGAAAATAGAACGACGTGTGCGGATTGATCAGCAACATCGCATCACCAGACCGCGTGTGCTCCCCGGCAATGGCGAATCCGTTAGATGCGTTTTGCACGCCGCCATACGCCGACACCGGCTCGTGCGCCAGTTGCTCGTCGCCATAGAACTCGGCGATACCCTGCAGCGGAATCTGCTCGATGTCACCACCAATCGAGCCCTCAAAGAAATACATCGGCATCCACGGCTCGAATCGGTCCAGCAAGGCTGGCTGTACATCAGGGTGTGTTGACAGGTAGAAGTTCAGGCCGTCGGCAAAAGCGTCGCACAGTGCCTGCAGCCACTGGGGCGCCGACGCATAGGCCGCCTTCGCCTCGTCGACAGTCATATACAAGCGTGCACGCACATCACTGTAGATAGCCGCCTCACCATCAACCTCGGCCAGACGTCCTATAGCCCCGATGTAGTTACGCTCGACCCGAGGAAAGTCGTCTTCCGCCTGCGCATACAACATGCCGAACACGGCTTCAGCATCGGTTCTTCCGTACACGTGCGGCAAGCCGTAGTCATCACGAATGATCTCCACTCTCGCCGCGATAGCGGCGAGCCGCTCGAACTCCTGATCGCCCTGCGACGCCTGCTCTGTGCAAGAACAGGCAAAAAACAAAAAGACGAACAGGATCAGGGGTTTCTTCATGGTGTCACTTCCCCCCTCCAGGAGATGATAGCGCGCAGACCAGTATCTTCCAGCTGCATGTTTACACCGATACGATCGACGTGCGGGAACAGCCCGAAATCGCGGTCCCCCTCCTCGTACGGCGGCTGCACCGGCCGCACCACTGTGCCGAACTCCGTGCTCTCGAGGTAACTGTCACGCCACATCCATTCGCCTCGTGACGGATGAACCGGTTTGAATCCGTAAATCTCGAAATGCCTGTCGATCGCCTGTTGCACGCTGTCCGCCACGCCAGCCTGGATAAGTGGATAAAGATACCCCATGCCGTCGACCGCCGCAGTCCTGTAGTCGGTAAAAACCTTCGTGTGCAAGGCTGGCAGCTGCTTGTCGATCCTGGAGAGATCCAGCGTCAGCTGTGCCCCGTTTAGTTGCGTTGCCATCGTATCGCCCACGCTTATGGCCGTCGTCCAGGGCAGGTTACTTATCAGCAGGTAGTCACCCTGAATCTCGAGCCGCAGGTGTATTTGCACGATATCCGCGAAATTAAGGGTGTAGATCCAGGCTTCGCGATTCTTCACTTTGTGCAGCTCGCCGCTGCCACCGACCTCTGCCCGCTGGACGACGGCCTCTGACAGGAACTCCTGCACTTTGTCCGGCTCAGCCAGTTCAATCATGATTGTTGACGGCTGTGTGGCGATCGACGCCATAAAAGGAAGGAAGGAATCGAATCCCTGCAGATTGAGCATTTCCTTCGATACCGCCGCCCAGATGTCGCCACCGCCCAATGCAACAATCGGCGTCGAATCCTGCACGGCGAGGTGAAGGCCGGAGCCAATGCTGTCGAATATCTCGGGATCAACCGACGCGTACTCGACCAGCATGTCCGCGAGGCTTTGCGACAGGCTGACACGCAGATCGTCGTTGACGTTCATCGATAACATCATCGACGGCGCCGGCGTTACCGAGGGAATCGCGAGTTCCTGCCCTGTCGATTCGGTGACCAACGCCTCTTTGACTTCGTTGTAAACGCGGCTGTCCAACAGCGGCAGGATAAACGACTGTATTTCGTAGTTACCATCGCCAAGGTCGTCCAGGCGCACTGCAATAGGGTCGAAGAACTGTCGCCAGTAGCGCGTGTAGTTTTGTACGAATTGTTTGTACGCGTTTGCTTCGCGCTCAGTGACGCGCGTCACGGTCGCCAGCTCGAGCGGGTGCAGATTTGCGATCGCGCCATACAGCTCCGAGCTGACGATCAGGTCCTCGCTGATCGTATAGTCGCGCCCCTCGAGGAATCGTGGCGCATAACCGCGATCGATTAGCTGCTGCTTAATGGGCACGTTACGGTAGCCGTCCAGCAGGTGCAGCATTGCGCCCGCAACCAGCAGTTCCATCTCGGCCCGCGCCTGAATACGCCGCAACTGCGCGATCTTGACTGCGGGACTCACGAGCCGGCGAATGAATGGATCGGAAAAATACAAATACGCCTGCGTGTTGCTTCCTTTGGTCAGCTGCTGCTGCATGTAAAGGAACTCGCTGCTGTTACCCAGGCTGCCTCGGTCACGCTTGGGGTTCAGGGTCACCATCCGGTTGATCTCGAACTCGTTGGTGGCGAGAACAAGAACGTCGCCCAGGATCGTCCAGTAGATATTTTCGCCGTCGGCTGAAATGCGGGTACTGACAACGCCTTCAGACGGCATTTTCAGGCCCAGCAAATCGAGTACTGCACTTGTTATCGGCGGCGATGTCAGGGTAGCGACAATCGCGACATCGGTGCCGTCAATAAAGAACAGGTCCGGCGCAATAACCGCAAAGTCGTCAATGGCGTTCAATACCTGCAGCTGGTCGAGCATATTCCTGGAAATGCCGAGCCGCCGCATGTATCGGTCGCCGAGATTGTATTCAACACTCTTGGAGGAAAGCGACGACTCGAAACGCACGAACTGGCTGGCGCCGCCGTCAAGCACGTCGTTGAACGCGTCAATACTCCGGAACCACGCGAAGAGCCGGTCATCCGGCACGTGTTCCGCCAGCGCGACGCGGCGAATCGGCCCGTCGCTATCTTCGAGCATCTTGTCGAACGGGTGCGATTCGACAAGTACTTCGTCGATTGAGTCGATCGCGATTTTGCGATTGTCGTCAACGCCTGTCACCGGATCGTCGATCAGTTCGAGCTGCATGCTTTCGCGAATGGCCGCACGGCCGCCCATGACATCGAAGTAGTCGGCTTGACGAGGCGCCTCGCGTCGAGGCTCAAGAAGGGCTTCTTCCGGCGTGAATCCGTAGAGCGCTTCCTGTCGTGAAAGCCAGTTCTTGAGAACAGGAGCATCCGACTGGCGCAGCAGCGGTTTCCACAATTCGATGCGTGACCTTGCAAAGGCCTCGAGGCGAGCGGCGGCGGCACCCCGGCTTGCCAGATCGCCCGAACGGGTGGCCTGCACAAGCGCCGGGATCGTCTGCCTTTGCGGGCCGATGCGTTCCAGAGCGACGAGTGCTGCACTGCGCAGCTGCGGATCATCGCTGTTCAGCGCCCCGATCAATGACGTTACGGCAGCCTCTGCTTCATTCCCGATAAGTCCGAGCGACTCGGCCGCGGCGGCGCTGCCCTGGTTGAGCTCCTGGATCAGTCGCGCCACTTCCGCGTTGATGTCCGGGGCGCCATTCCGCCATGCCTGAATTTTCATCAAGGCATCGACGGCGGCCTCGTAGATGCGGGGGTTGCCGTCCGAAATTGCGTACACCAGCGCTTTTTCAACTTCTGCATTGCCCGGATCGATCTTGGCAAGTGCCGATATCGCGAACTCGCGGACGAGAACTTCCTCGCGGGCGTCGGTAACCCGATCGATCAGCCCGGGCACGGCCGCCCTGGCCGACGCGCCCGCATGGCCAAGGGCCTCCGCTGTCGACATGCGCACCCCGGCGACTTCGTATTCCAGCGCCTCGATAAGCGCGGCAACGGCATCCTTGTCGCGATCAGCTATTTGCGCCAGCGCCATCGCCGCATAGCCACGCGCTATCTCGGGCTTGTGGTCAGCCTGCAATGTCTTCACAAGTGCGGGAACCGCGGCGGGCCCGATGCGTCCCAATGTATTGACCACTGCCTGCAGGAAAATCGGATCACCGTTCCCGAGTGCGCGATCAAGCGCAGGCACAGCCCGTTTGCCGATGCCGGTCAGGGCGTCGGACGCGGCATCACGCACCATGACATCCTCGTCGTCGAGGATGCGTACGAGATCACTCACCGTTTGATCGGATCTGGTGTCAATCTGACCGAGCGACCTGGCTGCGGCGGCTCGTACTGCCGGGTCGTTGTCTCCCAGCCTTGCATTCAAATCATGCGCACTCTTCTTCGCGCGCTTTCCAATACTCCCCAGCGAGGCGGATGCCGCTGCCCGCACCCGGGCATCGTCATGATCGAGAAGATCTGTGAGATCTGCGACAGCCCTTGACGCACGACTGCCCATTTGTCCGATGGCCCTTGCGGCCGCCGCCACGACGCTGGGATCGACGTCGTCAAAAACAGCTACCAGCTGCGGAATCGACCCGCGGGCTTTTTCACCTATCTGGCCCAGCGCATCGGCGGCCGACCGCCGCACCCTCGAGTCCGGATCCTGGAGCGCCGACATAAGTGCCTCAAGGGCCGGCTTATCCGTGGCGCGTGAGTCGCCGAGTGACTCGGCGGCCGCTCGGCGCACCTGCCAATCGCGATTCCCAAGCTCTGAAATTGACTGCTGCACATCCGCCAGCGCTAGCGGAACGCTCAGCAACATCATCAGCGAAAAAATGAAATTTCTGCAGAGTGCTTTCATGACGGCCCCTTCTAAAAAGATGTCACTCAATAACGGGTGCAAATCCGATTCGCACTACCCGCAGAATCCACAATACGTCGGCCCAATCACGCAGACCTGATGGCTAGCTAATGCAATCCTGATCGTTTCGTTATGGTCCGGAAGTCACCAGATGCTTACACGCTCCTCCGGGGGCAGCCACATGCCGTCGCCTTCCTGCGTAGCAAATGCTTCATGGAATGCATCAATGTTCGGGTACGGGCCATTCACCCGAAACTCGAGCGGTGAGTGCGAATCGGACGCCAGCCGGCTGATTATCGCTTCATCCTGGTATTTGCCCTTGCGGGACATCGCGTAGCCAATGAAGAAGCGTTGTTGCCCGGTAAAGCCGTCGATGACCGGCGGTTCCTTGCCATCGAGGCTGCGAATGTAGGCGCGATAAGCCATCGCAACACCCGACAGATCACCTATGTTTTCGCCGAGTGTCAGCTCGCCGTTCACGGTCATGCCTTCGATCGGTGAAAACTCGTTAAATTGTTCCACCAGTAGCTTCGTGCGTTCCTCGAACGCGGCACGGTCGTCATCGGTCCACCAGTTCGACAGGTTGCCATCACCATCGAACTGGCTGCCCTTGTCGTCAAAGCCGTGACTGATCTCATGACCGATAACACCACCGACCGCGCCATAATTTATCGCGTCATCTGCATTCAGCTGGAAGAAAGGCGGTTGCAGGCGCGCCGCGGGAAACACAATCTCGTTTTGCGTCGGGCTGTAATAGGCGTTAACCGTTTGCGGGTTCATGTGCCATTCGTTCTTGTCGACTGGCTGGCCCAGCTTGTCGAGGTCCTGCTGATAGGCCCACTCCTGGGCGCGACGTACATTGCCGACGTTATCCCCGGCAACGATCTCGAGCGTTGAGTAATCCTTCCATACATCCGGATAGCCAATCTTGGGCGTAAACTTTGACAGCTTCTCGCGCGCCTTGA
>Ga0224513_10000945_pt1 | contig 11704 bp, 10 predicted proteins | sample SF_May12_sed_USG_5_FD_169109 | JGI IMG/M metagenome (GOLD analysis project Ga0224513, IMG submission 169109) | Sediment microbial communities from San Francisco Bay, California, United States - SF_May12_sed_USGS_21 | ecosystem: Environmental > Aquatic > Marine > Sediment | place: USA... | reverse complement strand
AATCCCCCTCCATCCACAGTGCATGAAATCAGCGCAATGGATTTCATGGGATTGTCTTGGATGCTTACAGATGATGATGTGTTTTCTAAAGAGTTCATCATGGGGGAAAAGTAAGTTGACATATCATTGTAGACATTGTAGCTTTGTTTGGAATGCTTGGGACGGTGACTTTCAAAATGTCCTAGTCCATGAAAAGACCCACAAGAATTCTTCCAGTACAACAAAATCCAAAAATAAAAACAAAGAGATCATTTTATCTGAGAGTACAAACTAACTTTGGAATACATAGCGGCAAATCATGAAAATTGCAAGCATTTTGCATCACTTCCAATGCCTGAACTAAAAAACAAACGGGAATGTGTAATATGCAAAAAAATTCTTGATGACGAATAAAGTAATAAAAAATGTGAGAAGCAAAAAATGAACAAAGCATCATCCACGAAATCATCTTTGCGAGTTCTTTCTGCACGATTTTTCTATAAATATACATGGCAAAGGAAGGGATGATGTTGGCAGGGTACCTTGGCAAGAAATCAAACATGATTGTGCATCATTTGGCAGAGATGAAACCTGAATGTCACATTCACCCTGTAAAAAAAGAAGACAGAATTTATTTCACTCCTGACACGCTAGAAAACGCCAAAAACATTGGATTTATTCCATGTAAGCACTGTTGTTAAATCACATTCAAATTGTTATGACGTCTATCATGATGAAAAAATGTCAAAACGCAGGATCAGCAGAATGATTGGATTTCTATTTGATTTTAATCGATAAGTGTTTCTGTTTATGCTAAAATTTCTTGCGTTGTAAACCTGTCCTTATTAGTCATCATCATCATTGCCAAACAACTTCTTACGTTTCTTTTTATTTTGCATGTATCTTCCCCCTAAAAGCCATGTTTGTTTTTCTTTCCATTATTTTCCCGTCGGTAAAATATGATAAACAAAAATCAGAAATGTGTGTCATTTCTGGACCGTCACCGATTTTCTTTGCATCCACTGATTTTCGTTTATTTCATGACACTTGCAATCAGATGCTTTTCCCTTGCAGTTTTTCTGATGCAACGGCTTGTCACACTTTTTGCAATCAGGATCCCTCCAACTCGCCTGATTTCCACAGCTAGCGCATCTCAAATCTAGTTTCTCCCAAGGCGATGACGTGCCTTTTTTTGATATTCCTTTATTCTTCGGATTTTTTCAGACGTACAATCCCAAGAAAAATCAGATACTGTACTGTTTGCATTGTCTGTTTGCTTGTTTTTTAAAGACGTAACATGCTTGGAATGTTTCCACGGCACAGACGCCTTTATCTCGTATTGGGTATATTCCATATCCTGACATATTGAATATTTTATAGATAAACACAAATGATTTTGAGATAATCCAAAACTGAATTAACTAATTGATTTGGTTCTGCACCAAGTCAACTAAATCATCTGGTTCTACCTAGATACAATTTACTGTCAGTTTATCTCCCTCTTACAATACACCATTATAGAAACTAAATGATGATCACAAGCTCATGCCACTATTGCTTTAATGAACAGATGATTACAGCTGACAAAAGGCAATGGATGATACATTTGGCAGGTCACAGGCCAGACATCATTCATAGTCTGAGCCAGGCGTCTTCTCATTGCATGCTGTATCCATGTACTGCCAGTTTTGCAGATCAAACTTATGCCAGATCCCACTACAGATATGATCACAAGCGAAGTGACATTGTAGAATGGGCATTTTCTCAAATTCCCCCTGTCTTTGTACCGACAGTTTGCTAATGATGATATGGTGATGTATGATGAAAGTTGAGATAGTGGAATCAGACAACAAGTCTGAACTTGATGATCTGGTGAATGCATGCATACAAGACCGAGATGTTGTTGACATCAAGTTGGCTGTCACGATGTCACCCCAAGGAAAAATACAATATACAGCACTGATAATGTTGAGAGTGTAACATGGTCATACTTACTCCAAAACAGATACAAGAGTTAGACATGGCGTGTCAAAAACTGTCTGAGAATGACAAGGTAAGACATGTTGGAGTCATTAACCCATTAGGGCATCTTGTTACAGGGGGATTCAGAAAGGGAATGAAGCCACTGCTTGAAGATGAGAAAGTAAGGATGACATACATGCAGATGCAGCTTGACTTTAAGATGAGACAGGAGCTTGATGATGTCCTGGGTCCAATTGACTACATCGCATCAAGAAGAACAAAGCAACTGGTTATCAGCGTTCCAATCGGCGAGAATCTTGTATTAATTATAGCGGAGTCAGATGCAGATGACAAAAAAATAATCAAGAAGGCAGAAGATCTATTTGATGATATTACAATTTCAACAGTTTAGATAATCCATGACGATGGTTGACCCACAAAACAGGGATGAAAGGAACGATAATTGAATTTTTAAAAATAGATTTTTGAAATATTAGCAAATCATCTGGAATTTTTTTCGTCCAATCCAATATTTTTGAGAAACTTGTTTGTCTCACTTAGGGCCTGCTTTCTGATTTTTATTCGGTCTTCTTTTTTGATGGATTTTGATGCCAAATGAAGCATCTCATCCATCAGACGTATCCCTCCCTGCGCCCCTTTTTTGAGCCCCAGTTGATACAGCATTGGAAGATTTGTAAGATTGGACGTGCCTAGAATCTTAAATTCAGGCACGTTGGGGGATTTTTTGTCTGGAGTCTCAATTTCAATGAACTTGTCGACCACCTTTGAGAGCAAGACGGTGAGATTCTCCCCTATGTTCCTCTCAAGCTTTGTATTTTTTTCTTTTCTTGCCATCATTACAATCCTTTTGATTTTGAGAAGGGCCTGATTTGCCTCAATCAAATCAAAGTCGTTTGCAGTAAGACTCAATCCAAAGTCTTGCATGAACGTGGAAATGATGTATGACAAGGCCTCTTTTCTGCATGATGCCTTTGTTGTTCCAAACGGGCAATTCTCACAGTTTGTAGTAAAGTATCTTGCACCACGCTTGCCAAAACTTGACAGAATTATTTTGTCCTGATCTCTCAACTTGCTAATCGTTCTTGATACAAGTCCTTCATCTACAACTAGCATCTGAGAAATTTCCTGGTTGGAGTAAGACCCCTCATCAATTAGTTCCAAGATCTCTTTTTCCAATTCACCCGGTGATCTTCTTGATGGCTCTTCGATGGCATCCGCCAGGTAATGGGAAACTATCTTATCCCCTGTATCATGATTGATTACAAAATATTTTCCATCAAATTCAGCATCCAATCCCGATGATGTCTCTGCCTTGATGATTTTTGCAAGTATCTTTTCCAGATTTTTAATTTTGAATTCCTTTAGCAGTTCAGCAATCTTATCTTTTGAGATTTTTAGATTTCCGGAAATAAAAATATGGTATAATGCCCATCGAACCTTTCTTTCATCACCTCTCTCAATCAGTCGTAGCAATCCACAAAAATCATCTATTTTTTTCCACTTGATCTCAGTGATTTCATCTTTTGCATTTTTAATGAACAATGTTCGGTCCAGATTCTTTGCAAATTCCTCAAACTGTTTTGCAATATCTAATTTCTTTGCTTTTACCACTTGTTTTATCTTGACACTCTTAGAGATTGCATCCAAAAGATCATCTTTGGATACCATCTCTTCATCTCTGAATGCTTTGGTTTCATACCTTAGGAATTCAAAGAATTCAAGTGTTTTGTCTAGAACGGAATTTGGTGTAAAAACCCTGAGAGCCATGAGATTGGAATTGGAAAGTCCCATGTCTGAATGATGTGAGTTGACTATTTATGCGTGTGAAGGCAACCATATGACTCATTTCATGCTGAAATTAGCTGATTGGGTTTGATTTGATTCTGAACAAAATTCTCCTTCCTTAATACCAAAATCTGACTTTGTCACTTTATGAGCACAACTCAAATCATCTGTGAAACAGAGATGTGGCAACCTGAGCCACAAAGAATCCTGGTTCAAAGAATACCAGTAGAAGAAAGGAGAAAACTTGTCATAGACAAAAAGATACTAGAATCAGTCCAAGATTGCACCTGGAAAGATCTGAGAGGACTGTCCTTAGGGTTTGATGAGGAATGGGTCTAAATGCCTGTATCTGTTGGAATCAAATCATTCAGCATTGCGTACAAGGTATTTTTCTTTGAAAACTCAACTGAATCACAAGTCAATCATGTAGGCATTGAGGGATTGAATACCTTATGAAGCAAGTAATTGATTCCATTCAAAATATTTTCAGAAAGAAGAGAATTCCATTTCAATTCGATGAAGAATTACTGGAGACATATAATTAGGAGATAAAAAGATGAAAGCAAAAATAACCATAATTGCATCATTTACAATTGCAAGCCTATTGTTTTCAGTATACCCGCCTAGCAATGCCATAACGTACTACAATCATGATGGCTCAGTGGAAGAATATCTTACAAAAATTAAAGTCGAACCGTACGAAGGAAAAAAAGACTATTGGGTTTACAAGGTTGAAGCTTGTGCAACTGATCACAATCTGGCCATTTCCATTGTAACTCTCAAGTCAGACATTGATGAGAAAGTTCTAGGGGTAAACAAGACAATCAAAAAGGGAGACTGCGGTCATTACGGCGCAGTGATGAAAGCAAAGGACGGAGCAACCCTTGGAGCCAGCATGCTTGAAAGACACGAGGCAGTGGAGAGAATGCAGGAAATTATCGAAGGCGATAGCAGACATATGTCCAAGGCTGAAAAATCGGAGTTAAACAGACTTCAATTTGTTACGGGCATGTACTTGAGATAGATAAGATGACAAAATTATCTATGGAGGTGAAATGATAATCAGAACGAAAAAGAATCTGTTTGATGACTGAGAAGAACAGTTAACTAAACCTATGGCCATATTTTTTCCTTTTTTTATATCGATCACACATCATTTCAGAATCTGTAATAATTCAAAATTGATTTTATGAACTGTCCTCAGAGTGGGACTCTGAAGAATTTAGATCTCCTGTACCGTATTCTTTTAGGGTTTTTTTCCTCACAGACTCAGTATCTTCAAGCTTTTTGAGTTCATCATCCACATTAGAACGATATTCAGTTTGTATGGGCCATGGGATTGTAATATCGTGCTTTTTGAATTCCTTTATTATCATGATTCGCATGTCACTTTTTACCTTAAACTGCGAACCATAATCCCTCACAAAAACCCAGACTGAAAAATCAATTGATGAACTGTTAAAGTTTGTCACTCTTACCCGTGGCTGGTCCAAGTCGACTAGGATGTTGGTATCACATCCGCAGCTTGGTTTGTGCTGGTTTTTGTAGGGGCATTTTACTTGAACAATCAAGTGTCGTCCTTGCACGTCTGTGATCTCATTCATTGCCCTCTGTCCAACCTTCATCAATACAGAAGTAACCTCCTCAGGATCATTGAGATATGACGCGCCAACTTCCACCATTGCCGGAACAAAAGATATGTCCTTTGAGTAGTTTACAATGGTTGCAGCTATTAACTGTCTTGTCGGGATTATGGCGACAGATTCGTTTAATCCGTGTTTGACATATGTGACCCTGGGGGTAATCATATTCACTATTCCAACATATTCGTTGTCAAGCTTTATCCTGTCTCCCTCAACGAATATCTTGTCTTTTTTAATGGAAAGATATGCAAAGTAATTCTGCATTGTCTCCTGCAATGCAAATCCGATTCCAATTGCAAGTCCGCCACTTGCAGTAGCTACCACCACCAGATCCACTTCCCACCATGCAGCAATTCCAACTATTATCCCAAGAACAATGATTAACGGAATCATCTGTTTGAATGATTTCGGGGTATTCTGTCCCTGTCGCTCGGTCCATCCGGGAGGACGGGCCCCAGGAATTATTGGTTCAAAATTGGAAATCCGTTTTTGTTCCCGCCATAGCGAAATTGTGTACACTTCCTCGGGAAAGACCCCGATACGCAAGACCTGTCCTGTCTCGTTGTTTCCACTTGTACAGTCATCAAAGTATTTTTTGTATTTCACTCTCTCTGACTTTTTCCACATTTCAAAGGTCTTGGATTTGATCTGCTTGAAGCTTCCAATGGGGACACCTTTTGAGGTGTAATAATTTTCTAAAAATTTTCTTCCTTCAGAGTTTTTTAGCTTCTCTCGGTAAACTTCATCAGACATCTCTGATGGTCCATGTTTTGGTGGAGCCCATTCAAACAGTTGGTGAAACAAGTCCTGTTTGTCATCTGAAAATCCTCTCATGTGTATCCATTCCTGATAATCATGTTTTTCCATTTTCCTTGCTTCATTGTTTGAGAGAATGATTGGTATTAGACTAGCAATGATATAGCCTATTACTAAAATAACAAACGTATGCAATATTTTTGCAAAAATTTCTCTGGGGGTAAGTTCACTACCTGCATTGGCAGCATCGATTGCGGTTTGACTGTCAAACAGCTCAAAGGCCTGTATGTATGCGGTAACTGAAACAACAAGGACAGTTGCAAACAACGGCAACATGATATTTTTTGCAAATTTTGTTACGTAAGGTCTGAAATACCTGATTTTTTTGGTATCTATCCATGATGATATTTTTCTGTTTAGCAAAACAATTGTTATAATTCCTATGATCAATATGGCCAATGCCAGTTGTAATGTGGCATCCTGCATCAATAATTCACTTAGAGGTTTTAGATTAGAACCTGCAACATTTTCAATATCATTTTCCACAAAACAGTGTAATTCTGACTACATTTATGACTTCTACACTTGTGATGAGCTATCTGTAAACTTGTAGCAATATCTTGTGAAGTTCTATCTTTGCATTATTGATCTCTTTTCTTAATTCGACCAATTTTACAGTGGACTCGTTGATAGATGATTGCCTTTCTTCTTTGCTAATTGTACTTGAGGTGGATACTGCAGTGAGGCTTTCTTGTTCTACTTTCATTTCATCTTTTAATGATACAATTTTCTTCTCTAAGGACAATATAGTTTCAGATGATTGAGTCTGACCTGCTAATTGTATTGTAATAGAATTTGCATTAAGGGCATTGATTTTTCCTGTGGATATTTGACATGAATTTGAAGTGATTTTCTCTGCCATCTTTACTACTTTAATTGCAATATCTGATGATAATTCCACCACAGGCAACCTTAACGGAGAAGCATCAGCACATATCTCAAAAACCACATTGTATGCCATTGAATTTTCAGGCCTGTCTTCAGGTTGAATCAAGGCTTCATTAACCGACATTATTTCAGATACTGTACCCTCAACATCTACCCCGGTGATAGATTTACCCTTTACAATAGGCGATATATCACTTGTAGAACTCAAACTCAGAAAAAGTAAATATTTTTGAAGTTCCGCTCTTTCATTTTTTAATTCATTTCTAATATCAGAAATTTTTTTATGAATTGCAGAGACTTTTTTAGCTCTGTCATTACTTGGTGTTTCATCATTAATTGCAGATAATTTTTCTCTTTGTATTGTAATATCGGATTTCAAGTCTTCAATTGTTTTCTCTAAATCTAAAATTACTTCAGAAACTCCTCCATGATTTAACAGTCTAGACGAAATGCTGTCAGGATCAGATGCTCTAACTTTTACAGCACTGGTATAACACGAATCTGCACTGATATCTCTAGGAAGCTTGACAGATTTTGTCTCCGAATCAGAAGTAATGATAATTTCAGGGAATTTTATTTTTTCCTCAAATGCACACACTTTGAAGACATAATTATTGACATTTACTTTAGGAAATGATTCAACTTCTCCAGGATTTTTATAATGTTTTGTGGTTGCCATGTGAGTAATTTTTCCTATTGGAGTTGACTGTTGTTCAATAACTTCAGAAATAATTTCAGGATTTGGAGCAAGTGCAAAATCTCTATCAACTAAAAGGGGTACTGCTTCAGGTGACACACAAGCAACTTCGTCATTTGATATTCGGATAATTTTTACTAGTTTTTCTTTGCAGATTATTTCTTGTGGCGTAAAGTTCAAGTCAAGTTGTTTATTTGGGGCAATTACATCTGCAAATACTAAATTTGATGCTGTTACAGAAGATGCAAGTAAAATACCAATGGTAAAAACTGCAAGAAATGAATGTTTATTCAATAGTTCAGAAAATAATTTATCGTATTTAAGAGTCATAATTTAAAATGAAAAGATGAATTTACTATACTCCAAGCATTAGTCCATATAACTTAGCCCTGGTTTCCAATAGATCTGCCCTTAATTCACTGATTTCAGAAGTTAATTTCTCTGCCATTTGTTGACCATTGGAATCCAGTTGTTTTGATACAAGTACTCCAAGATCACTTCTCTTGTCTGCAAGTGAAGTTTGAAATGAATCAATTTGTTTCTCCAGATTTGCAATTTGTTTTGATACGGCAGAATCGCCACTTACTCTAGTAATGATTGACTCTGAATCCAATGCATTAACCTTTGCAATACCGACTTGGCAGGAATTTGGAATAATTCTCTCGATTAGCTGTACAGGAACCCATTGAGAATCAGAACTGACTTCTATTATCGGAAGTCTTACTGTATCCTTTCCAGCACATGCCTCAAAGACAACATTGAATCTTTTGAGATTTTCATCATCTGATTCAGGTTTTACAACACTCTCTGTAACTGAGATAAGGTCAGTACTCATCCCTTCCAGAGGTTTCCCAGTAATTGATTTTGGAATGTCAATGTCTGTTGCTTTTACATTTGGAGGCACATACAACACCATCAAATATCGTCTTAGTTGATCCTGAAGACCTTTGAGTTCCTTCTTCATTGAAGCAATACTGTTCAAATTTTCAGCACTGGGGGCTTTATCATCAGATTTTGGAATTTTTTGTTTTGCAGCAGCAATTTTACTTTTCAAATCCGCAATTTGTACTTCAAGTGTTGAAACTTTTTCTGAGATTCCCCCTTTATTCAGCAACGTGGCAGAAATAGAATTAGGATTTGCTGCCTTGATTATAACAGAACTGGTATAACACGAGCCAGGATTTAATTTGCTTCCAAGCTTTACACTTTTTGTTTCACTATCAGATGTAACATAAATTTCAGGAGCGCGTATTAGTTTACCCTCGCTGCATGCATCAAAGACAAAAGCATATCCAGAAATGCTCGTAGATGTTCCAGCTGTTACTTTTTTTGAGAGTTGTTTAAGGGTTACAATTTTTGTTATAGTTCCAGCGGGTTCACCTTTTTTTGATTTCTTGGTCTTAATTTCCTCTATTTTTTCTGTTGAAAGTTGTTTTGCCCATCCATATTGGAATAATTTTTCAGCAGTGGAAGGTTTTACACAAGAGGCTTTGCCTGTAGAGGATTTGATTATTTTTACAAGGCCTTCACTACAAATCACTTGTTCTGCTGTAAAATCTAATTCCATTTGTTGTCTTGGACTAATTACATCAGCAGAAGCGTTAGATGTAAAGGGACTGGTAAATAGTACAACGGTTAGTAAAATAGTTAAAAGACTTGTTGGTTTCATGGTAATAATATCGTCTTCACACTGGTATATAATAGAAATAAATGTTAATCTTGATGAGAATTAAATAAACTGGTTGACTTTATTCAGAATAAAATCATTCATCTTTGTTATCCACACCTATATTTTTAAGAAATTTACTTGCTTCAACTAGAGCATGTTTTTTTGATTTTGATTCTGTCTTCTTTTTTAATTGATTTTAATGCCATAGTGTTCTTTTGTCACCATTCCAAAGACATTGATGACATCATGCTCATCAATGGATTTTTTGTTATACACAATAGCTACTTTCAACACAATTCTAGTTTGAGACCCACGTGTAACAAATTATCTAAAATATTTTTTAAACAATAATTCAGCATAGGAAATACTAACTAGTTCTTTTAATGAATGGCTTTGGAGTTCAAACTTTACCTGAATTTGCATGCTAATTGATGATGAATTTGAACGTAGATAAGCAGAAAATATGCCAATTACAGTCATAACTTTGTCTTTTTCAAAATTAGATTTCCTAACATCTAGTGGCTATTTGCAATTGTACGGTTTTTGTTGAAAAAGTTGAATATTCATTTGACAGTACAACATAATATTCTCCTGAAGGCAAGGTCACATCAAAATTCCCAGATTCCACTTTGTTACTATTATAATATGTGGATGCATCATTACCATTTTCAAATTCTCTAAAGTTATCTTTATCAAGAATGAAGATAATTATGTCATTTCCTAATGCAGCATTTGCAACAAATCCACCTTGAACATTTGCAGTACATTGTAATGTAAAAGGAACATATGAATAGGAATTGGGGCTTACTTTGTAAGTTGCATCGACAATAGTTTGTCCAGTTAAAGAAAGTTGCAGATCGTCAGGTCCAAACAATTCATTTGTTATTGAGTTTAAAACACTTTCAAGGGGATTTTCAACGTGAGAACTGATCAGATTGTTTTGTGGTTGGTTTTTTTGAATCTCTGCATTTATTTTATTTCGAACTTCATCATAAATCGATATTTTCTTTGAGGATTCAAACGGAACAGGTATGTTGAATCCTAATAGTTTAAAATATGCAGTGCCTTTTACCTTGAGATCCATTATTCCTTTTGTGTCAATTATAGAGTAAACTGCAGGGGATAGACTACTTTTTTTGAAATTTTGAAACGAAACTATCTCTTTTGTTTCCCCTGGATTGATTGTAATGTCCAGATTTGCATTTCCACCTCCCACCACAATTCCATTAATCAGAATATCATATGTTAAATCAGGAATATACACTGGAAGAAAGCCGTTATTGGTCACACCCAGTATCAAATTTAGATTAATTCCTTGAATGAGGTTAATCGCTGCACTGAACCAGTCACCAGATAACGTGTTGAGACCTGCTTTCAGTAACGTAGACCAGGACAATTCCTCCCAGTCTATGCTTTGAAATTCTACATCATTGAGACTGACGTTAAGGTGGGTGTAAGAATATGCAAATAATATCCCCACAATAATAATTATAGTTAAAAAAACTATGCCTACAATTGTACCCTTTCTCATAGACTTTGGATTTCCTTTCTACAATATCTACATATTCTAATCAAGTTCATAAAATCCGATAAAATTTACCCAATCATTGTTTGCCATAATCTAATTGGATGTTTAATTTACTAAGATCTTTCTTGATCTATACTTCCACCTTGACCATATAACACATGCATAGTAAATGTATCAGTAACATCAGGATGATTTCTTAATCTTTTGAGAATCTGTTCTACGCCATCAGGATCTGAAGTTCTAATTTTTATGAAAATGTCATATTTTCCCCATATACCATTAATTTCAACAATTTCTGGTAACTCCTTGAGTTCAGCAATTACGTTTGTTTCACTGCCAGTATTACAATTTATGAGAATGTATGCTTGCATGTATTGGAATCTTATTTAGAATAAATAAAGATCTCTGTACAAATTGTATACACATGTAAAATTAATCTCAAAATTACAAATTAAATATAATTTTTGCAGTAAGCCAAATAAAGAATTTCTTGGATGGGTTCTTGATTTTATTACATCTATTCTAGGTTAAAAAATCCTCGAATTTTATTTTTTTATTTATTCTAATCATGTTCAGAATTTTCATCATCTTTCATCAAACTATCCATAATATGCCCATGAGATAATTTTTGAAATACAAATACAGAATCTGCAATAAGTAATATTGCCACTGCTAAACCGATACCTGAAATAATAAAGGGCAAGAATGGAAGAAAT
>Ga0224513_10000943_pt1 | contig 11710 bp, 9 predicted proteins | sample SF_May12_sed_USG_5_FD_169109 | JGI IMG/M metagenome (GOLD analysis project Ga0224513, IMG submission 169109) | Sediment microbial communities from San Francisco Bay, California, United States - SF_May12_sed_USGS_21 | ecosystem: Environmental > Aquatic > Marine > Sediment | place: USA: California... | reverse complement strand
CCCGACTCGACGAAATCCCTGAACTCATCCACGACCCGATCTCGATCCTCCGGGTGGATGTGATCGAGCCATCCAGACAGTGTGCGGGGGAAGCGGCCCGGTGGATATCCCATGAATGCGTCGATGTCGCCATACAGCGTCAGCTCATCCGTCTCGTAGTCTGCCTCCTGGATGATATCCGCAGTGTGCCGGGCGGCGATCCGAAAGCGCTTCTCGCTTTCAAGTAAGGCTTCCTGAGTCTGGTGGTAGGTGGTCATGTCGTGAAGCCAAGCCACCACGTGAGTAGGGGATTCCAAGGGATAAGGCTGCACGCTGATGGCGACCGGGAGGTCGGATGAATCAGCTCGGCTCAACCACAGGTCACGAGCTTCCCCTAGTGGCCAGTCTCTCTGATCACCGAGGCATCGCGTGAAAAACTGTGACCACGCTTCACGTGAACGCTCCAGAACCAGACTCGTCATTGCCAGTCCCGTCAACCTCCCCGGGTCGGTGAGAACGAGCTTCCCGGCGAGCGTGTTGGTGGCTTCGATCGTCCCTTCCCGATTGATCAGAATCGTCGCGCCCGGGCTGAAACGGAGGAGGTCGATCAGGAAGCCGGACCCATCGCCGACGTCTGAAACCTCTCGCGAACCCATGAGACACCCCCATCGATCAGCGCAACCTGCACCTCGACGCCTACGGGGTGTGAAGGTTCACACCCGGGTGTGATGAATTGCGCCTTTCCGCGTAATATATCACTCTCTGTCCACGCCGCAAGATCTCTCGCGGGATCCGCAGCGCGCCGTAGTGATTACTACTGCTGGTTTTACGGCGGCTCCGGTTTCCCTTGGCATGAGGATTGCTCTGATGCCGCCATATTGACTTTTCGAATCACGAAGGTCGAAACCGAGGAGGGGACCCTCTTGCGAGTTGAAGGAAGGCTCGATGCCGAGTCTCTCGGCGAGTTCAAGCACTCCTGCAAAGAAGCGCAGCTTCGGCTGACGCTGGATTTCGCAGGATTGCGCTGGATCGATGATGAAGCAACGGAGTTCCTGCGGCAGATGCTGTCCGACGGCGCTGTCGTGACCAACGCCTCACCCTTCATAGCTCTGAGGTTGAAGAATGAGCGGGAAGATACCCTTCCCCAAATGACAAACGAGGAGATCAATGATGCTGAGTAGACCGAAACCCCTGTGCAACGTGGCCGTGATCACAGCCGTGGCCGTGGTCACCATCCTGGTCAGTGCGACCCCGGGCCCGGCCCAGGACGCCGGGACTCCGGATCCCGAGACCCTCGCCAAGTCGTACCCCCAGCGCCCCTACTCGCCGTACGCCGGAGGCGCCGTGCCCAACAGAGTGTTCTGGGGCGACACGCACCTGCACACCTCCTACTCGATGGACGCGGGGGCCTTCGGCAACCGTCTCGACCCCGAGATGGCCTACCGCTTCGCCCGGGGCGAGGAAATCGAGTCGACCACCGCCGGCCCCGCCCGGCTGGCCCGGCCCCTCGACTTCCTGGTGGTCGCCGATCACTCCGACAACATGGGCTTCTTCCCCGACCTCTTCGCGGGGAACCCCGCGCTCGTGGCCGACCCGAAGGGGAAGGAGTGGTACCGGAAGATCCAGGACGGCGAGGGGATGGAGGTCGCCCTGGAGATCATCGACTCGTTTTCGCGGGGCACGTTCCCAGACAAACTCATGTACTGGCCGGACGGCAAGATGTACCGCGCGACCTGGGAGAAGACCATCGCCGCCGCGGAAAAGTACAACGAACCCGGCCGCTTCACCGCCTTCATCGGCTACGAGTGGACATCGCAGCTGCCTCCCGGACAAAACCTTCACCGCGTCGTGATCTACCGCGACGGCGCCGACAAGGCCATTCAGACGGTACCGGCCACCACCTATGCCCCTCAGGGCAGCACCGACCCGGAGTACCTGTGGAAGCTGCTGCAGGCCTACGAGGACAAGACCGGCGGCGACGTCCTCGCCATCGCTCACAACGGCAACCTCTCCAACGGCCTCATGTTCCCGGAGATCAACCACGTCACTAAGGCCCCGCTCTCCGAGGAGTATGCCCGGACCCGGGCGCGGTGGGAGCCGCTCTACGAGGTGACCCAGATCAAGGGCGACGGTGAGGCGCACCCGTTCCTGTCCCCCAACGACGAGTTCGCCGACTACGGCACCTGGGACAAGGGCAACCTCAACCTCAGCGAGCTCAAGAAGAAGGAGATGCTTCAGTACGAGTACGCGCGCGAGGCCCTGAAGAACGGCCTCGTCCTGGAGCGGAAGCTCGGCACGAACCCCTACAAGTTCGGCATGATCGGCTCGACGGACAGCCACACGTCACTGGCGACGGCCGACAGCAACAACTTCTTCGGCAAGCACTCGGGCTCGGAGCCCAGCCCCGAGCGCATGGAGCACCCCTTCGCCAAGTTCGGCGACAACGTGATCTACGGCTGGGAGACGCTCGCCTCCGGCTACGCGGCGGTGTGGGCGCACGAGAACACGCGCGAGGCGATCTTTGACGCCATGGAGCGGCGCGAGACATACGCCACCACCGGGCCGCGCATGCTGGTCCGCTTCTTCGGCGGGTGGGACTTCGTGGCCACCGACGCAGTGACCCGTGAGCCGGCGGCGGTGGGGTATCGGAAGGGCGTGCCCATGGGCAGTGACCTCCTCCCACCAGCGGCCGGGAAGTCGCCCTCCTTCCTGATCGCGGCGCTCAAGGACCCCATCGGGGCCAACCTGGACCGCGTACAGGTCATCAAGGGCTGGGTAGACAAGGCCGGCGAAACCCAGGAGCGGGTCTACGACGTCGCCGTCTCCGACGGTCGCATCATCGGCAGCGACGGACGCTGCACGACCCCGGTCGGCAACACCGTGGACGTGAAGAACGCTAACTGGACCAACACCATCGGCGCCACCGAGTTCGTCACGGTGTGGAAGGACCCCGACTTCGATCCGTCGCTGAGCGCCTTCTACTACGTCCGCGTGATCGAGATCCCGACCCCCCGGTGGACGGCCTACGACGCCAAGTACTTCGGCGCAGAGCCACCGGAAGAGGCGACGATGGTGACCCAGGAACGGGCTTACACCTCGCCGATCTGGTACACGCCGTAACGAAATGAAACCTCTGCGCAGGTCGCTGACGAGGAACGGTAGCAGCAGAGAAACAGCCCGTGTTCTTGGCAGTGGCCGGGATTGACGAACGAGTCTAAGGAAAAGGAGAAAGAAGATGATGACGAAACGCACCGCTTTGACGAAGGGCCTTGCATACCTGATTGTCGGTGTCTCGCTCGCCGTTCTCAACGGAACGGCAGGGGCTCAGACCGACGTCAGCTACCCCGACGAGAGTCTCGAGCCTGAGAAGATCTATTCGCCGTATGTGGAGCGGACAATGGTTGACTCCGACTTCGCCGAGGGCGTCTACTGGGGAGACACCCACCTCCACACCTCGTACTCCACCGATTCCGGAATGATGGGCAACAAGCTCGACCCCGAGAAGGCCTACCGCTTCGCCCTGGGCGAGGAGGTGGTGGCGTCGCATGGGGAACGAGTGCGGCTGATTCGGCCCCTGGACTTCCTGGTGGTAGCGGATCATGCCGAAAACCTGGGGCTGGCACCGTTCATCGCCGAGTCGAACCCCGAGCTGCTCAAGAGCGAGTGGGGGCGGGAGATGCACGACCTGGTGAAGGCCGGCAACTCCCGAGACGCCTTTCAAAAATGGCTCAGCGAAGCCGTGACCCCGGGTACGGACCCCATCGACAACCCGAAGATGATGCGCTCGGTCTGGGACCGCCAGATCGCCTTTGCCGACAAGTACAACGAGCCCGGCCGCTTCACGGCGCTGATCGGTTTCGAGTGGACCTCCATCGCCACCAACCAGGCGCCGGGCAACCTGCACCGGGTCGTGATCTTCAAGGACGGCCGCGACAAGGTGAGCCGGGTCGTGCCCTTCAGCGCCTTCGACTCCGCCGACCCGGAGGGTCTCTGGGAATACATGCAGGGCTATGAGGATTCCACGGGCGGCTCCGTTCTGGCGATCGCCCACAACGGAAACGTGTCGAACGGCCTGATGTTCCCGGTGGAGCGGCTCAACGGCAAGCCGGTGGATCGTGCCTACGCCGAGGCCCGTGCCCGCTTCGAGCCGCTGTACGAGGTGACCCAGATCAAGGGGGACGGGGAGGCGCACCCCATGCTGTCCCCCAACGACGAGTTCGCCGACTACGGCACCTGGGACAAGTCCGACATCGTCGGTCTCAACCCCAAAGAAGACTGGATGCTGAAGTACGAGTACGCACGCTCCGCGCTCCAGGTAGGCATGCAGCTCGAGGAGAAACTCGGGGTCAACCCCTACAAGTTCGGCATGATCGGGAGCACGGACGCCCACACATCGCTGGCCACCACCCGGGAGGAGAACTTCTTCGGCAAGGCCGCTCACCTCGAACCGGAGGCCAACCGCTGGGAGCACACCATCATCGCTTCCTTGTCCGGTAACCCCGAGCTCTCGAGCTACTCCTACGAATCACTCGCCGGCGGACTTGCGGCGGTCTGGGCGCGGGAGAACACCCGCGAGGGCCTCTTCAACGGCATGCAGAAGAAGGAGACCTATGCCACGACGGGGACGCGCATCGTCGTGCGGTTCTTCGGGGGCTGGGACTACGGCGCGGACGAGGTCTACCGTCCCGATGCGGTGGCGATCGGCTACCGGAAGGGTGTGCCCATGGGCGGTGATCTGCCTACGAGGCCGGCGGGCAGCAAGGCCCCGGTGTTCATGGTAGGGGCTCTCAAGGACACCTGGTCGGGCAATCTCGACCGCGTCCAGATCATCAAGGGCTGGATCGACGACCAGGGCGAACGCCAGGAGAGAATCTACGACGTAGCCGTCTCGGACGGGCGGACCATCGGCCCCGATGGACGCTGCAGTACTCCAGTGGGGAACACGGTCAACGTCGCGGATGCCAGCTATCTGAACAACATCGGCGACGCCGAGCTGCGGGCCATCTGGAGCGACCCGGACTTTAACCCGAAGCATCGGGCCTTTTACTACGCTCGGGTGTTGGAGATCCCGACGCCCACCTGGCAGGCCTACGACTCGAAGCGTTTCGGCGTCGACATGCGCGACGACGTGCCCATGTTCAGCCAGGAGCGCGCCTACACATCCCCGATCTGGTACACGCCGTAGCCGGCGAAGGCCGCGATTGCAGGGGGCACAGGCATGAACGACGATGGTCGGGTTCTTCCGCCGGATCGGCTGTGGCAGCCGACAACCGGGAAGTGGTTTGCGGCGATCATTGGGGCCGCGCTCGCCTACGCGGTGGTCCGCTATCACCTGGCAGGCGACGTGGAGTGGAGGCACTTTCCGCTCTTCATCCTCAACAAGGCGACTTCGCTGGCGGCGGTGTTCTTCGTGGCGAGCTCGTATCTGATCGGCAAGATCATCCGCTGGCACGACCATGACCCGGCGCTGCGGCTGGTGGTGATCAAGTTCTGCGGCCTGATGGGCTTCTTCTTGGCGGCGGTGCATGCCTTCTTCTCACTCGCTCTGTTGTCGCCGGCCTACTACGGCAAGTACTTCGACGACGTTGGCCGGCTCAACCTGGAGGGCGAGATTGCCATGTCCGTGGGCGTCATCGCGCTGTTCTTCCTGTTGGCGCCGGCGATCACGACCCTGCCGGGCATGCCCAAGGCGATTGGCGGATGGCGATGGAAACGCAACCAGCGAGCCGGCTACATCGCGCTGGCCTTGGTGGTCGTCCACCTCGTTGCTCTCGGAATCAAGGGATGGCTGGCGCCGCAGGGTTGGAACGGGGGGATGCCGCCCATCAGCCTGATCGCGGTCATCGCCGCGCTGGTCCCGCTGTTCGTCAAACGCAAGTTGGAGCACGACAAGGAGGAGCGCGCGAAAGAGCGTGTGGAGGAGGACGAATGAGAAGGGCCAGGACGTCCGTGCCGCTCTCCGTGGCACTTTGTACTCTCATGGCGTTGCTCTACGCCTCGTGCTCGGGTACCGACCCGGTTCAAGAGGCTCACGACGATACGCGGGCCGCCCATTGGGGCTACGGGGCCGAGGACGGCCCCGCTCAATGGGCCTCCATGAGCTCCGAGTGGAGTCTGTGTGGCGCGGGGCTCGAGCAGTCGCCCATCGATCTCGTCAACCCATCACCCATCGAGCTGCCCCCGGTGGAGATCGACCTTCCCGGCGACCAGGAGGTCGAGGTCATGAACCAGGAGGGGGTCATCGACGCTCTCGACAACGGGCACACCATCCAGATCAACACGAAGGGCGCCGAGAAGATGACGGTGGGCGAAACGACCTACCGTCTCGCGCAGTTCCACTTCCACGCCCCGAGCGAGCACACCTTCGACGGCCGGCACTTCCCCATTGAGATGCACTTCGTCCATCAGGCGGAGGGCGGCGAGCTCGCGGTCATGGGCGTGCTGGTCGAGGAAGGCGCCGAGAGCCCGAGCCTTGCGCCGCTGTGGAGCCAGCTCGCCCAGGCACCCGGGACCGAGGCGACTGTGCGGATCCCGCCGGGGTTCGCGGAGCACCTTTTCTCCGGCGAGGCCACCGGCGTCTACCATTACCGCGGCTCGCTGACGACCCCACCCTGTAGCCAGGGCGTGAGCTGGTACATCAGGAAGACGCCGACCCAACTCTCCAGGGAGCAGATCGCCGCCTTCACTGCGCGCTACAACCACAACAACCGCCCGGTGCAGGCGCTGGGCGACCGAACGCTGTACCTGGACGAGAACCCGAAGCTGACCATCGACTGAGTGGGGAGAGAAAGTTCGGGCGCCGCCCCCGGATCAGCTGCGGTGGCCCACAACTGGGAAATAGAAAGCAGTGGACGACAAACGAGGACACCGTCAATCGAAGGAGAGGTCGTCGTGAGAGGACCGTCATCGACAACCGGCCGCCGACTGGCTTTGGACGACGTCGCGGAGATCATCATCGGGACCTGCGTCCTGGCGTTTCCGGTGGCGTTGACCGAGGAAGTCTGGGAGATCAGCAGGACGCTGCCCATCGGCAGGGTGTTGCACATGTTTTTTTGGTCGGTGGTTTTTGTCGGGTTTTTCACCTATCAACGCTATTTTCGGCATCAGCTGAGCGGCAACGTCGGCCTGTTCCTGGTTCGGGTGGGTACGGCCTACTTTCTAACGACGTTGGCCTCGGCATCCATTCTCTTGGCGCTCAATCAACTGCTGACGGTTGAGGTCGCAGTCGCGGTCAAACGCGTGATCATCGTGTCCGTGGCCGGGAGCTTTGCGGGGACGATTGTGGACAGTATGTCCAGGGGTGACGAATCTCAAAACCGGGGCATTGTGAGCTGAGCTGCCTCAAGCTTGGAGGTTGGTATGAAACGACTCTTGATAACCGTTTGCGTGGCGTCGGTCGGCGTCCTGGCTGGCGCCGCCGAGGCCCCGGATCCGGGCTCCGCCCAGGCGGTGCCTGGTCATGTCAAACCCAATATCGTCCTGGTCTTCATGGACAACTTCGGCTGGGGAGAGCCGGGATTCAACGGCGGCGGCATCATACGAGGTGCGGCCACGCCACGGCTCGACACGCTGGCGTCCGAGGGCCTTCGCCTGACGAACTTCAACGTCGAAACTCAGTGCACCCCTTCGCGTTCCGCGCTCATGACGGGCCGGTACGCGATCCGCAGTGGCAACGGGACTGTTCCCCTCGGAGAGGGCGTCTATGGCCTGGTGCAGTGGGAAGTGACGATGGCCGAGATGCTCTCGGAGGCCGGCTATGCGACCGGGATGTTCGGCAAGTGGCACCTCGGCCGCACCCCTGGGCGTTTCCCCACCGACCAGGGCTTCGACGAGTGGTACGGGGTCCCGAATTCGACCGACGAATCGGTCTACGGGTCGTTGGACGGCTTTGCCGAGACCGGCCTGCCCGAGACCTACGTCATGGAGGCGGTCAAGGGCAGCGCTCCCACTAAGGTTCGCCCCTACCGCCTCGACTACCGTCCGTTGATCGATCGCGATCTCACGGACCGAGCTATGGCCTTCATGAAACGTCAGGCAAAGGCGGAGAAGCCTTTCTTCGTTTACCTCCCATACACGGCGACCCACTTCCCGACCCTTCCCCACCCGGAGTTCGAAGGGAAGTCCGGCAAGGGTCCTTGGGGAGATATGTTGATGCAGATCGACAGCTATGTCGGCGAGCTGCTCGATACGATCGATGATCTCGGCATCGCCGAGAACACCATCTTCATCTTCACTGCGGACAACGGCCCCGAAGGTCTCGAGGCCGGCGGCACCTCGATGACCGTGGAGACGGCGATGCACGGCTCGGCGGGACCGTGGCGGGGAATGCTCTTTACCGGTTTCGAGGGCGCGCTGAGGGTTCCGTTCGTGATTCGATGGCCGGGGCGGATAGGCGCCAACCGGTCCAGCGATGAGATCGTCCACGCCATGGATCTCTTCCCGACTCTGGCCGCGATAACCGGCGGCACGGTACCGGACGATCGGATCATCGACGGAATCGACATGAGCGGTTTCCTGCTCGGAAAGACCGAGAAGTCCGGGCGCGACGGGTTCGTCGTCTACATGGGCAACGACGTCTATGCGGTGAAGTGGAAAGACTGGAAGATCCACTTCAAGGAGCAGGACGCCTGGAACACCATCCTGCGCACCTACGGGATGCCGCGCGTCTACAACCTGATCAACGACCCGCGAGAGCACGACGACGTCCTGTTCCCGCACACGTGGGTGCTCAAGGCGGGGCTCCCGCAGCTTCAGGAGCACGTGGCGTCGCTGAAGAAGTATCCACCGATTCCGGCCGGAACGCCTGATCCGTACGAACCGCCGAAGTGATCGTAAATTTGGGGGCCGCATGAGCGGCATTAATAGGTTCCGTCAGGGGAGGGGACCATGAAAAAGTGTTTGACCTTTGCCACCGCGTTGTGGGTTGTTGTGTCGTTCCTCTGTCCGACGCCGGCCCACGCCCAATACAACGGACACAACACCAAGGGCGACTTCGGCCTCATGTCCGGCAGTCAACCGCCGCCCGGTTTCTACCTGGCTGCGCCCATCTACGTGCGCTACGACGCCGACACCCTTCGCAACAGCGCGGGTGACCCGGTGAGTGTGGATCCCGAACGACGGGGAACGTTAACGGTCAACGCATACGTCGCCGGTCTCATCTGGGTGAGCAAGTACAAGATCTTTGGTGCCAACTACAGCATCCAGGCCTTCCCGGCCTTCACCGACAACGCGCTCGAGGTCCCGATTCTCGGTGTTGACGAGGGGGTCGGCACGGGGTTCGCGGATCTGTACGTCCAGCCAATCAACCTGGGTTGGCACACCACCAGGGCCGACTTCATTGCCGGCCTCGGGATCTATGCACCGACCGGGAGGTACGAGCCCGATGGTGACGACAATATCGGCTTGGGCATGTGGAGCTTCGAGCTGTTCGGCGGCACCACCGTGTACCTCGACAAGGCGAAGAGGTGGCACTTCGCTGCAACCGCGTTCTACGAGACCCACACCGAGAAGGAAGGCACCGACATCCAGGTGGGTGATCTCTTGACAATCGAGGGAGGGTTGGGCTGGTCGTTCCTCGACGGCGCAGCCAACCTCGGCGTTGCCTACTACGGGCAGTGGAAGATGACGGACGACGATATCGGCATCGACATCGACCTTCCGCCCGTGTTCCTGATCGACAAGCACCGGGTCTACGGCGTCGGACCCGAGCTCACCATCCCGATCGCGACCAAGAAGAAGCTCATCGGCTTCGTCAACGCACGCTACTTCTGGGAGACCGGCGCACGCTCGACCCTGGAGGGAAACAACTTCATTCTGACAGTGACATTTCCAATTCCGAGTGTGCCGCTGCAATAGGCTCCACGATGTCCGCTCACTCCGATCGTCTCACGTGGAGAGGTTCCAGATTCACGATCTCTCATACCCCTGGCCGTGGCGCACTCCCGGCTCAATCGAAGCCAACTTCCAGCACGAGGGACAGGAGCGCGAGGTCCCTGTGGCACAGAGAAAGGAGCACTCGGCAATGAAGACCGCACTGAGCACCGTCGTTGGCACCTTGATGTTGTTTGCGTCGGCCGCAACCGCCCAGGACAACTCGATCGACGAACGACCGGAGGCTGTCGTCCGCGCCGTGTATGGCCTGCTGTCCTTCGATCCGAACCGCCCCATGGATCGCGAGCGCTTGGGCGATTACTTCACCGACGACGCGATCGTCGGGTTCGGCAGGGGCTTCGATGAAGTGGCCGTCATGCCATTGGACGCCTTTTTCGACGAAGCTGAACGGCGGGTTCGTGCGGGCGAAGTCGGCGGAGCCGGGCACACGTTGGACCTTGAAGATGTCGGGTGCTCGGTGGTCGGCAAGGTGGCGATGTGCTTCGTCACATATCGGCTCAGGGTACCGGGAGACGATGTGGAGGATTACGTCGGTAAACGAGGCATCACTCTGAGACGGCACGACGGCCGCTGGCTGATCACCGACGTCATCTGGGTGGTGAGCCCGCCCGAAGGGGCCGCGGTCGAGCCGAGCGTCGACGTCGGTCTATCCTGGCTCCCGACCGCCGGTCAAGGTATTCGGCCGACGCCGGGGCGCACCTGGGATCGCGCGCTGCCGATACTGGGTCAGAAAGTCGTGGAAAAGGGCTTCAATCTTCCGATGCCGTACGGCGTTGCCCTCGTGGGTGCCTGGAAGAGGCAGGACATCGACCTGTACGACCTGTCCATACGGGTCCCCGGGGGCGAGTGGACGACGATCCCATTTCCGCTTTTCAACGAGCCATATGCCGACACTTCCACCGTGCAGGCCAAGTTCGATTTTTGGCTCTTGCCGTTTCTCAACGTGTACGCCCTTGCGGGACGGGTCGAGGGCGACAGCATCATACCCCTCAGCTTCCTCGGTGCCGACCTGATGGACCTGATCGGCACGGGCGACCTGTGCGACGGTCTTCGGCCCCCGGCCTCCTGTTTTCGGACGTACTCCGGGACCTATCGAGGGGATATCAGCGGGGACAACCTCTCCGTCGGCATCAACCCGGCCCTCGGGTACAAGGATTTTTTCTTTACGATGCCGACGACCTGGACCTGGACCGACGTCGACTCTTCGGATCGGGTGGTGGAGAGCTTCTACCTCTCGCCGCGGATTGGTCTGAACGTCCCAACCCGACGGTCGGGTGGGCTTTCGGTATACATCGGGGCCGCATATCTCAGGGCGGAGAATTTCATCACCGGCAGCATCGACGTCGACACGAGCGACATGCCGGGGGCCGAGGACGGTCTCACGATCGAGTACTCGGTGTGGTCGGACAACTCGGACAGGTGGAACTTCCTCGTCGGATTCAACTGGTCGATTACGCAGCGGTGGAACGTGCATTTCGAGGCCGACGCCGGCGGCTCGCGGCAGGGCGGCACGTTCTCGGCGACGTGGCGGTTCTGAGGCCACCATGGTGAAGCCGGCCCGGATCGATCGAGGCGATCTCGCTGCGCCATGAGGTATGGACCGGCGCTGTGGACCGTCCTGCTCGCCGTGCTGGCGACTGTGCCTGCGTACGGCCAGGAGGACGATACGCCGACTTTCCTGTGGTTGTCATACCGGCACCAGCACAAGGTGGGCGAGCGCGCCCGCGTGTTCACTTCGTTGGGATACGAGGAGCAGATGTCGAGGGAGGACTTTTGGGGAGAGTGGAACAAGCTCTACGTCACGGGCGGCGCATCGTACGATCTCGGAAAGCGCCTTCAG
>Ga0224513_10000942_pt1 | contig 11711 bp, 7 predicted proteins | sample SF_May12_sed_USG_5_FD_169109 | JGI IMG/M metagenome (GOLD analysis project Ga0224513, IMG submission 169109) | Sediment microbial communities from San Francisco Bay, California, United States - SF_May12_sed_USGS_21 | ecosystem: Environmental > Aquatic > Marine > Sediment | place: USA: California... | reverse complement strand
GTGCACATTGTTCTTTTGAGTTTACCTACTTTGCTCATCCATCAAGCAATATGGAAGGAACCAACATCTATGTTGCAAGAAAAAATATTGGCAGATTTTTGGCAAAGAAATTTCCAATCAAAGATGCAGATTTGGTCATACCCGTACCTGATTCTGCAAGACCTGCAGCATTAGGATATGCACAAGAACTTGGAGTATCCTTTGATGAAGGTCTTCTAAAAGACAGATACAGTAAGAAAGGTCCATTGCGAAGTTTCATTGAACCTCACCAATCTGATAGAATAGAAATTAATAGATGGATAATACCAATTAAAGAAATAATTGAAGGACAACATGTGGTTGTAATTGATGATAGCTTAGTTAGGGGTACTAGTTCCAAAGCAATTATCAAAGCCCTTCGAAGAGCAGGAGCCAGAAAAATTAGTATGGTTATAACGTATCCTCCAATCAAATTTCCATGCTATGCAGGAATTGATTTCCCCTCCCAGGAAGAGCTTGCAACATATTCTAATGGAAAAGATATGAATCAAGAAGAGATAACAGAAATGGTGAGACAAAGCATAGGTGCAGACTTTTTGGGATACAATGATGCTGAAAATCTTGCAGCAGCAGTTGGAATGCCTCATGATTCAATGTGCTTTACGTGCTCTTCTGGAAATTATGAATCCCTTGGAATCACTCCTGAATTTAGAAGCCGAGAAGAGATGAAAGGTGAATAGGGAATTTTTTTAAATAGAGTAATTTGGACTGATGATCATGCAAGCAATTTGGAATGACACTGTAATTGCCGAAAGTGATGATACCGTAATAGTAGAAGGTAATCACTATTTTCCATTTGATTCGATAAAACAGGAATATTTCAAAAAAACTGAACTGACTACTATGTGTGGTTGGAAAGGAATGGCGAATTATTATTCAGTTGTTGTAAATGGAAAAACTAACCAGGATTGTGCCTGGTATTATGCTGAACCAAATGACGCTGCCATGAAAATCAAAGGAATGGTAGCCTTTTGGAACGGTGTTGACGTAAAATGACATTATATTTTACAATGTTTTATCTATTATATTTGGAATAATGATGTAAAAAAATAGTATCGCTTTCATTCATGTCAAATTAAACGAGTTTTTTAATTAGTTTGATTATCAAAAAATGAATGGTTCTAGAAATTCCAAATAATCTTATACATGCTGCATTTTTTTTCGTTGATATTGTAGGACTATCCAGTCCTGTCATGTCTACAAATACCCAAACAGTAAAGATCACAATGCTAAATAAAATCATAGGCGAATGCAACGCCTTCAAATCCGTTTTAAAAGATGAAAAACTAGTTTTACCAACTGGCGATGGAATGGCAATTGGGTTTCTCGATTTTTTGGAAGGGCCACTCCAACTTGCAAAAGAATTACATGAAAAACTAAAAAAATACAATGAAGATCAAGCTGAGATGGATAAGATATCTATCAGAATAGGGTGCCACAGTGGCAATGTTTTTGCAGTTGATGATGTTAATGGCAACAAAAATTTCTGGGGTCCTGGACTCATACTAGCAAGAAGAATCATGGATATTGGCAATGCAAACCATATACTGATGACTTCCTCTATGGCTGAAAGTCTATTAGAACTATCAGATGATTTTAAAAAAATAATTCATCCACTACATGATTATAAAATAAAACATGGAGATGTACTTTTTCTTTATTCTATATTTGATGGTTCCATCGGGAATTCAGAAATACCTGTAAAGGGGCCGGATGAAGAAATTAAAAGCATAAAAGAAATCCAGACGGGACGAAAAACAATCGAATATACTAACGTGCAGTATGATGTGAAACTAAAAGATCCATATGCAAAGTCATTTGAGTTTATGCGTATTTACGAATTTATTAATAATTCTGATGATCCATTATTCCAAGTTGTTAATAGAATTATAACAACGGTGGAAAAAACATTTGATGCTTTAAATGTTAAAACTTTTGATGATGATGGAAAGGAAATAAAAATTTTAGGAGTTAATGCGGATGCTCCATTATGGAAAGAATTCACACTAAAATTAAACAAGCCATTATTTCGTGGTGACAGAATTAGATATTCTATAAATTACAAGAGTGAAGAGCCTAACGACTATCATGAAAATATGTTCTTAATCAATTCTGAAAAATTTTCATTACGATTCATTTTTCCTACTGAGACAAAGTTAAATCCACAACTTTATTCCATAGAAAATAAGAATAGGGAGAAAAAACTATTAGATCGTATCCCCACTAAAAAAGAGGGCGTTGTAACTCAATTAGAATGGAAGAAAGTTGATGGTATAAAAGAAAATGATATAATTAGACTAGAATGGTAAAGCCTCATCGATAAAAACTATGTTGTATTTACAAAAATATTGTTTACAATGAGATTTTATTAAAAAAATATTTTACGAAGTTGTTGATTTTCTATTAATTTTTCAAATGCTTTTTCAGTTTGTATTTTGGCTTTAATTTTTGGTTCCAATTTATAAGATCTCTCTAAAATCTGTACGCTTTCAGAAATATGTTTCAATGCTATATGACACTTTGCTTTGTTAAAAAGTATGTTTGGATCGCCTGTTCTTATTTTTAGTGCTTCATCAAAACAGTCCGACGCTTCTTCATATTTACCAATCTCATACAAACTACATCCCTTATAGTACCAAAAATCACAATCAATGTCTGTGATGGCATTAGCTTGATCAATATACAGTACTGCTTTTTCAAATTTTCTATAATTTTTCAATGTCGTTCCCTGATTTCTTAACTTCATAAACTCTTCATGTTTTGTTTCCCAAGCTTTATTGAAACATTCTACTGCTTCAGTATATCTTTTTAAATTGAAAAATGCAAGACCTTTTTCATACAACGTATCAAAGCTTATTTTGTTAAATTGTAACTCCTTATCAAAACAGACTATTGCCTCTTCATATTTCTCAATACTTGTTAAAATTTGACCTTTGGAAAACCAATATTTTTCTTTATCTATTGATTCTTTCGTCATTGATGCCTTGTCAACAGATTTTACTACTTCTTCAAATCTACCTTGTTTTTTCAATTGTTCAGCCTTTGTTAGCCAATAATCCGAAACATCATTAATATCATTATGCTTTATTTTTTTATCAAACATTCTATCTAACGATATCATTATAGGTTTTAATATTTTAACATATTCCGTGTCTTCTGCATCAAAAAAATTTGATCCAAGATCTGAAAATAAATTAAATTACAAGATTGTGGGCATTATTATCATTTTGACAATATCTTACCAATTTTATATTACTGAAATTATGCTGGATAATGGCGAATTACAATTTGGCAGTATTACATATGGATTAGGTGCTCTTATATCTGGTATTTTTGCTTTGTATGTAGCTAAAAAGTATAGAGGTTCAGAAATTTTTGGAGTAACATATGCCTCCTTAGGAATTGGATTCTTATTTTTATTTGCAGGAGATACCACATATATCATTTATGAGCATGTTTTGGAAGAAGATCCTTATCCCTCAATAGCAGATGTCTTTTTCCTTCTCTACTATCCATTTACTGCGTATCATCTGATAAGAAACATTGGTTACTTCAAAAAAGATTTCAGTTTGCCAACGAAATTATTTGTCCCTGGATTGACTCTGGCAATCATGCTAATATTTGCTTTAATCTCCTTTGACAAAATAGAAGGATATTCGTTTGACTTTTACTTTGGATTGGTTTTTGTATTTGGTTCTTCGCTAATACTTTCTTTGGCCATACTTGGAGTTACAGTATTTCGTCGTAGCATACTAGGAGTTGCATGGTTACTATTGGCAGTAGGAATTTTTCTATTTACTTTTGCTGATGTCTGGTATTATTATCTTGAACTTGCTGAGGAATATTCAGATAGTCATTTTATTAACACTTTGTGGATTACATCAAATATTATTATAGTATATGCATTATACAAGCATAAAAAAATCATATAATTTTTGTTGTATCTAATATAGTCAGCCAGATAAATGGATGCAAAAAAAAAGAATCATCTATCAAGAATACAATGAAATTTGCAATGTTCAGCGTTAATGATGATGTTTTTGTAAACAATACCTGTTGTGAAATGCCTCGGATGGTCGGGTTGATGATGTCTTGAGCTTTCTTACTATTTCTTCCAATCATCATCATGAATTAGAAGAATGTATTTTTTGATACTTCGATCTTTTGCACCACCACCATGTTATGTGGGTATCTGCATGAAATTCTGTGAATTTTTCACATGTGGAAACATCAAAATGTTTGGTGTAGGATGCTTTCAATGAGGTTAATTGTCGAATTGTAATTATATTCATTTCAAAAGTTTGGATTCATTTGTTCTGTAATCGACATTCTTTTCATGAATATTCAATTTTATGCCTGCTGATTTTATTTTCTATAATGTCAACAGAATCAACAAAACTTTGAATATTTTTAATAACACAGTTGCAAATCAGATGGGATTGATACATGATGTCTTTTTATGGGCTCCCTCGTACCTAGAATCTTGCTAGATTCTAGGTTATTGAAATAATGATTTTCCTGTTTTCAAACCTTGAATGGGGTGAAATCATCCTGATTCGAACCTTTTTTCATGTTGATTGCTGAAACAATTTTTGAAAATCAAATCATATTTTTTGTACTCATCCAAGTCAATGCTTCTTTCATGTCTTCTTCATTTAGAAGATTATCTAGAATCCACTGTGGCATATTTGCTTTAAACCACTTAGGAATTACATGCTGGGAATCTACGTCTAGACTAATTCCTAGATATTCCATGATTTCAGAATCTGTCGCAGAATTTGATTGGTATCCTCCCCACATCTCTATCATGTTTCTAAAGTCATTTGACTGGATTGGGGGCATTTGAGTTTCTGATGTGCTTTGAGGTTGTTTTTTGTATGCAGAGTCTGCGTTTGTCTCTGTCACCTTGATTATCTCTGAAAGAATTGTATCTTGAGAGTTTCTCTTTACATCCCACATTCTGATGATGATGTCTGAAGTTGGCATTTCTTTGTCAAACGTAATGTCAAAACTCAACTCCATTTTATTTCCCACATCTCTTTTTTTCATTTCTACTTTGGAGAAGAATTCATTTGGATCAAAAAATTGCAGTTGTTCTTCTGAACTGTATGTGATATACGTGTCACTTTGATGTATCTGACGGCTGTGACCATTTAGATTTGTAAACAGCCCTACAAATTCAATTGCGGATGCACCAGAGTTATCATTAATCAGCAATGTTATGTTGAACTCTTCTCCGGTTTCAATTACTTGCGTGCCAATCTTGTTTGAGTAGTTGAGTTCTTTCAATTCTAATCCGTTGACTATCAGTGGATATTCATCTTTGTCATACACCTGATTTCGAATTGATGGCGGTGTATTGTCTCCACTACCGCCTCCACTACCGCCTCCACTACCGCCTCCACCAGAGGAGATGATTGGTACTACAGCATAAGTTGAAAGATGTTCTAGAAATGCAGTATATCCGCAAGCTTCCATAGTGTCTCCATTCGTATTTCTAAAAACAGAAATTCCACTAAAATCAATGGCACCCGTATTGTCATCCACCAATCCTAGTCTGATGTTGGGGCATTCTATCAGTCCACTCTTGATACTTTTTGGATGTGTAGGATGTATTGAATTTTCTATAGGGCCAATGCTGAATGATATTGATGGGGCTTCTTTGAATTGCTCCTTTTCATCCAGGTTAATCTCATCAGTTAATGCTTGTCCTTGAGCATCAAATGTCATGTACAATACTGCACCTTCTGCATTTGGTATGCCATCCATTGGATTTTCAGTAAGCGATGCCCCAAATTTCAAATTGTTAATGTTATCTTTTGTCACAAACTGTATTCCTTTGATGATCCCCCCATTTGATAATCCGTCATTACTGTTAATTGAAACATGCATCTCTTGGTCTGATGCCAGTTCATTTACAAAAACTACTGCAGCATTTCCTTCATCCAGCGTGTCCAATGGAATTATTGCTGCAGGTACAGACCACGTGGTGTTTGGTATCTGATTCTGATCATCTACTTTGTATTCTGGAATCGCAAAAGTATTGACAATATCTGCAATTGAATCCCCAAAGTTAACGATGCCAATTATTATGTTGTCCTTTTGTACTGGGGAATTAAACGGATTAATCACATCAAATGAGACTGATGACAATGGATTTGTACTAGCTAAATTTTCGTCAACTATGAATATTATTGCCTTGTCATCGGTGTTTCCTGCATCAAACTTCTGCACCCTGTTGTTTCGTGTGTCTGCGACAAACACGTTTCCTTCCGAATCAACAAACACTCCATTTGGATCACTGAACTGTCCTTCCTCACTTCCAAATTCTCCAAGCTCTAACACAAACACGCCGTTCTCGTCAAACTTCTGCACCCTGTCATTTCGTGTGTCTGCGACAAACACGTTTCCTGACAAATCAGATGTAATTCCCCTTGGCTCGTCTAGCTGACCTGCATCAGTTCCCCTTCCGTTGCCAATTGATGTGACGCTTCCGTCTGTTGCAAGTTTCAGCACCCTGTTGTTTCGTGTGTCTGCGACAAACACGTTTCCTTCTGAGTCTACTGAGACGTCTGACGGATCACTTGGCGTCTCTGCTCCGAAATCTAAAATTTCAACAAACACGCCGTTCTCGTCAAACTTCTGCACCCTGTCATTTCGTGTGTCTGCGACATAGATCATTCCTTCTGAATCTACAAACACTCCCCTTGGCTCGTCTAGCTGACCTGCATCAGTTCCCCTTCCGTTGCCAATTGATGTGACGCTTCCGTCTGTTGCAAGTTTCAGCACCCTGTTGTTTCGTGTGTCTGCGACAAACACGTTTCCTTCTGAGTCTACTGAGACGTCTGACGGATCACTTGGCGTCTCTGCTCCGAAATCTAAAATTTCAACAAACACGCCGTTCTCGTCAAACTTCTGCACCCTGTCATTTCGTGTGTCTGCGACATAGATCATTCCTTCTGAATCTACAAACACTCCCCTTGGCTCGTCTAGCTGACCTGCATCAGTTCCCCTGCCTCCAAAATTTAGAGATGAATCAACTGCAAATGTACTATTTGTAACTGTAGAACCTAAAAGTAAAAAAGCAAATATGACAATGAAAACTTTTTGCAATACGATCTTATTTTTAAAAAGTTCTCCTCTTAATAAATAATATATTTATTTCATCAATTATGTTTTTATGAGAACCATAAGTTCTTATATTAAATTATTTGAGTGTTAAGAATTATGCAACGTACAAAAGCAATGTTGTTGACTACTGTTTTGCTTTCGATAACTTTGACTTCTGTTTTTACATTTGATTTTAAAACAACTGATGCTGCCCTGAGTTCTGAAAGTCTTGAACTAGCCTTCTTCGAGGCCGAAGCTGCTCTTTCAGGAGTAGACCATACTATTGAGATGGAAGCTGTAAAGATGCCGGATGGCATGTATGCGTATCGTATGGTGTCTTATGACCGTGATGGTGCAGATCTTGTAGCAACTGGTGTCTATGATACAGATCCTCAGATTCCAGGACCCACATTGGTGTTTACAGAGGGGGATTCAGTGGAGGTTACTTTAAAAAATAATGCATGTGATAATAATTTTGTTTCAGGTAGTGTGGGCTCATTTTAAAATTCTCAGGTTGGAATACATGTCCATGGAGTTCATTATGATATTTCTGATGATGCAACATATTCAAGAATGAATATGTCTGGTGAATCTTCTGCTGCAACATGTGATTCCAATGTAGTTTACAACTGGGATGTTGGACTTGGCACTCAAGGCACTTGGCCTTACCATGACCATACATTTAGTGAAAATGAAGTAGGTGCAGAAGATTTAGGTCTTTTTGGAACCGTAATTGTAAATCCTCATAATGGAATAATAGATGGAATAGTTGATGCTGGAGAAGGCAACATCAAAAAAGTTGACGTAGATGATGTTGAAAAAGAATTTGTGCTTTGGATGGTTTCATCTGAAGTTTTAGGAAGAAGCGTATTTTACGGAATGGAAATTGATAATGCACACCCAACCATCCCTGGAAAGCAGACTGCATTATGGGTAAACCCACCACTATACGCATCAGACGGATCTAAAGTGAGATACCATGTGTTAGGAATCGGTGATGAAACTCATGCATTCCACCTTCATGGTCATAGATGGGTTGATACCACTGGTGGCGCTGCTGATATTATTGATGTAAAAGAAATCACTCCTCTTCAAAGACATACTTTCCTAATAGAGGTAAGTGATAACGGAAATGATCATAATGGAACAGAGGGGTGGATGTATCACTGCCACGTGTTTGATCATATGCAGGCAGGAATGAGTGGAATGATGATGGCAGTAGACGGTGATGATACATTACCTGATGTTGGTGCCGTCTTTACGCTTAGTGATGAACCGGGACTTTGGATGAAAACCTTGAATGCGGGAATTGCTGATGATCTTGATGAGGTTCTCGAATCAGTGGGCGCACTTCCAACCGGTACTGCAAGAGCAGGAACTGGTTTCCCATTGGATTATCTTGGAACTGCCCTCGGATCTGGATTTGATGATTCATTAGGAAGATCTCTTGCAGTAATTAGTCCGGGAGAAACCGTTCTCTTTAACATGAAAGATTCTCAGACAAAACACACAATCACTGCATTAATTTATCCTGAAGATGCTCAACCAGCAGCTGGAAATGTTGGTGGAAATGGATTGTTATCCCAATTAGATTTGGGATTCTTTGATACTCAGCTAGGCATTAGGGGTTCTTCTTTCCTTACTGATGGTGAAGGTAAGGCTCTGGAATTAAACGATGAAGGGCTGTATGTCTTTGTATGTAAGATTCATCCATACATGTTTAGTGCTGTAATCGTTGACGATCCTACAACTAATGTTAATTCATCTGTTCTTAATGCACCTTTACCTTTGTTAGACTTTTCAGATAGTCTGGTTGTTATGACAAGAACTGGTACACTTGATAACTCTGTATTTCCTACAGTAATTCCACCAACACATGCACTTGCTCTTGAATTACTCAAGGACTTTTACGTAATCACTGATCCTTCAAACTGGAAAGACTATGAAAAAGGAACTCATACCGTAAATGTTGCTCCCGTATTGATCACGACAAATACTGAAGACCTTGTTGTAGGAATGCATGCAGATGGAGCAGACACCTTGGCATTAGCTGGAGCACTTGGAATTACCAAAACAAATGGTGATGCGCCTGCCACGGTCACCGGACTTGCTTTAGATTCAAATATGACTATCGGTGCTATCAATGAACCTACGACCCCTGGAGTCGGTGAGGTGTGGGTTAATACTCAATTTGAAAGAACTGTAAACAAAAATCCTCATGGTACGCCATATGATAAACCTGGAACTGTTACTGTAATTGATGCATCTAACGATTGGGATGTCAAAAAGAAGATATCGTTGCCAGAAATTGATATGAATCATCCGCATAACATGTGGACTGATTCAAAGAACGAAGTAATCTATCAAACACAATGGTTTGATAGTAGAATGGTGGTAATTGATAGAGAATCCGGTGAAATGATCAAAGACAATTTTGTCGGTCAGTCTCCATCACATGTAATGACTGCCCCTGATACTGGCAAAATCTACATAGCAATGAATGGTGAAGAACAAGTTGCCGAATTGGATCCTGTAACATTTGAAACTACAAAACAAATCTCAACCGGCTTTAGATCTCATCCACATGGACATTGGATAAGTTCTGATGGACAATACATGGTCACACCTGATTTTATCAGTTTAACTTCTACTATTATTAATCTAAATGATAACACCTCCGAGAAAGCAGTATACGCTGGTGCTCCTTCTCTTATAGAAAAGGCAGTATATCCTGGCAATGCTTTGATGACTGCAGTCACTGCTCCTGGTCAATCTGTTCTGTTAGCTCCTATTGCAACTGGTATGATGGGTAGTGGTGAAAAATACTATACTGCAGACTTTTTGGGAAATACAATTAGTGTGGTTGACTTGAACACAAAGGAAATAATCAAACAAATTGACTTGCTAGGAGTGGGTGCAGGACTTCCAATTCAAACACCCGTCAGTCCTGATGATAAATGGGTAGTTAGTGCACATGTTCTTGGTCCAAAAATCACGGTAATCGATACAAGCACTGATGAAATTGTGGCAACTCTGAATTGTGATCCTGGATGCCACGGTGTTCAGTGGGGTGCAAAAGATGGCAGTGATGGATATTATGCATACGTATCCAATAAATTCTCAAACGCACTTCTTGTCGTAGATCCTGATCCAAACAGTGATGGTGATGGCTCTGATGCTGTTGTTGCAGGCAAAATTCTCCTCAACAAACAGTTTGCTACTGATACAGATGACAAAATAATTGGATATGATGGAATGGGAGGACAAGGAATTCTTGCCATACCTAATGTATATGATGGATGGATAGATGCAACTGTTGCAGAATGTGGTGCAACTGAAGATCCTTGTTCTCAAGAAGTGGTTGATTATATAATGGATCTATCAAGTTCACAGCAAACTGCCATACCATAATCAAGATACTGATAAGTGACAACTATTTCCATTCTGTTCTATTAGATCATAGATTGTGGTGGTAATTGCAATTAGGCCCAACATTGCACATTATTTTATGTTGCAGTAGATTAGAGTCTCAGGACGCGTTTTAAACTCATTATGTTTTTAATTAGATTGGACCCCTCGGTTTTTACCCTCTAAAGGCACACAGGCCTCCAGTATCAAATCCATGTAGATTTAAAACAACACTGTCCATAGTTTAGTTCCAAATTGACTAATGTCTGATATCCATATGGTTATTCTCGACTAACAAATTTCGACTGTTGGATTTTTAACTTATTCTTCTACTTTTTTGTTATATTCGTCTACTTCTTGATTGTATTCGTCAATCTTTCTGTTGTCTTCATCTATATCATCTTCAAAGAGTTCAGGGTTTTCTTCTTGAGCTTTTTTCATGAGTTTGTTGAACGTATCGGGATCATCCTTTTGAAGTTCCAGCAGTAACTTTCCTATGGATTCATCAAGATTGCTCATCTGTTATCTGCACCAACAACGGTCTTTTTGAATATTCCTTTCAAAATCTGCCACTAGCAGTTAAATTCCGTTAGAGTCAGACATAATCAATTGAAATTCCTTACCAGCGGCAAAGTAAAAGATCTCTATGATGTGGATGAAGACCACATCCTGTTCAAATTCTCTGACAGGGTATCTGCTTTTGATGTCAAATTCAAGCAAGACATTCCACGCAAGGGCGAGATTCTGTGCAAGTTTGCAGAGTTTTGGTTCAAAGAGTTATCCGTACCAAATCATTTCATTCGACGAGAATCCGATACGGAGATTGTTGTAAAAAAGATGAAGATGCTTCCAATTGAATGCGTCGTTCGGGGATATTTCTATGGCAGTCTGATTGGCAGGTGGAAAAAGGGTGAGGTTACTGTGCCTGAGGGGACTGATACAACACTGGCTGCAAAACTTCCCGAACCGATATTTGATCCTACCACAAAATCCGAACATGACATTCCAATTGACAAATCCAAGGCATTGGAGATGAACCTGGTTACTGAAGAGCAATACGACTGGCTGGAAACGACCTCTGTTGACATATACAAAAAGATGGCAAAGATTGCAGATGATGCCGGATTTATCCTGGCTGACTTAAAACTGGAATT
>Ga0224513_10000941_pt1 | contig 11726 bp, 11 predicted proteins | sample SF_May12_sed_USG_5_FD_169109 | JGI IMG/M metagenome (GOLD analysis project Ga0224513, IMG submission 169109) | Sediment microbial communities from San Francisco Bay, California, United States - SF_May12_sed_USGS_21 | ecosystem: Environmental > Aquatic > Marine > Sediment | place: USA... | reverse complement strand
TATAGCCAAAATGAAAGGAGGCAAGCAATTAGATATCTGGTCTGATAGCCCCCAGCAAATTGTTGACAGAGTGAACGAATTGTTCGATAAGGGCTCAATCAAGAATGATCCCGAATTAGAACACGTCTGGTATCATCGCATTACAATTCCCTGGTTAACGGGCGAGCTGAGTGATTTGGATTTCAGAAAACGAATGAATTCTCATGGTGTGCCGAATTTAATTAACGAGAGCGCCACTGATCTATTTAAAGATGCCCCCGTCAAGATTAAGGCCGAGTTATGCGACGGCTGCGGCTCAACCATTACTAGTGACGTGTGCTCTTGTGGCTTAGTAAACAACAATTTTGATATCTCAGAAATGGCTGAGGTTGAGTTTAAAAGTCACTACAAACCCGCTCAGAGGTTCAAAAAAGCCTTTGTGAGGATTTTAAGACAGGTTGGTTACTGGGCCCTCGAAGACGAATTTAAAGCTATACTGGAAGCTTACAATTTGATAATCCACACCCAGACTCAAAGTGGGGACCGGAACCTCCTCAACCTGTGGTTCGTGCTTTATAAACTGGTTGAATTATTTATATCTGATGAATTCAACAGGGGCTTGATTTTGAAAAAAATTAGGCTCCCTCGCGACTCAAAAAGGCTTATAGCTTGGGATTTAAGGTGGAGAAATATTACACAGAATCTTGAATGCCTAGAATATAGGCCAACTTTAAAGGCCCGTGGTGGCTTTGTTGGAGTTAAAAAATATGACACTGATGGTCTTGATATATGAATCACTGGTAGGGGGGCGGAGGCTGCTTATTACGGCTATAAGCGGGTGGACTCAACATGGCAATTCGCTGATTATACTTTGCCTTAATTTTTTTGATTTTCTGTGCCATGGTTTTTTTAGGTACTGAGTTATCCAGCTGTGCTTCTAATTCCTTAATCCGGCGCTCCATACAACTGGGGCATCGTTCGCAATCATCGACTTGCTCATCCTCATTGGCTTGAATCTGATTCTCCAGTTGTTGAACCCTAGCCCGTAGTTTAAATGAGTCAAACAACAAGCCGTCGTATAACTTTTTTAGTTTGCTGTAATCGTCCATTTGCACCCAACGCACCGGACAGCGATGCAAGCGATGCGACGGGCTATATGTTAAATGCCATGTATTCTTTAAATTATTTAAAGATTAGTATTAACGTATATATAGACAGCTATCATGGCCGACGTCGTTTTGAAAACGTGCAAGGAATGCAAGCAGGAGCTGCCCCGCGATGCTAATTTTTACAAGGCGGGCAAATACTGGCAGTCCCGTTGTAAGCCTTGTCACAACAAGTCGAGGAAGAGTTATAAACGATGGGTAAACCCTAATCCACCTCCCAAAAAACCGCGGGCGTTTCAGGCTCTAAGCTTCGAGACCAGGTGTAGCGTTATCAAAAAAATAAACGATGGTGTAGACCTAAAAGACATCTCAAGGGACCACGATATCAAATATGAAACGCTCAAGCGGTGGAAACGTGACGACAAGTTGATAATTAAAATTGATACTAAAGAGCTGAGTCAATGATCATATAGTTGGAGGTGATTTACCAAGTTACTAAAGACCGAATTGATTTTTGAACACCAATATTTTTTCATAGTATATATACCAACATGTCGTCGTCCGAATCAGAGAGTTCAGAGTTTGAGTACGACTCGGACGATGAAAAGGATGTTGAAACCAAGGAGCCCGAAGTTAAGGAGTACCCCACAACTTACTCAATTGACAATACGTTTACAGAGCATTTTGACCAACATCGGTTGGCATATATCATAGCGAACACCAACAGGTTCAAGAAATTAATGAGGAGAGTGACTCACCCTGATTGGGATCCTTTCGTGATAGCTGCCAAATTTTTGGCTAAGTCTCGCAACGGCAAAATCACCGTTCAGTATCACCAGACGCGACCAAATAAGGGTAGGTGGTTTGCAAATGGAAGCCTGTCGTTGCAGACACTGGTCAAGGAGATCAGACACTCAATCGCTGGTGATCTGTATCATGACATCGACATGGTCAACGCACACCCTGTGATCTTGGAACATCTGTGTTCTCAAAACCGAATCAAATGCAAAAGACTGACCGAGTACATCAGCGATCGAGACAACCACATCAATTCAATCGCTGAAAAAAACAAGGTCTGTGCCGGGTATGTCAAGGTGATCATTTTGAGTCTGATGAACGGCGGCCACTGCGACTATGAAAAACTGAAAAAGCCAACACGTTGGCTACGAGCACTCAAGCGTGAAATTGAAGGAATCTTAGCCAGGTTGTGTGAGATACATCATGACGAGTTTGCCAACCACCAAGAAAAGTTACTCGCCAAAGAAAAGGAACACAACCACGAAGGGAGCTTTGTCAATACATTAATGTGTGACATCGAAAATGATATGTTACAGACTATGATCCAAGTGCTAAATCAATCCAAGTGTATCCTGGGGCATAATGCTGTGTTGTGCTTTGACGGTATTATGATACCTAAAGCGCACTCACCGCAAGACATGACTCCAATTCTCACCCAGTGCGAGGATGCTATTTTAGCGGAACACGGAATAGCTATGAAGATCAAAATCAAGCCAATGAAAATGGGGTTCAAGCTCCCACAGAACATTCCCCAACACGAAGAGACCATGTTAGATTTTTATACCGACCACGACAAGTTAGTTCGCAACGGTGATGTGTATCTCTCAGCAGTAGATGAGTGGGCTAACAACGCTCTAGTTCTCATTAAAGGAGAAGGCGAACAATACATCCTAACGAAGAACATGAGAATTGACCCAAAAACCCAACTAGAGTCTATCTCGTACAAGGCTGTCCAATATGACAAGGTTATGAACGCACTGAAGGTCAAAATCCAAGTTATTAATGAAGCGTACGACCCAAAAGTTGCGGCTATCGTCAAAAGCAAGAGGCACGCCAAAAAAGAGATAACGCCACTCGAGGCATTGAAAGCAAAACGATATTTATACACATCTCTAGGCAACCCCACCACCCATGGTAGTGAGTCGTATTTGAAGACGCGTATCGAAGAGCGCAGCATCAGAAGGGCCAACACATTTGAGTTCTATCCATTTCTGGCCCGCAAAGGAATTCCAAAACTTTATGACTCGTTCAACATATTTACCGGTTTCCCCATGGAGCGGCTGCCTCCAAATAACATAAAGTTTGAGGACTCCAAGTTGTACAATCACATCCGTAGTGAGCTATGCAATGGTGATGTTGGTGAGTTCAATCACTTCCTGGACCACATCGCCGACATGATACAATGCCCTAATGACATCAGGGGAACATGTCACTTATTTTACTCAAAGCAGGGGATGGGCAAAGGACTTATGGCAAACTGGATATCCCGAGTTATCGGCTCAGACCATGTCATGACATTCGTGTCTATGGAAGATTACACTGCTAGATTCAACTATGACCAGTCCAACAAGCTGCTCAAGATTTTTGAGGAACTAAAAGACAAAGGCACTGCGTTCCACCAACATGATAGACTCAAAGCTGACCTTACGAAGGCTACAATCAGGATTGAAGTCAAATGCGGCGCAATTACACACCTCAAAAATTATTCCCGGTACTGGTTTTATACTAACAATGAGAACTCATTATACATCGAAGCCGACTGCAGGCGTTACACTCTGCATCGAGCCAATAATCGTTACGCCAACAATACGCAGTATTTTGCCCCGATCTGGGAAGAGATCCAATGCGCAGAGTTCATTAAAGCTTGTTTTGAGTTCTTTGCAGAGCGCAAATATGACATTACAAACGTCCTCAACCCTTACGACACGGATTACAAGCGAGAACAGAAGCTCCAAAACCTAAACAATGGGCTCAAATACGTCATGCATTTAGTTGAGAGCAATTTCGATGGGGTCAGCAGATCTGGCGATTTTGTTACAGCGAAATCGTTATGGGACGGTTACCAATGTTGGTGCGATGAGACTGGACTCCGTTCCAATACCCAACAGGCGTTCAAACAGCAAATCCAAAAGGTTGGTATCCAAAAGCCCAAGCAACAGCGGTTTTTGCAAGGGCGGCTAGTGTGTTTCACACTGAACGCAGATAACCTTCTCCAGCAATTTAGGACACTGTTAAAGTGGCCTACGTTTGAGTTCAATAAAGACGATGCCTGAGAATCTATCTAAAGAATATTTTTTTATTATAAATATATAGAACAACATGTCTAGGCCAACCGCACTCAACAAAAAAATCAGGGAACACAGTACCCAAGGATTGTATGACGAGTGGCGCGCTAGGCCAAGTGAGGGAAAATATGAAAATATAGCACAAGACGGGTATCACTGCCTATGTGGTATGCAAATTAAACATTACTGCTATATTTACAACGACATCACCAAGAAGTCTGCAATTGTTGGAAACACTTGCGTTCGCAAGTTTGGACGCGATGTACAAGAACGATACGATGAGATCATGAGTAGAGTAAAAGAGGATAAGAGGCTCCAAAAACAAACGCAAAAGGCTCTCTTCGCAATCATGCCTTTTGGCAAGTATCGTGGCCAGACTATGGAGTGGGTAAAAGAAAACGACCCTAGTTATTTGATGTGGGTTATCAACACAGTTCGCAATAAGAAAACTGTGCTCAAATACGCGTGCCTAACCATGGGTGTGCCGATTCCCCAACCCGTTGCCCCCCGGCAACCTCAACCTGTGATGGCTAACACTGACTTGTATTTTGACATGCCTCTCACCTTTGACTAGATTCTGTCACTGGTGACTAGATTTGGGGTTGAGTGTCTAAATTTATTGTAGACAAAACAAAAAAATATTTCCCAATACAATCCACTATATCGTAAACGGCCGCTTACCTGGAGTCTTTTTTTTGTGTACTAGATTCGGGTAGGCCTGTACTAGATTTTGAGTTGGCAAAAATGGCTAACTATTTCGGAAATGGGAGTGACCTAGCAACTCCCATGGCTGTATACCTGGAAATACTCTCTTGTACTTGATTTCAGCCGATTTTTGGTGTTGCCTAAAATATAAGATGAACTCCGACACCCTATGTCGGAACTCAAATTTTTTTTTTAGGATTCTAAAATCTAGTACAGAGTAAAAAAAGAGAGAAGTTACATACATACAGCCACCCACAGAGGTGCTAGGTCTCTCCAGACATACAATAGGTGGAAAAATGGAATCTAGTACAAGCAATCCAAAATCTAGTACACAAAAATCGACCCTACTAATAAGAAAGCGCATGGCTTAACTCGTTTTATATTTGGAAATATTTTTGCGTTTTGTCTACAGGAATCTAGTACAGGATTTTCAAAATCAAGTACAACCCGACCTGTCCAATGGGCTTGACCTTAGTCAGATGCGCATGTTTTCAGCAAGTTACAGACATATGTGCGCCATACGGTTATTAACGCTCTCTACTATGGTATGAATTAAATCATACGCACCTGAGTTTTAACTCATATTTTGCCCCACATCCATATGTTTAGTACACGACCCCGCATCGCGCACTCCCCTTTCACCAGAGGTGGCTTGCGTTCGCAAAGCGGGGCTGCAAAGTGCAAGGGTATTTATTTATTTTTTCTATCTGAAGGAAATTGCCCATCTGTATATACCATCCCAAAGTCACGCATCGCTTGCTTCGCAGGCCAACGGCCGTCGCGACGATTCAAAGAATCGCCTCCGGTGCAAAACTCCAAAGTGCAACTCCAATTTTCAACATGAGCAGCCAAAGCGATTACCAGCCTGGCAAATTCGTCAAGGGTATTTTGAATCTTCTTGAGGACAAGCAAGTGACGCTTGGGCTTACCCACGCGGTTGTTAAAAAGCTCCAGCAGTCCATCCTGGAATACTCAGAAGAATATAACAAAACCAAACCTGAGGTTAAACCCTTTGACGGGGTCCATTTCCCTACAGGCAAGTTCGCTGGTGAAGAGATTGCCATGGTTGCCAAATATAACGCCAGTTACTGCCGATTCCTTCTGGGCAAATCATACGTTGATCAGGCGGTCAAAGCTGTGATCGAAAAGCATCTGGTTTAACTACATGCCGAGCTCAAAAAAAATAATTTCCCTCGCATTTCAAACAACCTTCATTTTTTTTGTCTCTTAAACCTTCTGCGGGCCTCAGCAAACATTTTGGTACACTTGGCACATGATTTATATGTACATATAGTGTGCTCTAACATAGGCCCCGGTTCTAACACTGGTCGTTCATTACACTCAGCGTTCACTTGTCGAATAAACTCAAGGATAGTAATCATTTTATATACCTCCCTTGCACTCCTCTAGAACATTTGTGGCCGCTTTTTTTGCTGTGCTCGCCCTTGGTTTTGGTGGTATCAATTGTTTAGCCAAGCCTCTCAGTTCTTTGAGTAGGTTAATGCCATCCTTAAGTAGCTCATCAATCTCGTCGTACTTGGCCTTCATAATGCTGTACTCTTCGCCACGCTCATCGAGCTGGAGCATTTCCCTTAATGCCACTTGTGTGTTGTTTAAGCCATCCTGAATGTCTTTGATCGATAAATCCACTGCTTGCTCAGCGCTAACTAGGTCGTCACGAAATGAGACCTCGCTAAAATTGCTCGCCACGCTTTCTATGTCGTCGGTTGACATTTGCACCGGAGGTCGATCTTCGATCGATCCCGAAGGGATGCGTGCTATATATTAATATCCAAAAAGATTAATTTTAATTAATTATATAGATAACGTCATGAATTCAAACAAAGTAGACAAAACAAGCGATCCACGGTACATTTTTAACCCGAGCACCCGCAGGTATGTTCTTAAGCGTAACGCCATTGGCCGACGAATTCAAGAGCGTATGTCTCGTGGTGAATACTGTGAACATATTAAGAAGCATGCGACCGACCAAATGCTCAAGCAGCGCGACCTTATTAAATCAGATTTGAGCGATGAGAGACTCGCCGACATTCTCCGCAAGCTTGTAGATCTCCGGATCGACGAGCAGTTGGCCCAGCGTAGACTTATGCCTGAGAAGAGCCCACCGCTCAAGCGACAAAATGCTAAACGACCAAAGACTAAACCTAAGAGGAGGTTCGTTGTCAAACCTCCACCTGAGCCCATCACAACTGATATGGGAGAAACCACAGCGGTGGATACCGAGTATGTTTCAGACTCAGAAATCAGCGATTAGTTATATTAAACAAACTCATCCGTAGTATATACAGAAAGTACGGAAAAAAAGTACGGATAGCCATGTCAACCTCTATACGATGTTCTCAATGCAAATGTGCCAGGGGCCTTAAATCATTCAGCCGCATGCGCAATGGTAACCTTAAAAAGTCGTGTGACCCATGCCTTGGCAAAGCTAAAGCAAGGCGTATAGCAAACTCTAAAAGACGCCACAACAAACAACAAAATCGAGTGATACAAGCTGCCAAGGCCGTACTTAGGCTCAAACATTTGCCACCTGAGATTCAGAGCCTCATTTATGAGTATGATTCGACCTATAAAACAAGATACACCACAACTGTCAAGCAGTTTGAACACTTCATCACCCCCTCAAATCTCTTCATCGTTAAACCCAAATTTAGCATGCTCTTTGGCTCAGTTCCAATGTACGCCCGCTGCGTTGGTCAATATTGGGTCCGGCTGACATCAGTTGAGACAGGTTTCGATTTACAACCATCATCTATCCTTATTCAGGGATTCAAGTTGCCATTATGCTTCAAGCCATTCATACCTATTGATGAGGACCGTTCCATGTACGCTCGCCTCATGATTCATGCTAACAGTCGCGATAGACATCTGGAATTTGCTTCATGGGAGTTTTATGATATGGGTGACGACACTGATTCAGATATTGGCATCGACACAGATGACTCTGACGATGATCAATGAGGTCAGTAGCCCACCTATTTTTTTGGCCTGTTATATATAGATATGTATCTATCCAAGCGCAAATGGCATCTCAAAAAGATAATCAAATCCTCTCGCAAAACCAAAAAATACGATGCCGTTTTTGTTAATCGATATACCGGTGAGACCCGGAAACTATCATTTGGGGCAATAAAGAAGGATGGCACACCGTATGAACAGTTTAGAGACGTAACCAAGCTAGGGTTGTACACATCATATGACCATCGAGACCAAGCCCGAAGAAAACGTTACCGAGCACGCCATAGAGTATATCTCAAATCAGGATATCACAGCCCTGGGTCGTTGTCATGGAAGTATTTGTGGTGAATTCTAACGGTCGAGATTCCGACTGTTAATCGCTGTCGCTGTCGCTCTCATCAGTCATGACAATAGGCTCGTATATATTTTTTCTCAACTTCATACCTGGTTTACAGTCCGGTGTCATGTCTACCATCAAATTGTCATACCGCCCGGTGCATATATGCTCAAAAATATATCTCAAATCCTCTGGCTCCATACCTATGCGGTTGGCAATGGTGTTCATCTCTAGCGTTGAGTTAGGTTTATAGATAATGAAGTGACTCGCGCATTTGCGGGCAACAGATGGTATGGCAAAGAACACCTGGTATGAACACATAATTGAAAGTGATTTATGCGTGCTTGTGAACCGAAATAAAGTGGACAGATTGCGCATGGTTTGCTTGTTGGACTTCTCAAATTCAAAGTCATCTATAATTAGGCAGGTCTTCTTCTTTCCATCAAACATCTCTGGATCTGGCAGCTCGGTCATAATGGCGGTTGGTTCATATTTCAGCCACTCCTTGGATTCAAGCGAACAGCAACAAATATATAGCTCCTTGAACGGTCTAGAGCTCGCTTGATGAACCAAAAAGATATTACCCAAGACGTTCGATTTGCCCCTACCAACCGATCCGCTGGCTATGAGTCGGAAACTGTGCGGGATACATGCGATGTTCCTATTTTTTGGCTTGTCCCAACTCTCAACCCACCCCGTCTTGTCTTCGTTCTTGATCACTACAATCTTTTGAGGCATCTTAGGGCGGTATCGCTTTTTGGCCTTTTGCTCGCGCTTTCGTCTAGCACGTTCATTGCGTTCGTCTTTTCTTGCTCTCTCCTCTTCCTCAGCCTGAGTTTGTAATTCCGATTTAAACATCGTGCCACTGCAGTCATTTATATATATAGCATACTTTTTTTACCAGTTATATATAACCACGCATCGCTACGCGATCGATCAAAGATCGACCTTCGGTGCAAAACGCAACATGGCGAGTGCATTGTTACTCACGCAAGGTGTCGGCAGCAAGCCGGATGGCTATAACTGCAAAGCGGCTTTATTTCAAGCCAGTAGGGTGGTTGACCCGAGATCGTTCAACAGAAAGGATTTACAAACCCCAAATAAGCTACGGTCACCGCATATCAGACATCAACCGGCACAACCAATAATCAGGGTTCATGACCAGGTCATAACTCAGTTGGCTCAACCTATCAATCCAGCAACGGCTGATCCCTCATCATACAACAAGAACGATTTACAGAGCTTCTCACAACTTAAGTCACCGGGAATCAGTTACCCGAGCAACAAAAAGCGCTATGACTACTTTCATTCATATTTCGAGGTCGACACAAACGAAGGCGACGCTTTGGTCATCCCCAATGGCTTTGATGAGATCGTTAAAGGGTTGACAACAAAGGGCTATAGCCAAGAGTTTGTTGATAGCTTCCTGAGTAATCTTCAATTTAAGCAACGTAGCAGACTCACGGCTGAACAGCAAGCGTTGTACGATAAACTACTTGGGCACCATATTGCACCCTCACCTCCGCAGCAACAGCCGTCCGCACAGCCGTCCGCACAGCCGTCCGCACAGCCGTCCGCACAATCACAGGACGATGATACCGATGATGATGATGATGGTGAAAGCAAGCATGATGATGGCACCAAAGGTGCTTTGTTCGAAGGCGCTATTCCTCGCGCACCACAACTACCAGAGAAAAGTGATTTAGTTATCAATGAATTAACAGAGGGTCTCAACAACACACAAGATCCTAGCAGGATTGATGAATACATAAGACACATTCACAGGAGTGCTATTTTACATAACGTTGTTGATGTAACTGTACCACTTGATAATTCATCGTTTATTATAGGTGTGAAAGGCAAGCCTGTTACGACAAAATATGTTAGGAGCGCTCTCAAAGCGGGCAAAGTGAAAATAGAATATTCAAATGGAGTTTGGAAGCTCATTTCCTAATACCAACGCCAACGAAAAGACGCAGAAGAAAAAAAAATAGCCCAATGTCATCGCCTATCGAAACCCGTCGTCCGGCTTTGCCGAACAGGCAAGCCAGGGTGCAAAACTATATTTTCAAGTCCCGCATCTTCCCCTGTAGCTCAGCCTGCCGAGCCTTTTGTAATTGGCGTAGCAATCGGACGCCTGGCAATCTATTTTTTTTGCTTTTCGGCGGCGCTATAACCACCGGCTCATCCTCGTACTCATCTTCGAAAGTCACACCCGCACCGGATGTCGGTGCAAGAGGTTGCGGTGTTATATCCGTTACCCGTGGTGTGAAAAATGTTGCTCTGCGGTTTCGCCGGCCAAACATGTCTGCGATGCGTCACGCAGATTTACAATCTGCAGCATATATATAACAGCATAATAAACTAGCCACATTTTTTTTACAACCCCATATATAGATACCGCAGTTGCAAGCATGCTTTTGGAACAAACGCAGTCGTGGATCTTCTCTTCTGATCCGGTAAATGGGGCTGTGAACCTCAACAAAGATGGCAATCAATTCGACATATATCTCAACGAGCCCATCAGCATACCCAAAAACGCAGTCAGCTGTACACTGGAAGTCGTACGCGCTAGTGTGTGGTACGTGAGCCCCAACATCAGCGAGGAAATAAAGAACAACAAACTCGTGTTTGAATATACCCCCGTTACGCTCAATGCGGCGTCCAACGAACGCAAGGGTGCAGAGCCGAAGCCCAAAGACATAATTTACAATTACACCATACCTGATGGCCTGTACTCTATCAGCGACCTGAATTCATGGTTGTCTCGTAAATTAACCGAGGACAGTTTACCATCCGACCTGTTTGTCTTTTCAGCAGTGAACTCGACACAAAAATCGGTCATAACATTTGGCTATGATGGTTGCCAAATCCTATTTACTGCGCCGAACAGTATTAACGAACTCTTAGGCTTTGAGCCCATTGATGTCCCAGCGGCAGGTACTTCAACGGCGGGTGACAGCTATGAAGGTGAGAACACCGCTGCTTTGAATCGGCTAGAATCCTATCTTGTTCATTGCTCTTTGGCGCCACAGGGGATACCAGTGAATTCAAAAGGGAGTAATATTATCTGTGAGATCCCAATTACCTCTGATTCAGAGCCAGGAGGTCTACTGGTTTATACGCCGTTTAACCCTATCAAGGTTAACTGTGCGAATTTAATTGGGGCACCGGTCGGTACAATCAACATGAGAATTTCAGATCAACGTGATAGACAAATCGATATGTTGTCCGAGTATTGGAGCGTGACAATAGTGTTAAAATACTATCTTCAGATGGCAGACCGCTCCGAGAGCACAAAAACGTTCAAAAACGCGCACGTCGGATCTGCTTGGTAGGATGGCTCAGCTATCAACTCAGCAACGATAATTAATAATTTACCGCAAGATATTTTTTTGCATATAATATACTAGCTTTAGCAGCTTACTGTTGCCACTAAAATTTAACCAACAGTCATGGAATATAAGAGTTCCGACACGGGCCCCGGGGGCGTAGACTCGCAATTACTTGAAGTCGCTTGCACCAGAGATGTGAACG
>Ga0224513_10000939_pt1 | contig 11735 bp, 11 predicted proteins | sample SF_May12_sed_USG_5_FD_169109 | JGI IMG/M metagenome (GOLD analysis project Ga0224513, IMG submission 169109) | Sediment microbial communities from San Francisco Bay, California, United States - SF_May12_sed_USGS_21 | ecosystem: Environmental > Aquatic > Marine > Sediment | place: USA... | reverse complement strand
CAGCAGTTGACGGAGTTTCCGGCAAGGTCTTCCCGGCGGATTTCCCTGCCAAGGCGGAGGCGCCGTTTGTCGGAGTTGCGGCGTTGGCGGTCATAGTTTTCGGCCTCGAAGGGCTCTTCATCCAGAACCCGATCTTCAAACTTGCGGCATATCTCTTGTCGGCGGTTCCCATTCTCGGCGTCGCGTGGCTCACGTCGCGGAAAGTGTGATCAAGAATGAGGAATGAGGAACGGTCAGGAATGAGGAATGAGGAATTAGGAATTAGGAATTTGGAATTACCGTCGCACAGGCGGGTTGAAATTTCGGATTTCGGATTTCGGATTTCGGAATTCCAGGCCTATTTCCTGAGGTCGTTTCGTGCGACAACTCATATCTCAAAACTCATAACTCACAACTTGGGTTCGGCGCAGGTGCTGCGATGAGCGCAAAACCGCCTCCGCCACCACCGCCGCCGCCACCTCCGCCTCCAGACGAGGTCGCACCGAAAGTAAAAGCGGCGGTCAAACCGCGTAAGAAGAAACGAGTCCTGACTGGGCTCAAATGCGGATCGTGCGGTGGATCGGTGGACGTGCAGGAAGGTCTCACAAATGTCACCTGCCGCTACTGTCAAACTCCACAGGCTGTCGTAGGAAGCCGAGGCGTCGTCAGAGTCATGGTCCTCAACAAGCTCGATCGAAAGAACGCGAGCGACGTTGTGCGGCGGTGGTTCCGGCGCGGGATCCGCAAAGACCCCGCGCTCAAGAAGGAAGCACGGTATCAGGAGGCTTTTCTCGCCTGGTTCCCGTTTGTCCGCACCCGTCTCGATGCGGTTGGCTGGGTTCTGGGTATCAGGGAGAAAAAGCGCAAGCGCGGCAATCGCTGGGAGACGGTCAAAGAACCGGTCGAGCGCCAGGTCGAGCGTGCGGTCGACCTCACCATGCCGGCAGCAGATATGGCCGAGTTCGGGGTCCACCGGGTGGATCTTTCGGGTGACGAGGTCCAACCCCTCGATGAGGCTCTCCTGCGGGGTCGAGGCATGGTCTTTCGGCCGAGTAGATCGCTCGAAGAAACCGCAGCGGAGTTGAGCGAAAATGCGATCGCCGACATCCAGCGTGCCAATCGGCTCGACCGGGTGACCTTTTCCTGGCTCGCGTCGCTTCGTCGCCGGGTCGCGCTGGTCTATTACCCGTTGTGGGTCGTGCGATACGAATTTCGTGGGCGGACCTACCAGGTGCTTGTCGACGCGGAAGACGGCGGGCTAGCCTACGCCAAAGCGCCGGGCAACCACCTTTACCGGGCCTTCAGCCTGGTCGGGGCCTGTGCGGGCGCGTGTTTCGTGGGGACAACCATTCTCCAGCACGCTGGGCAATTTCTGCGATCCGAGAACGGGCTGATGGGGCTCGGAATAGTCGGCCTCGTCTTGGCTGGACTGGTGTACTGGGGCTACTCCCAATTCCGCCACGGTGGGGTCGTGGAGGAGGGGTCGGGTCTGGCACGCGATCGCGAACATCAAACCCTTGTAGCGACCGTCAAGGACGTCGTGGACAAATTTCAATGACGCTGCGACTGGTTTCACTCGATTGCCCATCCTGTGGGTCGGCCCTTCGCGGTGAAGGGCTCGACACGATCTTCTTCTGTGACCATTGCGGCGATGCGGCAACCCTCGGAGAAGACGGGCTGGAAATGGTGGAGAGCGCGGCTCTGGTCCCTGCGGCCGGCCGTTCGGCACGCACCTGGCGGCCAGCCTGGCTGATCGAAGCGGAGGTCACGGTCAGCGAGAGAATTCGTCACAGGAGCCGCCGGAGCGACGGCTGGCAGGAGCGTAGGGCCTTTGTGATCCCTGCATTTGAAATACCTCTCGGTGATCTCACCCGGATCGCGCGGGCGTTGTCCGAGGTTGTCCGTGAGACGAGAGAAGTGCCCCGAGAGCCGATCCGCGGCGGTACGCTTTCAATCGATGACGCGGTGACCCTGATTCGCCATCTTGTCATCGGCGATGAAGTCCGCAAGTCCGACATGCTGGCGTCAGTCATGGTGGATATCGAGGTTGTCGGGAGCCGCCTAGTGGCGCTTCCATTCGAGCCGACATCGGTCGGTCTGCGCTGTTCAATTACGGGAGTGACGGTGCACGGCGAATGAGGAATTAGGAATTAGGAATTCCTGCCCGCCCAACCGATACTCGATCCATCCGCCCATCCCAGAACTGCCCACAGATCCGCACAGATACACACGAGAAAATCCGTCGGTGTGATTTGCGGGTCCTCCGGACGGGTGGGAGTATCGAGCATCGAACATCGAAGATCGGATCCGGAAGCAATTCCATTGCCGTGCGTATCTTTACGTATGAACCGTCATTGCTAAACTGCTTTTGCTTTCAAACCCGGAGGTGAAGTCATGGGTGCCGAGATATTCTTCTTCTTTCTGATCGTGATTCCGGTGTTGCTCTTCTTTGCGTATCTTTTGATACGAGTACGCTACAAGAAGGCAGGTCCGGACGAAGCGCTGATTGTCTTCGGTCGCCGCAAATTTTTCGGGAAAAAGGTCCGCACCGAAAAGGGCGAGATCGAAGGCTTCCGTATCATTCGCGGCGGTGGCACATTCGTGTGGCCGGCGTGGGAGCAGTATGAGGTCCTTTCGCTGCGAATGATGACCCTCGAGATCGATATGCCGCACGTCTATACCGTCCAGGGCATTCCGATCAACGTCAAGGCGGTGGCCCAGGTGAAGGTTCAGGGCGACATCGACCACATCCGGAGCGCCGCTGAGGGCTTTCTGGGCATGCCTGTGGACGATATCCAGGCGACGATCAAGGAGACGGTGGCGGGCCACCTGCGTGGCATCGTCGGTACCCTGACGGTCGAGGAGCTCTACCGCGACCAGCGCCGATTCCAGGAGAAGGTCCGCGAGGAAGCCCACGTGGATCTCGAGGGGATGGGTTTCGAGTTCCGCTCCTTTGTATTCCGCGCCATCCAGGATGACCAGGGCTACCTCAACGCCCTCGGGCAGCCCAAGATCCAGGAAGCGCTCAAGAACGCCCGCATCGCTACCGCCGGCGCGGATCGCGACGCCAAGATCGAGGAAGAGCAGGCGCGGCAGCAGAAGGAGCAGAAGCGGATCGGTGTCGATACCGAAATCGCAGAAGCCGACAAAGCCCTCAGCCTCAAGGTGGCCTCGATCAAGAAGGAAGTCGATGTCGCCGACGCGCAGGCGATCAAGGCTGGCGAAATGGAGCTCAAGGTCCAGGATATCCAGATCGCGGACCAGGAGGTCGAGCGCCAAAAACTCGAGCTCAACGCCTCGATCCGTGAGCAGGCGGACGCCAAGAAGTACGAGGCCGAGCGCCTGGCCGACGCCAAGAAATACACCGTAGAGCAAGAGGCGACCGCCGAACGACTCCGTCGAGAGCAGGCTGCGAAGGCGCTCCAGGCCGAGGGCGTTGCCAAGGCAGAAGCGGAGTCGGTGCAGCGCCGGCAAATTGGGCTCGCCGAGGCCGAGGCCATCTTGGCCAAGGGAGAAGCCGAAGCTGAAGCGCGGCGCAAGCTGGCCGAGGCACTCAAGCTCTACAACGAGGCCGGTCTTTCGATCGAGGCCCTCAAAGTCTTGCCCGAGATTGCGGCCGCAGTTTCGGAACCTCTCTCGCGGGCCGGTGAAACCACCATCATCTCCAACGGCGGCAAACCTGGCGACGGCACCGGCGCTGCCCGCCTGACTGACGACGTGGTCCAGGTGCTGAGCCAGCTCGGACCGGTCATGAAACAGCTTTCGGGGGTCGATCTCGACAACCTCCTGCAGAACATTTCACGCCTTCCGGGCGCGGTTGCAGACAACCTCGACTCCAAAGGCACCGAAGGCGCCAAGGGCTCGAAAGGTCAATCCGGCAAGATATTCGAGACCGAGTAGATAGATGAGTAACCAGCGCAAGCTGACGGCGCTGTTGCACGAGCTGCAGAATGCGCGCTCGCCACTCGCCCAGGCCAAAGTCCTGGCACGGGCATGGCGGACTGTGCGCGAACTCAGCCCGACCGATCGCCGGCTGCTGGCCCGTCATGCCGGATTTGACGGTGCTGAGGAAATCCTCGAGGGCCTCGGGCAGCGCAAGGGGGGACTGGCGCCGGCAATGCTTTTGCGGGTGTTGGCGAATGCTCGCGGCACCGACGGTTCCACTGTCTCGGAGCTTCTGGCTGCAATTCGCGATCCTCAGCGCCGTGACGAGGCCATCTCCCTGGGCGCAGAGCTCGCGAGTGATCTCCTGGAGGAACCGGAACCGGAGGAACCTGCCACGGAAATCAGTGAGGCGATCGAGGAGCTCCAAGCGGTCGAGGAATCGATCATCGAAACACCCGAAGAGGCTCTTGTAGCTCTGAACGCGCTCGAATCCGAGCGTGTCGAAGATACCGAGCCGTCGCTCGTGCCCGAACCGGAAAGCGAGGTAGCACGAGATCCCGAGCCCGTACCGGAGTCCGAACCAGAGTTGGAGCCGCCGCCGTCACCTCCGCCACCCATCGTGGATTGGGGCCGTTGGCACGAGACACCGCCAAGCCGCAGGCCAGCTCCGACACCCCATGAGGTGACTCGACCGTCATTTTCGGATGCCGGTGCGACGCGTTTCGAGGCCCACGCGGTCGTGGAGGCAATTGGAGGCGAACATTCCGTCTTATCTCAGCATCGCGTTCTGCGGCGCGAACTCTCGAGATTTGCGGGATCGAGCATCGATACCCTCCGAGAGTTGATCAAAGCGTTCCCGGACGGTTGGTCGCGCAGGCGGGCCCTCTGCGCCTTGCTTGAAGCCGGTACCCCAGCCGACCCTCGGAAAGCCCTGGAACTGGTCACGTGTCTCGGCCGCGAGCTCGATCGCCGTTGGTGCCTGGGGATTCTGGCCCGCAAGGGAGTCCTCCACGGCACGTTGCTGAATCAGGCTCTCGATCTGATGGATTCAGATTTTTCGAGGAGACGACTCGCAGCGATCGTTGGCTAGATGTCGGATCCTGGCTATTCGGCGCCGCTGTGCATTCTCAGCAGCTCCTGGAAACGGGGGTCGTCACGGATCGGGTCCCAGTACGGGTCGAATTCCAAGGTGGACACAGAGATCCACCCCGGGGTGGTCATGGCCGTGTGGATCGTTTTTACCGCGAGGTAGGGCTCGTCGACCCAGGCGTATATTCTCGCCAACATGACGAGGAAACTGTGTCCAGACATGGCATCGGTGGTGATCGGTGACAACTCTACCGCCCGTCTCCCGGCTTCGATCGCTTTGTCCTTTTCTTGGGTGAGGGCGTAGACCCACCCAAGAGCGGCGTGGATCGCCGGGTCCCCGGGCGAATTCTCCACGGCCCGTTCAAGATACTCTCGAGCACTGGCACAGGTCTGTGATGTCGATCCATCGAGGCTACCTAGAATACGGCACTCGCAGAGGGCGAGAGATTTCGTGAACGCAATCTCCCCAATGGGATCTGAGATCACATCGTCGACAGCATTGAGCGCCTCCATGGCGCCTTCGAAATCTCGTTCGAACAACGCCTGCTCATATCGGTAGAGCCCCTGCTGGGCCGGATCTTTTTCGGGCATTGCATCGAGGATCTCGCGCGCCTCTTCAATAGCGCCATCGTTTAGCAACAAGGTACGGGCGAGAAAAACATATGGATAGGTATCTTCCGGGGCCAACTCGATAGCCCTCCGAAAAGTCTCGACCGCTTCGGAATAACGCCGCACGCGTGAAAGGGTCGACGCGAGGTCCAGAAGGGTGTCGTGGTTTTCGGGCTCCATCGAGTAAGCGCGTTGCAGTGCATCGATGGCTTCCTGCCACCGGCCCTGGCGCCGGAGCACGAGTCCAATACTGGCGATGATCTGCGGGTCATTGGGACGACTGTGAGCTGCGAGGCTGAACTCGCTCAGGGCAAGCTCGTAGTTGTCCTGTCCCCAGTAATAGTAGTAGCCCCTTGCGCGGTGTCCCTCGGGTAGATTCGCGTCGATCTCGTTGGCTCGTTGGGCGGCTGCATTGGCGCTTGCAAGCCGTGGTGGTGTGCGGTCATACCGGAAGTGGAACATCAGGCTGTGGTTTTCGCTGAGCGCCGCGTGGGCGATTGCAAAATCCGGATCGAGTGTGGCGGCTCGTTCGAAAAATTGCTCTGCGAGCTCGAGTTTCTTTCTCTCGAAGCTCCAGCTATTTCCGAGGCCATGAAGATAAGCTTGGTAGGCTTCCAAATTCTCGGTCGGCCGTGAATCGAGCGCCCTTTTTTCTGCGGAGTCGACCTCAACGCCGATATTGTCAACGACGGCGTGGGAGATCGCTGATTGGATCGAAAAAATGTCCGATAGGGGTCTTACAACGCGATCGGCCCACAAGATCGACCCGTCGGACACCCGCAATAGTTGGGTTTCGACATAGAGCTGTTGGCTCGGCTCGGCGTCTTGATCGTAAAGGACGGAGCCCTCGAGAACATAATCCACACCGAGCTCTCTGCCGATCGACTCGGGTGACCTTGGAATGGTGACATCGTCAGCAACACCGACCCTCGAAACAAATCCGAGTCCACGGACGGCGGCCAGTCGCCTGGTGGTTTCTTTCGTCAAACCCGCAGCGAAGAAGGCGTCGTCGGGCGATCCCATATTCTCGAAGGGAATGACCAGGACCCGCGGCACATCTGCATCCTGAACCGGGAACACCGGTTCCTGGGATTGCGTTCGACCGCAGGCGGAAACGCCAATCACCAGCGTGGCGATGGCGACCGACAGGAGCAATTTGGGGCGCAGAAAAGGGAAACGTGACATTTCAGATCGTCCTCGGTACTGGAAATCATAGCGCAGCTCTCGAAATCGCATGGGAGCGATTCCTATTTACTTGGAGCCCGAGTGAGAAAATTCAGCCGCTGGACTGGACCACCGCTCGCAGCCGATCCGCGAGTCGGGTATTGCGTTTTCGTACCGTCGCGTTGTGGACGGCCCGGCCTAGGGCGCGCCGTGAACCGACAATGACTACCAGGCGACGACCGCGGCTGATCGCGGTGTAGAGGAGGTTGCGCTGGAGCATGACGTGGTGCTGGTGATGGAGCACGATAACCACCGCGGGATACTCGCTGCCCTGTGATTTATGAATTGTGCAGGCGTAGGCGGGAACGATATCCTCGACCACATCGGAAGGAATGACGGTTGACCTGCCGTCAAAGCTGACGGTGAGCTCTCGCTCGTCGAAGTCGATGTCGGTGACCCGACCCAAGTCTCCATTGAAGATGTCGAGTTCATAGTTGTTGCGAATCTGCATTACCTTGTCGCCGACGCGGAACCGGCGCCAGCCGACAACGAGTTCCCGGCCCTCAGGGGTAAGTGCGGCTTGCAGGCGTTCGTTGAGGCGGGTGACGCCGAGTTCACCTCGGTGCATCGGTGACAGGACCTGGATGTCATCGATTGGATCCAGCTTGAATCGCTCTGGGATACGACGAGTCGCGAAGTCGACTGCCAGCTCTGCAGCGGCTGCCGGATCATCACGGGCGATGAAGAAGAAATCACTCGACTCTGGATCGTCGTCCACATTCGGCATGTCACCCGAGTTGATGCGATGGGCATTCTCAACGATCAGGCTGCGGTCGTTCTGGCGGAAGATCTGGTCGAGTCGGATCACGGGCACGCTTTCCGAAATGATGAGGTCGGCGAGAACGTTGCCTGGCCCAACTGACGGAAGCTGGTCGGCGTCGCCGACGAGGACAATCCGGGTTGTCGGCGGAAGAGCTTCGAGCAGCATTGCCGCCAGCTCGACGTCGAGCATCGAGACTTCGTCGATGACCACGCAATCGGCCTCGATCGGGTGTTCGCGACGACGATTGAAGGCGCCGGTGATGGGGTTGAACTCGAGTAACCGGTGGATGGTCTTGGCGCTCAAGCCGGTAGCCTCCGCAAGGCGCTTGGCGGCCCGACCGGTGGGTGCAGCGAGCACCACCGTCTGCTCATTGTGGGCGAGGATCTCGACAATACCGCGGATGAGGGTTGTCTTGCCGGTGCCGGGTCCTCCTGTGATCACAACCACTTTATTCCTCAGTGCCGCCCCAAGCGCCTCGCGTTGGCGCTCGGCGAGATGAATGTCGAGCCGGCCCTGATACCAGGCGATCGCAGTGCTGAGGATAATGGAATTGGTATCCAGCTTGGTTTCGAGGGTCTCGGCGAGGTTGAGAGCGACCGTTGCCTCGGCTTTCTCCAGACGCGGCAGATAAATTGCCGCTGATTCGTCTTCCCGCGGCACAGCCAAAACCTGCTGTCGAGCAATGAGGCCTGCGAGCGCCGACGGCAGAGATTCAGCGTCGGTTTCGAGGAGGTCGGCGGCGGTCGCGAGGAGTGCATCGTCGGGAAGAAAGCAGTGGCCCTGGCCGACGGCCTCGACCAGAGTGTGGAGGACACCGGCTTCGAGTCGCTCCGGGGCGTCGTCGGGAATTCCGAGCTGGCGCGCAATGCGATCTGCTGTGAGAAAGCCTACTCCAAAGACCTCCTCTGCCAGGCGGTAGGGGTTCGAGCGCACGACGTCTACGGCACCGGGTCCGTATTTCTTAAACGCTTTCACCGCGATTCCCGGGGCCACCCCGTGGCCGGTCAGGAAGATCATGATCTGCTGAATACCGCGGTGCTTTTCCCACGATTCGCGGACCCGCTCGACTGTCGATGAACCGATGCCGTGGATTTCGAGGAGTCGCTCGGGTTCCCGGTCGAGGACATCGAGAGTTTCGAGACCGAATTTTTCAACGACCTTCGCAGCCCGTGCGGGGCCAAGGCCGCGGATTTTGCCCGATCCCAAAAACCGTCGTAACCCTTCGAGGGTCGACGGCGCGAGAAAAACGTACGATTCAACCTCGAACTGTTCGCCGTACTTGGCATGTTTGACCCAACGACCTGTGATGCGCAGCTCATCGCCCTGGCGGACTCCAAGCAGTGGCCCAATCGCCGTCACCGAGGAGGCGTCCTCCGGCCGAAGGCGTACCGCACACCAGCCATTCTCGTCGTTGCTGAATAAAATGCGGCCGACGGCGCCCTCAACCGTTTCCCGGTCACCGCGGATTTCTTCATCGGGCATGGATCGGATTGTACGGCAGAACGCCTTTTCGTTCACTCGTCGCTCATCCTCTGACCCCATGCTCGACCCAGAACTTCATCAGGGTCAGGGCCTGCGCCCAGCCCGAGGCCCGATTGAGCATGTCCTGGGTGCCCACTTCGCCATCCTCAAACACACCTTCGACCAACCGCACGACGGTTCCATCCGCGTGTGCTTCGATGTCGATATTCACCGTTGTCATGTAACCACCGGAGTCGACCGGCCAGCGAAAGACAAACCGATCGGGTCGCTGCGCCTCAACGACAACGCCGGCCATTTCGCCGCTGAACCTCTCAACACCCCAGTCTTTCCAGCGGAAGACCAGCACGCCTCCGGACCTCGCTTCGAGGGTCGTACCGGATGTGAACCAACCGTCGAGGCCTTCAGCAGTGGCGATCGAGTCGAAGACGGTTTCCGGTTCAGCGCGGACGATTGTGGCGAATCGTACTTCTCGCGTGCTGCTCATGGACACACTCTCGTGATTTGATGTCAGGGACAACTCTCAGAACCCCTGAAGGGATTCCGGTTTTTGTGACCCAAGTCAGTGGAAGGCGATCGCAAAGAACCCTAGCGGGATGTAGAAGCCGAGTTCCGCCGCCAAAACCAACCCAAGGCCGACGGTGGCGGCACGGCGCAGAGCAGATGCGAAGAGAGTCCGTCGGCGCCGCGTCACGATCCAGACCGTCACCCAGACCAGCACTGGGCCGATAAGCCCCGCCATCAAACAGGACAGGACGGCGAGCTGCGCGGGTACGAGATCGATGAGGGTAAAAGCGAATACGTGCCAGGCGGCGGCGGTGGACAGCGCACCGATGGCCCCGAAGAGGGGAGCCATCCCAAAGAACCTGAAATCGTCATTCATGGCAATCTCCAATATTGCGCTGGTCTACACCTACCAATGTAGGCGTTCAGGAAGGCTTTGGCACCCCAGGGGCGAAAAACCGTCGTGCTTTCCCGGTTTCTCGAACACCGCCGGGAGTTCTCTTCAGTCTTTGACGTATCGGGGGTAGGTCGTTTTCGCATGATCTGCCTCCGCCAAATCGACTTCAACCGTCAAAAAGGGTTCGGCGGAGGAAGTCTGGCCGAGAACCTCTCCCTCCTCGGGCTCGACGATCCAGCCGACACCCGCGAAGTCTCCGCCTTCCGAGGTGTGCCCAGCGAGATTCGATGACAGACAGAAGGCCCCAGAGACCACCGCTGCGGCCCGACCGCCCGCCAGCCACTTCGGCGCCGTGGACCTGGGTGTGGCTCGGGGGCACACGATGATGTGTGCGCCCAGTCTTCCGTACTCACGGGCGTGCTGTGTGAACCAGAGTTCGGTGCAGATGAGAAAGCCGATTTTCGCCACTGAGGTGTCAGCGATCGAAAATTCACCGTCGCCCCGCTGGTACCAGGAGGCCTCCCAGAAACCGGGCTCATTGGGGAGGTAATGTTTTGCGTGAATGTCCACCGCCCCTGTCTCTGGATCCCATACGAATCCGACATTTCGTCGTATGCCGCCATCGATCACCGGCCTGCTGGAGATGACGGTTGCCGGTGCAAGCTGGTTGAGCCTGTCGATCCGCTCATCGTGTGCCCGCACCGCCCGCTCCCACTCGGCAGGATCGACATCATTTGTTTGCGAGAGCCAGCGATAAAAAGGCATCTCGGGTAGGAGCACGAGGTCACTTCGGTTCGTGCCGACATGTTCGACCAGGCGTGCCCAGGCGTGGGTGAAATCGTTGGGGTCGTTTGGTAGTTCGCAGACCGTCAATTTCATTTCGATTGATCTCCTCTCACCATCGAATATTGGTCGACGCTCAATTCGCCATCTTGATCGCTGCAAGCTTGATGACATTTTCGAGGTCTGAGGCCGACCACACCTCGAGACGCACACCTCTTCCCTCAGCGTACTTCTGAGAACCGTTGATGATCTCGAGGAGGCTCCGCGGAAGGTCGCTCGTGTTGGCGGCCGCAACCGCTTTCTCGCCGAGCGCAAAGCCGGCGTAGAAGAAACCAGTCGATGGTGTCATGTAGAGCACCGCCCGTTTCTTGTGTTTGAGCCGCAGGGACCATCCCCACTTCTTCCCGGAAAATACCCAGTCAGCAACCAGAGGATCGAATTGGGATGCCACCAGGTTCTTGAGATCGACCCAAAGATGGGATACGTCGGCGAGCTCCTTTAAGACATCAGAATCGGTGGGCTCCCTTGCCTTGTCGTCAAATGCGCTGAGCGCCATCCCGGTCCCGTTTCAACTAGCCGGCGCCGGCCGGAACCAGATGCTCGGGCATTTGGACCGCGACCACCCTGCCACGCGCACACAGCTCACCCTCGGCCGAGACGGTGGTGCGAATGATGACCTTGCGTCCGGAGAGCTCCTCGACAGACCCCCGAAGCTCGAGCGGAACTCCGAGGGGTGTGGGGCGAAGATAGTCCACCTGCAGCGACGCGGTCACGAATCGGAACGGGGGGTCCGTGCCCATTTCGCGGCCGGCCTCCCGGTAGGCCGCCGCTGCGGCGGTACCGGTGGAGTGACAATCAACGAGAGACGCGATCAGCCCGCCGTAGACATAGCCGGGGATCGCGATGTGGTACGGCTCGGGTATGAAAACGGCGACCGTCTCTTCGCCATCCCAATGGCTCTTGATCTGGTGGCCGTGCTCGTTGAGGCGGCCGCAGCCGTAGCAGTGGGCGAGCTCGTCCGGA
>Ga0224513_10000936_pt1 | contig 11754 bp, 9 predicted proteins | sample SF_May12_sed_USG_5_FD_169109 | JGI IMG/M metagenome (GOLD analysis project Ga0224513, IMG submission 169109) | Sediment microbial communities from San Francisco Bay, California, United States - SF_May12_sed_USGS_21 | ecosystem: Environmental > Aquatic > Marine > Sediment | place: USA: California... | reverse complement strand
CTGATACAGTTCGCGCAGGTTGCCGGCAATCGTAACCTCGTGCACAGGGTACTGGATTTCTCCATTTTCGACCCAGTGGCCTACAGCACCGCGTGAATAGTCACCTGTGACGCCATTGACGCCCTGCCCAATCAGCTCCTCTACAATCAGGCCGGTACCCATTTCACTGATCAACTCGGCCTGGCTTTTGCCGCTGCCCGGGATAATCAGGTTTTGTGATCCACCGGCGTTCGCCGTCGTCGTCAGGCCGAGTCGTCGTGCCGAATAACTGCCGAGGACATAACCCTGCAACACACCGCTGGCAACAATATCGCGATCGTAGGTTGCGACACCTTCGCCGTCGTACGGCGCGCTCGCCATCGCCCCCGGCAAGTGCGGGCGCTCCTGAATGTTGACGAAGTCAGGGAATAAGGTCTCGCCCACTGCGTCAAGCAGGAACGACGAGCGTCGATACTGGGCACCACCGGAGATGGCGCCAATGGCGTGCCCTATGAAACCACGCGCTACTTCCGGAATGTACAAAACCGGCGCACGGGTCGTCTTGATTTTGCGCGCGCCAAGTCGGCTGACTGTTTTCTCGGCCGCTCGGCGGCCTACATCACCCACTGCCTCCAGCTCGCCAGCATTGCGTGCCGCTGTGTAGTGATAGTCACGCTGCATTAGACCGTCGGCTTCAGCAAGCAAGATGCAGGTCACGCTGTGACTCGTTTTCGAGAAGCTACCGACAAACCCGTGCGTGTTGCCATAAGCTCGCGTACCCCGATTCGTCGACACGGTTGCACCTTCGGAGTTACTGATGCGCGGATCACTTTGCAGGCCAGCCGCCTCCGACTCGATTGCCATGGCAATCGCCGTATCGGCGTCCAGGTCCCAGGGGTGATCGAGTTCGAGATCCCTGATGTCTTTGCACATGAGCTCGGGGTCGGCCAGGCCGGCGTACTTATCCTGAGCGGTCAGCGTCGCAAACGTACACGCCTTGGCGACCGCTTCCCGAATCGCCTCGGGCGATATATCCGACGTGCTCGCATTACCTTTTCGGGAATCCTTGAACACGGTAATTCCGATACCGCGGTCGTTGGTGTACTCGAGGCTTTCGACTTCACCCAGTCGAGCCGTGGTGGACAAGCCCGTATCCTGACTCGCGGCTGCCTCGGCCTGATCCATGCCGCGTTGCTGCGCTTCATCGAGCGCCAGCCTAACGAGGCTTTCCAACTCGCTGCGGCCCAGCGATTCGCGTTTCGTAATTATTCCCATGCTAGACTCCCGCCCCCGGATAGCGGTCAAACCGCGGGAGGTACTTTAGCCGGTGGACGATACAAAGCCCAGCAAAAGCGCGAGAAAACGCGCGTACCTGGCATTGCAGAAACTCGGAGAGGAACTCATCTCGCTTCGTGAATCCGATTTGCTGTCGCTGCCACTCGACGAAGACCTCCGCGAGGCCATTCTGGAAGCGCGCCACATCAAGGCACATGGTGCATTGCGACGACAGAAGCAGTACATCGGCAAGTTGATGGGCGCTCTCGAGGATCCGGAACCAATCCGTGAGGCGCTCGAGCGCCTGCGACGCAAGTAACAGCTGGTGATAGAATTTTGATATGAGTATTGATGTCGGCATAATTATGGGCTCGCGCTCCGACTGGGAGACGATGCGCCACGCGACCGAGACGCTGGATGAACTCGGCGTTTCCTACGAAGTGCAGGTTGTCTCCGCACACCGCACACCGGACCTTCTTTTCGAGTATGCGGGCTCAGCCGTTGAGCGCGGCCTCAAGGTGATCATTGCCGGTGCCGGGGGTGCTGCGCACCTGCCGGGCATGGCCGCATCGAAAACGCGTGTACCGGTTCTGGGTGTTCCCGTGCAGTCCAAGGCACTCAATGGCATGGACTCCCTGCTCTCGATTGCCCAGATGCCGGCCGGTATACCCGTGGGCAGCATGGCTATCGGTCGGGCAGGCGCAGTCAATGCAGCACTGCTTGCAGCGGCAATCCTTGCTAACGAAAATGAAGCCGTTGCTACGGCCCTCGACACGTTCCGCAAGAACCAGACCGACAGGGTGCTGGGCGACAGCGACCCCCGCACTTAACTCATGCGTATCGGCATTATCGGAGCCGGGCAACTCGGCCAGATGCTGGGCTACGCGGCCCGTGACCTCGACGTCGAATGTCGGTTCGTCGATCCGTCCGCCACGCCACCCGCGGCTGACTGTGGGGAGGTAATCCAGAAACCCTTTGATGACGCCGACGCGCTCGCCGAACTGGCCGCCACCTGCGACGTCGTGACCTATGAGTTTGAGAATGTGCCGGTCCAGGCGCTGCACAAGATCGAGGGCAAGGTGCCGGTCTACCCGCCCGCCGCCGCACTGCGACATGCTCAGGATCGGCTCGACGAGAAACGGCTATTCGACCAGCTGGATATTCCGCTACCCGGCTATCGCACGATCGACAGCCGTGAAGACATCATGACCGCAGTCGACCAACTCGGCCTGCCACTGGTCATCAAGACGCGCCGCCTCGGCTACGACGGTAAAGGCCAGTTCATTATTCGCGAACGCAACGATATCGACGATGCCTGGAAAGCGCTCGGTGGAAACTCGCTCATTGCCGAGCAGTGGGTCAACTTTGACTACGAAGTATCAGCCATCGGCGCACGCAATGTGGACGGTGATATCGTCATTTATCCTCTCAGCCGCAACGTCCACGAGGACGGCATTTTGCGTACGTCTCGCTCACCAGTCGACGCACCGGAGCTGGCCGACCGTGCAGAAACCTATGTGCGGCGACTGCTTGGCCATCTCGACTACGTTGGTGTCCTGGCCCTCGAACTGTTCGTCTGCGATAACGACCTCATGGCCAACGAGTTTGCACCGCGCGTACACAACTCGGGGCACTGGACCATCGAGGGCGCTGCTACGAGTCAGTTTGAGAATCACCTGCGAGCCATAATGAACATGCCCCTGGGCTCCACTGCCAGCGTCGGGCACGCCGGCATGATCAACCTGATCGGCGACATTCCCGATTCCGTCCGCTCACTGGAGCGAGGTGTGTTGCACGACTACGGCAAGGCTCCCAGGCCGGGGCGAAAACTCGGCCATATAACAGTAACAACTGAAACCGCCGCCAGCCGCGATGCGCTTGTCGACATAATCAGCCGGAGTGTGAACCAGTCGGCGTAGACGCTTGAGACCACTGCATAGCCAGTTGAGCAAAAAAGCAGGTAAACTCGATCTAACATGTCGTACTTGAGTCACTTCAATCTGCAGGAACAACCGTTTCGGCTCACGCCCGATCCGGATTTTATCTATTGGAGCAAGCAGCACGCTCGCGCCAAAGCCTATATGGAATCGACCATCTGGCTGGCGGATGGCTTCGTGGTTATCACGGGTGAAATCGGCTCTGGCAAGACGACGCTCCTGCAGTCCTTCCTGTCAGAACTCGATGATGATGTCGTTTACGCTGTCGTCTCACAGACGCAGCTTACACCCACCCAGTTCCTGCAGGCGGTTCTGACCGAATTCGGTTTCAAGCCATTCAATAAGCGCAAGGTTGAACTGCTGGACATGCTCAACATGTTCCTGATCGAGCAGTACTCGAACGGCAAGAAGGTCGTGCTCATCGTTGACGAAGCACAGAACCTCACCCACAAGGTACTCGAAGAAATTCGCCTGATCTCGGGTATCGAGACGCACAAGGAAAAAGTGCTGCGTATCATCCTGGCCGGTCAGCCTGAGCTGCGCGATTCACTGGAATCACCCGGCCTCAAGCAACTCGTACAGCGCGTTCGCCTGCGCTTTCACCTCGGGCCGCTCGATCGCCGTGAAATGCATGAGTATATCGATCATCGCCTCAGTGTCGCCGGCGCCAAAACAAGGCTGTTTGAAGAAGACGCGTTCGAAACGATACATCGTTACACGGGCGGTGTGCCGCGCCTGGTTAACACGCTCTGTGATACGGCGCTCCTGTGCGCCTTCGCCGACGAGAAGAGTACCGTTGGACTCGACGATGTCATGGCCGCCATCACTGAACTCAACTGGAAAGAGCACGAGAGCAATACGGGTATTTACGAGAAGCTGCAGCAGATCCAGCAGCGTGAAGTGAACGACTCGGATGTGACCCGCATTGAAGTCCGTACGGATGGTGAGGTCGTCCAGGAGCTGATGCTCCCGCTCGGTCGCGTGATTGTCGGCCGCTCGTCCGACAACGAGATTTTTATCAAGAGCAAGTTCGTCAGCCGCCACCATGCACAGCTGGTCAGCGATGCAAACGGCTGCGTGATCGAGGACCTGAACAGCACTAATGGCGTGTTCCTCGGCGAGAAACAGGTCAAGAAGTATCGCCTGCGCGACGGTGACGTCGTATCGCTCGGCGTACATGAGCTTGTGTACCACGACTTGCGCCAGCGGGAAGAAGCGCTGGAGGACCAGCTCGATATCGAGCCTGACGATGCAATTGACGAAACGCTGGATGAGGACGAAGCAGACGACCAGGACTCGGCCGTCAACGAGCAGTAGGGCTATCATGCCCTGGCCCTGGTAGCTCTCTAGTAGTCCTGCCGCTGCCCGACGCGGCGATCCGTCACGCGGTGATCACGCCGCTTCAACAGCACCACAAGTCCGGCCACGAGGCTGGCAAAGCCCACGACGAAGCAGATCGTCGGCATGTGCCAGTAGTTGAGGTACATCGACAAGCCGAGTGAGGCCACCCCCACCAGCAGGTAGAAGTAAGGAAGGCTTTCGTAAATTGGCTTGGAGACCCACATGCCGATTCATTCTCCATAGCGGGAGACACATGTAAAGTGCCCAAATGCAAAAGACCCGGCCAATAGCCGGGTCTCATGTGCGTGTCGCTCTATGTAAGCCTTTGATTCTAGCTCAGGAGCGACCGCCTCCGAACAGACCGAATATGCGCGAGAGTATCGACTCTGACAGGCCATCTACGGCGAGGTCAGGTTCGAAATCACCGGCATCACCGCGTAATCCCTGCACGAACTGCTGGGAATTGGCGTCCATGTCATATTCTGTGATTGTGCTGTCGAAAGCCATTGTCGTATCCCTCCATGAGATGCGAGAACTCTACTATCAAGATATGTTGGATGAAGTGAGGCAACTCACAAATTGTGAGCCGTAGCGTCGTAAGAAATCGACTTATGTGAAATTGCTCGCTCCGCTATGCGGTGCCGCCAACCGTCAACTCATCGATCTTGAGTGTTGGCTGCCCGACGCCGACCGGTACCGACTGCCCTTCCTTACCACAGGTTCCGACCCCGGTATCAAGCTGTAGATCGCTGCCGACCATCGAGATCTTGTGCAACGCCTCGGGACCATCACCGATTAACATCGCGCCCTTGACTGGCGTCGTGACCTTGCCATTCTCGATCAGGTACGCCTCGCTGGCCGAGAATACGAACTTGCCAGACGTGATGTCGACCTGCCCACCGCCGAAGTTCGGTGCATACAGACCCTTGTCGACCGACGCGATGATCTCCTCCGGATCGTGCTTGCCGGCCAGCATGTAAGTGTTGGTCATTCGCGGCATCGGAATATGCGCGAACGACTCGCGACGCCCGTTTCCGGTCGCTTCAACACCCATCAGCCGAGCATTGAGTTTGTCCTGCATGTAGCCTCGCAGGATGCCGTTTTCGACAAGCGTGTTGTACTGCCCGGGAGTGCCTTCGTCGTCGACCGCCAGTGACCCGCGCCGGTTCACGATGGTTCCATCATCGACAATGGTGCAGAAATCCGATGCCACCTTTTGACCGACTTTGCCGCTAAATGCTGAAACACCCTTGCGGTTGAAATCGCCTTCGAGCCCATGCCCGACCGCTTCGTGCAGGAGGATCCCGGGCCAGCCATTGCCGAGCACGACGGGCATGGTTCCCGCAGGCGCCGGTTGTGCTTCAAGTTGTACGACCGCCTGGCGCACCGCTTCGCGTGCGAAGTCGAGCGGAATGTCTCCGTCGAGGAAATAGCCGAGATCGGCACGTGCGCCGCCACCGGCATAACCCTGCTCACGCTGTCCGTCCTGTTCGAGGATTACACTGACGTTCAGGCGAATCAGCGGTCGAACATCGGCAGCCAGGGTGCCATCAGACGCAGCCACCAGCACCAGGTCCTGGCTGCTCGCCATACTGATGATGACCTGCTCCACGCGCTGGTCGAGCGCACGTGTCGCCGCATCGAGTTCGAGCAACAGCTGCGTCTTCTGCGCGTCGTCGATACTCGTGGTTGGGTCCGACTGCGGATACAGGGCAGGCGCAGTGCTGCGCTGCCAGGCTTGAACGCGCCTCTCCTGCCCCTGCCGGGCAATCGCTCGTGCCGCGCCTGCGGCCGATTCAAGCGCCGGAAGTACCAGCTCATCGGAATAGGCGAATCCGGTCTTCTCACCGCTGTTGGCGCGCACGCCGACGCCCTGGTCGACACTGAAGCTACCCTCGCGAATAATGCCGTCTTCCAGTGTCCAGCTTTCCTGACGTGTCACCTGGAAATACAGGTCAGCGTAATCGACGCCACCGCGCATCAGGCTGCCAAGTGTCTTCGACAGCGTAGCTTCGCCAAGCCCGGCGGGCTCCAGCAGTCGCGTCATTACCGCGTCAATCGAGGGATTATTGCTCAATATGTTTCTCGTAAAGTTCGGCCGTCAGCGCAGACGACGGTTCGACAGTGCCGGAAACTCACTGCGAAGGCGTGCCGGCATCTCCGGATCAATATCGGCGGCAACCACGCAGTTGCCCTCAGCCTGTTCCGCCAGAATTCGGCCCCAGGGATCGCAAATCAGTGAATGTCCGAACGTCGAACGGTCATCCGGGTGCAGGCCATATTGCCCCGGCGCGATGACATATGCCAGATTTTCGATCGCGCGGGCGCGCAGCAGCGTATGCCAGTGCGCCTTGCCCGTCGTTACCGTAAAGGCAGCAGGTACCGTAAAGACCGTCGCGCCGGCATCGACGAGCTGCCGAAACATCTCCGGGAAACGCAGGTCGTAGCATATTGTGAGGCCGATACGACCGATTGGTGTGTCGACGGTCACGACATCGCCGCCTGGATACATCGAGTTCGACTCGCGATAAGACTCCTGCTCGTCCACGAGGTCGACATCAAACAGATGAATCTTGCGATACAGCGCCTGCGCCCTGCCTTCCGCGTCGTAGACCGGGCATGCGCCGTAGACGCGCTCTGCGTCGATCTCGGGTGACACGAGCGGCATGCTGCCGCAGACGATCCACAGGTTGTGCTTCGCGGCTGCTGCGGACAGAAATGCCTGGATCGGGCCTTCACCCGGTTTCTCTGCATGTCGCGCCTTGTCCCTGGCCCGCTCCGGCATCAATGCGAAATTCTCCGGCAGCGCAGCCAGAACGCAGCCATCGGCTGCGGCCTCACCGAGCAGCCGATCCGCGAGCTCGAGATTGGCCCCCACATCCGGGCCGCTGTTCATCTGAATTGCCGCTACGCGCATGTCACTCCTGCCCCGTTACACTGAGGCACCCGGCCAGGTCACCATAACGGACAAACGAATCTGCATTGATCGAGTCGATAACGGGATCTTCCCACGGGCCCGATATGCCGTAGTAAACCTGGCCCATCGACTGCAGCGGTTTCTTGAATATCTGCGAGAAAATCAGCATCGCAGCTGCGCCCGGAGGCCCGCCGACCACCGCACCGACGATAGGCAGCGTATTGCCCACCTTCGCGCTCACGACGGCCCCCTGTTCGTACTCGCTCTTAGCAAGATCGACCTGGCCAACCACACCGATCAGCGCGGCCGGACCTTCCAGCGACATGTCACAGGTCGACGCGATGCCCTGATCGAAAATGAAGTTTCCGGCAATGCTGTCGTAGCGGAAGCCCTTGTTGAAGACATCGCGGAAATCGAGCGACAGGCGGCGCGGCAATGCGACGAAACTGACAAGGCCGAGCATGCGACCGGCACCGGGCTCAACTTCCTCAAGCGCGCCCTTCTCGAGGCGCATCTGCACCTTGCCGTCGAGAACATCGAGGAAGCTGGCGCGTGGCCCGCCCGACCAACTCAGGTCGACGACGACACTCATCGACTCACCACTGATTCCCTGGGCAAAGTCCAGTCGGGCCAGCGTCGTCCTGACATCATCACTGTTGAGCGTTGCCATGATGTAAGTCCGGCTTCCCAGCTCCTCATTCTCATCGACGACCCAGCGGCCGGTACCGATGATGCCAAACGACCCATCAGTCGCGAGCAGCTTCTCAGCCTCCAGACCCTCCTCCGTGCGCAGGAGATTCAGTTCGACGGCTCCAAGGTTGCGATCACCGAGAGCAAACTCGTCCGCCGTCAATGTGATTGGCGGCAATTTCCTTGGATCAAGAGTCGATACCGAAGGCGGCGTGACGTCGTCGCCCGGAAGGCGCATGCGTGCCATCTCGACAACTATGGCGCGATCGGCGCCGAAGTCATACGGCACGAAGACGGAACCGGAAACGTTCTCACCGTCTATCTGGACCAGCCAGTCCCGTGCACTGCGATCGAGCCGCACATGATGGTCCCGCAAGTGCTGCCCGACGGCGAACAGATCACTGACCTGCAGGTCAATGGAGCGAATACGGTCAGCAGCGCCGACTTTCTTTTCACCGCTGCGCGAGAGGTTCAGCCAGTCCTCAAGGCGGACTGTCGTGGTCTCGCCGCGAATGTGCAGGCCTCGTGTTTCGGCTGGCAACATCTCTCCAGGCCCGGCCATGAGCACACCACGATCGAAATCCCATACACCTTGCAGCTGGCTGAACGACAGGCGCCAAGCCATGCCGTTCTCGGCCCGGCCGATGCTTTCGATTAACTCGCCGCCCGGCATGAAAACAAGCTCGCCTGATAGCTGCATCGCTTCGTTCGCCGGTTTACCGACTGGATCCGGCAGGTCGAGCGCGAGCCCCTCCAGCGCCGTGTCAATCTCGATCGTGAAGGGTCGCGGCGCCGCCTGGCCTCCGCGCGGGAACATCACGCGCGCCGTGTAGTGGGCTGCGCCATCCAGCAGTCCCTCCAGCGGGACGCGGAGATCTTCCACAACGGCCTGGGACGTAAGGAGTCCGGTCACGGTTGCTACCGCAAACAGGCTCGGGTCCTGGGACTGATCCAACGCAATGTTCACGTCCTGCCCGAGGAAGCGGCCGCCCAGGTTGTCACTCTCGAGGTAATTCCGGGTAATCGTTACCTCGCCAATCAGGTCTTCGATCGGTGCCGGGAACCCGTCGATCGACATCGAGCCGTTGTTGCTGCGCAGAACGCCGTCGAGCGTCGCATCGACGGCGCGCTTGAGCGGCACCATCAGGTCGAACTGAAACGATGCTTCACCGTCAACCGTCACCCGTTCGAGATGTCCGCCCAACAGTTCGTTGAGCTGACTTTGCAGTGCGTACTGATGCAACGTAGCGAGCGTACCTGTCGTCAACGCCTTGATCCTGAGGACCGGGTTCAGCAGGTCATCGATCTCCACCTCGGAATCGACCGAGGAGTTGCCCACGCTGATCGAACGATTCTTCACCGAATACAGGCGGGTATTGTCCAGAATCATTTCAACATCGGCCCGTTCGACGGCCGGCCAGTTGGGGTGGAACTTCAACGTTACGTCGCGAGCCGATCCTTCAATCAGCAGGTTCCCACCCTTGTTTCTGAAAAATTCCTTGTTGAGTACCCCGTCCATGCGCAGTGTCCCGCGCGAAATGGAGCCCTTAACCAGCGCCGTCCGCAACCAGTTCTTGAGTTTCGGCTTCATCACTTTGTGAGGCAGGTAGGGATAGACAGCGGAAACGTCGCTGACGCTGAATGAACTGTTGTACTCAATGGTCGGCGGTCGATCCCGATACAAGGTGAGCTCGCCACCACCACGACTCTCGAAGATCGCGTTGGCCAGGCGAACACTGTCTGAAGTGAAACGCGTCAACTCATCATTGTTGCGCCAGATGATCATCCCATTGACGACATCAAGATCGAACGGTCCATCAAATACCTTTGGCAGCTCGATGATCAGGTCCCTGGAGCGAACCTCGATACGGCCGCCCGGGCGATCGCCGTTGATATAGCCGCTAAATCCGCTTACGCCAGGACGCTTGCCGTTTGCCGCGAAGCCAACCTCCTCGAGGTCAACCGTGATGTCGAAGTAAGGTACTTCTCCGCCAAATTCGGAGACGGTGAGTTCCAGGTCGCGAATCTCCCCGCTTGGAGCCAGGTCCCTCAGAAAGTCGCGCTGTTTCTCCGGCAGTAACGGCAGCAGGAGTGAGCTATCGTCGAGATTCACATAGGATGCACGCGCACTGAGGACGGCCATCGCACCGTCCGCATCCATGTTGGCCTCGGCTCGCAGCGACGACTCAGGCCATTCACGACCTTCAGTGGCGATCCGGAAATCCTCGGCTGCCACGAGCCAGCCATCAAATGACCGGTCGAGCTCGAAACGACCAGACAGGTCGAAGACCTTCTCTTCGGTGAGCGATACCGCTTCGAGATCGACGCGAACCGACGCATTACTGACGTTCTTTCCGGATAGCGCAAACGAGACGTCGACATCTCCACCACCGGACAATACTCGTCCCTCCAGTGCCGGGTGTAGCGCCGACCAGCCCGGCAGCGCGATATTGTCCGCCTCGACCGATATGTCCCAAAGACGCTGCTCCACGGGGCGATTCGTCAGGTGTGTGGCCGCCAGGTTGATGCCACGCCCGAGGTCGTCCGGCAACCTGATGTCCGCGTCGAGAGCAATCCGATTCTCGTCAATGCTAGCCACAGCCCTGGGCACATTGAAAAAGCGTGGCCGTTCGTCGCCGGGCTGCAGGAAGCGAATCTCAATATTCTCACCGACAACTTGCACGTCGCCAAGTCGCTGCACGGCGCCGCCCTGCCCGGCAGGCAGGTCATCGACCGGGCGGCCCTGAACCCACCATTCGCCGTTCTCGAGCTGACGTATCTCGATGCTGGTGTTGCGAATCACGACGCGGTCAACGACGACTTTTTGTTCGAACAACAGGCTACTCACCGAAATACCGACGCTGACCAGCTCTGCAGCAATCGCCCGCGTCCGGGTGTCCGGGTGAATAAGCTCGGTCGCGTAAAACTCGACTTCTGGTCCGCTCAAGCCCCAGCGGGCATTCATCCCGGAGAATTGCACCTCCATCCCGATGGCGTTACTGGCCCAGCTTTCGATGTCGTCCTGGTATTCAGGCAGACGCGGAAGGAACAGACGGAACAGGCCGACGAGAATAGCCAGCAGAATGACGAGCGCGGCCACAGAGTACGAGGCGAGCTTGAGCAATTTTCTGAAGAACTGTTTCATCCGATCGCTGTGCCTACATCAACACCACGTCAAACTGATCCTGCAGATACAGGGACTCTGTCTGCAGGCGAATCGACTTGCCTGTCTGCTCTTCAAGCTCTGCCAGGCTGCGCGCCTGCTCATCGAGCAGTAATTCAATAACATCCTGGCTTGCCAGCACCATGACCTCTTCAAACTCAAACTGCCGTGACTGCCGGATGATCTCGCGAAAGATTTCGAAACACGCCGTTTCGGCGGTCATGACGAAACCGCGCCCCGAGCATGCCGGACAGTCTTCACACAGAATGTGCTGGAGGCTTTCCCGCGTGCGCTTTCGCGTCATCTCCACAAGACCCAGCGGCGACACAGGAGTGACATGGTGACGCGCATGATCGGTTGCCAGCGCCTGTTCGAGCGCCTTCAGCACATTGTCGCGGTGGTCGAGCTCTTCCATGTCGATAAAATCGATAATGATGATGCCACCCAGGTTC
>Ga0224513_10000932_pt1 | contig 11781 bp, 7 predicted proteins | sample SF_May12_sed_USG_5_FD_169109 | JGI IMG/M metagenome (GOLD analysis project Ga0224513, IMG submission 169109) | Sediment microbial communities from San Francisco Bay, California, United States - SF_May12_sed_USGS_21 | ecosystem: Environmental > Aquatic > Marine > Sediment | place: USA: California... | reverse complement strand
CGGCTTCCCGTTTTAGAGGCTTGAGGCTTGGGGCTTGGGGCTTGAGATCGCGACAGCAAACCGGGAATCTCTAGGGGCGGGATATATCCCGCCCTTGTTGACTCTTGATCGCTGTATTCAAAAAGGGCGGCATTCATGCCGCCCCTACAACGGCCGATCGAGGCCACGCGGTCCCAAAGAGGGGTGGGTGGGGGTCAAGCCTCAAGCCACAGGCCTCAAGCCTAAAATGTGTAGAGCAGCCGGATCGTCCAGCTGGTGTAATTGAGGTCGGTGTTGATGTTGTTGAACAGAAGCTCGGTCTTGAGTTTCCCGAAGAATTCGACCCCGCCGCCGAGGCCCCAGCTGCCGCCGGCGCCCGAATCCCCATCGAGGATGGTCGACACGGACATATTCGCGTAGCCGAACCGGCCCGCGATGTAGATCGGCCCGAAGAAGAACCGACCGATGCCATAGATCTGGTAGTAGCTGGCGTCGAGGTCGACGATGCTCGCGCCACGCGAGAACCCGTACTCGAGCCCGACACCAAGCTCGATGAAGGGGACCTCGAACGCTATCTCCAGCCCCAGATTGTAGCCGGTGTCAGAACTCAGACTGACACCTCCGAGATCGAAGTCGCCGCCGAAATCAGCGCCGACGGCCAGATTGAGGTCAAGGGCGCTCGCGGGCACTGCAGCGACCAGAACCACACACGTAACCAAAAGAGCGGTGCGACGAATCATCGATCCCCCTTATCACAGAAACCGTAACATGACTGGAGGCCAGCTATTTCGCCAGCCCGTTTGGAGAGGCGGACTCAGTATGTGCAAATTCGGTCCACAATAAGTGCCCCGAATCACAACGGTGAAGTCACCGTTCAGCACGCCCAAAATCGCCTCCAGCAGACGGTATCAGACAATAGATGGCCTTATGACCCTGATGTCGCCTTCGAATCGTCCTGTGGTCGCGAGGTGGCCCAAATCGACGAAGTCAAATTTGGAGGGAAATATCGAGACGAGCCCTTGACAATCGAAAAAACGGTCGATACGTTAACCCCAACTAGCATGATGGAGGGCGGATCATGTCGAAGAGGAAATTGGGCGTCTTGATCATTGCGGTCATGATAGTCGGCGCAATCGTGCCGGCCCTGATCGCACCGAGTCTCTCTGAGGCTGCGGTTCAAAAAGTGGGATGGATGGTTTACACACCGAACCATCCCAACGGCTGCGCACCGCTGCCGTTTGACTGCTACGTCATCTGGGTCTTCCCGGATACTCCCTGACCAGGATCCGTCAGTTTCAACCTGACGGAGCCGATCAGGTGAGTCTATGCGGCACGCCCTGAAGGCGGGTTTGGTATGTGCCGGTGTAGCGCTTCTCTGCGCCGGTGTGCTGGCATCGCCGGCAGATAAAGTCGAGCCCTCCTGTGCGGCTCGACCCGTAAGCCTTGAGAGCCCTGCGTACATGATCGTTGACGCAGTGGTTCGCGGCGACCGCCTGCTCCTCCCCGACTACACAAAAGGGCTGCGCGAAGTTGATCTTCGGACGGGCAAGGATCTTCGATCGGTCCTGCCCATGGGCACCCAGCAAGGTGAGGTCTCCGGTCCTCAGCATCTGGGTTGCGGGTCCGGCCGGTGCGTGGTCTTTGGTGACCGATACTTCTGGGTCTACTACGATTCCAGCTTTCGGTTCCTCCACGAATATCCGGGCATGAAAAGCGTCACCAGCGGCCAACCGTTGGTGTTCCCGGACCGCATGGTGATATACGGCATCGCCAGCCCGGACGTCTCGGGCGGCGGCACGCCCTATCTCTTCATCCAGTACGACGATGGAGAGATCGTGCCGCTTCAGGAGTACCCGGCGTCCATGCCCGTACCGGAGACGGTCAAACGAATTCACTTCCAGGGAATCACAACGGGAGGGTTGGCGGCGTTGCCTGAAGGCGGCTGGGCCTTTGTAGATCCACGCAGCTACGCGGTCTTCGTCTTTGACAAGAACGACCGCCTGACCAAAGCGTGGCGCGGTACCAACCCCCGCTTCCGAGCACCGAACTGGGGGGCTTCCCCCGAAGTTCACGACGACTCCGGTCGGCAGCGATACTCACAGTGGCAGCTCGCACAACCGCTGGTCAAGCGGCCGGTTCCACTCGGAAATGACCTCCTGGCATTCGTCGTCGGACTTCCCGACGGACCCCTGTTGCAGCGCCACGAGCTCGATATCTACAAGACGAACGGCGAACCTGTAGCGGTGGGTCTTCCCATCGAGGGTGTCCGCGCCGGCCGGCTGATCATTGCCGACGCCGGGGCCGGACGCCTGGTCCTGGTGGGACAGCAGACCTGGGAGCCTTCAACCACTACCACCGTCTGGCAGGTCGAAGTGCCAACGGTGGAGAGCACCCGGTAGCCCGGATTCTGGAGAATATTATGAAACGTACCACTGTCGTCATCTTCGCAGGGTTGGCGATGGCAGTGGGTTTTGCAGCATTCGGCACTGAGGTCATCGCGCCTGATGGCACGACCCTCTCCGATGTCCTGGCAGTTCCGGCCGGCGACGGCACGACCTGGGTGCGCGTTGGTCTCGGCGCACCACTTGCAATTGCTCCCGATGCAGAAAACAAACTCCAGCTGCCAAGCCTCTCGATGGCCGGCTATCTGGTTCAGGATGCGGTCAGCGGCGAACCGATTGAAAACGGTTCGCTGTCCTGGCAGGTGGTTGGGGCTCCCGACGAGCTCGCCAACGCCAGCTGGAAGACCGGAGGTCTCCTCGACCTCGCGTGCCGCGGTGTCGAGCGAATCATCTTTTCGGCCCCGGGCTATGCTCCGACCGCGGACCGTGTGGTCGCAGACGGCCGACGCCACACGGTGTTGTTGCAGCCCCAAGGAGCGATCACCATCGAGCTCGAACCTGCGGTCGAGGCGCGGATGTGGTTGGCCCGTGAGGATCAGATCGATGTCCTCACCCTATTCACAAATGTCGCCTCCAAGCACGAGATCGCAGAGGACGGGGTGATCGATGTTCAAGACCTCGACCTCGACGCCTCCTACGTCGGTGTCGTTGTCGCCCCGGGGATGGCCCCTGCGGTCACAAGCTTTCGCGACTTCTCTAAACCGGTATCGCTCGTCCTCGCCGATGGTCTCGGGGTCAGCGGCCTCGTGTTGGACGAAGAGGGTGAACCTGTCGCTGGAGCAAAGATCGATGTCCTTGGCGAGATCAAAGAGCTCGACAGCTTCCGCTACAACCAACGCGGCACCGCCTCACCGAAAGGGCTCTTCGCGCTTGGTGGCCTTCTTCCGGGCACGGTACGGGTTCGCGCTTGTGCCGAGGGTCGTGCATGCGCGGAAGTCGCAGTTGAACTCAACAAAGGTCTTGTGGCCGAACCGGTCACTCTCGAGCTCATCCCCGGTCGCGACATTCTGTTGGTTGTCGAAAACGAGATTGGCGAGCGGGCGGCCAAGGCAATCCTCTACTTCAACGATCGTGTCTACCAGACCGATGGCAATGGCCAACTGCGCGTCGAAGGACTGATGCGCCGCACCACCATTCCGGTCAAGATCTTCGGTTCGGGCTTCGGGGTTTGGGAGGGCAGTTTCTCCACCGATCAGAAGCGGGTGGTCATCACCGTTCCCGGTGGTGCAGTCATCGAGCAGCAAATTTTGTCGGCTCGTCACTTCTCCCCGGACGAGGTCATCGTGCGTTGGCAGGCCTACACCACCAGCGGGCGTGAGGGTAAATCCGGCAAAGGCATCTGGAACGCGGAGTTGGGCATCGCTCGGGCCTCCGGCCTCGAAACCGGCACCTACTCGCTATCGGTGCGCCTCCCAGGTTCGGCAACCATGGTTTCAGAGAGGGTCCAGGTCGCTCTCGGTGAAGAGCTGATGCTCTCCCCGATCGTTCCCGATCGCGGGCTCGCCATCTCCGGGCGCGTCCTCGACGCCGAGACCCTGCAGCCCATCCCCGGCGCACGGGTCAAGTGCGAGCCGGGGTCACCTGCGGTCTTCCGTGCGCCCGAATTGCTTGGCGACGTGCCGAGCACGCTCACCGACACCGACGGCATGTTCCTCCTCGAGGGACTCGACGCCGGCACCTGCCGGACTCTCGTCAATGCTTCGGGTTTCGCAACCTGGCGTCTCGACGGCGTCAAGCCCGACGAGGTCGGCTATGACATCGGCGACGTGGAGATGGATGCCGGCATGACGATCGTGGGTCAGGTCTACGACCGCCTCGATCGTCCCATCACCGGCGCAGTGGTGGAGATCACCGAGGCGGCCACCTATGCCTACTTTGCCGAGACCAAGGTTCGTACCGACCACGACGGTTACTTCCGGGCCGAACGGGTGCCCGTCGGCCGGTGGAAGGTGACCGCCAGCCACGGTCAGGAAAAGGCCTCCGACACGGTTGAGGGCGACGCACGAGAGACGGTGGTCGCGGACCTCATGCTCGGTGGCATCCGAATCGAGGGCGAGATCTGGCTTGGCGACGATCGCGCGCCGGGTGGGACCCTGGTTCTGACCACCGAAGGGGCGCAGGCACCCGGAGTGGTCGTGATGATGCAACGGGTCACCGATGATCGCCAGATTTTCGGCATCGATCAACAACCGCTGCAGTTCATGGTTGGTCCCGACGGCCGCTTTGGCGGATCAGGCCTCACTGTGGGCCGTTACTACGCTTCCTACACGCCACCTGGATCCGGCGCCGCTCCGATCACCAAGGTCCTCGACGTTCCGCAGGTGGAGACCTATCAGTGCGCGATCCAGTACTCCGACGCAGCGGTCGAGGGCTATGTCATCGACAGCGACCGCAACCCGGTCGCCGGGGCATCGGTCCAGGCCAGTGCCGGTGATGGCATTCAGGACGTGACGGCCTACACCGACGCCGAGGGACGCTTTCTGGTTCGCGGCCTCGAGCCAGGCCACCTGGTGCTGACCGCCAGCCACACCGACTTCGCCCCATCGAACCCATCAGAGCTCGACATTCGTGACGGCAGTTCGGAAGGACCGATCGTCCTCGAACTGCTTCCTCACGACGGCGCAAGCATCATTCTCGCGGTCAACACCCTCGCCGGTTCGGCCGGCGGCGCGCCGGTCTATCTGGTCGGCCCCGAGACCTCGACTGGTTTCACCGACGGTGGTGGCCTGGCGACCTTCTCCGGCATCCCCGCCGGCTCCTACCGCCCCTGCGGCATCGCCTATGGCGGCGCCACCGGCTGCGGCCCGAACCTGATGGTCGACAACGGAGAACAGCTTCAAGCACAGCTCGACCTCGGCCAGGGGGGCTATGTCGATATCTATCTGGATGACAACGCGAACGGGATCAGGGCGAAGGCTGGCGTGGTGGTTGCCGCGTCGACGCGGGGTCCATCGATCCGCGTCATGACTTCAGACGGTGTCGACCTCTCGAGCCTGCTCTTCATGGCCAGCCCGCCGCAGCAGATGAGCGGCGGCGTCCGTATCGGGCCACTGCAGGCCGACGACTACGTCGTCTCTGTCTCCACCGAAGCGGGACCGCGACAGGGTCAGGTCAGGGTCCGCGAGGGCGAGGGAGTTTCACTCGATCTGCGGTAATCGAAAAAACGCGACAGAAAAAAGGTCCCGTCAGTGACGGGACCTTTTGATTTCATATTATTTGCCTCTATCTCCGCCGCCCACCCCCGCCGCGGGACCCACCGGACGGACGGCTGCCCCCATATTGGCCCGACCGTGTATTCCCTCGTTGACGCGCTGAATAGTCACGATTGAGTGAGCTCGTCGACGGCGTGTATCCGCTCGACGGGCGACTCCCGGTCGACGGCCTGGATGCGGTTGATGGCTGCGTTGACGGTCGTGAACCGGTCGACGGCAGGGTCGAAGGCTGGGTGCCGGTCGAGGGACGAGACCCCGTCGATGGACGGGTCGATGGCTGGGTGCCGGTCGAAGGCCGGTTGCCGGCGCTCGGGGTATCGGTCTTCGACCAGCCGCCCTGGTCCCGTCGGTCCCAGCTGCCGTTGTCATTACGACGGTAGACGTTGCCGCTCTTGTCGGTATAGACGTTGTTGGCCCGATCGCGCGCCACCGTCGGCTGTTGCCGGGTCCCGGTGCGATCCCGGGTCTGTGCCACCCGGTCGGAGTTCCCCGGTCGCGAATAGATGTTGTTGTTCGGTCGGCCTTCCCCATGCGGAGTCGGGCGCGGACGTCCGCCCGCATCCCCACCCTGCCGGTAGCCTTGGCGATAGCCCTGGCGGTAGCCGTGGCGGTAACCGGCCCTGTAGCCGGCACCGTATCCGTATCTCGGGTAGGGCCGGTAGCGCGCCGGTCCCCACCAACCCCCGTACCCGTATCGTCCCCAGCCCCCAAAGCCAATCGAGAAGGTAAAGCGGCCGGTCGAATAGCTGAGGCCGAAGCTCCATCCGTACCAGGGATTCCAGCGCACATGAAAACCCCACGTCGAGTGGTAGGGGTAGTAGTAGCGGGGTCCCCACCAGGGTCGATACCACCAACCGGTGCCGTAGACCACGCAGCCGTGGGAGACGTAGCTCGAGGTGTAGCCTGGCGTGTAGCCGACGTACACCACATCCGGCTTCGATTCGTAGACCTTGACGTAGGTGACGTTGTAGTGGGGGTTCGACGGGGGGATCGTGTAGATCTCGTCGGGCACGTGCTTGCTCACCGTCCATGGCCCCGTCGCCGACGCCGAGTCATACCAGATTCCCTGATCGCAGGCGTAGTAGCGGCCGCCGGACCAGATCACTGCGGCCGAGGTATTCACCGCGTACGTCATACCGGTGCCCTCGATCGGTTTGAACTCGGGCGCTCCGTCGTAGGTGACGTTGAAGGAGGCGCCCGCCGTCGTTTTGACGGCCGCCGTCTGCGGCACCGATTGCTCGAGCAACGCTTCGCGAGCCTCCTCGGTACCTGCGACGGAGGCACGGAGATAACCAACATCTGATTCGACCGGTATCTCCGCAAATCGCTCGGGGAGTTCGTCGTTGGCGACCCAGGTCCAGGGTCCGTTTTCGAGGTCCTCGGTCCGGTACCAGCGGCCGGAGAGCAGAACGTAGTAGTTCTGGCTCGCGATCTCGAAGACGACATCGGAATCGGTATTCGACACCACCATGATCTCGCTCGCCGAAAGCGGCTCGAACTCCGGCTTGCCATCGATGAAGATCAACTCCGCCGGTTCGGTCGAAATCACCATTTCGGGCACGCGATTGTCGTCGCTCTGCTCCTCGAGCGCCGGCGCGCCCTGCTCTTGCTGCTGTTTTTTGAGCTCTGCGTCGACCTGTTGGACATCCTTCGGCAGACTACGCGCCTCGGTCCAGGGGCCATTGATAGACCAGGCCTCGAACCACATTGTGTCCGACGCCAGGTAGTAGGTGCTTTTGTACTTGAGGATCACATACGGGGTGTTGACCACCCGCTCGAGGGTCGAGTTCTCGATCTCCTCCAATATCGGTTCGCCATCGATGAGGATCAGGACCGCCGGTTTGTACTTGATGATGATCTTCGGTGGGGTGTTGTTGAGATCGGCCGCTTCACTCAGCGCGACCTCGGCGTTGTCGAGTAGCGGAATCACCCGGTCGAGCTCCACCTCGAGGTCCCACTTCGGGATCTCCCGCTCGAGGAAAGATGCCAATTGCTTCTGATGCTCCTCGGATGCCTCCGGGAAGGCGACCGTCGGGATCTTGATGTCGTAGAAATCCACCATCCGCGCGTCGCGGTCGACCTCGATGCGGCCGGTGATCCACACCGCGCCAAAGACCGGAGCGGCATCACCCTCTTTCACCGAAACCGCTGCGCGGCCCTCGAAGGTGTCATCCTCCCAGCTGTCCAACTGCGGCTGGTACATGGTGACGGTGGCCGTTTTGCCTTCCATCAACCGAGGCCACGCCTTTCCCTCGTCCGGTACGTCTTGTCCAAACCCCGGCATCACTGCAGCCAACAAAAGGGTCAGGATCAGTGCGTATTGAATTCGTGAACGGTTCATGGTGCGGCCTCCTCTGATAATCAACCCAAGAATCGAGGTTTTCATTCACGAAAAAAGCGGGGCATCACCCCGCTCTCAAATCGCTTCAGACGAACTCGGAATCTCGTCTTACTCTGAGAACGATGCAACCGCGAGCGCCTCGTCGTCGAACATCTCGAAGACGCCCATCAGCTGAGCCATCGTCAGCAGCTTGCGCGCCTTGATGTTGACGTGGAGCAGCTTGACCACAGCATCGTTTGAGGTCGCTGTCACCTTGCTGCGGATCAGCTCACCCAGACCCGAAGAATCGATCGTGCCGACGGAGTCGAGGTTGATCAGCACTTGCTTGCCGCCGTTTTCGAACTCTTCGACCAGAGTATCTCGAAGAACCACGTCGCCCTTGCCGATCGTGAGTTTGCCGTTGAGGTCGAGAATCGCGACGTCACCGACCTTGCGTTTTGTGATTTCCATGTCAGTCTCCCAGGGCTCGCGCTGCGGGTGGGCCCGCTCCGAGCGTCGAAAAGTCGAGACATTATCGCACAATTACGACCAAAAGCCAGTGTCAGATCAATCCGGACACTATTTGCCATCATCTCGAGCTCGGCCGGGTAGCGCCTCTGCTGCTATTGGGTCCACCGACCGGAGATGGAGATCGCGCTGCGGAAACGGTATTTCGATGCCGGCATCAACCAGGGCGTTGTTCATTGCAACCAATAGATCGCTCGATACCCGAACGTAATCAGTGCGGGTCCAGGCGCGGAGCTGGAAGTCGAGAGAACTGTCGCCGAAGCCAAGGAAGAGGGCGGCCGGTTCCGGGTCGCTCAACACCTCCGGATGGTCGTTCGCCACCCCCACGAGAATATCGATCACGACCTGCGGATCGGTGCCGTAGGCAACACCTGCTGGAAGCTCCATTCGCCGCCGGTCGTCGCTTAAGGTCCAATTCACCACCTCGGCCGAGATCAGGTTGGCGTTGGGCACGATGACCTCGGCACCCTGAAATGTGCGGACGACGCTCGCCCGCATGCCGATGTTTTTGACCGTGCCAAAGAGTGTCGCCAGCTGCACCTTGTCACCGACCCGGATCGGTCTCTCGAAGAGCAGGATCAGACCCGATACGAAATTGTTGACCACGTTCTGGAGCCCGAAACCGATACCGACGCCGAGCGCACCGACCATAAGGTTGATTCTCGAGAAGTCGAGACCCGCAGCTACAGCGGCTATCATCACACCCACAACCACGATGGTGTAGTGGGACAGCCTGGTAACGGCTCCGGGCACGCCGCGCGGTAGATCCAGATGCGGCAGGACGTCCGCCTCGAGGACAAAGCGCAGGAGCTGAGAAATCTTGAAGGTCAGCCAGACCACGAGGATGAAGATCAGAATGTCCCCCGGAACGATCGAAAAATCACCGATCGAGATCCTCGATTCGATAGCCTTTTTGAGGCCGTCGATCGTCGCGTCGAACGCGTCGAAACCCTGCAGGGTCATGACGGCCCATCCCATGACCGCTGTGACCTGAATGACCCGGAAGAGACTCCGACGGACGGTGTCAGCACGGAGCCGGACGAGGCCGAGATGTCGAGCGGTCTTGGTGAGCAGGACGACCCGCACGATCGCTCGCATCAGCATCGCCCCAACCCAGAACAGAATCGCCGCGTAGATGCTTTCGAGCGTCCCTTCGACCACCAGAACCGCAAAGCCGACGCTGCCGATGAGGTTGGCGACGGTGCCGGCAACGAAGACCAGGAACGCCACCCTCCCACCCAAGACGATGATCCGCACCCAGCCATCGGAGACCTTCGCGGCTCCGTCTCGAATCTTGCTGTAGAGCCATTGACACGACGCAGCACCGGCGAGCGACAGGGTCAAGAGCGCCAGCCGGTTGAGGAGGTTGCCGTCGGGCGCCAGGTGCATGATCTTTTGGAGGAAGTAGACGAGGGCCAGGAGATAGGCCCCCGATCGCATTGGCGGCGGCAGCATCTTCGGCAGCAGCCGCAGGAGGGCGAGCAGGAGGGCGAGGCCCATGAGGTCGATCCACGCGTCCGGGGCCCGCGGGTGGAATATATTACCGAGCAGCATAGTCACGATGAAAGCGGCCGCCAGAGGGCGCTCGAGAATCTCTACGGTCTGTATCAAGGATCGGTCCTGCTGCGCCCACAGCGCGGCGCGCCGACGCAGAACGAGCAGGGCGATGACGAGCAGCGCCAGGAAGAGGGCCTGACGCACGAGCCGGTCCAGCTCGTCGACCACATAAATTTGGATCGACTCCGAGCTCTTTGTCCACATTGCCGCCAGCTGCTCGGAAGGCCCGCCGTCAAGTCCTGGTCCCGCGACGGTTTTCCACAGCGGCGGGCTGTCCAGACCAACGATGCTGCTGCGCCGCAGGGCGATCTCCTCCTTTTGATCCGCCAGCATTTCGTCCACCGCAGCCTTCTCGCGCGCCACATTGGACTGTAACGTCAGAACTGAGTCGCGGTTGGCGCGCACCGCATTCTGTGCCCCCTGAATAGCTGCCAGAGTGTCTACAGCCTGCTGACGAAGCGCCTCCGGGAGCTCGACCTCGTCAGCCGACGCCATCGTCAGCTCCCATAGCTCGCGTTCCTCGTCGAGCCGCTGCCTTTGCCCGGCGATCGTAGTGGAGTGCTCCTTCAATGTGCTCAACCAACCATCGAGGCGGCTCGCGGATCGTAGCCAGGCGTTCTGTGCCTCCTCGATAATCGATGCCGGCCCCCCCGCCTCCAATCGGCGCTGTGCTTCCTCGGTCAGCCCGACGAGGTGTTCCTGCTCGTTCGCGAATTCCTGGCCGATCTTCTCGATTTCTTCGCCAACGTCGGTTTTGGAAATAGCCTTGCGCAGCAGCGGACCGATTGCGGCCGCCCGGCCAGGAATCTCGGTTGCCGGAATCGGAATCGGTTCAGAAGTTGGGGTCGGCGCCGGGGTCGCGGCCGTTTCCTGAGCCTCCTCGGCGTGGGCCGCAACGCCCGGTATTGTGACGATCACCGCAAAAGCGACAATCGACACCGCCTGCCGCACGGCCGACGAGATTTTCGAACTCATATTTCCATTCCAATCCCTGCGATCTCCGTACCGCTGACCTGGTATCTGGCTGTTGCGATCTTGTGTATTCTACGCGACGTCTTTGGCGAGGAATAAATTCCCCCTGCCGCGCGCTTTATCATGCATGTGTTCTTCTTCCTCCCCTGGAAGATCACACTGCAAACATGGCGGAACCCCTCTTCCGCCCATACCGCCCGCGTCTCATCGAGGCGCGGGCGATTCTTTTGACTCGCTATCGGGTTTGCTCATTCGATTTTTGACGCTCTCGGCAGGGACCTCGAAAGGACGATGTAGCCCAGAATCCCAGACGCCAACGACGCCGCAAGAATTCCGATCTTTGCGGTCGCGATCAGCGTCTCGTTGTCGAAGGCGAGATCGGAGATGAAGAGCGACATGGTGAAGCCGATGCCCGCCAAACAGCCGGCGCCGAAGACCTGTGCCCAGGTCACACCCTTGGGAAGGGCGCCGCGACCACTCTTGACTGCGAGCCAGCTCAGCAGCCCGATGCCGACCGGTTTACCGATCACGAGGCCGACAATGACACCAAGGGCAAGTGGACTCGCGAGCACCTCCATCAAATCGCCACCGATCGACACACCTGCGTTGGCAAGGGCAAAGAGCGGCAGGATCAGCCACACCTGGATCGGATGCAGGTAGTGCTCGAGGACAAGCCCAACCGGCCGCGCGTCCTCCGCCCTGGAGTGGATGCTCTCGACGATATCGAGCTGCTCGCGATCGCTGATCAGCGAATGTTTGGAAAGCTCCATTTTTTTGATGCGGTCGAGGTGCTCTTCCGTCTCATCGATGA
>Ga0224513_10000930_pt1 | contig 11788 bp, 11 predicted proteins | sample SF_May12_sed_USG_5_FD_169109 | JGI IMG/M metagenome (GOLD analysis project Ga0224513, IMG submission 169109) | Sediment microbial communities from San Francisco Bay, California, United States - SF_May12_sed_USGS_21 | ecosystem: Environmental > Aquatic > Marine > Sediment | place: USA... | reverse complement strand
AGTATAACTTGTGCAAGATCCTCGGCTGGTGAATTAGTTGAACATCTGTTTTTTGACTATGTTGTAATCGTTGTTGATGCCGGCCGAAATGCCCAAGGAACAGAGGAATAAATCTGATGCCTCGCTTTAATTACGAATCTATTATCCGTGCACCTGCAAATCTGGTATTTGACTGGCACCACGATCCAGCAGCCATCGAAAAACTCACCCCACCATGGGAACCTGTTAAGGTGGTAGGCACACCGGCGTGCATTGATCAACTCGGCTCTCGCACCACTTTAAAAATGTCCATTTTTGGTGTTTTTCACTTTCATTGGGTGGCGGAACACCGAAATTACCAACCAGGCAAGTCTTTTCAGGACGTACAAATTCGTGGCCCTTTTGCACGATGGTGCCATACCCATTCAGTGGAACCGATAGATGAGAACACCTGTCGGTATATTGACAGCATTGATTATAAAGTGCCAATCGGTTGGCTGGGAGAGTTGCTTGGTGGATGGTTTGTACGCCAAAAGCTAAAAAAAATGTTTGCGTATCGTCATCAGTTGGTGAAAATGGAATGCGAAGGATTGTCCGCTGCCAAGAGCGATCACTCGCACTTGACCTAACAAAGTTAGAGCTAAGATTTATTTCTTATAAGATACGACTGCCAGTAAGCATTTGCGTCACAGGAATGCAGGAAAATTGAGAATGATTATAGCAAGAGCCTTTCTTATCTATTTGATATTATCAGTCGTTACTTTGGCTTCATGTGGAACGCAGTCGCCAGGACACATTACACAAACTACATCCAGTTTTGATGGTTCAAAACAGCTTATTATGGAGCCCGCCTGGCTTTATAGTTCAATAATTAAACTAGCTTTATTCAAAAGTTCAAAAATGCCCAACGAAAAACTGATTCTTACTGCTGTGGTACGTGGTTCTCATATCTTTGATGATGATCCCTCGTTGCATTTCAATATCGATGGTGAAACTTTGAGTTTGAGTTCAGTTGACAGATTGAGAGACATTGCTACTTCAGAGGGTTTTACTGGTTCTGGTTTTTACGTTGCTCCATCTAATTGGTCTTCAAAAGATTACCTTGTAGATGTTTCCTTTCTAGAAAAAATAATAACGGCAGAAGATGTTTATGTCACCGTGGAGCTTACGGATTTTTATGCAGAGGGTATTTTCTCGAGTGATGCTCCGATAACAGCAAGACAAGCGTTCAAGGATTTTCTAAAGCAGATATAATCAATACAAATCCAAAGTTGTGAGTGAATATAATTGGGAGTGTATCCCATAGATAGCTACTGATAAAACACGAAAGCCCTCCTTCTTATGACCGGGGGCTTTCTTACCTTGCAGGGTAAATGGTAATCGACTGAATGCTTGACATTTCATGCTCGAAAACAATTTAGGAGAACTTTTGAGAGTTTTCAAATGGTGTATTTTCGTAAATCAGTTTTCTTTTGTTGTGGTCTATTGTCGTATCTCAAAAAACCGAGTCAACCTATAACCCCTAACTTGAGCTTGTTTTCTATAAGATAATCAATGACCGCACGGACTTTTAGGGGGAGAAATGCTCTCTGTGGGTAGACGACGTAGATGCCGACAGCTTCGGAGCGATACTCGGAAAGGACTTGGACGAGCTGGCCATTGTCCAGCTCTTTCTTTACCATCAGTTTCAGGATCTGACCGATTCCCATGCCTGCTTTGACCATTTCCCGCATCGATGGTGCGCTGTTTGAACGGGCTCGCCCGTAAAGCCTAACCTTTTGCTGCTTCCCAGATGGTCCCTGCAGGAAAAGTTGATAGGGTTGTGGCTTGCGGGTGAACGCAACCCAGTAATGACTTGCCACCTCAGAGGGTTCCTGCGGAACCCCATGGTTCTCAAGGTAAGAGGGGGAGGCGACGATCACTTCTTCAGCTTCGCCAATTTTTCTCGCGACCCAGCCGGATTCAGTCAAGCGCCCGATCCTGATCGCTAGGTCAACCCGCTCTTCGACCAGATTGATAACCTCGTCGCTGCCATCTATTTCGAGCGAAAGCTTTGGGTGTTTTTCCATAAAGGGACCGAGCAATGGGACTAAGTGGTCGGCGGCAAAATCATGACTGCAGCTGATCCTTAAGGTTCCGCTTGGTTCTTTGCTGTACAGTCCGACTCGTTGTTTGGCTCCTTCTGCGGCGTTGATCATCTGGCGACAACCTTCTATGTACATCTCCCCGGCTTCAGTCAAGTTGAGCTGACGCGTGGTGCGGTGCAGTAGTCGTACCCCCAATGTCTCTTCTAGTTGATTGACCTGTTGGCTTACTGCTGACTTGGTGATTCCCAGTTTCTTTGCTGCCGCAGAAAAACTGCCATGATCAACAACCTGAACAAAAATAGCCATCGCGCGGTAGTTATCCATAAACTCCTCATTGTTTAGATTTACTAAACAGTAATATCATTTTTTCGTGGATTATCAAAAGAAAACAATAGGTCTATCCTTGAATCAACTTTCACACACAAGGAGACAATTCATGAACAATTCTATTCTCATCATCGGAGCTACAGGTAACCTTGGTAGCGAGATTACATGCCAACTGGCAGATAAAGGACACAAGGTTCGGGTCGGCGTGCGCAAGCCAGAACAATACCAGGCTGCTTCAGGTCAGGTCGAGGCGGTTCGTTTTGACTTTGATGATCCGACAACCTACTGCCCAGCCCTGGATAGCATCAAAAAGCTTTTCCTAATTGCCCTGCCTCTGGACCCGGAGGCCCCAGCAATGATGGCGCCTGTGATTCAGGCAGCCAAACAAGCCGGCGTAGAGCAGATTGTCTTTACTAGCGCCTTTGGTGTTGATCAGAATGAAGATGCACCGCTGAGGAAGGTTGAACGTCAACTCGAAGCCTCAGGGATTGCCCACACGGTGTTACGCCCGAATTTTTTCATGGATAACTTTTCCAACGGCTTTATAGCTCCCATGATCCAGGGCGCTGATGGAATCTTTGTCGCCGCTGAAGACGCCAGGACAAGCTTCATTGCCATCTCGGATATCGCGGCGGTTGCCGTTGCTGCACTCACTGAACAGGGACACGAGGGCAAAGCCTACAACCTGACCGGTCCGGAAGGGCTTGATCATTCTGTGGTAGCGGCCGCTATTTCTGAGGTTTCCGGGCGCAACATCATCTATCAACCTATATCCGAAACCGACATGAGACAGGGAGCTCTGGAGAATGGCCTTCCGGAACCGAACGTCGACTACCTGACCGTCCTCTATCAGGTGACACGTACAGGCTACCTTGCTACGACATCACATGATGTCGAACGGGTGCTCGGCCGCCCTGCGTTGAGTTTCGATGAGTTTGTAAAACAGAACCACGCGGCCTGGCAGCTTCAAGAGGCCGCAAACAGCTAACAAACTAGAATCAGAAACTACATTCAACCATCCAACAAAAAGGAGATGCAAAATGTTTAAAAAAATAATAACTACAATTGCAGCCGTTGTTATTACCGCACAAATCGCAACTGCAGCGACCTACCAGATCGATCCAGTCCATTCTCAGGTTGAGTTTTCCGTTGACCATCTCGTTGTGTTCAAAGTCAATGGTGCTTTTAACGAATATCAGGGTGAGATTGAAGTTGACTCCGCCAGCAAGTCGCTGACCTCGGCAAAGGCTGAAATCAAGGTTGCCTCCATAGACACGCGTGAACCGAAACGTGATGGGCACTTGCTTAGCACTGATTTCTTTGATGCCGAGAACCATCCTCTCATGACGTTTACAAGCAAGCGTGTTGAGGGAAGTGGAGACGATATTACCGTTGTTGGTGATCTATCCATCCGTGGCACCACCAAGGAGGTTGCTCTCAAGGGGAGCTTCCGTGGTGAGAACACCGATCCCTGGGGGAATGTCCGCGCCGGGTTCTCAGCAAGTACAACCATCAACCGCCATGAATATGGACTCAGCTGGAACAAGGCGTTGGAAACAGGTGGAGTTGTTGTTGGCGATGACGTCACCATTCGCCTCGAAGTTCAGGGCATTCGTAAATAGACAACGACAAGATCAAAAACATAACAACACACATAGGAGACTAAAATGAAGATCAAGACCTTTATTACCAACAGCACACCTATTCTTTTGGCCCTCATCCTTGCCAGTTCGGCAGTAGCGGGTGAAACTAAGTCCGAGCGGAATGAATTCAAGTTCAACGCACCATTAACCAAGTCCGACATTGCAGCAAAGAACTTTGATTACAGTCATGAGTACTGGCAGCAAGCAAAGACATTGATTGACGACTCAGCGGAGCAATACTTATTCGATGCTCCTGAGACCAGGGCAGATGTTGCAGCCAGGAACTTTGTTTATGACCAGCAATACTGGGAGCACGCTAAAGCCCTGATTGAAGATGCGCCCTATGAGCCAAACAATGATTCTGACAACCGGATGGCCGAAGGGATTACTGGTTCAAAAGCACTTTGTGAAAGCTGTTAAGTGCATCCCGGTTCGGCAGTTGTATGTTAGTACAAGCGGGTTTGTCATCCAGACTGCTGAACCGGTTATAATCAACACAAGGAATAATCTATGACATACCAAGCTACCACAAAAATGCCCGTACTCTTCGTTGGACACGGTAACCCGATTAACAGTATCAATGACAACCGGTTCACACGAAGCTGGGCAGAGCTTGGCAAGAGCCTTCCCAGGCCGCGTGCTATTTTGGCGATTTCTGCACACTGGTACATCCCCGAAGTGGGTGTGACTGTTATGAATCCACCGAGGACAATCCACGATTTCTATGGGTTCCCCAAGGAGCTATTCGAAATTCAATACCCGGCCCCAGGTTGTCCTGAGTTGGCTGAGCAGGTTGCCGACTTACTGAAACCTGATAGTGTCAGCCTGAACAGTGACTGGGGCCTTGACCACGGGACTTGGAGTGTTCTTCGTCATATTTTCCCTAGCGCTAATGTCCCCATCATTCAGTTGAGTCTGGACACGAGGAATACCCCAGAGGAGCATTATCTACGGGGGCAGTGCCTTGCCGATCTGCGTGAAGAGGGTGTTATGATTATCGGCAGCGGAAACATTGTTCATAATCTGCGTGGGTTCGATTGGAAGAACCCATCATCAGCTCCCCCGATGTGGGCTGTTGAGTTTGAAGGGTGGAATCGAGACCAACTGGTTTCAGGAACAGCGGCTGCGCTCACGGATTATCTCGCAATGGGGGAAATGGCTGCACTTTCGGCTCCCACCCCGGAGCACTACTTACCCCTTCTTTACCTAGCGGGGCTACAAGAAAGTTCCGACGATGTCAGGTTCCCAGTTGAAGGGTTTGACGGGGGAACGATGTCAATGCTTTCGGTTCATCTTACCAGTCAGCCCTTTAGTAAAAAAAGAACAAGCACTCGCTGAGAAATGTGGCTTTTCCTCTACAGCTAACAACGAGGAAAGCTCTCTTTTTTAATTCCTGTTAATAACGACTTCTGAGAAGAAAGCCGGCTTATTATTGATAGGGGTATTCAGTAAGCTCTTTAATACACAAAAATAAGGACAAGGTCTCCTTTTGACTTTCTGATGATGAAACAGGTAATTTTTAGTTGAAGCAAGGTAGAGAACTTACTGTAACGTCAAACTTGCCCCACAGTCTTTCCCCTCTTGGAATGTGGGGCATTTTTTATTACAGGGCAGGGTATGTAGAAATTGGACGTTTAAGCCTACTTTGACTGTCAAAAGTTTCAGGAACAACTTCTAGGTCACCCTCAGAATTGACCATTTGCATTATTTCCGGTAGATTGCCGATGCTTGGTGAATGAGAAACGAAGGGGCTTGAGTCTAATGTCATCGTATACCTACCATCCAACGGTTTGTTTCCAAAGCAAGCTAATCAAAATCCAAAAGCAAGACCCTCCAGGATTTTTACGAATCAACAAAGTTATTGAGCGTCTTCTTCATAACCCCGATGACGCTGATGGTCGAATGCGTGGCACTCATCATAGCCGCTTCAAGAAATATGTTGGACGTGGAGACTATAGGCTAATTTATGAGTGGTGTGCTATCTGTCGTAAAGCAAGTAAGAAGCTAGAAGACCGCTGTGAAAAGTGTGACGAGATAGACGATAATAGCGTTGTTTTCTTTGATGTTTTTCACAAGAATGAAGCCTGAAAAATGGCTTATTTTGGATAGAGGTATTCTGGAAGATCATTAATACACAAAACCATGGCCACCAGGGTTCGATCCTTGGTGGCCTTTTCTATAATGCAGGGGCAGTAAGGATTATGTGTTTCTGTAAGTTTGACCGCATCAAAACAATATGAGAGTATTCCTGAGAATTTTTAAGTGTGTCAGCGGCAGACTATTGAAAGGTTGAATCGGGTGTGTCAGCACCGAGGTGAAGAGGGCGAAATATACAGATATGGACTTCAGGGTTGCTATAAACGTATTGCTTATCTTTTGCGGTGGATCGGTCACTTCTTGGGCCTTGATAAGTTGGCTGAATAGAGAGGTTATGCCCAATAATTATGAAGGCAATTTTATTGTAATTGTCGGCCTCGTTGGATTGCTAATGTTCATAATAGGCTTCACAAGCCAGCTCACAATTAAAAACAAGGAAAACTGACTTGAAATGTGTCAGTGGTGGGGTATTTAGGACGATATTATGAGGATGACAATAATTTTTATATTGCTAATAACAGTCACAGGATGTGATTGGCTATCTGACGAGTTTGAAGTAATTACTCTGGATGACTTAAATAAGCTCAAATGCGAATGGCAAGAAACTAAATCATCGCAATGGTTTTATATTGGCTCTGAAGATGGATACCACAAGTTCGTTCATAGTGACCTTCCTGGGGACAAGCTCTACGAAATAAAAACTTCGGAATTAACAATTGATAACCCTATGTATGTTTCAGGTAATAAAGTTAATTGGGTAATAATGCCTTGGGGTCCAACATACGAAGAATGTAAACAATAATGTCCTATTCACCACGACTGCCAGGAAGCTTTCGGCATTATTGATAGAGGTATTCAGTAAGCAGTTTAATACACAAAACTATGGCCACCAGGTGACGATCCTTGGTGGCCGTTTTTATTTATCAGAGGCAGCAATAATTTTGCATTTCAGTCAATTTATAAGTGTTCTGTCAATGTAAGAGGATTTATAAAGCACAGTGATCTTCCTGACTTTTCCCTTTCTTATCCCTCATAAGAGAATTGACGGACATACTCATTTTTTAAAGTCACTCCGTTGCCGCATCGACCAGATAAAGGATCGAGCGATAGGGGATTTCGGCGTGCAGTGACAATCCAATCTCACAGGTTTTGCTGGTAGAATATCCTGCGCTGCAACCTTTGGTCTGTTGTTTAAGCCCCTCCAGCGCTGAGGCATTCAATTCTGGATAGCTGAAACCGCGATCGCCGGCAAAGCCGCAGCAATAAACATCTTGCGGGACAACGACCTCCGTTGCACAAGTTTGGGCCAGGGCCGTAAGTTTGTCATCAAGCCCCATTTTACGCGCACTGCAGGTCACATGCAGGGCCACTTTAGTGTCAAGCGGGGTGAATTTCAGTTTGTCGAGCAAAAATTCAAGAACAAATTCAATCGGTTCATAGAGCTTCAGCTTGGAATCCAGATTCTCTTTCATTCGCAGCAAGCAGGGACTGGTATCGCAGAGAACAGGAATCATTCCATCGCCAGAGGCTTTGATCAGCGAGCGGTTCAACTCATCACTCTTCTCGTTGGCTTGTTTAAAAAATCCTTTGCTCTCAAACGCCTGACCGCAGCAGAGGCTCTCCAGATTTTTGGGGTAGATGATCTGATAACCGGATTTTTTCAAGAGTGAAATCGTTTTTTGTGGCAAATCTTCAGATTCTGATTCAGCTCGGGCTGGACCGCTCATGCAGCGACTGGGGCAGGCTGGAAAATAAACCACCTGTAAAGGGTTTTCAGGGTCAAAGGTTTCTGATTTTATTTTTGCCACTCCGGAGGGCATTTCCCTATTCCAAAGTGGTAGTTTATTGACGGTCAGGGTGCGGGCGGTTAACGAAGCTTTTTCCATAAAGCCCGTGCCGGTCATTTGATGAACCTTATCAACCGTTTTTAGAGTTGTGTTAATTGTGCCCGCAACGCCCTTGAAGTTTCTTGCGACCCAATCAGCAACAAGGTTAGCCAGATCGCCATTAGCTTCTTCACGGAGAGCTTTGACCATCTTCCCGGTGTCAATTCCCACCGGGCATCTTGTGCCACACAAGCCATCGGAAGCGCAGGTTTCCTGACCTGGATATTGATAGGCCTTCAAAAGTTTTTTGAGCTCGGCGGGTGCTGCGTTTGCTGCCATCTGACGGCTGATTTCACGGCGACCAACGATACGCTGGCGGGGAGTAAAGGAGAGGTTGCGCGATGGGCAGACTGGCTCACAGAATCCGCATTCGATACATTTGTCAACCAGCTCATGGGTCGCTGGGAGTGACTTAAGATTTTTGATGTGTGCTTCAATATCGTCGTTGATAATGACGCCCGGATTCAAGAGTCCTTCCGGATCAAACAGGTTCTTGATCGCCTTCATCAGTGTGTAGGCCGCTGTGCCCCATTCTTTTTCTACAAATGGTGCCATGTTTCGCCCGGTGCCATGTTCTGCCTTAAGTGAACCGTCATATTTATCGACGACCATATTGACGACTTCATCCATAAAATCACTGTAGCGAACAACCTGCTCTTCATACGAAAAATCCTGTGTAAAGACAAAATGCAGATTACCTTCAAGGGCATGCCCAAAGATGATCGCTTCCTCATAACGATATTTTTTAAACAGATTCTGCAGGTCGAGCGCGGCAGCGGCCAGATGCTGATGGGGGAAGGCGACATCTTCGATAATGACTGTGGTTCCGGTCTCGCGCACTGCACCCACTGCGGGAAAGAGACCTTTGCGGATATTCCAGTAAATTTTGTATTCACTAGGGTTGTCAGTAAATTCAATCGGCCTGACAGTTTTGATTTTTTTCAGTGCTGCGCTAATTTGTTGAATCTGTCCCTCAAGTTTTTTAGCGCTGGTGGCTCGGGTTTCGACCAACAGCGCGGTGACGCTTTTTTTCAGGCTGGCTAGATAATCGGGCATACCCGCTTCATTTTCGACCGATGAGAGGGCGGCACGGTCCATTAACTCGGCTGCGGCGACTGGTAACCCATCCCGAAGAATAGGGACAGCGCTGCAGGCCGTAGGAACGTCGGGAAATAGAATCAGCGCGCTGGCCTTGTGTTGATGTTCTACGACAGTTTTGTAAACCACTTCAGAAATGAATCCAAGAGTCCCCTCTGATCCGACCATCAATTGCTGCATAATATCAAAAGGATCGCTGAAGTCGATCAGGGCATTCAAGCCGTAGCCAGTGGTGTTTTTTATTTTGAACTTGTAGCGAATACGTTCGTTTAATTCACTGTCAGCCAGAACGTTGTGACGCAGATCATTGAGGCCCTTGAGGAGATACGGGTGACTTCTTTTGAAATCTGCCCGGCTTTTGTCATCGCTGGTGTCGACAATGGTGCCATCGACCAGAATCAGCCGCAAACTGTCGAGAGTCTGATAACTGTTTTCGGCCACTCCGCAACACATACCGCTGGCATTGTTGGCGAGAATACCACCTATCTTTGCACTGTCGATAGAAGCCGGGTCCGGGCCGATCTTTTTACCGAATTCGGCAAGGAAGCGATTGGCCTGGCTGCCGATTATTCCAGGCTGTAACTGGATTTTTTTCGCATTGTCAAAAATTTTATAGTTCTGCCAGCCTTTTCCCAGACGCACAAGAATACTGTCAGTGATTGCCTGGCCAGAGAGGCTGGTTCCGGCAGCACGGAAGGTGACCGGTAGCCGACGTTGACTTGCCTCATGAAGAATAAGCTGAACCTCTTCTTCCGTTTCAACATTGATGACAATCTTTGGGGTCAGGTGGTAGAAGCTGGCATCGGTTCCGAATGATACGGTCAAAAGTGGATCAGTGATCAGTCTCTGCTTGGAGATCGTTTTCACGATTGTTTTATAAAAATCCTGATATTTGGTTGGAAGCATCATATATCCTTTATGGCTGGAGCAGGATCGTTTGCTTTCGGAGATTCTAACAGAAATATGACCGAAGTGGTAATGCTAGCAGGTGAAATCAGCTGCACTAATGATAGCTGCAGTTGATTTCAATCAGTTCCCTGGGGATGGTTATTGAATAACTAGGGAGTTTCCTTTCGGCTGGATCCTTATAGCCGTTGATTCGGCCCACTTTTTACAGAGTCAAGTCGATACCCTCAAGCCCATTCAGAAGGTATTGTTTCGGAAATGGTTATTTAAAAGAATTTCCAGTCCTATCTCAAGATAAGCTGCCAATGGTAGTTATTTTACAACCGGAAGGGTAAAGCTAAAAACGCAGCCTTTGTTAACCTCGCTCTCCAAGCCAACTTGACCGTGGAGTTTTTCCACTATGCGCTTCACAATCGAGAGTCCGAGACCATTGCCTTTTGAATAGTTTGTACGTGATGAATAGGCAACGAAAAGTTGTATTTGTTCGTCTGGAGCCAAACCCGGCCCGTTGTCCTTGACCCAATACCTAGCATAACCATCTTCGGTTAATTCCCCTCCTAATACGATTTTCGGAGGAGTTCCACCATACTTGACTGCATTGCTGATGTAGTTATACCAGACTTCTTCCAACCAGGGTGCATAGCCAAGTGCCCTGGGGAAGTCCTTCGATAAAGTGATTTCTGCTCCGTATTCCTCAATTTTTTGACTCAGTCGAAAAGTGGCTTCGTTGATGATCGACTTCATATCTATTGGGGTGACAATGACATCCTCTTTTCTAACACTGGAGAGAAGGAGCAACTCATCAACTACGTCAGACATCTTTCGACCTATACGACAGATCATGTTGAGAGACTCCTGGATCTGTCCTTCGTTGAGGTTAACCTCATGATCAGTCAGTAGTTCTCCGTAACCGATCAACACGGAAAGAGAACCTCTAAGATCGTGGGCTACAGTATGGGCAAAAGCATCGAGTTCCTGATTTCTGGACTCAAGCTTATTAATGGCTTCTTTACGCAGAGAAATGTCTGTTATGAAGGCCATAGCCAGGTTGCCGCTGGTCGTTTCAAGATGACTGAGGCTGATTTCAACAGGAAAGTCATGACCGTTCTTATGGTGTGCAGCAAGCTCCATTTCTAGCCCCATGGGTCTGATCTTGGGCTTTCCAAAATACTCTGTCACATGTTTTGGGTGGTCTGAGTGAAACCTTTCGGGGAGAAGGATGTTTAGGGGGCGCCCAACTATTTCACCTTTTGCATATCCAAATAAGCTTTCAACTTGCTTGTTAACCAGAACAATTGTTGCTGAGTCATCAATGATCACAACCCCCTCGGCAAGAGACTCCAACAATAACCTTATGGTTGCATCACCCAGGAAGAGATCTGCCGCAAAGGCAACTTGTCGCTGAGCATTTAGAGCGCTTTTAGTGCAGGATATTTCGTTGCTAAACTCCAGACCCTCTATTTTGTCTGGTGTAGACTTACCAGCTTTGTTTGTTTTCATAAGATATCTCTTCCAGGAGAGGCGCAAGACATCACAACCCTGACCAATTAAGACAATTTTGGTCAGGATTGTAACAGAAGTTTGATTTTATGAAACGCTTTTTTTGGGGTTGAGTGAGACGTAAGTCTGTTGCCCCTAGTAGGGGGATGGAAAGAAGAAAGCCTGAGATTGATATTTATCCTCCTACATTGTCTTGGCTAGATCCGATTGTCAGAAATGAGAAATTCTTACTGCCCCTGATAAATAGTCACTAAGAATCAAACCA
>Ga0224513_10000926_pt1 | contig 11825 bp, 5 predicted proteins | sample SF_May12_sed_USG_5_FD_169109 | JGI IMG/M metagenome (GOLD analysis project Ga0224513, IMG submission 169109) | Sediment microbial communities from San Francisco Bay, California, United States - SF_May12_sed_USGS_21 | ecosystem: Environmental > Aquatic > Marine > Sediment | place: USA: California... | reverse complement strand
GAAGAACTCGCCTAACAAGTCGGTACGGCCCGCCCCACCGTCGGCGACCGCCAGATTGTTAAGCGCGGCGCGATCGGCCAAGCAAGCCGGGGTCAGTTCGTAGCCGTAAAACGTGGCGCTAGTGCCGTCGGACAACAGGTACTCGTCGAGGTCGTTGTACGAAGCGATAAAGGTCCAGTCACCTTTTTCCGTCGCGTAGTCGGCTTTCAGTGCGAGCTCTGTGGTCTCCTGCTCATTCTCGCCGGGCACGTTGAACGAGTATATGAAGTTATGATCATTGACGTCGGCGAAGAACGCAGGGCCGAAACCGGCAGCAAAAGCCGGAATCGCAAAGACTGCGTTAAAGTTAATCGCACCGCCCTCGACTTTCGAGTAGCCGCCGCGCATGTCCCAGCTCAAATTGTCGCCGGTCTCCCACATCAGTCGACCGCGTACGGTCGTGTCTTGAAGATAGTCCACGCCTGAAGTCGCATTTTCGTAAATGTTCTCGTAAGAGCCGTCCAGCTCCTTGTAGCTGGCGGACAGGCTGCCACGCAGCGTGTCGCCAAGGGGTCCACTCAATCGCATTGAAGCCTTGGCGAGGCCATCACTACCGCCACCAAGTTTCGCTACACCTTCAAATTCATCGCCGGGCTCCCTGGTCGTGACAAGGATGGCGCCGGCGACCGCGTTGCGTCCGTAGAGTGCGCCCTGCGGGCCCTTGAGGACTTCGATCTGCCTGACATCAACCAGTTCTTCATTAAAGCTGTTGGGGTTCGTACTAAGAATGCCGTCGACAACATACGCAAACGTCGACTCCGCGTCGCGGGTTGAGACGATGCCACGAATGCTCACCTGCGTGTCACCCACGTTTGCCGTGTCAACTATCGTGACATTTGGCATCAGCGAAATGAAATCCGTGGGCCGCTCGATGCCGGCACGCTCGATCGTCTGTTCCGTAAATGCCGTGATGGCGATCGGAACTTCCTGCAGACTCTCGTCACGTTTACGTGCAGTAACCGTGATTTCCTCGATCGACGACGCACCTTCCTGGGCCGTCGCCGTAGCAAACGGCAGCGCCGACATCAGAAATCCAAGTCCAATTGATATGCATAGTGTTTTCATGGCAAATGTCTCATCTTTGTTTTGCGAAACTACATTTCGCTTGTCACCTGCCCGTGCCCCGTTCTGTATGACACCCAGGTCCCCCGCCTTCCGTGGCTATAAAGTTATAACATACTAACATTAAGTCATTTTACGGGCAAAACACTCATCCGTTCCACCCACCAAATTCAGTCGACGCCCAGCACCATCGCGAACTGGTAACGCTTCGGGTTGTACAAGCACTCCAGAATGTCGACGATGACGCCTGCTTCATTGTAGGAATCTCTCCTGACAGACAGCAGCGCTTCACCCGGCTTGACCTGAAGCTCCTGGGCGATCTTGGCGGTCGCCGATTTGGCGCTCAATACCTGATCGACCCGGGCCAGTCGAATGCCGCTGTCTCGCAGTACGTCGAGGCGAGCTTTGCTTTCGAGCTTGCGCTTCGTAAAGCCTTTGGTGACCCCAGCTGTCCAGCTGACGTAATGTGCATATGGCTCGCCCTGCTCGTTGCTCAATACGCGCACGACCTTGTGCACGGTGTCTCGCTCACCCATGCCCAGCTGTTTCCTGACATTTGCGGGCGGGACAACCTTTTCGATCGAAATAACGCGGATAATGCTGTGCTTGCCCATTTCGATGAGATCTTCGAGCATTGCCACCAGTGGTGCCCGCACTGGCTGCGGCTTGTACCGATAGGTGACGTGCGACCCCTTGCCACGAAAGCGGGCAATCAGATTCTCGGCCGCAAGCTCATCCATCGCTCGTTTTGCCGTGATTCTGGATACGTCGAAAGTTGTGACGAGTTGCTGCTCTGTCGGCATGCGCGCGTCATAGCCGATAGTGCCATCCAGGATCGCGTCCTTGAGGATCGTATACAGCTGGTGATACAGGGGAACCCTCGCAAGTTCGCCGTTCTGTTTTCGATCCCACTCCGATTTCAGCGCGCGCAGCAGTTCGCTCACGGCGCTTCAGGCGCGGGGAGGTGCGTCTCTTCCATCGAGCGTGCTTTCAGTTCTTCGATCGTGCCACCGCGGCTGAACAAACCCATATTCTCACGGGCCGGCGTCATCTCTACACGCAACGCTTCGGTAGCTGCCACGTCGACAGAGCCATCGTCGGCGATAACAACGCCATATCGTTTGGCGCCCTCGCGCGACACAAGTCCACGAGTCACTTCGGTCCGCACCAGTTCCGGATCGCGTTCCAACGGATTACCCCAGCCGCCGCCGCCCCATGTGTTGAAGTACAGCACGTCACCTTCATTCACCTTTATTCCATCGCACTTGGCGGGCAGCCACTCATCACCACCATCAGCACGAACCAGGCGCTTTGTCGAGCGCATGCCGGGATCGCCGCCCCGAACGCCCCAGGGATGTGTGAGCCAGCGCTCATCGTGTAACGCGATTTCGCCGTCGACGAGAAATTCATAGGCCACAGACAAACCGTTGCCGCCGCGGTGCAAGCCGGCACCACCCGAATCGGCGATCGGCTCGTACTTGACGATACGCAACGGGAAGTATGCCTCGATGAATTCGTTCGGGACGTTGGTAAAACCCGGCCACAGCGAGTGACCATCCGGACCATCGCCCACGGGGCGCCCTGGGATGCCCCCGAAACCTATTTGGAATAACTGGAACCACTCGCCATTCTTGTCGTATCCCGAGTAAAACAGGTGCGGGCTGTCCGAGAAGCCAGCCGCATTCATCGCATCCGGTGCACCCTGACCGAGCACGCCGCCCATGACATCGAAGATACGACCCAGCGCGTGGGTGCGGCCCGAAAGAGCAGCCGGGAATTTCGGTTTCAGCAGGCTGCCATCAGGTATTCGTACGTCGACGAGCTCGTAGAAGCCGTCATTGAAGAGAATGTGCGGATCGAACAGGTTTATCGTGAACGAGCCGAAGAACATTTTGAACATTTCTTCGTTCATGTAGAAATTGATCGAGCTCTTGGCCTGCGGGTCCGTGCCTTCGAAGTCGAAAATTGCCACATCGCCTTCGCGCCACAACTTGCAAGCAATCTTGTACGGACCTTTGCCGACACCGTCGTCGCAGACATAGTCTTCGAAGTACTGCGGCTCCTCCGGCACGATCATGTTGATGATCGCGCGCATTGCTTCGAGGTTACGATCGAGCATTATCTGCATCGTTTGCTGGAATACGTCATCACCGAAACGCTCCGCGATTTCGATGCAACGCTTGGCCGCCGTTCGACATGCCGCGACGAGGGCATTGAGGTCGAAACGGTTCCATTCCGTAGTGCGTACGTTGTGCAAAATCAGTTCGAGTATGTCGCCTTGCAACTGGCCCTTCTTGTACAACTTGGTCGGCGGAATCCGAATACCCTCCTGGTAGATGGTCTCGGCCTTGATAGGAATCGATCCTGGCACCATGCCGCCGTTGTCCGACATATGACCAAACATTGCGGACCAGGCTATGTGGCGCCCGTCCTTAAAAACCGGAACGAGTACGATCCAGTCCGGCAGGTGCGATACGGCCGCGTTACACATGTACGGGTCGTTAGTCAGGATGATGTCGCCTTCTTCGATCTCACCGTCGTACGCTTCCATGAAGCCGTGGATAAAGGATCCAAACTGGCCGACGACCATCTTGCCGTCCTTGTTCGCAACCATCGGGAAGCAATCGCCCTGTTCGCGAATACCCGGACTCATTGCCGTACGGAACAACACGGCGTCCATTTCGATGCGTACATTCTTGAGCGCGTTCTCGATAATGTCGACCGTTACGGCATCGACATCGACATTTGCAAACGGCTTGGAGTTTGTTTCAATGATTTTTGCTGGCATGTCTAAACTCCTTAAACCGGGTTAATCAGAAGATTGCCGACTTTGTCGACTGTTGCCGCATGTCCCGGCAGGATAAGCGTGGTCGAGTCCATCTCTGAGACGATGGCGGGACCCGCTACGACCGTGCCGGCGCCAAGCTTTTCACGATCGTAGATCTGCGCGTCGTGCCACTGTTGTTCGTAGTAGAACTTCGTTTCATGAATCACGGCGTCCTTTGGATCAGTCGGTGCTTCACTGACTTCCTTGAGATCCGCGGACAGCGTGCTCTTCGCCTTCACGATGGCACGAATCATTACGATCTCGTGGTCCTTACCATGCGCAAACGTGAAGAGTTGCTCGTGTTGACGATCGAACTCGTCTGTCAGCACTGCAAGACCCTTGTCCTTGAGTTGATCGATCGTAGCCGTGAGCGAAAGTTGGAATGCCTGCCCGGCATAGCGAATATCCGCCTGGAAAGTGGCCACCTGTTGCTCGGCAGGAATACCGTCCGCTTCGAAAGACTCGCCGGCTCTCGAGCGAAGTTGCACGAGTTCGTCAATCAGGTTGTCGGCCGTAATCTCGTCGACGCGCGCCACGTATGTCTGGGACGCTTCGTCTCGAATCTGCGTCGTCGCATCGCCGTAGGCGCAGAGTACCCCGGGACCCGGCGGCACAATGACAGGCCAGGCGCCCGACAGGACACCCAGAGCGTTGGCATGCAGGGGGCCCGCACCACCGAAACCGACGAGGGCGAAATCGCGTGGATCATAGCCTTGCTCCACGGACACAAGCCGCAGCGCACCCAGCATCGACTCGTTGACGATCTTTATGATGCCCTCGGCCGCGGTCATCAGTTCGATACCCATGGCGTCGGCCAGCGTCTGCACCGCTTTTTCTGCTGCGTCACGATTGATGGTCATTGCACCGCCGAGCTTCACGTCAGACGGGAGATAACCGAGAACGACGTTCGCATCGCATACAGTCGGAACTTCGCCGCCCTTCATGTAGGCAGCCGGGCCAGGGTCCGCGCCTGCCGAGTCTGGTCCCACGCGCAGGGCTTTCGTTAGCTCGGGAACGAACGCGATGGATCCGCCGCCGGCGCCGATCGTACGCACGTCAACAGACGGTGCGCGTACCGTGACATCACCCACACGCGTTTCGCGACGGACACGGGCCTCGCCATTCTGAATCAGCGCTACATCCGTCGATGTACCGCCCATGTCGAACGTCAGGATATTCTCGAAGCCGCCGCGCTTGCAGAAATACATGGCTCCCGCAACGCCTCCGGCCGGGCCCGACATCAGCATGTTAACCGGCGATTCACTGGCTGCGCGTGCCGATGCCAGTCCACCATCGGAACGCAGGATGGCGAGATTTACGTCATCGCCCAGTCGTTCTTCGAGCGAACTCTTCAGGTTCGTCACGTATTTTGAAACCTGGGGGCGTACATAGGAGTTAAGAACGGTTGTCTCCGTGCGCTCGTACTCCTGCATTTCGGGCACAACGTCGCTGGAAATCGAAATCGGGATATCGCCGAACACCTTTTCGGCGACGGCTTTGGCTTCTCTTTCATGCGCGCCATTAACGTAGGAGTTAAGCAGGCAGATTGTGAGAGCCTCGACTTCCCCCTTCGCTGCCAGCGTCTGCAGATCTTTTTCGAAAGCGGCCTTATCCAACGGACTGACGATGCTGCCGTCCGCGGCCATGCGCTCATCGGCTTCTATTGTAAGTTCGAGCGGCGCCATCAGTGGCGCTTTTACATAGCTCACCCAACCGCCGAGACCACCCGGACAAAAGGAACGCGCGACCTGTAAGGTCTGCCTGTAACCCTTTGTCGTTACGAGACCGACCTTGGCGCCTTTCTGTGTCAAGACGGCGTTGGTCGCTACGGTCGTACCGTGCATGACCTGTGCCACCTGCTTCGGGTCGATGTCGGACTCGTCGCAAATACGGTCGATACCGTCAAGCACGCCGACCGATGAGTCTTCCGGTGTTGACGGCACCTTGGCCATGTATGTCTGGCCAGATGTCTCATCGACCAGTAACAGGTCGGTAAAGGTACCTCCAACGTCAACTCCTAGACGAAACGTCATGTGTTATCCCCTGCTTTGCTTTGTCAAATAATCGAGTTCTTTTCAAGACGAGCAAGCTCGCCGTCCGAGAGTCCAAGTTCGCCCCCATACACTTCCCGATTGTGCGCGCCGAGTGTCGTGATACCCGGCCAGCGTACCTCACCTTGGGTCTTCGACATCTTCGGGAATATGTTCTGCATCTTCAGGTCAGGCCATTCTTTGGACGGCATATCGATGATTGCGTCGCGGGACTGGAAGTGTGGATCCTCGAGCATTTCCGGCGCCCGGTAAATCCTGCCGGCCGGGACGCCCGCTTCCTGCATCAGCGCGTCGACCTCTGTCATCATTTTGGTTCCTGTCCACTCGTTGATCATGTCATCGAGTATTGCCATGTTTTCACCACGTGCCGTATGCGTGGCGAAGCGCGCGTCATCAGCCAGTTCCGGCTGCCCCATGATTGCAGCCAGGCGCCTGAACACCGTGTCCTGGTTGGCCGCGATCAGGAATGTCCCGTCGGCACAGTTGTATACGTTTGAAGGGGCAACGTTAGGCAGCGTCGATCCGGAGCGTTCACGAATATAGTTGCTGACGACATACTCTGGAATGGTCGCCTCCATGACGCTGAGTACAGATTCAAAGATCGAAGCGTCGATCACCTGTCCTTCGCCGGTCTTCTCGCGATGATGCAGCGCTGCAAGCGCGCCATTACATGCGAACGTCGCGGCAAGCGTGTCACCGATCGACAGGCCCGCACGGCTGGGCGGTCGATCAGGCTCACCACAGAGATAACGCATGCCACCCATTGCTTCGCCAACCGAAGCGTAACCGGCCCGCGTGGAATATGGTCCTGTCTGACCATAGCCGGAAACCCGTATCATGATGATGCCGGGGTTGATCTTGATGAGATCCTCATACCCCAGTCCCCAGCGCTCCATGGTGCCGGGGCGAAAATTCTCGAGCACCATATCGGCACTGGCAATGAGCTGCTTGACAAGTTTCTGACCCTCATCCTCTCTCAGGTTTGCCGTTACACAACGTTTGTTACGCGCGCATACGCTCCACCAAAGCGGGTAGTCGCCGCGGCCCCATACGCGCATCGGGTCACCTTTGCCGGGAGGCTCGACTTTGATGACGTCGGCTCCCATATCGGCCATGAGCTGGCCGCAGTACGGACCGGCAATCAGTTGCCCGAGTTCGACAAGGCGAATATCCGTGAGCGGGCCCTTGCGCTCCGTTGGGTCAGTCATATTCTTATCTTATTGAGTAGTTACTAGCCGCACGCTCAACGCGCAGTCGTGCTTATTGGTCTATCAACATAACAATATAACTTATTAGGATCAAACGATCCGGTTTTGCTCCGGGACGGGAATCTGTGGCCCTTCGGCGTTTGAACTCCGTGAAGAAGGACATGATTTTTCTTCGTCAGCTCGGAACGATTTCTATTACACCTGTATTCGGCAGGGTGTTTGTAAATTTACCCCTGCAGGCGCGGCGCCAATGTTTCGAGAGACTTGGCATTTCGACAAAATACTTGCGCGCACGCAGAGACGGTGCGAATCTCATGAATTCGTGGACGCACCGGATTAAGCCCGGGAGGGCGCGCACCAGCTCGACACGGTGCGATTTACGGTCGGTGGTTGCCTCGCCGGTTTTCGCGCTTTGTACTCCGGCAGATGAATATTTAACACCCGGAACCTGAAGGTGTTCGGAATAGGGGGAAACGATGAATTTCAAGAACTTACTTTTTAGCGCTCTGGGCCTCGCTGTTGCAGCTACCGCATTACCTGCGTCTGCACAGGAACAAGGGCCTCTCGAGGAGATAGTAGTTACCTCGGCGAAGCGCGAGCAGACACTGCAGGAGATACCGGTCGCCGTATCCGTCGTGCAGGCCGATGAGCTGCGAAAATCACAGGTGCTTGACGTCAAGGACCTGCAATTCCTGGTGCCCTCGCTGCGCGTCGGGCAGTTGCAGAGTTCGGGTAACACCAACTTTTTCATCCGCGGTTTCGGTAATGGCGCGAACAATGCCGGCATCGAGCCATCGGTAGGCGTCTTCATCGATGGCGTCTATCGTTCGCGCTCGGCCTCGGCACTCAATGACTTCCCGAATCTTGAGCGCATCGAAGTATTGCGCGGACCGCAGAGCACGCTGTTCGGCAAGAATGCTTCTGCCGGCGTTATCAGCGTCGTTACAGCAAAACCGAGTCTCGACGAGACCACTGGCTCCGCATCTGTAACCGTGGGCGATTACAGCCAGTTCATTGTGCAGGGCGATATTAATGGACCGCTGTCGGACACGGTGGGTTTCGGCCTTTCCGCGAGCTTTAACCAGCGTGATGGTTACTACGACAACCTCGCCGGTGGCGATCCCCTCGGGGAACTCAATCGCTGGGGGGTCCGCGGACAGCTGTATTTCCTGCCGTCGGACTCGCTTGAAGTCCGCGTGATTGGCGACTATTCCGATCTTGATGAAGCGTGCTGCGGCGTAGCCAACCTGTTCAACGGCCCAACCGGAGCGGCCATATTCGGGCTCGGCGGTGCGCTGGTTCCCAATGCGCCGTATGCCTACGAGGGTTATTACGATTTCACGCCAGTCAATGAATTCGAGAACAGCGGCCTGTCGGTGCAATTTGACTACGACTTCAGCGACACGGTAACGCTGACTTCGATCTCGGCGATGCGCAGTCTGTCGCGGTTCGAAAATGGCGATGTCGACTTTACCAGCGTGCAGTTGATTGATCCGCAAACCGGCAACCTGACCGATGTCGAGATTGACACGCTAACCCAGGAATTCCGTCTGAGTGGATCGACCGACCATACGGGCTGGATGGTTGGCGCGTATTATTTCGATGAGGATATTGAGCAACGCACGGGTCTGATTTACGGAGACCAATTCCGCCCGTATGCAGACATTCTGACGGGCGGCTTGCCGGGATCGTCGCCGTTATGGGATATCGAAGCCGGGCTCACCGCGCTCGGCCAGCCAATTCCGTCTGGGACATTTTTTGGCGCGGGCCAGGGCCTGGTCGAGCTCTCGACGATGGACAACCAGGCATTTTCAATTTTTGGTCAGCTCGATATTGATCTTGGCAATCGTGCAACGCTGACGCTGGGAGCCAACTACACAGAGGACGAAAAGGACGTTACCTTCGATTCGACTGACACAGACGTGTTCTCACAGCTCGATATGGAGGACGTTGGGGGCCTGCTTATATACGGCGCAGTATTCCAGGAAGCCATTGCGAATGGCGCACCTCCTGAGGTGGCAGACGCAATTGCGACAGCAACGGCCACAGCGCTGGCGCCCGTCGAGTGCTCACCAGCCAATCCGCCACCGGCCTGTAATTCAGCGCTTAGCCTGCGACCCTTGCAGTTCCTGCCGCCTAATGTCGATTTCCCGAACTCCGTCGAACCCGGCACAACGAAGGACGACGATACGACGTGGAGCGTCAAATTCGCGTTCGACATTACGGATGACGTAAACGTCTACGCGAGTGCCGGCACGGGCTTCAAGGCCAGTTCGTGGAACCTCTCGCGCGATTCTCGTCCTTTGGCATCGGATCAGGCAGCTTTGGAAGACGCCGGACTCACTGTGCCAAACCTGCGCTATACGCAACGTTTTGCCAAGCCCGAAGAGTCAACCGTCTACGAACTGGGCATGAAGGCCCGTTGGGATACCGTTGCGTTGAATCTCGCGATCTTCGACCAGGAGATCAAGAACTTTCAGTCCAATATCTTCGTCGGCACCGGCTTCCAGTTGTTGAACGCTGGCAAGCAGTCGACCGCTGGGCTCGAGATGGATCTGCGCTGGGCCCCGAACGATATCTTTGAGGGAACCCTCGCTGGCACCTTCATGGATCCTAAATTTGATTCGTTCCCGGTCGCGGCATGCGTCGGCGGAGACTGTGACCTGAGCGGCACGACGCCACCAGGCATTCATGAAGTAAGTATTACGGCGACCGGCACGTTCAGTTTTACACTGGGTAACGCCTACGGTTTTGCGCGCGTTGAGTATATCTATGAAGACGAAGTGCCAGTCATAGAGAATGTACCGGCAGACATCGCATCACGCGAAGTCAGCACGTTTAACACGAGCATTGGTCTGTCATGGGACAATGGCTTCGAGGCCATGATTTGGGGTCGCAACATTAATAATGACGAATACCTGCTGAGTGCATTCCCGTCAGTTGCACAGACCGGCAGTTACTCAGGCTACCCGAACCAACCGCGTACCGTCGGTCTGACGGTACGCAAGTATTTCGAATAATTCGGTCGCTTGCTGACAAGTAAACGGGCCCTCATCGAGGGCCCGTTTCGTTTCAGAACGGTATTCGAGCATCTGGCGGCCCGAAAATTAGACATAAGGTATGCCCGCCTTGACTTTGGTTCGCGTTTTGTGACGCGTGTCACAAATTTCTACCGCTTTTCAATCACGAATTTGGCGCTCGCCGGCAAATTATGTCGTCAGTCGCCGGTCGCTCATTATATTGAGTGAAACAATTCAATCGATTCTCACGCTTCTACAGGACGAAGAAGAATGGGAAGAGATGCTTATTGAGAGGAATGGCTTATGGAACAGAGCCAGCTTCGACACAAGCGAGCCGAAGAACGGTTGCGCGGTCGTCGAATCAAAAAGCCGTTAATAGTTGCCGCTGCATTACTGACTGCGGCGGGCGTCTTTTTGTCTGTTGAAAGTCGGCATAACGCGGACGACACCGTCGCATCTTCGTCTGGCGCCTGTGAGAGGCAATACGTGCCGAGCCCGGGCTGTCCGGGACCTAACGGGGCAGCGCAGTCCCCGGCGGTTGTCGCCGAAAGCATGGGCGTACAGGATTCGCAGGAGGTTCATTCTCTGCCGAATACGCGAAACCGACTGCCAAGACGCGCCTGGCAAAAAACGGGGCACGCTTCGGGCCTGCTACCCGGGCATACCCTGGTGGAACTCTGCGCCAACTTGCCAGACCTGGCGATGTCGGACTGTCAGGCTCACACGACCGGAGAGTTTCGCCGCCTGACCAATACCGGCGCAAGCGATGACGAAAAAGAACAACTCTCGATCTCCGGGCATGTCCTTTCTTCAGAAGGGGAACCTCTCGAAGGGGTGCGCATAGTTGCCCTGCCGGAGCGCCTCGATGACGAGGCAATCAAGCCGTCAGAGAATCTGCGGTTCTGGACAATAACTGGCGCTCTCGGGGAGTATTCTTTCCGCGGCCTACCGGCCGGCGAGTACATGATCCGCAGCGCCAGGCTGGATCCTTATCACCCAGCGCGAGTCTCCGCCCGAGCTGGTAGCGATTACGCCGATCTGGTCATGTCTCGCAAATCGGAAATGCTTGTCGAAGGCCGGGTCGTCGGTAGTTTCGGCGAGCCGCTCGAGGGAGTCACCGTCTTCCCGACCCTGCTTGGTCAAGCCAGTGTGCAAACGGGACTCGATGGTCGCTTCGAACTTCCCTTATCGGTGAAACCCGGCATTGCTTCGCTCACGCTGCGGTTCCAGATGGCTGGCTACACGGACCAGAGCAGCAGGATTCAGCTTGGCAACCATCTTGAACCTGTGACTAAGGAGGTCAGGGTCGTCATGGACATGGTCCAGTCGTGGACGTCCCTGGACGGAATGGTTACGAATGATGCCGGGCAGCCGTTGGCCGGTCGCCCCGTGGAATTGAGGCCACAGGCAGGGCGGCGAACACAGAGCACCACGACCGACGAGTCGGGTCGCTATGCCTTCGATTTCGTTGCATCTCCAGCTGATTATCGTCTCTTTGTGTCAGGTGGAAAAGGCTTCAAAGATGTCGAACGAGAGATACATGTAACGACCTTCGGGAACGAGGCCGATGTAGTTGCGGAGGCATTCAAGACCGGTGCCGTAGCTGGCCGATTGGTGA
>Ga0224513_10000924_pt1 | contig 11827 bp, 10 predicted proteins | sample SF_May12_sed_USG_5_FD_169109 | JGI IMG/M metagenome (GOLD analysis project Ga0224513, IMG submission 169109) | Sediment microbial communities from San Francisco Bay, California, United States - SF_May12_sed_USGS_21 | ecosystem: Environmental > Aquatic > Marine > Sediment | place: USA... | reverse complement strand
TAGCGGCCCGCCAGCAGAATCAACCCGGGCAGTTCGGCAAAGCGTCTTGCCGTCGCCTGATCAAATACCTTGCCCTGAGGCGAAAGATACACGACCGGGCTACCCTCGGGTGACCTCTCGCGTGCGGCGGCAATCGCTCCGGCAAGTGGTTCGTACTTCATCACCATGCCAGGGCCCCCGCCGTACGGTCGATCATCCACCGTGCGGTGCACATCGCTTGTATGCTCACGCGGATTTTCAATATCCAGCGTAACCAGTTCACGGCGCTGCGCGCGTCCCACGACGCCATATTCGGCGATCGTCGCTACCATTTCCGGAAACAGGCTGATCACGTCAAAGTGCATCGTGTCAGTCCCATTCCCAGTCGACCCTGATCTCGCCTTTGGCGAGGTCAACACCGAGTACCACTTTGTCCATGACAAACGGAACCAGTCGCTCCGTCTCGCCTTTGACAACCATCACGTCGTTGGCTCCCGTTTCCAGCAGGTGATCCACCTTGCCGAGTTCGGTGCCATCTCGATGCACGACGCTCAAGCCCTCCAGATCCGACCAGTAGTAATGGTCGCTGTCGGCCTCGGGCAATTCGTCTCTCGGTACCCCAATCTCGGTCCCGATGAGCCCGACTGCCTGGTCGCGATCGTCGTATCCAGTGATACGCACAATGACGGTCTTGCCGTGTCGCTGACCTTCAGCGACTGTCGCCTCCTGCCACCCGTTCTTTCCGGATAACAGCCAGCGATCATAATCCAGTACCGCTTCACGCGGTTCGGTGTACGAGTACACCTTCACCCACCCCTTGACTCCGAACAGGCCGGAAATTCGGCCCAGGATCACGGGTTGAGTTGTAACGCCCAATCAGTTCGCCGTTGCTGCCTTGCGGTGCTTCTTCAGCAGTGAGGCAACGCGATCAGACGGCTGTGCGCCCTGGCCGATCCAGTGATCCACGCGCTCGAGGTCGATCCTGAGATTCTCCTCGTGCTCCTGGCCAACAGGATTGAAAAAGCCAACACGCTCGATATACCGGCCGTCACGACGATTCCGCGAGTCGGTGACTACCAGGTGATAGAAAGGACGCTTTTTCGCGCCAGCGCGCGAAAGTCGAATACTAACCATTACATTTCCGTATTTAATTCAAAGGAAGGCAGACATGCCTTGACTCGGGCTGGCCCGAGTAGACGGCGCATTGTACGGGTTTTGTGCCAAATGTGAAGCGCTTTTGGCGGCGAAAATTCCCAATTAATTCAGTGTCTTGTCGTCTGCCACCTGATAGCGGTCGCGAGCCGGCCCAAATCCGGGCCTTTTTGGCCCGTAAATCACTGAATTTAACGGAATCCCGGTGGCATCCCGCCAGGCGGCATACCGCCTCCCGGCATACCGCGAAGCATCTTCTTCATGCCGCCCCTGGACATCTTCTTCATCATTTTTTCCATCTGCAGATGCTGCTTCAGGAGACGATTCACGTCCTGAATCTGCTGCCCTGCTCCAACGGCTATCCGTTTCTTCCGGGAGCCATTGATCGTCTTGGGGAACTGGCGCTCACCAGGCGTCATGGAATTGATCAGCCCAATCTGGCGCCGGATCTTCGTTTCATTCGCACTATCCTGCAGCGCCGCCGGGTTGACGTTGCCGGGCAACGGCAGTTTCTCGAGCATCGAGGCAAGGCCGCCCATGTTCATCATCTGCTCAAGCTGGTCCTTGAGGTCGGACAGATCAAAGCCCTTGCCTTTCTTGAGCTTTTTGGCGAGCTGCTCGGTCTTGTCCTTGTTGACCTTCTGTTCGATTTCCTCAACAAGTGACAGCACATCGCCCATACCCAGGATGCGCGATGCCATGCGATCCGGGTGAAAAGCCTCAAGTGCGTCGGTCTTTTCTCCGACACCCATGAATCGGATCGGCTTGCCAGTCACTTCCCGTACGGACAGCGCGACACCACCCTTCGCATCGCCGTCGGCCTTGGTCAGGACGATGCCGGTGAGGGGCAGGCTTTGGCCGAAGGCAGTCGCGGCATTGACAGCGTCCTGGCCGGCCATGCTGTCGACGACGAAAAGTGTCTCATGCGGCGCGGCCCTGGCATGGACCGCCTGGACCTCGCCCATCATGTCTTCATCGATGTGCAGCCGGCCCGCCGTGTCGACAATCAGCACGTCGACGTGCGAGCGGCGAGCTTCATCCAGCGCGCGATCGACGATCCTCGTCGGTTTCTCCTTTTCGGAGCTCTCGCAGTGCAGCGCGCCAACTTCCCCCGCCAGTGTCTGCAACTGCAAAATAGCCGCCGGACGATGCACATCGACACTGACGAGCATGACCTTCTTCTTGTCATGCTGAATCAATCGCCGGGCCAGCTTGGCCGCGGTTGTCGTCTTACCCGCGCCCTGCAGGCCCGCGAGCATGATCACGACAGGCGGTTGTGCTTTGAGATCCAGCGGCACGGAATCGCTGCCGAGAATCTGCACCAGCTCGGCGTGAATGATTTTCACGAACGCCTGGCCCGGAGTCAGGCTCTTGCCAACCTCCTCGCCCAGCGCGCGCTCCTTGATGCGCTCGATGAACGTCTTGACCACTGGCAGCGCAACGTCCGCCTCAAGCAGGGCGAGGCGCACCTGCCGCAGTGTGTCCTTGATATTGGAATCGGTCAGCCGGCCTTTGCCGCTGAGTTGTCGGGCGGCGTCCGATAGACGCCCGGTCAGATTGTCAAACATGCAGGGATGTTAGGGGACAGTCACCTTTTTTCCAAGTGTCTGAAAACATTAGCCCTCAAAAGAAAGGTGACTGTCCCCTTTTACTAGATTGTCAGGACAGTCCCGCGCGACAGCATACGGATGTTTTTCTCAGGGGCGGCTGTGACGACCTGTTCAAAAATCCGCTGCTCCTCCCCTGGCTTCATACCGGTGAGCCAGATCTCAGGCTCATGGTCCAAGCGCTTCAGATCCTCCGTGAGGGACTTCGGCGTGTAGTGACCGGAGTCGATGGCGAGTTCCGCCATTTCGTCAGGGAACGAGACCTCAATGACCAGTACGCGCAAATCATTGCAGGCGTTCAGGACGGGCCACAAGGTTTCATTGGTCCGCGTATCACCGCTGACGGCAAAAGCCCCGCCTGAATTTTGTACCGTGAAACCCAGCGAGGGCACCGTATGCATAACATCGACCGCGTAGAAGTCCCGGTGACCGATGGTGATGGTGTCGCCGGGGCTCGTCACGTGCCAGCGCAGCATCGGGTTCTCGGGCGACGGCAGCTTGGTGAAGTCGGGCCAGATGACGTCGTTGAAGAGGTGGTCCTGAACCGCGCGCAGCGTTTCTTCCCGCGCGTAGACGGTCAGCGGGGTCTTGAAGTTCTCATCAAATACCCGATCGGCCAGCATCGGCAGCCCCGCGACGTGGTCGAGGTGCGCATGCGTCAGGAATACGTGCCGAATCGAGTCGAGATCCGCCAGATTCAGATCGCCAATACCCGTGCCCGCGTCGATCAACACATCATTATCGACGAGCATTGCGGTAGTTTGTGCGCCTGCACCGATACCGCCACTGCAGCCTAGTACGCGAATTCGCATCAGGAGGGTTCTCTTAATCTGGTGCTTATGGGATGATTCCAAACTAGGTTATTGCCTACCGGGTTTCTGTGTCTCAAATCACAATTCTTTTCCTGTACCTCTTGGCAGCCACGGCTTTCACGGCCAGTCGCCTGCCGCGTTTTGATGCCCGTTCACAAGCGCTCTTTGTTGCTGGCGTGGTGCTCGTAGCAACCGGAATTGTCATTCATGGCGAAGCGCTCTTCAGCCGTGTATTACCGGAAAATGGTTTCGTCCTGAGCTCCGGCAACGCGGTCTCGATGATTGGTCTCGAACTTGCCGTCATCGGCCTGATCGCGGCCATTGAACCCACATTGCGGGGCATCAGCGGAGGCCTGATTTTTCTTGCGGCACTGACGGTATTGCTCATGGGCCCATCGGGCGAGGCGGCCCCAGGCGTCGTGCTTGCATGGCAGGTTCGAGCGCACATACTGATTGCCTTGCTCTCCTACGGATTGCTGACGGTCGGCACGATTGTGGCCCTGTACGCCCTTGTTCAGGAACGTCGCCTGCATGCAGCCAAACTGTCACCGGTTAATCAGCTGTTCGCGCCGCTTGAGACGACCGAAAAGTTGCTGTTCGGGGTCGCGGCTGCGGGCTTCGCCGGTCTAACCCTCGCTATTGCGTCGGGGTCGTCGTTCGTCAATGATCTCGTCGAGCAACATCTTGCCCACAAGTTCGGCCTGTCACTGCTGGCCTGGGTCGTATTCGGCGTACTTCTCGCCGGGCGTTTCTTCAAGGGCTGGCGCGGCAAGCGTGCCGTCCGCCTCTACCTGGCCGGATTCGCGGTACTCTGCGTCGCGTACTTCGGTAGCCGCTTGATTCTCGAAGAAGTATTTCAGCGTACCTGGAGCTGAGACGCTCGTTCTTGACACCCTGAAGGCAGGCTGTTGAACTGCAGATGTTCTGATTGTTCTGGAGGTGCCCTTCTTTGGGCGACGACGTTCCATTAGCCGGCCTTACCGGTCTGCTTTTCCTGCTACTGCTGCTTTCTGCGTTTTTCTCGGGCTCGGAAACGGCACTCATGAGCCTCAACCGCTACCAATTGCGGCACAAGGCACGGGAAGGCCATCGCGGCGCCAAGCTCGCAGAAGAACTCCTCAGACGACCTGATCGTGTAATCGGGCTAATTCTGCTCGGCAACAACCTGGTCAACTTTTCGGCCGCCTCGCTGGTCGCGGTGCTCGCGTTCAAGCTCGGTGGTGAACCGGCCGTTGCACTTGGCGCGGTGCTGCTTACGCTTGTCGTGCTGGTGTTTTCCGAAACCGCACCGAAAACCCTGGCGGCCTTACACCCGGAGCGGGTGGCATTTCCGGCGGCGATGATCTACTACCCGCTGCTGAAGATCACCTACCCCCTCGTGTGGCTCACCAATATCTGCGCAAATGGAGTGCTGTTTCTGTTCGGCGTGCGGTCAGGCCACTCCGAGCTACAGGCACTAACGCGGGAAGAGTTGCGCACCGTTGTGCATGAAGCAGGCTCGCGGATCTCGACCCGATATCGAACGATGCTGCTCAGCATTCTCGATCTGGAGAAAGTTACCGTTGACGATGTCATGGTGCCGCACAATGAGATTATCGGCATAGATCTGGACGATGATGATGACGAGATAGAGAAGGTCGTTTCGAGCAGCCAGCACACACGACTGCCGGTTTACCGTGACAATATTGACAAGGTTATCGGCGTCCTCCATTTGCGTGAGCTTGCCAACCTTGCGCAGCAGAACCTGACCAAGACGACGTTGCAGAGTCTCCTGACCGAACCCTACTTCGTGCCCGAAGGTACACCGCTTAGCACGCAGCTTGTGCAGTTCCAGCGACGCCGTGAGCGGATCGCACTGGTGGTCGACGAGTACGGCGACATTCAGGGCATCGTAACGCTTGAGGATATACTTGAAGAAATTGTTGGCGAGTTTACAACCGACCCCGCCGACGAAATCGATGACGTCGTATCCGAGGGTTCGAATACGTTTCTTGTGGATGCTACTGCCAATATTCGCGAGCTGAATCGCTCCCAAAACTGGGATCTGCCAACCGATGGCCCGAAGACGCTAAATGGACTCATTGTCGAACTGCTCGAGACCATCCCGGAGCCCGACACGTGTTTGAACGTAAATGGCTATCCGATCGAGATCGTGGAGACGGATGACAACCGCGTGAGATCGGTCCGCGTCGGCCAGCGCGAAGACATCCCGGAAAACTCAGAGTAAGTTACCAGGCGGCATCCAGCGCGTCGGCCAGGCGCCGCACGCCGATCACTTCTATGCCCTTCGGCGCCCGCTTTGGCACGTTGCCGACCGGCACGATTGCCTTGTTGAACCCTTGCTTGGCAGCTGCAGCGATGCGCTCGGTGCCGAAACGCACTGGACGAATCTCGCCGGCCAGACCGATCTCACCGAAACACATCAGGCGATCCGGCGCGGCACGATCACGAAAACTGGACACAATAGCGAGCAGGATTGGCAGGTCGACGGCCGTCTCGCCAATGCGGAGGCCACCGACGACATTAACGAATACGTCTTCATCGCTGACAGTGAGATTGCCATGTTTCTGTAACACCGCGAGCAACAGCGCGAGGCGATTCTGATCGACGCCCTGTGCCAGTCTCTTCGGATAATTGCTGCTGCCATCCGCGACCAGTGCCTGAATTTCCACCAGTAACGGGCGACTGCCTTCCCACGCAACAGAAACGACACTGCCGGGTTCATCAACCGATTCTCGCGACAGGAATATTGCGGACGGGTTGCTGACCTCACGAAACCCGGTTTCTGTCATCGCGAAGACACCCATCTCCCCGCTCGCCCCGAACCGGTTCTTGACTGAGCGGATCAACGTGTAACGACTTGACGGGTCGCTTTCGAAATACAACACCGTATCAACCATGTGTTCGACGACTCGCGGACCGGCGATTGCACCTTCCTTCGTTACGTGACCAATAATGAAGACCGACACTTCGTTTTGTTTCGCAAACTGTACGATGCGTCCTACGCCTTCGCGCAACTGCGCCACGGAGCCGGGCGCTGACGGCAGGTTTTCGCTGGTCATAGTCTGCATGGAGTCGATGACCAGGACCCTCGCCTTGCAGCGTTGTGCCTGGTCCAGCACGTTTTCGAGAGAGGTATCGGCGAGCAGGTTCATCGAAGCCGCATCAAGACCCAAGCGCAACGAGCGCTGTCCTATCTGGCGCAATGATTCCTCCCCCGTGGCATAGCAGAGTGGCAGCTCCCGCATCAGGCTCGCTGACACCTGCTGGAGCAAAGTGGACTTGCCGACGCCGGGGTCGCCACCGAGCAGGATGACGGCACCCGGCACCAGGCCGCCGCCCAGCACCCGGTCGAATTCGTCGAACCCTGTCGCGTGCCTGGCCTCGATATCGTCCGGAAGCGCCTGCAGCGTTGTCGCGGCGATGCCGGGACCGGCAGCCGGTTTGGGCACGCTGATCGTAGTCTCGGAAAGCGTGTTCCAGGATGCACAGTCGGGGCACTGGCCAGCCCATTTGACGCTGTGAGCGCCACATTCCCTGCAAACGTAGGCAGTTTTTGCCTTAGCCATAAGTTATAAATCGTTGTTTTTAAAGGTTTATTGGTATTTCGAGGGCAAATCTGCGCGCACGCGAAGCTGATTATTGTTAAATTGCCTCAGTCCAGCGCAAGCCAATGATAGCACCGCCTTCCGAACCGGGTATTACATAAAAAGTGCCAACCCTATCTCATTACGGGGCGACGCATTTGCCTATAATTCTGCCCTTAAAACAGGGACCTGAATCATCTTGAAGACGGCAGAAAACCAAAAACGGAACCGCATGATCGCGCTCAGCTTCGTCAGCGTGCTTATGCTATTGATGTATGGACCGCTTGCACAGTGGTTTCTTTCTGCCGATCGCGTACTTTACGACCAACTGGCAGGTAACCGCCCCGCGAAGGCGCTCAGCCACGCATACATCGTTTCCATCGACCCTGTGCTTTCCACCCCGGATGAGGTCATGGCCAAGTACGGGCGTGTGCTTGAGAAACTGAGCAACGCCAAGGTCAGACGAATTGTGCTCGCGAATCCGCCCGAAATTCCTGAAGCAGCAGACCTGCCTGCCTGGTCCGCCCTGCTCGCATCCGATATTCCGGTCTTCGTTCCCGAGCGCCACCGCTTCGCCCAGGTGTCGGGCAAGACTGGTGTCGTGCAGCTTAGCGTTGACAGCGACGGTATCCTGCGACGGTCCAATCTATGGCATTTCAACAGCGGAACGATGTCTCCTTCGTTGCCGCTGGCAATTGCGCTTGAGGAGTCTGCAACCGCCACTGCACCACGCATGTCCGGTTCCGATGACGCCGTGTACTTTTCCAGTTATGCGAAGATTCCGCGGATCGAGGTAGCTGACCTGTTACGTCAGACTGATGACGAAGTCTTGCGCGGCGCGACGGTATTTGTCGATGCCGACCGGGAATTGGTGGGGTCTGTTGAGGTCATCCCGTCAGGCCAGTTCGTCACGCACTCGGAAATCACAGCAGCACTGCTGGCAGACATCGAAAACAATCGCATGATCATTGCGCCATCCTGGGTACACGCAATGGAATACCTGCTCCCGGCCCTCCTCGCAATCGTCGCAATCCTGTTCATGCCGGATCGCAACCGCAAGGAAATCCTGGTGTTGACGGTGGCAGGTGTGCTGACTTTGGTCTTGTTTGAGGCGTTGCTACTGGCCGTCTTGCATGCGCGCATCGATCTGGGCCGGCCGATACTTTTGTTTGTTGGCGTCGGTGCTCTCAGCGTATTTCTCGTCGCCGACGTGAAGAAGGCGTCGGTCGATGCGTTCAAGAAGGGCACAGACTTCCTCGCGGCTGGACGCCTGGAACCGGCCTTTGCGGAATTCCGGCGCTGCAACCCCTCGGAGACGGTTGCGGCTGTCATGTACAAACTCTCTCTCGCGTTCGAGCAACAGGCCAAGCCGGAGCGCGCTGAAGCCGTGCTGGATTGGATGAAACGCACCCACAGCGCAACGGCAAGCCGTGACGATGACACGCTGACGACCCGGAAGCTGACGGGCGCACCACAGCGCCTCGGACGCTATGTCATCGAGAAACGCATCGGCCGGGGCGCAATGGGTGCTGTCTACCTCGCCAAGGATCCGCGCATCAATCGCGCGATCGCGCTCAAGGCAATCCCGATCGAAAAAGAGTTCGAGGACGCAGAGCTCAAGGAAGCACGGTTGCGGTTCTATCGCGAAGCAGAGTCCGCAGGACGACTGACCCACCCGAACATCATTACTGTTTTTGATGCGGGCGAGGACAAGGGACTCGCCTACATCGCCATGGAATATGTGCCGGGAATTCCGCTGCGCAGCTTCACGGACCCGAAGAAGCTTCTGGCTCCCAAGCGCGCTCTCGAACTGGCTGCAACCACGGCCGAGGCCCTCGATTACGCGCACAACCAGGGCGTCATCCACCGCGACATCAAGCCAGCCAACCTGTTGTACAACCCAAAAGAGGGCTCGCTCAAGATCAGCGATTTTGGTGTCGCGCGCATGACAGACAACAACAGTACCAAGACGGGAATTGTCCTCGGCACTCCGATGTACATGTCGCCCGAACAGCTGGGTGCGGAAAACCTCACGGGACTATCGGACTTATTCTCGCTTGGTGTTACCCTGTACGAACTTTTGGTTGGCGAGGTACCGTTCAGAGCATCGAACATCGCTGTATTGATGACAAAAATCACAACGGAAAATCCCGCTCCGGTCTCATCACGACGTGCGGGTATACCTCCGAGCGTCGATGCCGTCTTGGCCAAGGCCATGGCGAAACGTCCAACTGATCGCTTTTCCTGCGGCGCCGAAATGGCCATCGCGCTTAGGAATTGCGCCAGAGTTTCATAGGTAACAAAGAGCGATTAGTACCTTGACGATAAGTTTGCGTGGAAAAATTGAATTTGCCGAGATGTCCGATACGGGACGCGTCCGCGAGCATAACGAGGATGCGATCGGATCCAATCCGGATATCGGCCTGATGGTCCTCGCGGACGGTATGGGTGGCTACAACGCCGGTGAAGTCGCCAGCGGAATCGCCGTACAAATCGTCACGGAACTTGCCAGCGAAGGCGCGGCCCGCGAGGAATTGAATGATATCGATCCGCACAGTGGCCTGATGCGCCTGTCGATCATCCTGCGCGATGCGGTGTATCGTTCCAACAAGATCATCTATCAGACCGCTCAAAGTCAGACGCATTGTGAAGGCATGGGCACGACGATCGTCGCCTGCATGTTCTACGACGACAAGGTCTCGGTCGCCCACGTCGGCGATTCTCGGGCCTACCGCCTGCGCGGTGGGGCGCTCGAGCAGATTACGCTGGACCACTCTCTGCTCCAGGAGCTCGTTGACCGCGGCTTCTATTCCCAGGAGGAAGCCCAGCGCTCGACCAATCGCAACTATGTAACGCGTGCCCTCGGTGTCGAACCGACCGTGGAGGTCGAGGTTCGCGAATACGAAGTACTACCCGACGATATTTATTTGCTGTGCTCCGACGGCTTGCCGGACATGGTCGAAGATGACGATATTCACTTAACTATCAGTACTTTTAATGCTAGTCTTGACGTAGTTGGTCAACAACTTATTGACTTGGCCAACGACCACGGCGGACGCGATAACGTGTCAGTGATGCTTGCTCAGGTTAAGGAAGCCTTCCCGGCAAAAAGGGGCCTGATTGCAAAACTGGCTGGCTTATTCCGTTCGTAGGGATGCATTGGTCTAAGAGCGAGAAAACATGGCACGTTTAATTCTGAGCCTGGACAACCAGGTCCTGGCTGAATACAACATGACCAAAGAGCGATACACGATTGGTCGCCTGCCCGATAACGATGTCCGCATCGATAATCCGGCAGTCAGTGGTCACCACTCGCTCATCATTAACATCCTGAACGACTCCTTTCTTGAGGATTTGAACAGCACCAATGGCACATACGTCAATGGCAAGCTGATCAAGAAGCATGCACTACAGCATGGTGACGTCATTACGATCGGCCACCATCAGCTGCGCTTCGCTGACCAGCAGGCGCCGGAAACCGAGCAAGACGAATTCGAAAAGACCATGGTTATCCCGACCGGTCAGCAGAATGCCGACCAGTTGGCCGAAGCTGAGCGCCTGGCCGATAAGGCCGTTGCTGCGGCGGTGGAGCAGGGCATCGTACACGACGATGTCGCGGAATCCGTGAAACTGGATCCCGAAGAGGCGGCAGCTCTTGAAGATGACGCTCCGCCGACACCGAAAAAAGAAGAGATCGCAGAGCCGGTCAAAGAAGAGATCGCAGAGCCCGTTGCTCATTCGGCCACGATGACCGGCATCGACCCGGCCATGGCGCCCAATGCACTACCGCTCGCAAAACTGCAGGTCCTGAGCGGCGCATTTGCCGGCCGTGAACTGGAATTGACCAAGGCATTGACGACTCTCGGTCGACCAGGCGTCCAGGTTGCAGCGATCACGCGGCGCGCCGAGGGTTACTATATCGTGCATGTTGAATCGGGTAAGGAAGGCGACTTCCCGCTCGTCAACGGCCAGCCGATAGGTCCTCAGGCTCGCAAGCTCACCGACAATGATGTCGTGCAGCTGGCCGGCGTGAAGATGGGCTTCTTCGCCGCATAAACAGAACAGATAAGGGGACAGTCACCTTAACTCCGGGAGTTAAGGTGACTGTCCCCTTTCTAATTCTTCAGGCTCGAACTATTTCGCTGTCCTCGCGGTTCATCACACCGCACACCAGTTCGTAAGGAATCGCGTTCGCGTAAGGGGCGACCTCCTCCACTGGCAGGCCATCACCCCACAACGTCGCAATGTCGCCAACCCTGTCTTCCGGGTTTTCGCCAAGATCGACAGCAATCATATCCATTGACACGTTGCCGACAACACGCACCCTGCGTCCATTGATCAGCACGGGCGTGCCGCTGCTGAAGTGGCGTGAATATCCATCCCCATAGCCGGCAGAAATAATGCCAATCATCGTATCCTTATCGCTCGCGTAAGCCCCGCTGTACCCGACCCGTTCGCCCGACTTCAGGGGCTTGATCGCGATCAGCCTGGCCTCGAACTGCATGACCGGCTGCAACCCGAGCTCGGTGCCGGTCTTGTCACTGAACGGCGAAACACCGAACAACGCGATACCGGGGCGAATCCAGTTCTCGCCTGTGAAGCCGAACTCCGACTGCGCATTCACAACGGCAGGCCAACCAAGTGTCGCTGGCGTATTCCCGATACTGACATCCCCGTCGAAGCCGCTGAC
>Ga0224513_10000923_pt1 | contig 11831 bp, 9 predicted proteins | sample SF_May12_sed_USG_5_FD_169109 | JGI IMG/M metagenome (GOLD analysis project Ga0224513, IMG submission 169109) | Sediment microbial communities from San Francisco Bay, California, United States - SF_May12_sed_USGS_21 | ecosystem: Environmental > Aquatic > Marine > Sediment | place: USA: California... | reverse complement strand
GCGCACGAAGAATACGGTGCGTCCGGGCCGACTCTCGAATTCGATCAGGCCGCCATGCCGGCTAAGCAATTCCTGCGCCGCCGGAAGCCCCAGCCCGGTTCCATGAGGGTTGCTGGTAACGAGCGGGTAGAACACGGTGTCCTGCAGGTCCGCCGGGATGCCCGGACCGTCGTCCTGGATTTCGATGCTGGCGATGACGCGGTGACGGGCATCGCCGATGGTGAAATTCGTTACCGCGCGGCTGCGCAGCGTTATTGTCCCCTGGCCGTCGAGCGCGGCTGCCGCGTTGCGCATCAGGTTCAGCAAAGCCTGCACCATCTGGTCACGGTCGAGTTCGATCAACGGCAGCCCCGGGTCGTAGTCGCGGACAATATGCAGCGAGCGCCGATCTTCCGCCTCGATGATGCGCACCACGTACTCGATCAGCTCGTGCACATTCAGCGGCTGCTTGTTCGGCGCACCACCGGGACCCAGTAAGGTGTCGACGAGATTCGCGAGACGGTCAGTCTCACTAATCACGACGTCGGTGTACTCGGTGAGCTCCTCGTTGTCGAGCTGGCGCGCCAGCAACTGCGCGGATCCCCGGATGCCGCCGAGCGGGTTCTTGATCTCGTGGGCGAGCTGCCTGATCATCTGCCGGCCGGCGCCGTGCTGGATCAGCAGCGCGTTTTCCCGGCTGATCTTCGAGCGCCGCGTCACGTCGGTAAGCTCGACGAGCAGGGTTGCCGGGCCGCTGTCGATCGGCGACACGCGGCAGTCGACGATCCGCTCGTCCGCTTCGACCTCGTTCGGACCGAGGCGCAACTCGTTGGCGTAGTGATCGCCCGTTGCGCTGACCCGGCTAAGGATGTCGCGCAGTTCGGGATCGTCCTCGAGCAGTCTCAACAGCGATTCACCGCGTGCGCGCCGCTGGCTTATACCGAGAATGTTTTCCGCGGCGGGGTTGAGCCCCAGGATGAGCAGGTTCCTGTCGAGCAAGATCACGCCTGAGCTCAGGCTGTCGAGGATGTTCTTTGCCTGATCGCGGATCTCGCCGTCGTCGCCCGCGGGCTTGCCGCCGGCTAAAACGCCACCGTGTTCTGCTGCACGTAGAAGCGGCTCGGCCGAGTTCGGATCATCACCTTGCCGGTCGCATCCACCACCTCCACCTGGATGTTGTGGACTCCCCGCCAGACTTCCTGTAGCTGGAAGCTCGTGCCGCTCACCGGCTGCATCTGGCCGTCGAAATACGCGCGCACCTGGTGGCCCGGCTGCAGGGCCGGCTGCAGGGCCACCGAGACGCTCAGGACGCCCTCGATGTTCCATAGCGTTTCTTCCGCCCCGGGCGAGACAACCTCGATACTGGTGTAGCCGGTTTGCGGCTCTTCGGCCGGCCCGTCGTCCTCGTCCTGTGCCGCGGAAGGCTGCGGGATACGACGGGTCGTTGCGACATTGGCCTCTGGCAACACGATGGCCTCTGCACCTTCGCGCGGTCGGTCGGAATAGTGCACGACGCCGTCTTCATCGACCCAGCGATAGGCCTCCTGTGCCGCCGTGGTGGCGGCCGCGAAGAAGCAGACGAACATGAAGACCGAGCGCAATTCCATACGGTTAGCATAGCAATTAATTCCGCATTTGGGGCAGCGACCGGGCGGCTAAAATGCCGCCCGGTTCACAGTTTTGACACCTCAGAGGCTGTAGTACATGTCGAATTCGACCGGATGCGTGGTCATGCGCAGTCGCGTCACATTTTCCATCTTCAGGTCGATATACGCATCGATGAGGTCATCGGAAAACACATCGCCGGCCTTGAGGAATTCGCGATCCTCATCAAGTGCCGCGAGCGCCTCATCGAGCGAGAACGCGACGAGCTTCAATTGTTTCTCCTCCTCGGGCGGCAGGTCGTAGAGATCCTTGTCCATGGCGTCCCCCGGGTGGATCTTGTTCTGGATGCCGTCGAGACCGGCCATCATCATGGCCGAGAATGCGAGGTAGGGATTGGCCATCGAATCCGGGAAGCGGACCTCTATGCGCCGGCCCTTCGGATTCGACTCGTACGGGATACGAATTGACGCAGAGCGATTGCGCGCTGAGTAAGCAAGAATCGTCGGTGCCTCGAAGCCGGGTACCAGCCGCTTGTAGCTGTTAGTGGCCGGGTTTGTAAACGCATTGATGGCTCTGGCGTGCTTGATGATGCCGCCGATATAGTGCAGCGCCGTATCCGACAGGCCGCCGTAGCCGTCGCCGGTAAAGAGGTTTTCTCCACCCTTGAACAAAGACTGGTGCACGTGCATGCCGTTGCCGTTGTCGTTGACGAGCGGCTTTGGCATGAACGTCGACGTCTTGCCATAAGCGTGCGCAACGTTGTGCACGACGTACTTCAGGACCTGTACCTCGTCCGCTTTGCGCACCAGCGTATTGAACTTGACGCCGATCTCGCACTGGCCCGCCGTGGCAACCTCGTGGTGGTGAACTTCCGTCTCGAGCCCCAGCTCTTCCAGTGCCAGGCACATCGAGGAACGAAGATCGTGCAGCGAGTCGACCGGCGGTACCGGGAAGTAGCCGCCCTTCACCGTCGGGCGGTGCCCGGTATTGCCCTCCTCGCGGCTGCGGTTCGTGTTCCAGGCGCCCTCCTCGGAGTCGACCTTGTAGAACGCGCCCTGCATCGAATCGTCCCAGGAGACGTGATCGAAGACGAAGAACTCGTTCTCGGGGCCGAAGAAAGCGGTATCGGCGATGCCGGTCGATTTCAGGTAGGCCTCGGCACGCTCTGCCAGCGACCGCGGGCAGCGATCATAGCCCTGCATCGTCGCCGGCTCGATGACATTGCAGCGCAGGTTCATGGTGACCTCGTCCGTGAAGATGTCGACCACGGCGGACGCGGGATCGGGCAACAGGATCATGTCGGACTCGTTGATGCCCTTCCATCCGGCGATGGACGAGCCGTCGAACATCTTGCCGTCCTCGAACAGGTCCTCGTCGATCGTATGCGACGGCACGGTGACGTGTTGTTCCTTTCCTTTCGTGTCCGTGAACCGAAAGTCGACAAATTTGACCTCTTTCTCTTTGATGAGGCCTAGTACCTCTGCGGGCGTCATGATTTCCTCCAGGATTCGCTATGCATGGAAACGGCCGGCAAAACCGGCCCGGTTGCCTTATCTACTGCATTAAGCGTGCCAAAATGGTGCTTCATCTAAGCCACTGTTTTTAATAGGCTTCGGGTGAAGCCGCTCCCGAAGTCTGCACCAGTATAGTGCAACCTGCCCGGTGGGTGCACTATTTTAGAGCGACAGCAGCGCTGTGCACCGTTTTGGCCGGCCGCATTCAGGCGCCGCGTAGCGAGCCATGAGGGAGACAAGTGCCCCGGCCGCCCGCCGGGACAAGAACGGTCGCCGTTCGATAATTACGCCTCGGCCAGGGCCGGGCCGGGTGGTGGTGTCCGAACTCGCCCGAGTACCCTATACTGCGCGGGTTTTCCGCAAGTGACCCCGCTCAATGAGTGCCAAGGACGCACAATCGTTTCTTTCCTTTCAGGACCTGATACTCCGCCTGCAGCAGTACTGGGCAGAGCGTGGCTGTGTCGTGATGCAGCCCTACGACAAGGAGATGGGCGCCGGCACCTTTCACCCGGCGACGTTCCTGCGTGCGGTCGGGCCGGAGCCATGGAGCGCGGCCTACGTGCAGCCGAGCCGGCGACCGACGGACGGCCGTTACGGGGATAACCCGTTCCGGCTCCAGCACTATTATCAGTACCAGGTCGCGATCAAGCCCTCGCCGGACGATATCCAGGATCTGTATCTCGAGTCACTCGAGGCCATCGGTATCGACACCCTCGTGCACGACATTCGCTTCGTCGAAGACAACTGGGAGTCTCCGACTCTCGGCGCCTGGGGCCTCGGCTGGGAGGTTTGGCTTAATGGCATGGAGGTGACGCAGTTCACCTACTTCCAGCAGGTCGGCGGCCTGGAGTGCCGGCCGGTAACGGGTGAGATCACCTACGGGCTCGAGCGCCTGGCGATGTATCTGCAGAACGTCGAGAGTATTTTCGACATCGTCTGGACCGACGGCCCGCTCGGACGCATCACCTACGGCGATGTCTACCACCAGAACGAGGTCGAGCAGTCCCGTTACAATTTCGAAGAAGCCGATATCGATAACCTGTTTCACGACTTCGATCATGCCGAACACGACTGCGAGCGCCTCATCGAACTTAACCTCGCGCTGCCGGCCTACGAAAAAATGCTCGCAGCATCACACCTCTTCAACCTGCTGGACGCGCGCCAGGCCATCTCGGTAAGCGAACGCCAGCGCTATATCCTGCGCGTCCGCACCATGGCGCGCGCGGTCGCAGAGGCTTATTTCAAGAGCCGCGAGGCCTTGGGTTTCCCGATGATCGAGTCGGTGCGCGCCCGGAGCAAGCGCGCATGAAGCCCGCCGACCTGCTCGTGGAGATCGGTACCGAGGAGCTTCCGCCGAAAGCGCTGCGTGGACTGATGGATGCGTTCGCCACAAATCTCGGCGGCGCAATAGACGAGGCACGCCTCGAGCACGGCGACGTGCATGCCTACGCAAGCCCGCGGCGCCTGGCCGTGATCGTGGAAAAACTTGCGGCGAGCCAGGAAGATCGTCGCTTGTCGCAAAAAGGACCGCCCGTTTCGGTCGCCTATGACGACGACGGCAACCCGTTGCCGCCCGCAACCGCGTTCGCAAAGAAGTGCGGCGTGGACGTCGCCGAGCTGGGCCGCGTCAAGACGGACAAAGGCGAGTGGCTCGCAGCGGAAACCGTGGAGAAAGGCGAGACGAGCGCGGCGCTGCTGCCGGCGCTCATCGAGCAGGCACTGGCCGACCTGCCGATTCCGCGACGCATGCGCTGGGGCGCGGGTGAAGCGGAGTTCGTGCGCCCGATACATTGGGTCGTCGTGCTGCACGGCACGGAAGTCATCGACGGGAGCGTCATGGGCATCGCGTGTGGCAATACGACGATGGGCCACCGCTTTCATTCGAGGGGCCCGATTACGATTTCCGCGCCGTCTGCCTACCTCGAGACCCTCGAGCGGGAAGGTCGCGTCATTGCCGACTTTGGCGTCCGCCGCGAACTGGTTCGCAAGGGTGTGGAAGCCAGCGCGATAGAGGCGAAGGGCCATATCGTCGACGGTGAGTCGCTTTATGACGAGGTCGCTGCGCTCGTGGAATGGCCGGTGCCGGTACTGGGCAGGTTCGACGAGGCTTTTCTCGAGCTGCCCCGCGAGGTCGTCGTTTCCACGCTGACCGGCCACCAGCGGTATTTCCCGGTCGCTGACGATTCCGGTGCGCTTCTGCCCAGCTTCGTAACGGTGGCCAACCTCGAGAGCAAAGAGCCCGACAAAGTTCGAGACGGTAACGAGCGCGTAATCCGGCCGCGGCTCGCGGACGCGGCGTTCTTCTGGGACAGTGACCGGCGCAAGGCGCTCTCGACGCGCCGCGAAGCGCTGCGGGAGGTGGTCTACCAACGCGGCCTCGGCAGCCTGTACGACAAGAGTGCCCGGACCGCAGAGATCGCGTCCTGGGTCGCTGAGCGCCTGGGCATTGACGGCTCACAGGCCGGGCGTGCGGCGGAGCTCTGCAAATGCGATCTGTTGACGGGCATGGTCGGGGAGTTTCCTGACCTCCAGGGCACGATGGGCCGCTACTACGCGATCTCGGACGGCGAGACAGATGCCGTCGCGACGGCGATCGGCGAACACTACCACCCGCGGTTCGCCGGTGACGCTCTTCCGGAGACGGACGAAGGCCGCGTAGTGGCGATGGCGGACAAGCTCGACACGCTCGCCGGGATTTTCACGATCGGCAAGAAGCCCTCGGGCAACCGGGATCCATTCGGCCTGCGCCGCGCCGCGCTCGGCATCATTCGGCTGTCGATCGAGTGCCGGCTGGACCTTGACCTCAAAGCACTCATTGCGAAGGCGCTCGAGCTGCAGCCGGCCGGCAAGGAAGACCCGCAGGTGCTCTCTGAGTTGCTGTACACGTTCATAAGCGACCGGTTGCGGCGGTACTTCCTCGACCGTGATCCGGAACTCGATACGGAGACTTTCGATGCCGTGCTGGCGCGGCAGCCTGCATCACTGGTGGATTTCGAGCTTCGTTTGCACGCGGTGCAGGCGTTCCTGCGGCTTGACGAAGCACAAAGCCTGGCCTCCGCCAACAAGCGCATTGCGAACATCCTGCGGCAGGCCGAGGTTACCGAGACGAGCGACATCGACGAGAGCCTGCTCGAGGAAGGCGCCGAGCGCGCGCTCTACGATGCGCTTGTTTCCGCCGAGGGAACCGTTCGGCCGCTGCTCGAGGAGCGAGACTACACCCGCGCACTGCAGGCGCTTGCCGCGCTTCGTGAGCCCGTGGACCGGTTTTTCGACGACGTCATGGTGATGGCTGACGATACGGCCGTCAGGTCCAACCGCCTCGCTTTGCTCGCGGGGCTGAGAGCCCTGTTTCTCGACGTGGCCGATATCTCGCGGCTGTCTGTCGCCTGAAGATGAGCGGCGCAGGTCTCGGCAAAGGGCTGATCATTCTCGATCGCGACGGCGTGATCAATCACGACTCCGAGGCGTTCATCAAGAACGAAGACGAGTGGCGGCCGATTCCGGGGAGCCTGGAAGCAATTGCCGCGCTGACGAAAGCCGGGTTTACGCTGGCGATAGCGAGCAACCAGTCCGGCATCGCCCGCGGGCTCTTCGACCAGGCTGCGCTCGATGCGATGCACGCCAAGATGCTCGGCCTGGTACACGAGGCTGGCGGCCACATCAGCCGCATCGTTTTTTGTCCGCACGGCCCGAACGAGGGCTGCGACTGCCGCAAACCGAGGCCGGGGTTGCTCGAGCAGCTGGCCAAGCACTTCGACACCTCGTTGGCCGGCGTGCCGGTCGTCGGCGACGCGCTGCGCGACCTGGAGGCTGCTGCCGCCGCCGGCGCCCGCCCGGTCCTCGTTCGCAGCGGCAAGGGCCGCAAGACCGAGGCGGCGTTGCCGGAGCGCTTTGCCGGCGTCGCCGTTTACGATGACCTCGCCGCCGCCGCCCGCGCACTGATCGACGAAGTTGCGTGACATGCAATTAATCCGCTCGCTGTTGTTCATTGCTTTCGGCGGCGGTTCGGCCGCCATCGCGGCCTCGCTCATACTGCTCACATTCTGGGCGCCGTCAAACGTGCACTGGGCTATTACGCGCGGCTATTGCCGCCTCGCCGTCCGGGCCGGGCATTTCTTTTGCGGCATGGAGCCGGTGATCGAGGGCCTGGAAAACGTTCCGGACGAACCAAGCGTGATCATGATCAAGCACACGTCGACGCTGGAGACCTACTGGCATGTCACGGTGTTTCCGAAGACGGCCTGGGTCATCAAGCGCGAGGTCATGTATGTTCCGGTCCTGGGCTGGGCGATGAAGCTGATGCTCGATCCGATATTCATCAAGCGCAGCGCCGGCCGCTCCGCGGTCAAGCAGGTGATCAGCGAGGGCAAGAAGAAGCTCGATCAGGGAGTCTGGGTAACGATCTTTCCCGAGGGTACGCGCATGCCGCCTGGCGAGACCCGGCGTTACGGCGTCAGCGGGGCGGCGCTCGCTCGCGATGCCGGCTGCAAGATCGTGCCCGTCGCCCACAACGCAGGTGACTTCTGGGGCCGGCGCAGCATTATCAAGCGGCCCGGCAAGGTGCGCTTTTGTATCGGCCCGCCCATTGACGCAGCCGGCCGCGACCCCAAGGAAACCAACCTGATGGTTCAGGAATGGGTCGAGACCAAGATGCTCGAAATCAGCGACATCTACAAACAGAAAGCCGCGAGTGACGGCCCGTAGGAGCGCGCTCGGGTCTACGATCGCGGTCCGCGAGCCGCTCCTCCGACACCTGTTTCACCCTTACCAGATCTTCACGCGCTCCTCGGGCGGAAGGTACAGCGCGTCCGCCTCAGCGATATCGAAGGCCTCGTAAAACTCCGGCACGTTCCTGACCGCACCATTCGTCCGGTACATCGAAGGCGAGTGCGGGTCCGTCATGATCAGCTGCCGCAGCGCCTCGTCCCGATACTTGTTGCGCCAGATCTGCCCGTAGCCGAGGAAGACGCGCTGGACGCCGGTGAAACCGTCGATGACCGGCGGCTCTTCGCCATTGAGCGATATCTTGTATGCGAGCAGGCCAATACTGATCCCGCCGAGGTCGCCTATGTTTTCGCCAAGCGTGAACTCGCCGTTGACGGTCAGGTCCTCGAACGGTGCGTAGCCGTTGTACTGATTGATCAGGTCCTTCGTGCGACGCCCGAATTCCGCCCGGTCCTGTTCGGTCCACCAGTTTCTCATGACGCCGTCGCCGTCAAAGGTGCTGCCCTTGTCGTCGAAGCCGTGGCCAATCTCGTGGCCAATCACCGCGCCGATTGCGCCGTAGTTAGCCGCATCGTCGGCCGCGAAGTTGAAAAACGGCGGCTGCAGGATAGCGGCCGGGAAAGTAATGTCGTTCTTCCAGGGGCGATAGCTGGCATTGACCGTCTGCGGCGTCATGGGCCATTCGGCATCATCGACCGGACCGCCCTGCCTCGCGATCAGGCGATCGTACTCGGCGATCGTGGCGCGTTCGATATTGCCGAAGAGATCGTCGGCCTCGATGTCGATGGCCGAATAGTCGCGCCAAACGTCCGGGTAACCAATGTTCGTCCTGAACTTGGACAGCTTGTCGAGCGCCTGTGTCCGGGTTTCATCGGACATCCAGTCCAGCTCCCGGATGCTCTTGTCATATGCCTTGACCAGGTTTCCGACCAGCTCGACCATCCGCCCCTTGGCCTCGGGCGGGAAATGCTCCTTCACGTAGACCTTGCCGACGAGCTCGCCGAGCAGACCGTTTACCGCCGTTACCGCGCGGCGCCAGGGGGCACGCTGCTCCTCGGTGCCGAGCAGCAACTTGCCGTAAAACTCGAAATCCTGCTTGTCCAGCGCATCGTTCAGCGCATTGGCGCGTGAATTGAGCGCCATCCAGCGCAGGTAGGTCTTCCAGGTATCGATGTCGGTCTCCGCGATGATCGCGTCAAGCTCCTCGAAGTAGGCGGTCATCATGAGGACCAGGCCGTCAATATCGGCGATCCCGGCTTCCTCGATATAGCCCTGCCAGTTGAAGTTCGGCATGACGGCATTGAGTTGTTCGAGCGGCACCTTGTTGTAGTTGTTCGCCCAGTCTCGCGCGGCCTCCTTGGTGATGTGCGCCGCCGCGATCCGCGTCTCGAGGTCCATGATCCCGGCCGCCGCGGCAGCGCCGTTCTCGAAGCCCGCAAGGTCGAACATCGCCGCAATGTGTACCGGGTACCTGGCGCGAATGTCCGCCGACACGTCATCCTCGGCGAAGTAGTATTCGCGATCCGGCAGCCCGAGGCCGTTCTGCCAGGCGTAGATCATGTAGCGCCGGGGATCCCGAAAATCCTCGTTTTGGTCGATGCCGACAGGCACCGGGTAACCGCGACGGTTTGCCGCTGCAAAGTGCGCGGCAAGTTCGTCGTGGTTCTCGATCGCCTCTATGCGCGCGAGCTCGGGCTCGAGCGGCGTCATGCCCCTGGCGTTGCGCGTCTCAATGTCCATGTAGGACTTGTAAAGATCACCGACCTTTTGCTCGTCCGAGCCTTTCGGAAAATTGCCGGAAGCCGCTTCCTCGATAATCGCCCTGACCTCTTCCTGGGCCTGGTCGGCGAGAACCGAGAATCCACCATAACTCGCTTTGTCGGCGGGGATCTCCGTGTTGGCGACCCAATTGCCGTTGACGTAGGAGAAGAAATCGTCGCCCGGGCGGATGCTCGTATCCATATTCTCCAGCGCAATGCCGGAGCCCCTCTCGGTTGCGGCCTCTGCCGAGCTCGTTGGTGCTTCCTGCTGCCCGCAGGCGGTCATGGCCACCATGGCGGCGGCCGCCAGTAAAATGTTCCTCACGTATTTCCCCTCTGTTTTGCTGTGTCTCTTGCCGCCGCAGAACCTGTTCCATCGCCCCCGGGGCCCACGAGGTAGACAGGCGATGGCGTGATTAGTTTCCGCCGCCCGCCATCTTCACGAGCGCCTCGATTTCCTGTGCCTGCGCCTCGGTGAGTGGATACATCTTGTCGATTCGACAGCCCCTCAGGGTATCGATGCCCGTGCGCATCACGTTGTGATCGTAACGCCGGTCCGGCGTAATCGAGGTGTTGTCGACCATCTCGCGGCACTGACGCGCAAACGCGAGCAGGAACCGGCCGTCTCGCCCGCTGTAGATCGCAAAATACAGGGTTGCCGGCATCCATTTGTCGCTGCCGTGTGTCCGTATGCGCTCCGCCTCCTGCAGTTCACCGACCTCGATATAGTCCCGGATCGCCTGGGTCTCCGGCGGCGTCTCCGGCGTGCCTGCGCAGCCGGGCGCAAAGCTTAGCGCGGCCGCAAGTGCCGCCGCTCTCATGGTGCTAGTCGCCACGACGTTCCTCCGCGTAAAGTTCCTCGACAAACCGGCTCGCCCTCGGGTAATCCTCGATCCAGCGCTCGATATCACGCCGCATCGCAGCGGGGACGCGGCTGCGCTCGATACGAATTCCCGCGCCACCGCCGTAACCTTCGGGTTGCAGCCAGGCGCCCTGTATGGCCGCGAAGGCAAGATCCGTGTAGTTGATGGTTTCGTCACCGAGTATCGAGCGCCGGCCGTCGGCGAGGCTCGCCTCCGTTTCGGCGAGCAGCGCTTCGATGCGTTCACATGATTTTCGGTAATGCGTCTCGTTGACTCGAAATGCCTTCCGAACCATGAGGGCCTGCAATGGGTACAGCGCGCCAATCAATTTGCGCTGCCACGCGGGTATGGCTTCACTGTCGACACCCCACGCGTGCTTGCAAAGCGCGGGGTCATCGAGAAGATGATAGTAGATCCACACCTGCAAACTGACGCCGCAGCGGTCTATCTGGCGCTCGAATTCCAGGCGGTCTTTGGTCGGCCTCAGGAAAACGGCAGCTTCGCCGCGCTCGGCGCCATAGGCCCCCCACAGGTAGCGCAGGATCTCCGGCGAGTTGCCAATCTGCGAGCGCACCATGCCCGTGCGGAAATGCAGGCGCGGCACGGTACGCCCGAGGTAAAACGCACCGAGCGTTCCACACCACGGCACCTCTTCGTACTCGAGACCGAGGCGATCCATGCACCAGCGGACCTTTTCCACGAAATGGCTCGCGGAGATCGTCTCCAGCGCCATGTCGGGGCCCGCGGGCGGTCGCACGAAGCCAGCAAGCACAATCATCCATCGCCACAGGAGGACCAACAGGACCAGCAACAACGCGGCCCAAAAGGTCAGGCCGAACATGGCGACCACCAGTGGCAGCAGCAGAACGAAGGCGGCGTGCAGAGCAATTCGTTTATCGGGCATGTCCCGGCCTTGCGGGCCCGTTGCGACCCGCCTCCATGCAGTCTTGCGCAATACCTAGACGTCGAGGTTCGATACCGTCAGGGCGTTCTTCTCGATGAATTCCCGGCGTGGTTCTACCTGGTCGCCCATAAGTGTCGTAAAGATCTCGTCGGCCTTCACCGCGTCCTCGATCTTTACCTGCATCAGTCGTCTCGTCTCCGGGTTGACGGTGGTGTCCCAGAGCTGGTCCGGGTTCATTTCACCAAGGCCCTTGTACCGTTGTACGCTTTGTCCGCGGCGCGCTTCGTTCATCAGCCAGTCAACCGCTTCCGAGAAGTGTTCGACCGCACCTTGCCGGTCTCCACGGCTGATAAAAGCGTCTTCGCCCAACAGGTCGTCGAGCTTTGCCGACAGGGCCATGATGTGCCTGTATTCGTTGGTTTCAAAAAACTCCCGTGGCAGGTAACGCGTGGTGCCCATGCCGTGCAGCATTTTCATGACC
>Ga0224513_10000916_pt1 | contig 11844 bp, 13 predicted proteins | sample SF_May12_sed_USG_5_FD_169109 | JGI IMG/M metagenome (GOLD analysis project Ga0224513, IMG submission 169109) | Sediment microbial communities from San Francisco Bay, California, United States - SF_May12_sed_USGS_21 | ecosystem: Environmental > Aquatic > Marine > Sediment | place: USA... | reverse complement strand
TTATTTACACCAATGTTGCCACAAGTAGCATCCGGAATGATTGAAACTAGGCACATTGTTTTGCCAATTAGAACAATCTGTAAAAAAACAAAATTCTATGAGAGCAGAATCAAAAATATCGATCCTTATGGAAAATTGGTGACATTATGGGGAACTGGAGATAAAAGAAGTCTTTCAATTCATTATGATTATTTGGTAGTGGCACTTGGAAGTGAGACTAATTTTTTTGGGATGGCAGACGTTGAAAAAAATGCATACACAATGAAGACACTCAATGATGCAGTAGTTTTGAGAAATAGAGTTATTGATATGCTTGAACAAGCAGAAAATGAAACTAATCCCATTCTCCGAAAAAGCTTTCTTAATTTTGTAGTGGCAGGAGGTGGTTTTGCAGGAATTGAGACTGCGGGAGAACTAATGGATCTTTTATTAGATGCACGAAAATATTATCCTACAATTCACAAAGAGGATCTCAGAGTTGTTGTAATAGAGGCACTACCTATGATTTTACCTGGTTTTAATGAAAAATTAGCAGGATTTGCAAAAGAGAAAATGACTGATAGAAAAATTGACATCAGATTGAAAACTGCAATAACTAGTTTTGATGGAAATGAAGTAACAACAAAATCATTAGTTCAAAATACAAAAGATCTAATTGATGTAATTAGAACAAAAACATTGATTTGGACTGCAGGAGTTACTCCAGTTAATACAATTAAGAGATCAATGTTCAAGACAGAAAAGGGGAAACTCATAGTTGATGATTATCTTGAGGTTCCAGACTTTCCCGGAGTATTTGTAATTGGGGATTGTGCATTATGTTTAAATCCTGAAACACAAAGACCATTTCCTCCAACTGCTCAAATTGCAGAAGCCCAAGCAAAAGTTGCAGCAAAAAATTTGATATCATTAATTAAAAATTCTGAAAAAGAAAAATTTATCTATCATTCTAAAGGTCAAATGGCAATTATTGGAAAAAGATCTGGAATTGCCACATTTTTGGGAATGAATATCTCTGGATTTTGTGCATGGTTAATTTGGAGAAATGTATATCTCTCAAAAATTCCAACTCTTGATAAAAGAACACGTGTGTTTCTTGATTGGGCAATAGATTTGTTCTTTGATAGAGATATCTCAAGACTAAAATTAATGAAACGAGAAACTGAAAAAGAATACAAGCTACTTGATGAAGTAGATGATGTTTGGTAATTTATTTTCTAATTTTATGAATAATTATCGCCGGTGCTACAAAATACATTCCGATATTCATTAGAATTATTCCAATTCCAAAAGATAACATTTCTGCTTCAGAATTAATTTCAACGAAATTTAAAATTGATAATGTAGATAACATTGGAGTAATTGAGAGTTTTACAGCTTCTTTGAAAATTGGATTTTCACGTTCCAAATCTGCAATTAGAGGTGAAAATGAATAATAAAGCTGATTGAATCCGCTCATAAAAGCAGTTCCAGACTTGGTTGACAAAATAATATCATCTCGAATTTCTCTAAGTTGTTGTACTTGTGAAGCCAATTCTGATCCAAAAGTGGCAGTTGCAATTAGACAACCGCCTCCTTCTTCAATTGATTCATCTACAGATGTATCTTCTGATAAGATTTCAAAGGAATCAGTTGTTTCTTCAAATCTTGGAAGTTGAGAATCAAAATCATCTATTCCATTTGCATATACAAGTATGTAGTATTTTTCAGTATCATAGATTATAATTTCTTTAAATTTTACATTAAAATCGTTAGTATCAGAAAAAAAGATTCCTTCTGCCTCAGTTACATATGCTTGCTTCCCTTTTATTGTTATTTTTTCCTGAGAAATAATCTTCAAATTTCCAGCGTCTATAATTCCTTGGAAATTTTCTGTTTTTTCAAAAATTATATCATCTAAAGTTTTTTGATTAGTATTTTGTATTGATAATGAAATATTTGGATTCATTACACCTATTTTTGGCCCAACCGCAACTACATCAGGAGAAAACTCTTCTATTTTTTCTGGTTGTTGTAATAACCAACCTTCAGGAACACTTAATGAAATTTTAAGTTCATCACTTTCAAATTTTTGATTTCCAGTAGAAGAAGTAACAGTAGTAGATTCTGTACGTTCAGGTTCTTGTAATTCAAGAATATTTGATACATCAAAACGATTAACAACTGTAGCCTTGATGATTTTGACTTGATCAGGATCTATGGGTCTATCTATTGGTTCTATTTCAACTCCAGCAATTTTATCAAGCGTTTCAAAACTTTCTTCAGTTACAATTCTACCAAATACGGTATATTGTTCATCAAGAAAATTTGAATCATCATGTACAATAAAAAATTGAGAGCCTGCACTATTAGGATCAGCTGATCGTGCCATTGAAACTATTCCACGATTATGCTTGATTGAGTTAAATTCAGCATCTACAGTTGTGCTTGGACCTCCAGTTCCCCATGTACTTGGATCACCGCTGATTGTATTTGGATCACCGCCTTGAATCATAAAATCAGGAATTATTCTATGAAAGATTACTCCATCATAAAATCCAGATTCAGCTAATTCAATAAAATTATCAACATGATTTGGTGCATCGTTTGGGAAAAAGTCAATGGTAATATTTCCAAGATTTGTCTCCAAGACAACTAATTTATCATCATATTGAGCAAATGCATAATTTCCAAAACTGACTAAAAGTAGTGAGACTGCTACAGCAAAAAATATTTTGTTCAATAATTTTTCCCAAGAATAGTCACTTAAAAGCTAATTGTATTAGTTTTTAACAAAGTTCAATAAGCTAACCAACATGCAACCTGATGAAAAGATTCAGGCACATTTAGTTTCAGTATGGAGGGAGTCTAAAAAGTTTTTTTCAATTGGTGGAAAAGAAGGCATGTTGGTGTTAACTGACAAACATTTGATGTTTATACATAAAACAGAATCTAAAATGAATTGGTGGAAAGCGATTACTCAAAGACAAGTAATTAATTTTATCAAATCAAAAAACACAATGATTCATCATGATGGTTATGATGAAAAAGATTTGATGAATGATTTGGAGGATGACAGAAACATCGAATTGTCATTTGATGACATATCCAGTGTTAGTTACACAGAGAAGGATTGGGGAAGTTCTCTCCAGTTAGAGTTTAACAAAGACAAAAAAGAAGAAAAATTTCAGTATTCAATTGCCCAAGATTGGGTGAAATATCCTGCAAAAGAGCCTACAAAATACATGAAAGTGGATTGGGAACCTTTTGTGCAATATATTAAAGACAGGCAGAAATTTACGAAGTAAAATTGGGAAAAATTTTTGCTGTAGGTGTTGGACCTGGCTCTCCAAAATACGTGACAGAAATTGTAAAAGATATTGTACAGAATTGTGACATTATCATTGGTTACAAATACACTCTAAAAACAATAGAGCATTTGATAGAAGGAAAGGAGGTCTATGAAATTACCATGAATGATCAAGAAGATTCTTATCAAAAAATTCTTCCAGAACTTGGTGATGGAACATTGGTAATTCCGTTTACTGGTGATGTAAATTTTTCAGAATCAGAAGTTGTTGATAGATTGATAGAAATTTTTGGTGATGTTGAAATTGTTCCAGGAATTAGCTCAATTCAAGTCGCTGCATCAAAGGCAAAAGTTCCTCTGGACAAATCAAAAGTAATTACAATGCACGTAACAACGTCTATTGAAGATAAAAAATTAGAGTTACAAAAAGCATTGATTGATGGTTTTAGCGTGGTTTTGGTTCCAAGACCTTGGCCAAAACAGCCTGACAAACATTTTATGCCTTCTGAAATAGCAGTTTATCTTCGAGAACATAATTTTGACACTGCTAAAATAAAAGTTCATGTTTTTGAGGCAATTACAACAGAATATGAGACAAGTTTTGTAGGAACTGTAAAAGATTTGGAAGGAAAAGAATTTTCTGATTTATCTGTGATGGTGTTTAATCAGACCAGTTTAGATTCTTATATGAATTATAAATGGCAGTGGGAAAATTAATTTCCAGAATTTTGTCCTTCACCTAAAACTATACTATCTGAGTCTGGAAAAACGTATGCAATAATTTTCATCCAAGGATAATCTGGACTGTATAATCTATAAAATCCGGTATCGTCAAATGTTATGTTGATTGATTCACCTGATGCAAATATTTCAGTAGAAATTCTTCCATCTGGTGTAAATGGATTATGTCGATCACCGTAATTTTCTTTTCCGCTGATAATTTTATGAGATACAACATCATCATTTATTATTGTAATAGTAGTTCCAGGTTCTACTGAAATTCTATCCTGTGAGAAATATCTCAATCTAAGTGAATCAGATATACTTTGTGTTGCAACTGCTTGTTCTCTAACTGAACTTGCACCAATATAACTATCTACAACTCCCTGTGAAGAAGAACCTCTAAGAATGTATAGCGTAAGATTATCTGATTCTTCAATCTCTGAAGATGTTAGATCGATTTTTGTTAAACTAGATAATTTTGTTGTGTAAATCACTTTAAAAGTTTCATCGGATGTTGTAATTCTTCCAGTAAAACCATAAACTGATGCATCTTTACTTTCATCAACTAGTCTTCCAAAAAAACTAATTGAAGTATCAAATCCGTTTGAACTCTCGATATTTCCATTAATTCTAATGTATTTGCCTTCACGCAAAAATTTTCCTTGTAGATTAGAAATTACAAACTCTTCATCACCTAATATAATGAAACCATTTTCTGTAAGAAAGTTAATTGTACTTCCACGTTGATCTTGAGAAGACAAACCCAGATCAATTTCTGATATCTTGATAAATTCTTCAGTTACAGCAAAGCCAGAACCCTCTAAAAGAAATGCCTGATTTTCAGAAATTTCGGCAAATGAATCAGTGATAAAATATCCTGATGAAACTACAAGTAATACTAGTAATGTGATGACTGCCCTCATGATTAAATTCTTGTCTAATTTGGTTTATAATTTGCTACTAAATTATTTTAGATTAACCTCGTAGTTAGTCTAAACATGATTTTTGATGTGACTACAAAAATGTATTCTCATTTAAATCAGAAAAGGATTGAAAATGTTCAGATACATGCACGAAGTTATTTAACAACTGATAGTGATTGAAGAGGAAAATGGCATGACTTCGAAAATATTTGGTCCTAAGGATCTCATACCGTTGAATGAATGCCTTGTTGATGAAGCACTTGAAAAGATGTCATCAAAGATGAAGCCAGATTACATAGAGAAGAATTTCTACGAGGTGGTTGATGAGGCAATAAATGATTTGAATTGATAAAAATATTTGTAATGAACAATATTTCTCTACAGGTTAACGAAAAATAATGCCGGATATATTTACTCCTAAAAAGCGTTCTTGGGTCATGTCTAGAATCAGGGGAACAAACACCAAGATTGATCTCAAGATGAACAAGATGTTGGGCAATACGAGATATAAATACGAAATGTATCCAAAAATGTTCGGTAATCCTGATTTCATACTTTCAAGAAAGAGGATTGTCATATTCTGTGACGGTGATTTTTGGCATGGGTACAAGTATCATGAAAAGAAACGTCTGCCAAAAAAATTCTGGAGGGACAAGATTGAGAGAAACATGAGAAGGGATCTTGCCGTTTCTAGAAAGCTTAGACAGGATGGATGGTCTGTCCTGAGATTTTGGGAGCATGATATTGAAAAGAATCCTGAAAAATGCATGAGAAGAATTGTCAAAAAGATTCAGAGTAGAAGCGTTTTAGATCAAAGTCCTAAAAATTAGAAACCAGGCATGTCAATCAATCCCTCCTCCCGGGCTATCTCTATCATGTAAAATTCCAGATATCCTCCTGACAAAAGAAGACCTACCATAATTCCAATTTCAATTAATGTTGGTTTGATAAATGGAACTAGATCAATTTTTTTGATGATTGCTCTAATCAGAATAAAACTTCTAGAAATTCCAAAAGAGTATGCAACAAGTTCCATTAATCCAAATGGAGACAAGAAGAGAATTGAAAGTGGTGGAATATCAGATAGTTGGGGGGCAGTTACAACTATTGCGGCAAAAGCAAAGCCGGTAGACCAAGCAGAAAATAACCCCCATGCGACTCCAAAACCTGGAATAAACATTGGTAATGCAATGCTCAAGTTATGAACAAAAATTCCAAACGCATCAATATCTAAAACAAGTTCCTCAAATTCTGCCATGAATGCATTTGCCTCTTCTTCACTGACGGTAGACATTGAACCAATTTGATATGCTGCTGCAAAAAGTCCTAGAAATATAAAAAACAGAATTATTCTGACTTTATTCACATTGCCATACCTTGAGAACAATATTTGAGGGTTGATGTAGGCACAGATTTAATTAAACGAGATGATGTTTTTTAATATGAAAAAGGAATTGTCTTATGCATTAAACTATGCATTAAACAAAGGATTCCAGATTCATCCTAATGCTTTTAAAATTTTGGAAGACGTAGATGTAAAAAAATTAGAGAAGATCATAAAGGAAATAGTAAGAGAGAAAGCAAAGCAAAAATTATTTCAAATTAATCAAGATGATTTGGAATTATATCTCGGAATTAAAGAAGATTCAACAATTCAAAGTGAAGTAAAAATATTATCAGAGCCTACAAACAAGATAACGTCAGGCGAGGGAGTTAAAGGGTATAATGCATTATTTTCTAGTCGTTTTAACAAGCTTAAACGAATAATTTCAGACAGACCAGAATCAAAATTGCTTAAATCTGCAGCCTCTGTAAAAACTGCAAAAATTGAAGATGATGTGTATGTGTGTGGTCTTGTAACCATAAGAAATTCTGAGAGAAAAATTACAAAATTGACTCTAGAGGATCCATCAGGCTCATTTGAGGGGATAATTTTTGATGATGAATTGCAAAAAATGGCAAATACTCTTTTAATTGATCAATTTGTAATGGCAAGAATAAGTTCAGCAAAAAATTCAGGATATATCATCAAGGATCTAATTCTGCCTGATATTCCAGAACAAGCAAAAAATAAGTCAGAAACTGAGGCATATGCTGTTTTTCTTTCTGATCTTCATATAGGGAGTAAGTACTTCATGGAAGATGAATTTTCAGAGTTTGTTTCATGGTTATCAAGTCCTGATCCAGTTGCAAGAAAGATTCGTTTTGTTCTGATTGGTGGGGATGTGGTAGATGGAGTTGGAATATACCCAAATCAGAATAAAGAGTTGGTTTGTCAGACTATACAAGAACAGTTAAAAAAAGCAGAAGGTTTGATTGACAAAATTCCCAAAAATGTAAAAATTATCATAATGCCCGGAAATCATGATCCTGGAAGAAGGGCTTTGCCACAACCAGCCATACCAAAAAAATACAATTTAGGTCTGTGGGAAAGAGAAAATGTGTTCATGGTTGGAAATCCGGCGGTAGTCTCACTGAATGGTGTTATAGTTACAATGTTTCATGGTCAAAGTATAGATGATATTGTAAAGACAACGCCTGGTCTAAGTTATGACAAACCAACCAATGTAATGAGACATCTGCTTAGAGCAAGACATCTTAGTCCTATTTATGGTAGTCAGACACCAATAGCACCTGAAATGGAAGATCTTTTAGTCATTCAGGACATTCCAGACATCTTTCATGTAGGTCATGTTCATAGAGCACAATTAGATATGTACAAGGGGGTTTTGCTGATAAATTCTGGTTCCTGGCAGAAACAGACACCTTTTCAAGCCAGTGTAGGAATGACTCCAAATCCAGGCATTGCCCTTATTGTAAACCTAAAAACTTTCCAAGTCTTCCATGAGAATTACAGTTTAAATTTAAACAATGTCTTGCAAAGTTAAATCGTCTTTGAATGTTTTTTTTATCATTTCAGATGAAATTGTAAGTTTGTATTTTTTTGTCCTTCCATGAATTCCTTGATGAATTAGTCTTCCAGAGATTAATCCAGATAATTCTATTTCACTAAGCATTTGTGTGATCCTTCTTTGAGTGAGTTCGTCTTTTCCAATTATTTTACAGAGATTTTTGTAAGAAGAATAGATTTCACCAGTAGAAGAGCCATTTGCCTTCATTATCGCAATAAGGATCAATTTTTCGTGAAGTGGGAATGATTTGAGAGATTTTTCTTCCTTGTTTTCTTCCATTTTTTGAGAGGCTTCTCTAACATGTTCAATAGTGACTTTGTCTGATTGTTGTCGTTCAGCAAGTTCTCCTGCTACTCGAAGTAAATCGATTGCTCGTCGAGCATCTCCGTGTTCTCCTCCAGCAAGTGCGGCAATGAGATTTAGGGCTGATTCCTCCATTGAATTTTCAACAAATGATTCATTGATTCTTTCTTCAAGTATTTTTTTAATTTGTTCAACATCATAATTGGTAAAGACAATCTCCTCTTCTCCTAGACTGCTGATTACTCTAGGATCTAGTTTTTCTTTGAATGTCAGATCGTTTGAAATTCCGACTAAAGTCAATGAGCCTTGATTGAGACGTTCATTTGCCCTAGTTAGTTGATATAGGATATCCTTTCCTGTTTTTGCTACTAGTTGGGCCAAATAATCAATTTCATCAATTACAAAAATTGCATTAAGTTTTCCCTCATCAATTTTATTTAGTAGTCTTTTGAAAACTTCACTAATTGCAAGCCCAGTTGTGGGTAATTCTTTCTCTTTTAGATCTAATTGCCTGCCTAAACTGACTAATAATCCGTATAATGTTGTCTCTTCTTTAGAATTTGAGTATACTAGTTTGATTGGGAAGTTTGATTTTTCTACTCTTTCTTGGATTTTAGAAAGAACTTTTTTTACTACTAATGTTTTGCCGGTACCGGGTTTTCCATATACAAGAAGGTTTGACGGTCTTGATTTTTTTAGAATTGGTAATAGAGATTGGGTGACTTGTTCTTGTTCGGATTTTCTATGTAAGATAATTTCTGGAATATATGTAAAATGAAGAATATCACGATTTTTTATTATTGATTTTCCTGCCTCTGCTGCATCTAGTAAATCATCTATAGGATCAGACATACTCACACACCTTTGTTTCCTGTCAACAATAACACAATCATATCTGAATTAAGAGAGTATAGAATAGAACAGTAATACTAGTTTAGTTTGTAATTAATTATTTTTAGTTAGTTTTAGATTTTCTATAAAAAAAATTAAAGAAAAAGATAGAGTGGAAATACTGGTGTGTGGGTAGGTCTTAATTTGAAGATGAGTTAACATTTTTGTTAAAATTATGTTAAGAAAAGATCTGAAAAGCCCGTTTTGACCCCCTAATTTCCATTCCAGGCGTTAAGATGGATGTTAACACTATGAATATCCTAAATCCAACCCCTTCATTTCCATTCCAGGCATGAAAATATCCTAATTTAGGAGGTTGATTATGGATGTGTTGTTAATAACAAAAAACAAACTGGGCGTGGGTTAGGCAGTCAATATTAGCAAAGCATTTAGTTAACAAACATTCTTGGATCATTTGAACTGTTAACATTCGATCCGTTAGATCTCAAAGATGGCTAAAAAACGGATTAGAATAGATATGGAAGACTCTGACGGTGCTCGATATGACATCAAATTAGAGGGCAACGTAACAAGAGACAAAGTCCTCAAGATATTTGAAATGATGGACTTGATGAATATTGAAGAAGAACAAAAAATTACAAATATGGATTCTGTAGGTTCTAAAATATGGAGTATTGTGGATAAATTCTTCCCAATGGGAAAATTCACCTCCACTAACATTCTTGAAAAATATGAAGACGAATACAACGAGCCTGTAAAACTTAGTGTAATCTCCACATACTTGTCACGATTTTCCACAAAAGGTAGGGTAAACAGAACTAAAACTGGTCGAGAATGGACATATCAAACCATCAAAATAGCCCAAAAACAACAATAATCAATTAAGAGATAGTGACTTTTCTTACCAACAATCGTTCTTTTCCGAGAATCACTTTAACGTATTCTCCCTTTTGGATGTCCATATACTTTCTAAACTGTTTTGGAATTGAAATTGTACCAGCAGAAGTAATTTTTACCAATACTTCATTCTCATTTACTGACATATTACTATTATAATTTCATAATATATATAATTTAATAAATTATCTAATTCTATTTTCATTATCAAATACAACTAATTTAACTAGAAATTGAGAAAAATATGCTTATTTTACCACTAAAAATTCTAAAATTTTTCTATTGTGTTATTGGATTAACTTCTGCTTGCTCTGCTTTTGCCATTCCTTTTTCAGTAATTGAATAAGTATATGGTTTAGATTCAGTATTTCTTTGAACATATCCATCCTCAAACATCTTTTTCATCAAACGTGAAGTGTGTTCTCTGCTTTTCTTTAATGTGATTTGTATATCACGTGATGTCATATCCTTGTTTGTGATTAAATGCAACACATAATCAATTGGATTTGCAGGTATAACATTTGGAATGCTAGGCATAGAAGTCACCTTTTTAGGTACAATTTCAGCCTTGCTAACAACCTCAATTGGTCTCTCTTTTACTTCATTCTTTACCAATTTCTCTAAGAATTGTTTAAGTTCCAAATTAGGATCATCATCTACCTTTTGTTCAATACCTTGAATTTCTAAGGCATCTAGGCGTATTTTCATATCAATTAATTGTTTTTCATAGAATTCTAATCGTTCAGCTTGGGATGCATCAAATTCTTCACTCCTAGTTTTTACAAATGGACGTATCTTGAAATATGCATACAAACCTACAACTCCCACAATAAATGCTAAAATCATACCTAAAATCACTTCAGGTTCAGGAATTTCTATTAACATCACAACATCTATGCCTATAACGTGATTTATTGTGATTGAACAACATTAATTTACACTTTAGATTAACTAACTCACATAAATTATCACATAGAAATTAATTTATTATTAAACTAACATATCACGTTCATCACATATTACATGCCTGACGAATGAGCCTATCTATCACATCAATCACTTCATCTTCTCTTTCAGGAAAAATATCACTCTCATTTATCACACTAATCTGTTCAGAAAGTTTTGATATCACATCTATATCATCAGGTAAAAGTATGCCTAGACCACGAAAAAGTATGATTGAATAGAACAATCCAATTAATTTTTCTCTGGATTGTCCAACTTGCCTGTAATACGCTCCTTTAGTTATAGAAAAATTAGATTCTAGAAGATCCTTCTGATTTAAAATAATTTCAACTTGTCGCTCTGTAAACAGTGATTTTTTGATAATTTTTCGTATAATATTGTTAAAATTAGATTCTTTCAACTGGTCCATAGCTATACAAATCTGTATACAACATTCCAATTAAACTTTAAAGAGCCATATACAAATCTCCTTTATGACTAGAGATAAAGTTGAATCATTCCTAAAATCAGAATTAAAAAAGAAAAATGCATTACTATTCGTGCTAATTGATTCAGAAGTATCAAATTTAGAGGCATCAAGTAAACTAGCTAAAGATGTGGAAAAGATTGGAGCTTCAGCAATCTTAGTTGGAGGTTCATCTGCTACTGATCAAATTGAAATGGCTCAAGTAGTTAAAGGCATCAAAAAAGGTCTCAAAATTCCAATAATACTATTTCCAGGCAACATTACAGGCGTTGTGCCTGATGCTGATGCCATATTATTTAGTTCATTAATGAATTCTGAAAATCCATATTTTATCACTCAAGCACAGGCGTTGGGTGCTCCAAGTGTTCTTAAATTTGGATTAGAACCACTTCCAACAGCATATCTAGTGATTGGAGATGGAACATCTGCTTGGTTTATTGGTTCAGCAAGAGGAATTCCATTTGAAAAACCAAAAATTGCAGCAGCATATTCATTGGCAGCTCAGTTTCTTGG
>Ga0224513_10000915_pt1 | contig 11849 bp, 15 predicted proteins | sample SF_May12_sed_USG_5_FD_169109 | JGI IMG/M metagenome (GOLD analysis project Ga0224513, IMG submission 169109) | Sediment microbial communities from San Francisco Bay, California, United States - SF_May12_sed_USGS_21 | ecosystem: Environmental > Aquatic > Marine > Sediment | place: USA... | reverse complement strand
CCAACACGGTGATGATCAATGTGGATTTCGTTGTTTTCATTTTCTTTCTCCCCTTTCGTTAGGTCAACTGTTTCTATGCAAGCTCGATGCCAAGTTGTTACCAAGTCTCAATGCGAACTCGGCACACCCCGATATCCTCGAGGTGACAATGTGGCGCCTATTCTCCCCCAGATCGCTTAGTGGCGCAAAGGTGTCGGGACCGGTATCCTGGGCCGGGTATCGTCGCCCGGCGAACGCGGCAACCCCTGCGGCGACCCGAGTCGACAGCCGATACGTCCAGCTGAAAGGAGGATTGAATGGCCAAACCGCGGTACTACTTCCCGGGAGAGGGTGACACGGCTGCTCTCGACTTCTCGAATCTCGCCTTCGATTACGTCCCCTGCCCGTATCGGTTCGAGGCGATCTTCGAGCACGGCGTCTGGCGGGCACGCGGAATCGTCGAGGACAACACGATGCACCTCCCCGAAGGAAGTCAGTGCCTGCACTACGGCCAACAGCTCTTCGAAGGCATGAAGGTGCAGCGGGCCGCCGACGGCAAGGTGTACGCCTTCCGCCCCACTGACAACTCACGCCGGCTCAACGAAGGTGCGCGCCACCTCCGAGGTCCGGAGGTCCCAGAGGAGCTGTTCCTCCGCGGCATCGAAGACGTCGTCGCGGCCAACCACCCCTATCTGCCCCCATACGGCAGCGGCGCCGCTCTGTACATACGGCCGATGTACATAGGCATCGGCGACAACGTCGGTGTCAAACCGGCGGCCGACTATGTTTTCCGGATCTTCGTAACCCCTGTCGGACCGTACTACAAGGGAGGATTCGGGCCCGACCAGGGAAAATCATTCATGGTCAGCCGGTTCGATCGCGCAGCCCCGCACGGAACCGGTCACGTGAAGGCGGGGGGAAATTATGCCGCCTCGTTCCACCCTGGCGCCGAGGCCAAGGAGGCCGGCTTCGTCGACGCCATCTACCTCGACCCCGTGGAGCATCGCTATATCGAGGAGATCGGCGCCGCCAATTTCCTGGCCTTCAAGAACGACGCCCTCATAACCCCCGACTCCCCCAGCATCCTGCGCTCGATCACTCGAATGTCGCTGATCGAAATCGCGGCCGACATTTTCAAGTGGCCGACCGAGGAACGAAAGATCGCCGTCCACGAGCTTGACGACATCTCAGCCGCCGCCTGCTGCGGCACCGCGGCCGTCCTGTGCTGGGTTTCGCGCATCGTCGATGGCGACCGGAGCTGGGATTTTACCTTCGACGACCGTTGGCAGCAGCTTTACGATGCGTTGGTGGGAATTCAGACCGGGGCGAAGGACGATCCGTTCGGATGGAGGTACGAGATTTCAGTCTGACGGTTGGAGTGCCTCGATGGCTTCGCTCCGGTCTTCGAAGATCAAAAAGATCTCGTCCAGGCGCGTGAGGCGCAGGAGGTTGAGAATCCGGCGGTGCGGCCGCAGCAAGGCCAGGCGCCGCCCTTCCTTTTCGAATCGTTGCAGGTAGCCCACCAATTCGCCAAGACCTGTTGAATCGACGTGATCAATCCCCGACATATCAACGACTACCGCCGGAACCCCAGCGTCAAGCAAGTCTGCGAGGTAGGAAGAGAACTGGCGAGCCGATTCGCCAAAGTTGATGACGCCGCGCACGGCAACGACGGTGACGCCCTTCTCCTCCAGCCGTTCGATCTCCATATTATTCTCCTCGTTTTGCCAACATCCATTGTACGAGCGGCCTTGCCGCCAAGGCAAGTACCGACATCGTTGATTCACTCCGAACCCAAAACGTCGTCCGAAAACGCCGCCAGCGCACGCTGCCGTTCATCGGGGTGCGGTGCGACCAACAGACATCCGGTCCGCTCAATCTCTGGCAGCAGCTCCGGCGCCGAGTTGAGGATCACGACGTCGAGAAAGCGGTCTGATGGCAGCGCCTTCGCGACAGTCTCGGATATCAGGTTGAGGGCGGCACGCATCGACCTCGTTGCGGCCGGAATCAGCCAAACGAAGAGCACCATTCCCGGCCCTTCGCTCTGTTCAGGGACATCAACGTCAACGAGATGGGCAAACGCCAGGTCAGGGCAGATCTCGAGGCCCTCGCGGAGCCTCTTCTCTACCTCGTCTCCGAGCGGCTGTCCGGGTGGAGTGATACAGAGCTGCTGATCCGACGCCATGATCAGAAGATCATAAACCAACTGTCGAGCGATCAACTTCGAAGTTCAGAAGATGAGTCAGGTCATAGACGCGATCGAGGATTCGAGATACGGTTCGGTCGTGAAGATTCTTACAGGCATGTTGACGCTGCTGCTCGCCATCCTGCCCAGCGGACGCTTGACAGCGAACGACTTTGAAACGGCCCTTGAACGCGCTCGCGAAGCGGGGCTCAGTCATCGCTACGATGAGGTCATCGAGCTTCTCACGCCATACAACGCCGACGACAATCCAGAGACCCGGTACATTACTGCCGCCGAGATCGGCAGGGCATATTTCCACCTCGGGAGGTACGGGGAGGCACATCGCGCCTTCCGTGAGGCGGTACGCCTCCACCCAGAGCGGGCCGAAACTGCGATCTACCTCGAAGCAACCTCCTATCTCATGGGTAATTCGAAGCAGGCCTATGGCATCTTGCGCGAAATTCTCAAAAGCGGTGCTTTTGATCTTTACCTCGCCGTGACCTTGCCTGGAGAACGGCGTTTCCTGGCCGATCCCCAGGTTCAACAGATCATCGAGGAATTCTCCGTCGACCTCGAGATAGACGTCGAGCAGGCGCGTATTCTCGGTGTCGGCCTCGGCGACAACCGGAGTGACGCGGTCGACAAACTCTTTGCAAAATCATCTGACCCGGAAGCACCCGCATTGACCGCCAGCGCAGGACCAGCACTCATCTGGGCCTTCGTTTTCGGCGCCGAACAGCAACTCGAAGAAATCCTACTTCAGGCCGAAAACCTCTATCGATACACCCCCTATCGGCTCAAATTCGACGAAAAGAATGACTGGAGTCTGACCCCGGCCGCTGCAATCGCCTCCTGGGGGCCGCCCAGCCAAACCGCCGCTTCGCAGGAAGGTGGAATCGCCATCAGCTGGGATTACCCCGATCATCGGCTCACACTCGATTTCGGCCGACCCCGGCCTCCGAGACCGCTCGGTCTGACAGAGGGCGCCGCGATGCTCCGAACAGTTCAATTCAAACAACACAGTTCGGATCCGGCTGATAGGATGACCGAATGATTGGGACGACTCAGTCGCTCGCGGGCCATCTTCTGATTGCGATGCCGAATCTCGCCGATCCCAACTTCTGGCAGGCGGTGGTGCTTCTCGGCGTTCATTCCGACGACGAGGGGGCGTTTGGGTTGATCATCAACCGCACTCTCGATGTCGATCTTCGCGAGGTCCTGCTGGAGCTCGGCGAAGAAACGGCTCCCGGCGACTTCCCGGAGGTATTCGGGGGCGGGCCGGTACAACCCAGCCATGGCTTTGTCCTTTTCGAACGCGGCCAAAACCAGGTCGCGGACGATGAAATCGCCATTGCCGAATCGATTGTAATTTCCGGCAGCACCGAGACCTTGACCCGATTGACCCAGGAAGTCGGCAACACACGGTACTTTCTGCTGCTCGGCTACGCGGGCTGGTACCCCGGACAGCTGGAACGAGAAATCGAGGAAAACTCCTGGGTCATTGCGCCGTTCGATACATCGATCATATTCGAAGTGCCGGTCGAGGAGCGTTGGGCCGCTGCGTTGAAATCGATCGGCATCGATCCTGGAACGCTAGTCGACGCTGGATCGACCGAACCCAGCTAGCCCCGCTTCCCGCGATGGAATTTCTTGCCATGCAAGTTAGGGGTTAAGAGTTAAGGGTAAAGCCACTCACTCATCGTCCTGCCAACGCGCATCGTCCGAGATCTTTACTCTTAACTCTTTACTCTTCACGATTCCCAAAGGAAATCAAAAAGCCCGACCCATGTGGGCCGGGCGTTGGAGGAATCGGGAGGGCCGGTTCAGCCAAAAAGGTAGGATCAAAACGATGGGAAATTGGCTGGCCTAAAAAGGTTGGCCTATTTGAGGTAGGTCTCAAGGTGGTCAGCGTCCCCAGGCCCCTCCCTTTCTCAATTGATATCTCATCGTAGCATGGGGCAGTCTCGATGTCCACCTTAATCACGAGCATGTATGGAGTTGCCTTCAATAGGCGCCAACGGGCCCATGGGCACCCGCATCGGCTCGGTCGCGGCAGCCCCATGTCAATCCAGTCACTTTTCTGACAGGGAGATTTCGAGATCAAGGACTACATCCTTGTCCAGCTCGATGAGCTTCGACTCCGCAATGAATCCCGTGGCGCTGACGAAAACGTCGTGTTTGCCTGCGGTAACCGCCAGCGGTCCCTCCATCAATGCCAGCTCCCTGCCGGTGGCCACAAAAACTCCATCGATAGAGACCGAGGCAAAATCAGGCCTTACCCGTAAACGCAGCGATGCTCCGGGAATCTCCACGGCATCGAAGGCGCGGTTCGAGTGCCTATCCAGATCCCGCCTCAAGCCCGGGTCAGGCCCCGGCCGATCAGGCGATATCACCTCCGGCTCTGTCTGGACCTTGGGCGCAAAGACCCGATTGAAGGGTTCCCCTTTGCCATAAGCGGTTGCCGACGGGTCGGAGGCCATTTGTCTGGATTTTTCCATTCGGTGTTTCAGGTCATATCTGCAAGATGGGGTGGCATCGAGCTCTACCAGAACAGTCCGATAACCCTCGATTCGAAGCTCGAGATTGTAGGTGCCAGGTTCAAGGTAAAGGTAGCCCGGTTTGCCATCGAGATACCGTGCCCGGCCAACAAAGCGATCATCGAGGTGGACTCGGGCATCTTTGGGTCGCACATCGATCGAGACAACGGCCAATTGGGGCCCTGGCGGCATCCCTGGCACGGGTGGCGGGCCGTCCCAATAGGCAGCCACCGGCGAACACGGCAGGATAACCTTGCTCAAATTGGCGGTGCTGGCGGGCTCGTCAGAGACCCCGCCTGTCGATTGCCCGGCAGTCTGCGCTCCGGCACCTTCAGCACTCAGCACGAGCAGAGCAAGGACGATTTGGATCAGCCGCAGCGTCCCCATGGATCACCTCCGCTCATTCCCCTTGCAAACCCTCTGCCAGGCCCTCCTGGTAACACAGATCCAGAAAATCCTGATACACGCGACGAGGAACGATCCCCTCCACCCTTTCTCCAAGCTCAACCATCAGCCACAAGGCGCTGCGACGCAGTCGTCCAAGTCGTGTCATTCGGCGAGAACGGTGCAAGCCGAGGAAATCGTCGAGCTCCGGGTGGAGTTTCGCGAAGATCGCTGCCGACCGCCCCGATGTCCTCTGGCGGCGACAAAACGTCCGCGGCCGAATACAGTGTCTGTGAAGCGTGCGCGCTTGCGGCTGGTAGTGAATCTTTAATCCCTCCCCGACCGCACGATACGCAAACTCGATGTCTTCCCAGGCCGCCGCCGGAAAATCCTCTCGAAATCCGCCCAACCTGACGAGTTCGCTTCGCTGCAGGGAAATATTCGACGTATAAAAGAAATTGAAGGGTACCGCACGAGGATCTTCGATCAAGAGGTATCCGAATTGGGCGCCGTACTCGTTGATGAAACGCAGGAATGGGCTCTCGGTATCGGGCGAGAAGGAGGTGTAGCCGAGCACCGCCAGCGGTCCAGGGTTTCCGAAGAGTCGATGTTCCTCGAGATGGGCGGCGAGCCAACCAGATTGTGGCACGGTGTCATCGCCGAGAAACAGGATGAGATCTCCAGAGGCAGCCTCAACTCCCCGGTTGCGGGCCCTCGCCGGTCCCGAATTCGGCTGATGAATCGCCCTGAAACCGGGGATTTGGATCTGAGTTTCGAGCCAATCCGAGGTCCCATCCGAAGAGCCGTCGTCAACCACTACGACCTCCAGATTGGCGCCCGACTGTTGAACCTGACGTCGAACCGCAGCGATGACGGTTTGCAACTGCTCTAGCCGGTTGAACGTGGGAATGACGATCGATGCCCGCATCAGACCATGGAGCGCGTAATCGCGGGAGAGAGCCGAGCGAGAAATTCGTAGTTTATCGTTTCGCTCAACGATGCGAGTTCTTCTACCTGAACTTCTTCCTCTCCCTGACGCCCTATGAGGACCACCTCGTCACCGACCGAAACGTCCGGAATATCGGTTACGTCCGCCATCAGAATGTTCATACACACCCGCCCCACAACAGATGCAGAACGTCCTCGAATAAGGACCCTTCCACGATTGCCGAGGGAACGTGAATAGCCATCCGCATAACCGACTGGAATCACCGCCAATTGACTGGGGCGTCGCGCAGTCCATGTCCTTCCGTATCCGACCGACTCACCCCTGTCGACAAGCTGAAATTGGCCGACCAACGTCTTCCACGTAAGCACAGGATGCAGGTTGACACCGTCACCCTGATGTTGCATAGACCAGGACAGCCGTGTCTCTCGCGAAGGCCAGTGTCCATACATCGATATACCCACCCGTGCGAGAGTGAAGTCGGTCTCTCGAAAAAGAAGCGCTGCCGCTGAACACGACGAGTGAATGTATGGTGGAAGTTCTTTCAGGTCTCGCTGAACCACTTCGAGCGCTTCGCGAAACCGTTGCAGCTGGACCCGGGCAAATTCATGTTCGATCGTGTCCTCGATATTCGCAAAATGTGAGGCGACACCGACGACATCGATGGATTGCCGCGCAGCAGAATCGAACAGCTTCGGCAATGCGTCGACGGAAACACCCTGACGTTTAGCGCCCGTATCGACTTTGATGTGTATCGGAAGTCTGACTCCCGTCCGCTGGCGATACGACGCAATCCACTCCAATGATTGGGAAGAAGAAATTACCAGGTGATGGTTGCAATCGAGGTCGTATAGCTCAGAGGGAGGCACGAATCCCATAATAAGGATGGGAACATTCAGTCCCAATCGCCTTATCTGCCGGGCCTCCTCCGCCGTATGGACTCCGAACCATTCAGCAACCTCTGCCGCTTTGGGGACAATCTCCACCAGACCATGACCATAGGCATTCGCTTTGACCACGGCGAGCAAAGATGCATCTTTTCCTATCGTTTTTCGAAACAACTCGAGGTTGTGGATCAACGAGTTTCCGTCGATCTCTATCCATTGACCTGCCCGGGGATCATCGAACTCCATTGGCGAAGTCTAGCGTGAAAACACCGACCCCGCCATCGTCTGCCCCTCTGGTTTATCAATCAGCAAACCATTTCGACACGGTAAATGCGGCGGCAGTCCGATGCCATTTTCATCAGAGATTCTACGATTTCACTCCATGGTAACTCCATATCTTCAACCATTTCCGCTCGAATAGACACCATGGGCACTCGATGTCAAGAAACCCTGTCAGCACGTAAAATGACCCTTGAAACCTCGTCAAATTGTCCACAACTCGAGAAGAATTTTTCAATAAATTATCAAAAAAAATGCTTGACTCTCAATTCAATAAAACATATTCTGACCATGATCTCTCAGGAGGTGACCAGATGAGTTTCGAAAAATTCATTCCGCCCCAGACATCCGGTGTGCGGCCTCGAGCAACGATCCGCCCGAGTGGTTTGATCTCATTCGATGCCGCGACGGTAGAGACTTTTGGTCTCGATACCGCGTCGTACGCAGTGTTGTATTTCGATAAAACTCGAAAGATGGTCGGCGTACAGATCACCAAAAATCAAGGCGATGATGGTGCGTTGAAACTGTCTCGGAGGCGCAGATCAGTCAGCCTCAAAGCGCCGCAGTTTTTCGACCTCTACGGGCTTTCGTTTGAGGAGGCTCAGCGGTTTGACGTCGGTCACGATCCCGATTCGAATATGCTCACGATCAGCCTGAAACACGTGCAGAGACGCCGTGGACGGCGACCAAAAAAGCTTTAGCTTGGCCAGTCATCACCAATTTTGAATAGATCCCTGAAGCCGGCGCATGAGAGCGAGGCAACCTCCTCCGCCGGCTTTTTCCATTCCTTAGCCAGCCTCTCGCCAACCATGGGTACGAAGGATGGTTCGTTTCGTTGACCTCGGTGCGGCACAGGGGCGAGGAAGGGACTGTCGGTTTCGACGAGCACGCGGTTCGGTTCGAGAACTGCAACCATCTCCCGGATATTCTCAGCAGTCTTAAAAGTCACCATCCCGGATATGCCCACATAAAGGCCCATTTCCAAGACCCGTCGCGCCTCATCGGGGCCCTCCGCAAAGGAATGACACACACCACGAATTCGGCCCGATCTCTCCCCAAGGACCGACTCGAGATCCGGCCACGACTCCCGGTTATGCACGACAACCGGTAAATCGCGTTCGATCGCCAGATCAAGCTGCCAGGAAAATGCGGCAAGCTGATCCTCGCGCGGCGAGTTCATGTAGTGATAGTCAAGCCCGATCTCACCCACCGCAACCACCCCAGGTCGGGCGCACCCCTGCTCGACAGACCGCTTGAGGGAGGCGCCCAGCGAATCCGCCTCGTGTGGGTGCACACCCACCGCAGCTACGACTCGCCCCGGCCAGTCCTCGACAAGCGCAATCGATATATCGAGATCGTCACGCCCAGTCGCAGGTGTCAGCACACCTCCAACCCCACGATTTTCGGCCCGCTCGAGGACCGCAAGAATCTCCTCTGGTTCGAACATGCTCAGGTGCGCGTGAGAGTCGATCCAAATGGTGTCTTCATTCATGGCGGGCATTCTAACCCGGGTCTGATTAAACCGTCGCTATCGCGATCGCTATCGGGATCGGGATCGAAAACCCGAGTCAGCGCATACGTTCGATAGCGATAGCGATTCGTACGCAGCGGTTACGGTTTATTGGGGTTCCTCCCCTCAGCCCTCGCAACCATCGTGGCACCACCAACCACCGCGGCCGTCTCGGTCCGCAAGATATGTGGGCCCAACCTTAGTCTTGGCCAACCACGGCGATCGAAGAACTCGTATTCTGCAGTCGTGAAACCTCCCTCAGGTCCAACGACCAGCAGATTCGCAACGGTCTCCGGCAGTTCTCCCACGGCGATTCCCTCCTTATCGGCGACCACTCCACCGACCCGTTCTGAATCGCCCTCGAAGAGAGCTTCAAGAGGCATGACCTCCGTGACAGCCATTGCCCTCGGTCGTCGGCACTGTTTCAGCGCCTGCATGGCGATTTTTCGCCAGTGTTCGACGCGAGCCCCGGAATCTCTACCTCGCACCTGTGTCCGTTCCGTCTCCATCGGCACAAATCGCCGAACCCCGACTTCAACAGCCTTTTGTACCGCCCAATCCATCGCCCGATTGTCGATCATCGCCAGGGCCAATGTGACCCCCTCGGCCTCTGGCTCGGGTTCATGGCGAAGCGATAGGATCTCAGCTTCAATCCTCCCCTTTCCGATCGCAACCAATTTCGCTTCAGCCACCGCACCGTTCCCGTCGGCCAGCACAATCCCGTCGCCAGGACGCCGGCGAAGCGCACCAGTCAGATGGCGGGCTTCAGTGGGGTCGAGAACCACAGTACGGCCGACCTCCAAATCCCCGGATACCGCAAGCAGCCACGGCACCGACTTCATAGCGCCGTCGCTGCGAGGGCGACGATGCTCGCCCAATCACCGTGAATGCTGTGGGACCGAATGATAAAACCGGCCTCCATCAGCGCCCCGGACACATAGCAGATCTCTGAAGCGAGCAGACCGGAAAACACCGCGATTCCGGCCGGAGAAAGCCTTTTCCTCAACTCGGGCGCGAGTGGCAGAAAGCTGGAGGTGATCATATTGCACATCACGATATCGAATTCCCCGCCGCCAATACACTCTACCGGTCCGAGGACAAATCCCACACTGGACCTCCACTCCTGCTGTTGGGCAGTTTCGAAAGCCACCCAGACTGCAGTCGCGTCGATGTCGAGCCCAACCACGAAATCCGCTCCCATGCATTCCGCAGCGAGGGCCAGGATTCCCGAACCGGTACCAATGTCGAGCACCCTGCGGTCTTTGACTTCGATTTCCTCGAGCGCCATCAATATCGTCTGAGTCGACTCATGAGAACCGGTTCCAAAAGCCATGCGCGGTTCGACTACCAACCGACGCCGTCCAGATGGAGCAGCAGTGGGTTGATCAGGGTGGGGATCAATCCACCAGGATCCGCCTACTTCAAATGGGCGAGTAGATTCGCGAAAGCCAGCTAGCCAGTCAGCGGCCGCGAACGTTTCCCTTTCGATGTCGCGCGCCCCCCGATCCGTCAGAAGACAGCACACGCCGTCCACATCACCTGAATCGACCCTGGAGAGGTAGACGGCAATAAGGACCCCGCGATTCGAATGGCCGCCAATCTCGGTGCCGAGCACACCCCAGGGTCCTAAGAGTTCAGGGAGCTCCTCCTCCAGATCAGGCGGAATCACGCAGCGGATGCTGAGGTAGGTGTCTGTTTTCCCTCGTTTGGCTGTCATATGTGAATCGTACCCGTACCCGTTCCCGTTCCCGATGGGGCGGATTCATTCATCGCTGGCGAAAACCTTCGAGTGCGACCGCTTGGGAGCTATTGCCAAAGACCGTTCGTCGGGTACGGGAACGGAGACGGGTACGGGAACGGACAGATATGGAGCCTCCTGAACGGGGGTCAAATCAATCCCCACCAAAGGCTCGCCTCAGCCGCTCGAAAAACCCGCGATCAACCTCCGGCTCAAGACCTCCTCCGAGATCGGCAACTTCTTCGATAAGCTTGCGCTGCTCGGATGTCAGCTTCGCCGGTACGACCACCCGCAGGTGAACGTAAAGGTCGCCCCTGCGGCGATCGTTGACGTGGGGCATACCGGAGCCGCTCAGTCTCACTACCTCACCCGGCTGTGCGCCGGGGTTCACCGCGATCTCTGCCTCTTCGCCAAGAATGGTCTTTATCGGCACCTTGGCGCCGAGCATCGCCTGAAAGACTGAGATCGGAAGTTCGAGGTGGAGATCCACGCCATCGCGCTGGAAGAGGTCGTGCTCCTCGATCGCCATCACAACGAAGAGATCTCCGGCCGGGCCTCCCATTGAGCCAGCCTCACCTTCACCGGCCAACCGCAACCGCATGCCAGTGTCGACGCCGGCCGGCACCGTTACATTGAGCGTTACTTCTTTTTCGGTCCGTCCCCTGCCTTCACAATCTCCACATGGATCACGGTTCACTCGACCCGCACCACCGCACGTTGGACAGGTCTGGGCGACAGAAAGAAAACCACGCCTGAACGCTACCTGGCCCGACCCTTGGCAAGTACCGCAGTTCTCTGGAGTTGTGCCGGGCTCCGATCCAGAGCCGGAGCAACGTTCACAGCCTTCGAACCGTGGCACACGGATGGGCCGTTCAATTCCGGTTGCCGCCTCTTCGAGGTTGAGCCTCAGAGTGTACTGAAGATCATGCCCCCGGCGCGACCGTTGGCCACAGCCGCGCCGCCGGCCGCCAAAAATGTCACCAAACCCGAATAGATCACCAAGGATATCGGCGAAATCACCGAACGCATTGGGGTCAAAGCCGGTAAACCCTTCGCTTCCAAGGCCCTGATGACCGAAGCGGTCATATCGCGCTCGCTTGTCGGTGTCCGACAGCACAGCGTAGGCTTCCGAGGCCTCCTTGAAATTCTCCTCGGCATCTGGGTCGTCGGGGTTCCGGTCTGGGTGATATTGCACTGCCAGACGGCGGTAGGCCGCCTTGATATCGCCCGCCGACGCATCTCGACTGACACCGAGAATATCGTAATAATCTCGCCGGGTTCCGGTGGTCATTTATTCCTGGGACTCGCTTTCGCTCTCTTCATCGGGAACGTCGCCGCCGGGCGCATTGGGATTCATCTTGAGCACCCCTCCGAGCGCCGCCACCGGGTCGAGCATAATGACGT
>Ga0224513_10000914_pt1 | contig 11850 bp, 11 predicted proteins | sample SF_May12_sed_USG_5_FD_169109 | JGI IMG/M metagenome (GOLD analysis project Ga0224513, IMG submission 169109) | Sediment microbial communities from San Francisco Bay, California, United States - SF_May12_sed_USGS_21 | ecosystem: Environmental > Aquatic > Marine > Sediment | place: USA... | reverse complement strand
ATTCTTTGGACATGAATTATTACAGGTATAATCTAGAATATTAGTAAAGTAGTAATTTTCAATCTTGATATTCATTATGATGTTTCAATTGTTTTATAATTTTATTTCATATTGGATTTAGAGCTTGTCACCAAATCGGGATCTGAATTTATCTATTCTATTTTGAGTGTCGTATTCATCAGGATACGAACTCTTGTGAGATCTTTTTCTCATTTCTTCCTCGTGCTCTTTTCTTGCATGATGTAACCTGTCTTTCTCGTGAATGAATTCTTTGCCGCATTTTTGACATTTTACAATGGTTTTGTGATGCTCATGTCTAACATGTACGACCAAATCTTCGTGATTTGAAAATTTTTCTTCACATTGAATACAATTATTTTTTTTACTGAATGGATTTTGCATTTTATTCCGAGAATTTTTTATTGTAATCTAACAATTAATTTCATGGGTTTAATTCCTTTATTGAAAATCAGTTTTACTCTTAATATGTAGCTCTTTCTGATTTTTTTTAATGGATATTAATAAAATTCTAGTGCCTGTTGATGGCTCAAAAAAATCTTTTCAAGCTTTAGATAGGGCAATAACTCTTGCAGGATTTACACATGGACACGTAACTTGCATTCATGTTATTCCTCATGTTTCAGAAGGTGGTCCTAGAACAAAGGCGTTTGATAAACAACTTAAAGAAGATGGAGAAATTGTTCTGAAAAAAGCATCCAAACGTGCAGGAAACAAGAATGTCAAATTCTCCACAAAACTTTTGAGAGGTTCTCCCAGTCATGTTACATTACATACTGCAAAATCTGGAAAGTTTGATCACATCGTTATGAGTACTACTGGTGCTGGTTCTGCTTCAGGTGATATGATTGGAAGTGTCTCAAATCATATCCTTCAAAAATCCAAAGTTCCAGTATATCTAATTAAATAATCTGAGGTATGTCTGTGTCTGATTTAAATTCAATTCTAAAAAAACCACTTACAACTGAAAAAAACTCATCTCTATCTCATGTTATTTCTGAACTTTTAAAACACAATATTAGTAGACTGATTGTCACTGACGAAAATTTACCTGTAGGAATTATTACTGAAAAAGACATTGGCTTATTTTTATTAAATGATGATACTGAAAAGAATCTTGATGATGTTCCTGTATCTCAAATAATGAATAAAATCACATCTGTCCTTGATTCTGTCAATATCAAAGGATGTGTTGAAATAATGCTTGAAAAAGGAATTGGCTCATTGGGAGTCACTTCAAACAAAGATGGTCTAATCGGAATTATTACTAAAACCGATATTGCTCAACATTATGCTCAAAATCATGCTGGGATGCACAAAGTTGGTGATATTATGACAATTTCATACCTTTCTATGAATTCTGATAATTTTCTTAGTGATGTTGTATCCAAAATGATTGAAGAAAAAATTTCTAGAATTTTCTTAAAAAATGAACAAAATGATCCTGAGGGAATTTTGACATTTCGTGATTTATTTCACGTTGCATTAGAACAAGGGAATTTGGATTCCGTATTGGATAACGCTGATCAATCCATATCTGTAGTTTTTACAAGAAAGGGTTTTCTTTCTGATTCTGGTTTTGGAAACACTATCAAGGCAAAGGATGTAATGACTAAAAATTTTAAATCTGTAGACTTTGAAGAAGACCTTGTTGTTGCATGTAGGGCAATGGTTCAAAACAGAATTAATGGAATGGGAGTTAAAATTAATGGTAAATTAGGTGGAGTCATTAGTAAAACTGACATCTTGAAGGCAATTTACATAGATAATCAATCTAAATAATTTCTATTTTTTCGCAGAAAAGTTAATCCTGAAAATTTACCTAATTTTGCATTTAGATCTGCATGAAAATTTTAATCATATCTTAGATGTGTACTGAGGTAAAATTCTATTAAATTATCTACATGTCGTGGAGTGAAAAAATACATTCAATTAAACTATCCATGAAAATCATGAAAAAATTGGGATTATATTCTTGAAATGTTTTGACATATATTCATGAGTAAAGACAAGTGTTTAGAAATTGCAAAAACCTGTAGTGATATTTGATTTTGATGGAACAATTGCTGATACTTTGAATTCTATAATATCTATAATGAATGATCTTTCTGATGAATTTGGATTTAGGAGGATTTGTGATGAGGATATTGAATATCTTCGTGGGCGAAGACCTAGAGAAATTCTAAAACATCTTGGGATATCTATCTTCAAACTCCCTTTTGTGATTAGAAAGGTAAGGCGAGAAATTAATTCCAATATTGCATTCTTGTCTCCCTCTGTGGATCTGCTTCCTATGCTGAAACTTCTCAAGAAAAATGGTTGTCAAATAGGAATTGTTACAACAAATATTGAAGAAAATGTGAAAAAATTCCTTCATGCAAATAATCTGGATCAATTTGATTTCTTTTATACTGCAAAGAAAGTTTTTGGTAAAGACAAAACAATTTCTAAAATTATCAAAGATATGAAATTCGACAAATCTGTAGTATACTTTGTTGGAGATGAAGTACGTGATATTGAAGCTGGCAAAAAAGTTGGAATTAATACAATTGCAGTAAGTTGGGGATATAACACTAAAGCTGCACTTGACAAAGAGCATCCTGATTACCTGATAGATTTTCCTTTGGAACTTGAGAATATTATTTTACATGTGGATAAAGAATAATTTTGCTTTTATTTCTCAAATATCTAAGATTCAAGATCTTTATGAATATCTCAAACTTTTAGTTCTTTTCTGAATTCCATTTTGCTTGATTGTCATTGGACTCCGGAAATAAGCTCTGTGGGGACAGATATTAAACAAATTTGTGTGTGCCGGGGGCGGGCTAGTATGTGTAAGTTTGGACGCCCTCTGATTTTTCTTATCAGTGGACATTTTTATCACATGTATAATGTTACTTCTTAACCATAAAGTTTTCTCTGGTTTGAATCTGGATAAATGATTTATTATTTTTATTGTTGCTTTTATGATGTTAAATAATTTCTGGAAAAAGAAACCAATTCTTATTTTGCATCCAAAACGTAACTTGAAAAAAATTCTTATCTAGAGATATATCAAAAACCACAAACTCTTGGGGAGTACGTATAAGCATTTTGGCACACACAATGAACAAAAAAGGATGTAAATTTGGCTAATTTGGAGGATCTTTTCTAATTATTTCAGATGATTCTGCCTTGAGTCCAATTTTTGGAGAGTCACATCACTTTGGGTTTGTTTTTTGATACACCACTAGGATTTATCATTCTTAATCTCATCACCAACATAGATGTATGCAAAAAGTTCCTGATTTCCAGTTGTATCAATTGTCACCCACCCTGTGGATCCAAGTCCTTCCAAAACATACATCTCACTCACTTTACCTGTGTTTCTGTCCATCACCTTGACTCTTGTCCTCTCTATGATCACATCCTCAGAATGAGAAAAGATTCGGATAGGTGTTTGTTTCCCGTCCTTGCAAATTCGGACCAGCTGAATCTTCAATCCTCAATTCCCCTTGTCAGGCAATCATAATCACATACTGTCCTATCTGCATGGACTAGAGGTAGTGAACATTTTATTGAGATATGGTGTTTGAAATCATTACTTATCATTACTATTACCTACTTTTACTTACTCCTAGTTAAGTATTACTTTAGATTACTTAAGATTACTTTCACCTAGGAGAATAATGACTAAATGAACAAAATAACAAGTAATGATCTAACGACATCATGTAATTATGGAGTGTATCGACATTGAAAACAAAATTCAGCATTTCAGTTGATGAGGATCTGCTGTTGTGGCTGGATTCCCAAATAAAGAAGAAGCGATTTGCAAGCAGGTCTCACGGAATTGAGTATGCGTTAAATGAATTAAAGGAAGAGTCTTAACGTAAACTACATCTTAAGATTCTAGTTTGTATTAGAGATGTTTTACATATACAAGGGAATTTCTACGTAATTTTTATTTATCATATTTGCCTAATTGATGCCTCATGGCAACGTATGCTTGTTTACATAAAGTTAGATTTGATCAACAACAAAGCACATTCCAAATTCACACGAATCATGCAAATCTGACAGGAGATATTGAAACTGTCTGACAAAAAGACACACCAGCTAAACATACGGCTAAACCACGAGAATTTTATTTTATTAAACAAAATGTCCAAAGACACAAAACAGGGTCCCAGCACGATAGGCTCACAAATCATATCACAATGGATTGAATTTTACTGTTACAAGATACGCAGGGGAGATGTTATCTTCTCCAAGCAGCTTCTGAAAAAAATTATCAGTATTTTGGATAAATCAAAGATTGGTAGGATTTCTGAATTTATGGCAAGACACATCATAAAGGAGATAAAACTGCAGGAGGGAGATGTCACATATTCTGTTTTGTCTGATCATATTCTGAAATGGAACAAGATAAACCGTCTACAACTAAATAGAATCAAGCAAAACAACAACAATCATGATGATGATTTCTCAGACATGTTTGTTTCCAAGCACAACCTTGGATGTAACTGGTCTGAACTAGAATGCAAGACATACACAAAGGCTTTTGAGTTGATTGGAGAGAATGTAATTTCCAGTGAGTACGATGAGGACATGTTTTGCATTAAAGTGATAAACAGAAGTAACAGACAATAAAATATATCTAAATTTTTTTTAAAAAAAACTAGGCATGAATGCTAGCATCTGTAACATTTGTAACAAACATAACTAGGGTGGTTATATGCAATCGGTACCATATTCTGTTGCATGACAGATTCACAAAGACAAAACATCAAAACAAATCACACAATAAATAGAACAGAAAAATTACAATCATCATCATTACAATACACATGTCTATGTCAAAACAAAAAACCTCAATTAGTTACAACAGTTGAGGAAAGTGAAATTGTATGCAGTGATTGCGGAGTTGTATTTGGATTTGATGAAAATGATAACAATTCCAACACTATCCCATACCAACACATTACAAAATCAAGAATCAATCTATATCAAAAAAGACAAAAGGGTGGAAACCCACATGATGTAAAAAACATAACACATATTCCCAATCTAAGACTGGAGAAAAATAATAATTCTGACATCATTTCATTTGCAGACATTTGTGACAAGCTAAAATTATCTGATGTCACATCTGAGAACTGTTGGAAGTCATATTGTACCCTGAAAAGACAGACAAGCAAATTTACCAGAGCAAAGGCGATGTGTCTTGCCATTTACCAGACCTGCAGAGACAGCTGCATTCCATTTAATGAGGAAAAAATCCGAGACATAGTGTGCCAAAGCTTGGGGGTCAAAAATGCACCAATGCTAAAAAATCTCATCTTTAAGACAGAAAAAGAAAAGTGCCATACTAAACCAAATAACAGGGAGGCATTCTATCTGAATTTGCATCTCTCCCAGGCACAAAAAGACCATAATATGGATGATATTACCATCCTAAGACGGATTACAGTAAGATACTATGAAACCATTGTAAATCCGCCCTCTTCTTCTTCCTTAAAAAATAATGGATTATCGCTTGTCATGAGAAATAATAATAGTTCAGATTTCAACACTCTGGCCAAAAGGGCCGTGACACTAGCTATTCAGAGGTGCATCAGACAATGAGCAGCAACATCATACCATCAAAGATTAAAGTAAAGATTTCAGAAATACTTTCACCAGCTGTAAGTGTAGGAATATGTACTCTATCCAACATTGACAAGTTTGCAGAGATTGCAAGAAATAATCCGGCGTCACTCCCTGAAATCAAACTGGCAAAAGTAGACGGAAAACTTTATGCAATTAATCACCATGATGTCATATTGGGATGCAGGAAGGCAGGCCCAGATGTCATTTCAGAGATTAACGGAATAATCACAGATGATGATGACATCTGCAAAGGATCTCCTGGAATTTTACTTGCACATTTCAAAGAGATTTTAGAAAATGAAGTGTTCAATCCAGTCTCAATCTTTGATAGCATATACTATCTCGAAGAGAAACTACAGTTACAAAAACAAGACATACTTGAAATGCTACACATCAGCAGAACACCATTTGAGAAAATAATCCTCTCCAAAAATAACGACCACATCTCTGCAAAATCAATCGAGCAGTTACAGCTAATTGTAAACCAACTATCCCAGAGAAAGAACCTAGTGCCATCTCAGGTATGTGTTCCGTTGTATGTAATATCAAAGATTTCAAGACTGGATGAAGAGTCACACCAGTTACAGTTGATATCTCAGATTCATTCGGACCTAGATGCAATGAGTGATGGCTCCTTTGCATGGACCACTCCTGAACAGATTGATTCTATGATAAAATACATCCGACAAGATGCAACACATGAGGAAAACAACAGAGAAGAATCAACTGTAGCTAACATGACAAAAACAAAAGATGTTGGAGGATCAGGGAAAAAATCCAAAAAAGAGAAAGACAATACAAATCCTCAAACTGAAAAGCTAGACTCTGAAACCCTTACCGTAAAAAAATCAATACCTAACATGATAATTATCCCTGATGAGAAGACGGGCAAGCCCAAGATTCTGGTAAACAAGAGAACTGGTGCAGTATCAAAAATAGAGCCATCAGACAACCATAGCATCATAAAAACTGCTTCTGTAGGCACAAAATCTCTCTATTCCATACCGCTTGATGTCACAAAGCATCTGGAATTTGACGAGTCTCAGGTAAAGCACAAGAACTTTGAGTCGTCAAAGCAGCTAATTGACGCACTATCCGGTATGTTTCCAAAGGATGCAAAGCTGTCCGTATTTTGGAGTGTGGTACAATAGTTCCATGAATATTATATCAAAAAAAGATAGTCTGTCGGAACTTGACAGAAAAATAAAACGTATTTTGTTCTACAAGAAAAAAATTCACAAAAATTCTACATGCAGCAATATTATGGAGATGATGCATCCTGATATGCGGTTTACTGTTTCACAAATAGCATTCAGGGTAAGTAAGCCCCATGCTTACACAAAAAAGATTGTATTGCAGATGCACTCAGATGGGTACCTATTCCATGATGGAAAAAAATACAACAGGACATATTTTCTATCAGATACTGGAAGATGGTTTGCGATTTGCGTAAAGTTGGATTACATATCGTTCCAGTCATTGTGCATATTATCTCAGACATACCACAAAGTCAAAAGAGACCCAAACAATAAAGCAAGCTGTTACATGATATCAAAGTTCAGAGATATATTTGACAAGTCATACGATGATGAAGATGGTACATGTGCAAGTGCAGTGTATACGTCAAGAAACATTTCACAGTCAATTAGAATGCTGACTGACAGGAATTTATTGTATTGGGCAAACGAAGATTTTGTAAAGATGAGCCCTGGAGTTTTTGATCGTTTGCAAAAACATGATAAAGACTTTGCATCTCTTATGTTATGGCAGGACAAAATATTTGAGACATGCAGGAACGAGCAATTCAAAGCAGTCATGACCAGTACAGAAAAAAAGAATCTGTTCTCATTCATTGTACAAATCAATAGAAATGAAAGGTCCACTCTGACTTCCTGAAATTTGGAAGTGAGACTGGACCTTTTGAGTTTCAGAGTTTTATTGTTATTCATGATTGTTCTTTGTGGAAGCAGTAGAATCACTCCGTATCCTTTTGCTTGTATCAATGCTTGGTATTGCAGCAGTATTTGATGTAAAGTCAAGGAAAATTCCTGATGTAATATGGCTGATTTTTGGAGGGATTGGTGCAGTACTTTATGCCTGGGATTATGATGGAGTGACTTCATACCATGTCATCACTATTTTCACATCTATCTTTGCAGGAATGATGTTATGGAGATGGAAAATTGCAGGATCAGCTGATGCGTTTGCCATTCTTGCAATGGCTGTAATCCTGCCAGTGCATTACGAGTTTGTAATGATGCCAATAATGATTCTGGTAACGGCATTTTTCCTAGTTGTGATTTTTGTTACTTTGTATAATGTATTTCTGAATTTATCTGATATAATCAGATCAAGAGAGATGGACATATTCTCTGAATTTTCAGAACCAAGATACAAAAAGATTTTTGCATTTCTTGCCGTTCACAAGAAAAGAAGGTTTGAAAAATTTGTAATTCCCACGGAGAATTCAATGAATCAAACACACAATGTCAAATTATTTGTGTTTCTGTCATCTAGAAACAAAGTACCAAGAGACAATCAATTACTGCAATCAAATGAAATGTATGTGCAAAACATTCCACCGTTAACAGCTTACATGTTTGGTGTTGGTTTGTTTTTGTTGTTACCTGAAATTATATCAATGATATTTTAATAAAAATAATTACTCCTATGATGATTATATCAAATCTTTGCTGTAATGTCTGATTAAGAATATCTTGATTATCTCAATCATTTCTGAATCCTTTTCAAATGTTATGATCAAGATTCTACCCGTTGCAGTTTCCTTTTTATTAAAATTCCACATACTTTTTTGATTTGGGAAAATTTTGGTCACTATCAAACATCCATAAACCAAACGGGCAGCTTGACTCAGTAAGAGATTTCTTAGGAATTACAGACAAATCCAAGATATCATGCTGTCAGGTAATCGTACCCATTGCAATTGACGTCAAGCTTGCCATACAGTCAGCTTCAAACATTCTGGGACTGCTATCAAAAAACCCATACCACAACACAGTACGTTCCTTTGAGATCTGGTGGGACGGCATAAAAAAGCAACTCAATCTAGTTCTGGCATCTCATAGTCCAGAAGACCTGGAATCCTTCAAGACTGCATTCTCACAAATGTATCCTAATGCCACATATTCAAACCTGAAAATAATTACGCCTGAGTGGTATTCTGTGTCAAAAGATTACAAGATATTTGACGTGTCAACTCATCACGGTCATTACAGTGTCTTGTTTGACAAGTCAAATGCCCATTCTGCAATCACCCGAATTGCAAACACGGTACAGCTTGCAGAATTTGCGTGGATTCAGTTTGTCTTTGCACCATACAACTTTGCCCCGTATCTCAAGTCACACCACAACCAGCTAAACCGCAGAATCAAGTTTGTCACAAGCAAAAAGTTTCGGAACTGGATTGACGAGATAAAAGACACAAAGCCATATGAGAACCCAGAAAATGGAATGGATTTTTACAACAACTACAAGACAATGCAAGCAGACACATCACAAAAGATGCAAAAGTCGCATGTCATCATGAGCATCAGAGGACTGTTATCCTCATCTGAAAACAGAAATCTAGAATCAATTCCATTTGATGACATCAAGTCAAAATATGAGCATCTGACATCATACACTTACAATCATTCAAAATTCTATAACAAAAAACCAAAAAAAGCAGGATCACCAATCACAATATCAGGTGTAAAAAAACATTTTGAGCGACAATCATTATTTGAATTAAGACTTATTCCTGCTGCAAAAAAACCATTTGAAAATGCGATTAATGACTACTTTAACGCATCAAAACTGACCGGTAACTACAAGACAAGAAAACCATTACCTTTTCTTGTACTAAACATTGACGAGGTGTCTTTGTTTGTGCATCTGCCTGATGCAGTAACTACAAAAAACTTGCAGACATCAAGAAACGTTTCATTGCCATCCAAAGTGACATCGAAGAAGGGATTCAATCTGGGATATTCTGAGGAATCCAAAATTTTCAGCCAGTATGGCAGAATAGTAAAATCAACTGATGAAGAATGTTCAGTGATATCACCTGAAGATTTCTCAAGACACATCTACTGTGTAGGCGGGACTGGCTCTGGCAAGACTTCGCTAATCCGAGAGATTGCAAAGCATCTTGAAATCTCAAATCTCAACGGAACATTCCCAAATGCCTTCATTTACTTGGATCCTAAAGGTGATGACTCGTTAAAGTTCATTCAGCAGTGTAATGAAAATTCAATGAATAATGGCAATGTGAATTTCCTGGATCCGATTGAAACTGATTTCTCAATTAATCCATTAGAGCTGCCAAAATACAATCCATCAGAAAGACAGGAAACAGTTTCACGATACGTTGGATATTTCATGGAGATTTTAAAAGAATGGTACAACCAGCAACAAAGCTTTGTGCAGATGGAGAGAATATTTCGCGTGTTGCTGTTTTACATGTACCAGAATAATGATGCACCAACTTTTTTGGACATGTATGATATTATAATCAACATACAAGAGGAACAAGAAAAGTTCCTGCAGATAATGTTCAAGGCCTTGGGGATGCCAGACTCTGAGGCAATGAAGCAGGCCCTGACATCAATTGCGACACTAAGACCTGAATCATTCGTGCCGCTGCTAAACAGGGTAGAGCAGTTCGCCACTGACCCAATATTAAAAAAAGTATTTTGCGTAAGACATGGAACAGTAAAGTTTGAAGACTTGATAGAGCCAAACCAGTATACAATAGTCAGGATATCCTCACTGCATCTGGCTCACCATGTACAGCCATTGGCAATTCAGGCATTTGTCATAAAATTATGGTTTACCATACAGGAAAGAGCTGGAAGAATTGAGAACGAGAAGGACAGAAACTATGTCGTGTTAGCTTTGGATGAATTTCAAATAGTATCAGACCTGCAGATATTGCCAATGATATTATCCCAAGCAAGATCATATCGTCTTGGATTATTGCTAGCACATCAGACAACGGCCCAAATTTCTGACTCGTTACTGGAAGAAATCACCGGAAACTGTGGAACTCAGCTATCTGGTAGAATATCTGGCAAGGACGCATCAAAATTGGCAAACGTCTGGGATCCAAGATTCTCAAAGGAAATTCAGCAACAACTAGCATCCCAGGAGGACTATCGCTGGACAATCAAGATGCGTGCAGCTCCAGGTGAAGAGCAGTCAACTCCACTCCAGTTTTGGCTTCATCATCCTCCGGCCATTAATGAGGATAAGCAATTCCTGAGGGATTTCATCTCGGGTCAAAATAGACTGTACGGGAATGGCAAGATGGAGAGTTCGTTTGAAGCAAATGATAATTCATCCATACTGCAGCAAAAGCAGATAAAAAAGGACAGGTGGATGAGATACATAACCGTTTCACTTCCTGAAAAGAAACAATGGCAAATTATGGTGGCACTGCACAAGAAGAGTCCACTCCAGCTAATTGAAATTACAGAGCAAGTAAAGGCAGAAACCCGTGATGATGTTGTATCTATCCTAAAGAAAATGATAAAAAATGGAATTGTAGAAAAGGATGATTCAACTCGGAATGTAAAATATTTTTTGTCCAAAAAAACAGTTGAGGATTATTTTACAATTGACTATGCCCAGATAGGAACAGCTGAGGATATTCCTAGAGTCACACATAAAGTCATACAAAAGTATCTGGATAAAGAAATTTTTATTTCGTTGGCATCTCAAGATATTGAGAAAGAAAAGTATCGCTCTGACATGATTGGATACCATTATGATGAGGAAAAGTCAATCAGCATAGAGATAGAATCCGCAAGTGAATTGGCAAGTCATCCAGAGCATGCAAGATTCAACATGGAAAAGTGGAGGGACATGGGATTTGACATGTGTCATTGCTGGTCTGAAAGCAAAAAACTATTGGAGGTTTATGATTCCCAGGTAACTGACAAGAAAAATGTCAAGGCATTTCTGATTTAAAACACTTCATCTAATGGATTGTAGCTGTTATCGTTATCATCATCTTGCTTTTTTTGCACAATGGTTTTTGCTTCTAATTGTTTTTTGTCTGACGTTTCTGGATTGATCTTTTGAATCTTTTCAATCTCATTTTTTGATAGCTTGTGATTTATTTTTCGCACGCCAAATGTTGTGTCATTGACTAGCTCAACATACAGAAAACTATCTGAATTCACATTCATCTTTTTGACA
>Ga0224513_10000913_pt1 | contig 11855 bp, 11 predicted proteins | sample SF_May12_sed_USG_5_FD_169109 | JGI IMG/M metagenome (GOLD analysis project Ga0224513, IMG submission 169109) | Sediment microbial communities from San Francisco Bay, California, United States - SF_May12_sed_USGS_21 | ecosystem: Environmental > Aquatic > Marine > Sediment | place: USA... | reverse complement strand
CGCAGTACCAAAGAAGGGTTCAGCTCCAGACCTTCAGCATTAAGGCGGTCTTGAGTTCTGAGTTCTGAGTTTTGAGTTGCCGCCCGCCCAACCGCGCTATTGGGGAGGGTGTGGTGGGAACTCAAAACTCACTCGGCCTTGATGATCTCGACACGATCAATTTCGACGAATTGCTCCAGCGGGTCAACAATTGACGCCGGGGGGGTCTCGATGTCGAGTTCGTAGGTGCGATCGTCGGCCGTTCGCACCGTTTCGCCGGACGGGTCGAAGACGTGATTGCCGGCGCCCGCGAACTCGGTCTCTTCGACCGAGCCGGAGATGCAGCAGCCCAGAACCCAGAGCTGGTTCTCCGCCGCCCTCGCCTGCAGCAGGGTGCTCCAGATGTGATCGCGCCGCCACGGCCACCAGGCCGGCACCACGAGCAGATCGCAGCGACCCTCGAGCGTCAGCGCCCGCGCCTGTTCGGGAAAGCGGATGTCGTTGCAGTTCATGAGTCCAATCCGGAGATCGCGCCACTCGAAGGCGACGTAGCTCTCGCCCGCATCCCACAGCTCGTGCTCGCCGTTGGGGCGGAAGAGGTGGACCTTGTCGTAGATCGCGAGCTGATCGCCTCCGCTCCAGACGGTGACGCGATTGCGTCGGGCTTCGCTGATCGAGCCGAATACAAAGAGGACGTCTGGTGCGGTCGCGGAGACTTCGGCAAAGATTTCGCGCGCACTCTGCGGATCCAACGGTCTCGTATAGCCGGTCAGAAAGAGCTCCGGGAAGACAACGATCGAGGCACCGTTATTCGCCGCCGCGAGCCCCTCCTCCCGAAATCGTCGAAGGTTCGACTCGACATCCACACACACCCACCGGGAGAGATGAATTTTCATGGGGGTATTTCATCACAGCACAGGCTATGCGGCTATGCGGTTTGCGGGCTCTACGGCTTTCGGATACGTCCCGGCCCCCCGGACAGCGATATAGTCTTTCTATGCCCGATGAATCCGCTCCCAACCAGACGACCCGGTCGCCACGAGAGGAACGGCTGCGCTCTATCGTCGGTTTTGCGCTGATCGCCGGCCTTTCGCTCGTCACCCTTTACGGGATATACCGACCCCTCGGTCCCCCAGGCATCGACCCAGGCTGGCAGTGGGCCGTAAATCAAGCCGCCGATGCAGGTCTCGTCTTTGGGCGCGACATCGTTTTCACGTATGGGCCCCTCGCCTTCCTCATGGTGCCGCTCGACGTTTCCTCGAATCTTCTCGTGGCGAACCTGTTTTTGCTGGTGGTTCAGGTGCTCTTCACCGCGGCACTGGCGGCCCTTTTTGTTCGTGATCGACACGTGTCGGCCATTGCGGCCTTCGCCGCTCTTTTTGTTGTTGTTCGCCATCAGGAACTCGCGCCCGAAGGGTTCCTCATTCTTGTGGTCGGTCTGCTCGCTCTGCTTGGTGTCTTTGCTGACCGCCGGTTCCCGATTGCGGCAGCGGCTACTCTCGCAGCAATACTGATGCTGGTCAAAATGTCACTCGGGATAGCGTCGTTGGCTATCCTTGCGGTGGCTTGCATCGTCGCTCGCTTCCTCTTCAACCGGCCCTATCGACTCGCCCTCGGTCTAATCCCTTTCCCGGTTACTTTGATTGTTTTTGCTACGGTTTTGTTCGACCGGCCGGGCACATTCTTCCATTGGCTCCAGCTCTCATTGCAGATGGTATCGGGCTACAGCATCGCCAACAGCATCACCAACGCCGAAACCGGCCCGGCCCTCCAGGTCGTGGTTGGGGCGATCGCCGTCGGGGCATGGATCGGGTTTTCAGTCTTGCTCTGCCGCAATCAGCGTCTCCTCGCCTGCAATCTCGTTTTCGTGCCGGTGGTCATGATCCAGTTTCGTCTCGCCTTCGTTCGTCACGATAACCACCAATACCAGTTCATTCCATTCATGCTCGCTCTGATCGCGGTTTCATCACTCTTCGCGCAACGTCGGAGACAGATCACCGCCCATATCGCGTTTTTCGCCCTGCTCCTGATTGGCGGTGCCCTCGCCAACCTCGTCGACCCTGTGGGGCGTGGCCTGGTGCCCGCAAACCTGCTCAGCGGCGGCTCGGGATCGCGGGCTCTGTCGCGACTGCTGCACATCAGGGAGACGCGCGCGATGCTCGCCGCCGAGAGCGTTGTCAACCTGGAACCACTGCGGTTCGGTGACGACCTGAGGGAGCTCCTAGAGGGTTCACACAACGGTGTCGGCACTCTTCCATGGGAGATTCAGCACTGCCCGGCCAACGGGCTCGAATGGAATCCCACACCAACGCTGCAGCTGTACTCCGCCTACACCAGGGATCTCGATCTGTGGAGTGCCGAGCACTACGCCAGCGCCGATGCGCCCCAGTTCATCATCAACTCATTCTCGGCCGTCGGAATGCGCAGACAGCTCTTCGACGCGCCCGCTACCTGGCGAACCGTCTTTCTCAACTACGAAATGCGTTCCGTCGGGTGGAAGCCGGAGCCGGCCCTGTTGCTCGAACGCCGTCCGGAGCCGCTGCAATGGAGTTTCGAGGAGGTTTCTCAGGGCACCATCGCCCCCGGGGGGGCGTCGATTCCGGTGCCAGCCACCAATCACCTCCTGTTCGCCGACATTAACCTCCGGCTCAACGGATTGGGCCGGATTCGGAAGAGCGTTTTCAGGGTGCCGGCGGTGATCCTGGTCATGGCTCATGAGAGCGGTCACGTCTCGGTCTGTCGATTAATCCCAGGAACCTCCGGAAACTCGCTGCTCATCAACCGCTTTCCACGCGATTTTCGAGGCTACCGGCGGCTCTGGCAGGGCATTCAGGACGACCCGGTGGAGAGAGTGGCGATCAGTGGCGACGGAACCTCATCATTCCGTCCCAGCACAGCCGTCACCTGGCGTGAATTGCGGATCGCCTCGCCCACTCCACCGTCTGTCGAAGACCCTCCCCAAGATCCACGGTCGGAACCCAGTCCAAGATCTCCCGTATCGCCGTAATGTCCGCCACCGAAACCCGGACATCGCCCTGTTGTTGCTCCGCCGTCGTCACGGAGTAGGTCGAACGTGAATGGCCGAATTGAGCCAGAACCGCATCACACAGGGCGTTGATCGTGGTCGGGGTCCCACTCCCCAGGTTGAGAATTCTGCCGACCGAACGCGGCTCATCGAGGCACGCGATCCACGCTCGAACGACATCATCGATGAACACGAAATCGCGTGACTGCTCGCCATCACCGTCGATTCTTATCGGCTCGCCACGCAGCAGATTGCCGAGGAAGATTGCCAGCACACCCTGGTAGGGGTTCGACAGGCTCTGCCTCGGACCAAAGACATTGAACATCCGCAGGCAGCTCACGGAAAGGCCGGAGTCCAAATCGGTACGGGCCCCGGTCAGGTGGACATAGCGTTCGGCAGCGTACTTGGTGGTTCCGTAGAAGGAAACGGGAGCCGGCGGTTCGTCTTCCGGGGTCGGTACCCGAAGAGGATTACCATAAACGGTCATCGAGCCCGCAAACACCAGCCGCGGCACTCCGCGCTCGAGGCAGTGATCGAGGACCTTGATCGTCCCCCCCACGTTGACTCCGAGATCCTCTCCGGGATCCGCGTAAGCGAGCTTGATCGATGCCTGCCCAGCAACGTGGAAGACTGCATCCGGGACCGGTTCGAAGGCCAGGCGTAGATCGTCGTCGGAACGCACGTCACCGAGAACGAAATCGGCGGCCGCGTCGATGTTGCTCTGGCTACCGGTGCTTTCGTTGTCAATCACGCACACCGAGTGACCGTCTGCGATCAGACCGTCAACCAGGTGACTGCCGATGAATCCGGCGCCACCGGTCACGAGAATTCGACGTTTCGTCAATTCTTGCCCTCGCTTACGCCGTCCTCATCTTCGCACCACGGACTGAAGGATTCTGATGAGGGGCGCCGGTAGTCATGACGCACGAGAAGCCACTCGAACCACACGCTCAGCAGCACGAAGAGGTAACGGCTCCCCTGCTCCTTGAGAAGAAGGCTCGAGGTTCCGGCTGCGCGATTGCGCCAACCGATCGGAAGGACCTCGTATGTATAGCCGCGGGTCATCGCCTTGAGAGGAATCTCGATGGTGAGGTTGAAGTGCGGCGAAACAAACGGCCGGCAGCCGTCAATGACGCACCGTCGATAGCCCTTAAATGCGTTCGTAACGTCGTTGTATCGCAATCCGAACATCAAACGAATCAGTGTATTGACCACGCGATTGATACCGAGCTTGAACCCGGGGTAGCCGCTGCGCCTCGCGCCTCGAATCCATCGCGATCCAAAGGCGCACTCGGCACGATCACGGAGAATCCGGTAATACTCGACCACATCGGCGGGGTCGTCCGACGCATCCGCCATGGTGACCACCACCGCATCGCCCGTAAACCGGTCCAGCCCGACCCGAACCGCGCGACCAAAGCCGTGCGGCCCGGGATTCCGCTCCACCCGAATGCGACGATCTACCCCCGCCATCCTGCTGACAACCGCCGTTGTGTCGTCCGTGCTGCCGTCATCGACCACCAACAATTCGAAATCTTTGATCCCATCACCGTCGAGGGCCTCGATGAGGCCGCCGATCGTGGCACGGATTTGCGACCCCTCGTTCCGCGCCGGGATGACCAGAGAGAGCTTCACCGAGACTTCTTTGCAAGGCGTCGCCGCCAACTTGCGACAATCTCCTCAAAGATCTCATCGAGCCCTTTCGTCAGCTCCCATTTCGGTAGCGAAGATCGCAAATGGCTGAGATCGGAGATATAGCAGATGTGATCGCCTCGCCGCGCCTCATCGACGTACGTCCAACGCATCGGAATGCATGTCAGGGCCTCAACCTTTGCAAAAGCTTCGAGGATTGATATCGAATTCGCGCGGCCGCCGCCGAGATTGAAGACCGCCGCAGGCCCGGGGTCCTCGTAGAAGAACTCGACGCAGCGAGCGACGTCATAGGAGTGGATGTTGTCGCGCACCTGTTTGCCCTGGTAGCCGAAGACCGTGTACTCGCGCTCTTCGATGTTGCAGCGGATCAGGTAGCTCAGGAATCCGTGGAGTTCGACACCGGAGTGATTGGGACCGGTGAGGCAGCCGCCTCGAAGGCAGCAAGTACGAAGTCCGAAATAGCGGCCGTATTCCTGGACCATGACGTCTGCCGCAACCTTGGAGGCTCCAAAGAGCGAGTGTTGTGATCCGTCGAGAGACATCGTTTCGTCAATGCCGTCGAAAAACTCCGGATCGCAGTAGTCCCAGCGGGTTTCATTCTCCTCTAGAGCGAGCGTGTTGGGCCGGTCGCCATAGACCTTGTTCGTGGACATGTGAACGAAGACCGTCTCCGGCGCCTCCCGGCGGCACGCTTCCAGGAGATTCAGGGTACCGACAGCATTGACATCAAAATCCTCGAACGGCCGCGAGGCGGCGAGATCATGGCTCGGCTGGGCCGCGGTGTGGACCAGCAGCTGCGGTTGGAGGTCCTTGATCAGTTCCTGGACGCCATTACGGTCCCGGATATCGAGCTCGCGATGCGAAAAGTCACGGCACGTCTCTTCCAGGCGCTTCTGATTCCAACGTGTATCGCCGGCGGGGCCGAAGAACTCGGCGCGCATATTGTTGTCAACACCCACGACACGCCAGCCCCGGCTGTCGAAGTGGGCCACGATCTCCGACCCGATGAGCCCGTTCGACCCGGTGATCAGAACTGTGCTCACAAGCTCGCCTGTGAAAGGGATTCCCTCGGCATGGGGTTCAATTATATCCCCCGTCTCCGCCTCCGTGTCCGAATGGGTCCTTTAGAAACGGAGAAGGAGACGGAAACAGGCACGGGAAGAGGAATATGTTCAGGTTTTTCACGATTCTAGAAGTTGCAGAGTCACGCGGGGAATGTCCCAACGCGCACCTGCGATTTATTGACCGCACAGCGGCAAAGTCCGCTTGAAAGATCGAGAGGGAGATGGCTACTCAGGACAAGCTCATCGAAGAGTTCGCAAACCGCGAATACGAGCACGGCTTCGTCACCGACGTCGAGCAGGATACCCTCCCGCCCGGCCTTGACGAGGACGTGATCCGGCACATCTCTGCTCGAAAAGCCGAGCCCGAGTGGATGCTGGAATGGCGGCTCAAATCGTACCGTCACTGGCTCGAACTGAGCGAACCTCGGTGGCCGAATGTGCAGTATCCCGAGATCGACTACCAGGCGATCTCCTACTTTGCGGCCCCCAAAGAGAAACTCGAAAGCCTCGACGAGGTCGATCCCGAGATCCTTGCGACCTATGAGAAGCTGGGCATTCCCCTGGACGAGCAGAAGATTCTCGCCGGGGTCGCGGTCGACGCCGTCTTCGACAGCGTCTCGGTTGCGACCACTTTCAAGGAGAAGCTGGGTGAGCTCGGGATCATCTTCTGCTCCTTCTCCGAAGCTGTTCGAGAGCACCCGGACCTGGTCAAGAAGTACATCGGTTCGGTGGTCCCGACCACCGACAATTTTTACGCCACCCTCAACTCCGCGGTCTTCACCGACGGGTCATTCGTCTACATCCCGGAAGGGGTGCGATGCCCGATGGAGCTGTCGACCTACTTCCGCATCAACGCCGCTAACACCGGCCAGTTCGAACGCACCCTGATCGTCGCCGACAAGGGTTCCTATGTCAGCTACCTCGAGGGTTGCACCGCGCCGATGCGAGATGAAAACCAACTGCACGCAGCGGTGGTTGAACTCGTGGCCCTCGAGGACGCCGAGATCAAGTATTCGACGGTACAGAACTGGTACCCCGGCGACAAGGAGACCGGCCAGGGCGGTATTTTCAACTTCGTCACCAAGCGGGGTATCTGCAAAGGTGACCGCTCGAAAATCTCCTGGACCCAGGTCGAGACCGGTTCGGCGATCACCTGGAAATACCCCAGTGTCATCCTCAAGGGCGACAACACGGTCGGCGAGTTCTACTCGGTAGCGCTCACGGCCGGCCGCCAGCAGGCCGACACCGGATCGAAGATGATCCACCTCGGCAAAAACACCTCATCGACGATTATTTCCAAGGGGATCTCGGCCGCCAAGGGACAGAACACATACCGGGGACTCGTGAAGGTCGGCAAGAAAGCCGAAAACGCCCGCAACTTCTCGCAGTGCGACTCGATGCTGCTCGGCGATCGCTGCGGCGCCCACACCTTCCCCTATATCGAGATCGGCAATTCCTCGACCCAGGTCGAGCACGAGGCAACAACTTCGAAGATCGGCGAAGACCAGATCTTCTATTGCAACCAACGCGGCATCGAGACCGAAGATGCGGTGTCGATGATCGTCAACGGCTTCTGCAAAGACGTCTTCCGCAAGCTGCCGATGGAGTTCGCCGTCGAAGCACAGAAGCTTCTGGGCGTGAGCCTGGAAGGCAGTGTCGGATGAGAAGCGCCACCCGTACTCCGAATCGCGGTGCCTGGCTCCCACATTGTCGATGCCCCTTGCGGCATCGGCAATGTGGCGTGCCTGGCACCGCCACGCACGCAACCGCGGAGCTTTTTCTGGAGAACTCATGAGCCTACTCGAACTGAAAAACCTCCACGTTTCTGTGGACGGCAACGAAATCCTCAAAGGGATCGACCTCACGGTCAACCCCGGTGAAGTCCACGCCATCATGGGGCCCAACGGCTCCGGCAAGAGCACTCTGGCAAGCGTCCTCGCGGGGCGCGAAGAGTATGAAGTCACCGCCGGTGAGATCCACTACGCCGACCAGGACCTCCTGGAACTGGACGCCGAGACCCGGGCCCGCGAGGGGCTCTTCCTCGCCTTCCAGTACCCGGTCGAGATCCCCGGCGTCAGCAACACCTACTTCCTCCGCGCCGCGCTCAACGCAATCCGCACCCACCGTGGCGAGGAAGAAATCGACGCCATAGATTTCCTCGCCCTGGTGCGCGAAAAGGTCAAGGTGGTCAAGCTCGACGAGTCGCTCCTCAAACGGCCGGTCAACGAGGGTTTCTCGGGCGGCGAGAAGAAGCGCAACGAGATCTTCCACCTCGCGGTCCTCGAACCCAAACTGGCGATCCTCGACGAGACCGACTCCGGCCTCGACATTGATGCCCTCAAGATCGTCGCTGACGGCGTCAACTCCCTCCGCGGCCCGGATCGCTCTTTCGTTCTCATCACCCACTATCAGCGTTTGCTCAACTACATCGTGCCGGACTTCGTCCACGTCCTGATCGACGGACGCATCGTGCGCTCCGGCGACCGCGAGCTCGCCCTCCAGCTCGAGGACCAGGGCTACGAGTGGCTCGAGGTCGAGCCCGCCCAGGCGGCCGGCGCATGACGCAGGCCTCCACCAACACAGGCGCTTTTTCAAGCGCCCTCGACGCCGTCGCCTCTTTGCCGGCGCCCGAGTTGCTCCAGGACCTGCGAGCGCGGGGCCGCGAGAGCTTCGCCACTCTCGGTCTACCGACCCGGCGCCAGGAGGAATGGCGATTCACCGGGCTCAAGGCCATCGAAGGCGAGGTCTTCGAATCCCCGTCGGCGGTCGCCCCTCGCATCGATGTCACGCCCTGGCGGGTGTCCGACGCCCGATTGTTGGTCTTTGTCGACGGGATCTTTGCCCCCGACGTATCAGAAATCGGTGACCTCCCCGACGGTGTGGTCGTATCGAATCTCGTGCTCGGCGCGACCTCGGGATCCGAGGCGGTGGCGCAGCATCTCGGTAGTCTGGCGCCGCTCGAGGAGCACCCTTTCGCCGCCCTCAACAGCGCCCTCATCGCCGACGGCGCCTTCATTCACGTTCCGGCCGGGATGGAGTTGGATCGACCCATCCAGCTCGTCTTCATCTCCGGGTCCGAGGGACGAGCCACTTTGAGTGCACCTCGCATCCTGATCGTTGCCGAAGCGGGAAGCCGGGCGACGGTGGTGGAGCAGCACATCGGCGACGGCGCCTCCTCGCTGAGCTGCCCTGTGACGGAAATCGTGATCGGCGATAAGGCCGTCCTCAATCACGTGATTGTTCAGGAGGAAAATCTTTCGGCCCACCACCTCGCGGTTCGTCAGATAAAGCTCGCCGCGGGCAGCCGCTACTCCGCCCAGGCCATTTCCGTCGGTGGGGCGCTCGCCCGTACCGATATCGGGGTCGTGCTCGATGGCGAACACGCCGAAGCATCACTCGACGGGCTCTACCTTGGTGATGGCAGCCAACAGGCCGACACCCACCTCACGGTGCGCCACGCGTCACCCAATTGCAGAAGCTTTCAGCTCTACAAAGGTGTTCTCGCCGGTCGTGCGAAATCGGTCTTCAACGGCCGAATCATCGTCGACCAGGATGCGCAGAAGACTGACGCCAAACAATCCAATCGCAACTTGCTGCTGTCCGACGACGCGGTGGTCAATTCCAACCCACAGCTCGAGATCTTTGCCGACGACGTTCGCTGCACACATGGTTCGACCGTCGGGCAGCTCGATGACGAGGCCGTCTTTTATCTGCGTTCTCGCGGCATCGGACACGACGAAGCCATCCAGCTCCTGACCCTCGCCTTTGCCGGCGAGATCCTGGAACGGGTGCCGGTGGTCGAGCTTCGCGAGCGTCTCGAAAAGGTGGTCGCCGTGCGGCTCACCGCGATCGCCGACTCCAGGGGGAACGAGTGACGGCACCGGCCGTTACCGCTCCCGGTCCGACGGTTCTCGATTTCGAGAGCGTTCGCGCCGACTTCCCGGCCCTCCATCAGGAGTCGCACGGCCACCCGCTGGTCTATCTCGACAACGCCGCCACGACCCAGAAACCACGTGCGGTCATCGATGCGGTGACTGATTTCTACGAGCGCGACTGCTCCAACGTCCACCGCGGTGTCCATCTGTTGTCGCAGCGCGCGACCGTCGCCTTCGAGCAGGCGCGGACCGCGATCAAGAACCACATCGGTGCCGCCGACAGCCGGGAAATCGTATTTACGCGTTCGACCACAGAGGGCATCAATCTGGTCGCCGCGAGCTTCGTTCGCCCCCGCATCGAGGCCGGCGACGAGGTCCTCGTCTCGAATATGGAACACCACTCCAACATTGTCCCCTGGCAGCTCCTGTGTGAAGAGCGCGGGGCGATTCTCAAGGTGATCCCGATCGACGACGACGGTGACATCATCCTCGAGGAGTACAAGCGGCTCCTAACGGAGCGAACAAAAATTGTCGGGGTGGTCCACGTCTCCAACGCCCTCGGCACCATCAATCCGGTGCGTGAGATGATCGAACTCGCCCACGCCCGCGGAGTACCGGTCCTGATCGACGGGGCGCAGGCGTTGCCGCACCTTGCGGTCGATGTCCGCGAGCTCGACTGCGACTTCTTTGTCTGTTCGGCCCACAAGGCCTACGGCCCGACCGGTATCGGCGCCCTTTACGGCAAACGCGAACACCTCCTCGAGATGGTTCCCTACCAGGGCGGTGGCGACATGATCCTGTCGGTGTCCTTTGAAGGCACAACCTTCAACGAGCCGCCACATCGTTTCGAGGCAGGCACCCCAAATATCGAGGGCGCCATCGGATTCGCCGCTGCGCTCAAATACGTTGATAACCTCGGTCTCGACTCGATCGCGAATCACGAGGCACAGCTTTTGGCCGATGCCACCGAGGCGATCCTCGCAGTGCCGGGAGTGCGGCTGATCGGTTCCGCGCGGCACAAGGCGTCGGTTCTGGCCTTTGTGATGGAGGGCGTTCACCCCCACGACATCGGCACGATCCTCGACTCGGAGGGTGTCGCGGTCCGCGCCGGCCACCACTGCGCCCAGCCGGTGATGGCTCGCTACGGACTGTCGGCAACCGTTCGCGCCTCGTTTGCTCTGTACAACACAGCTCAGGAGATCGATGCCCTGGTGGCCGGTCTCGAGAAAGTCAGGGAGGTCTTCGGCTGATGTCCGATATGCGCGAGCTCTACCAGGAAATCATCCTCGACCACAATAAAAAGCCGCGAAACTGCTATGTCATGGATTGCGCGACGCGCAGCGCCGATGGCCACAATCCTTTGTGCGGGGACATCGTCAAGGTCTATCTGCGGATCGAGAATGGCGTCATCGAGGAGATCAGCTTCCAGGGCCATGGCTGCGCCATCTGCACCGCCTCGACCTCGATGATGACCGAATCGGTCAAGGGCAAGAGCGTCGCCGAGGTCAGGGAGATTTTCGAGGGATTCCACGAAATGCTGACCGGTGTCGCCGAGGAGCAAGGCGTCGAGCTCGGCAAGCTGCAGGTCTTTGAAGGCGTCCGCGAGTACCCGGTGCGCGTCAAGTGCGCGACCTTGGCGTGGCACACCCTCAACGCCGCGATGGATGGCGACGACGAACCCGCCACGACCGAATGAATGAGGAATTAGGAATGAGGAATTAGGAATTCTCATCCCTCCCCCCGGAATTGCATCAAGTTCGGAGATGGGTTGGCGGCATTCCTAATTCCTAATTCCTAACTCCTAATTGGAGATCTGTACGGCTATGACTTCTGCCCTTCGCGATCAAGTTATCGAGGTATTAAAGAGAATTTATGACCCCGAGATTCCGGTCAACATCCACGAGATCGGTCTGATCTACGAGGTCAACGTGGATGACGACGCCAACGTCCACGTGGTGATGACCCTGACGTCGCCCATGTGCCCGGTGGCGGAGAGCCTGCCACCCGAGGTCGAGGAGAAGGTGGCGGCCGTCGATGGCGTCGCCTCGGCCAAGGTCGAGGTCACCTGGGACCCGCCGTGGGACCCGGAGATGATGTCCGAAGCCGCCAAGCTCGAATTGGGTTTCTTCTAACCTGAGGCTTCCCCCTCCCACCTCATTTGAACCGCAAAGAACGCAAAGATGCTTTTTGACCTATTTTCAAAAATGACGTATACGATGTCCTTTGCGTGCTTCGTGCTCTTGGCGGTTCAAAAAACTG
>Ga0224513_10000912_pt1 | contig 11860 bp, 10 predicted proteins | sample SF_May12_sed_USG_5_FD_169109 | JGI IMG/M metagenome (GOLD analysis project Ga0224513, IMG submission 169109) | Sediment microbial communities from San Francisco Bay, California, United States - SF_May12_sed_USGS_21 | ecosystem: Environmental > Aquatic > Marine > Sediment | place: USA... | reverse complement strand
TTGATTCCCGGGGCTCAAGGGAGCCCGAAACGCTTTCATGCCAGTAACTGAGGTTTCGGTATGACATTTCCATGCAGCCTAGTGTACCTTTTCAGCATAGAATGGCATGCATGAAATTCACTCTGTTGAAAATGGTTTTTATTGCCCTGGTTTTGCTGGCGGCAGGACCGGTTTTCGCGGCAAAAATCCTGATCAAGGTCGATGCGGTGGATGGCCCGCCAATCCGGGTATTCGTGACCCGGCCCCTTCACCTGGAACCCGACCGTCCCATTGTATTCGTCATGCACGGTGTCAACCGCAACGCGATGGATTACCGGGACCAGTGGCACGAACTGGCCAAGGAACATGATTTTCTGCTGGTGGTTCCCGAGTTCAACAAACGGAATTTTCCAGGTGCCCAGGCTTATAACCTGGGCAATGTTTTTGGCCGGAACGACGAGATCGTCAAACAGTCACGCTGGTCCTTCTCCGCCATCGAACCCATATTTGATGAAGTGCGCCGCCGCTTTTCGATGACGACCGGCAAATATTCTCTCTACGGGCATTCAGCCGGCGCACAGTTTGTACACCGCTTTATCTTTCACGTCCCCGAAGCACGGGTTTCACGGATTGTCAGCGCCAACGCAGGCTGGTACATGATGCCGGATTTCGAGGTGGATTTTCCCTATGGCCTGAGACGCTCGGCGGTGACACAGCAAAACCTGGCGGCTGCGTTGCAATTGCCTGTGACCATTCTGCTGGGTGAAGAAGACAATGACCCGGATCATTCCAATCTGCGCCGCACACCGGAAGCGATGGCCCAGGGAGATCACCGGGTGGAGCGGGGATTTTCTTTTTACGCAACGGCGGAAGCCTACGCCGAGAGAAAAAATATTCCCTTCAACTGGCAACTCGTCACCATTCCGGAAGCAGATCATGACAACATCCTGATGGCGCCTGCAGCCATCCCTTACCTGTTGAACCAGTGAAGGGCCCGAAGCAGGACTTGCAGGGAAAAAATGACAGGTTGATACTTGCTCTATGAACTCATTGATCAACCACTTTCACGAACCCCGCGGCTTGATTTATCACGGTGCAGCGTTGCTTTACGGGATCGGCGGTTACGGGCTTGGCCTGTACGGCCTGTTCAGCACCAGCCTCTGGATAAACCTGGGCGCCACGCTGTTGCTGGGCCATGCCATGACCATCTGCGCCTACATGATCCACGAATGCGGGCACAACACGGTGTTTCGCAGCAATGATGCAAACGCGAAACTGGGCCGGTTCCTCAACTGGATTTGCGGAACCTGTTACGGCACCTTCGAGGACATCCGCTACAAACATTTCCGTCACCACATGGATAATGACGATTCGGTCTGGTTCCTGTGTGACGAATTCCTCGATCGGCATCCCCGGCTGGTGGAGTGGATACGGTTTTTCGAGTGGTTTTACATACCGGCTCACGACATGGTCATGCATTTCATCACCGTGTTTACCGCCTTCATCATCCCTCAGCGCAAGGATCAGAAACTGCGTAACAGCGTGATCATCCTGATCCGCGGAGGCATCTTTTTTACCGTGCTGTTCTACGATCCCAAAGCCGCCCTGCTGTACCTGCTTGCGTACATGATCATGATGCATATATTACGGTTCAAGGACGGCGTCCAGCATGATTATGACGGCAACCCGACCCTGTTCGAAGAGCATCCGGAATCGCGTTACGGCGGCCGCGCTACTGAGCAGGCGCATACGTTCAGCAATCCCGAATGCCTGAAGTACGACTGGCCTAATTATTTCACGCTGTGTTTCGGTTTCCACAATGCGCATCACCAGAGACCTACCGTTGCCTGGTACAACCTGCCTGCTTATCATCGCAAGCAATTTGGCACTGACCCTGCAAAAGTGATCCCTTTCAGCGTGCAGTTGCAGATGTATCACAAGTACCGGGTGCAACGGGTAACCCATTCCGGCGGTGAACTGGATGATCTGCCGACTCCGTGGGAGCAGGAATACCTGGAAAGGGCAAGGGCCGGCAGGATTTATGGCGGTAACGCAGTCTCCTTCCTGAATTCGTTCTGAAAGACGGCCGGGCTTTGGGCACTTTCAGGCAAGCGGTTGAGGGGAAAGCCTTTGCGATTGCAGCTGAACTGACCGTGCAGAAGGAATCCACTGCTGACGACGTCCTGCGGCAGGCAGAAGATCTCGCCGGCCTGGCTGACGGCATCCAGGTGACGGACAATCCTTATGCCTGGGTGCAGATGTCTGCCCTGGCCGCGTCGGCTTTGCTGATCGGTGAGGGCTTCGACCCCGTCCCCATCATGACCTGTCGTGACCGTAACCGCGTGGCTTTGAAGAGTGACCTGATGGGGTTGCAAGCGATGGGTGTTGAAAACGTCATGCTGATGCGGGGCCACCGTGTGCCGAAGGATCACTCGGTACCGGCCAGCACCGTGTTCGATCTGACCGGCCAGGAGTTGATCGCATTGGCCGCTTCCGTCGACGATGGGTTCTTTATTGGCACAGGCGCCAAGCTGTTTCGCCCGGGGCCCCGCTGGCAGGCTGAATCACTGGTGCGGCGGCACACGGCAGGCGCGCGCTTCCTGCAAACCCAGTTGTGTTTCAACATGGAAATTCTCGAACGCTACATGAAGCGTTTCGTTGCGGCTGGCCTGGACCGGGACTATTCGATCCTGATTTCACTTTCACCCCTGCCTTCGGCGAGCACGGCAAGCTGGATCAGGGAACACCTGAGTGATTCCAGGATTCCCAGAGACATCATCGCAAGATTGGAAAATGCCCCTGACCCGGAAGCCGAGGGAATCACGATTTGCGCCGAGTTGATGCAGCAGATTTCCGAAGTGCCGGGAGTTTCCGGGGTCAACCTGATGACGACAGGTGACCCGGCGGCGCTGCGGGCTACCATCCAGGCATCGGGCCTGAGGGATTGATATGACACAGAAACTGGAAGTTTACCAATCATTATGGGCGATGGAATTACGCCGGCCCGGCGTTCCGGAAAGGCCGATGGAAGAGAACTTCCGGATGGCTGCAGAAGCAGGTTATCACGGCTTGTGTATCGATCCCGCGGTGCACGAGATTCCGGATTTCCAGGAGTTACAGCCCTTGTATCGTGAGTACGGCCTGAAATGCATGGTGAACGCCTTTCCGGCCAAGGTGGAGGAATTGCCGCCATTGCTCGACCTGGCTAATAGCCTCGACGCCAGCCTGGTCAATGTCATTGGCCAGGTCATGCCACTGACGGTGGATGAAGGTATCCCGGTGATCCGGCAGTGGATGGCGGATGCGGCAAGCGCCGGTCTGCCATTATTGTTCGAAACTCACCGCGACTGCACGCTGAACGATCTTTATTACGCTTTGCAACTGATCGAAGCGGTACCAGAAATGCGCCTCTGCGCCGACCTTTCCCACTACGTGATTGACCGGGAGATGCGCCTGCCGCTGAGCGAGACGGACCGGCAATACATGCGCCGGATACTCGAACGTTCGGACTGTTTCCAGGGGCGCATCGCCAACCGGGAACAGGTCCAGGTGCAGATTGATTTTCCCCAGCACCAGGCTTGGGTGCAGCAGTTCCGGGACTGGTGGGCGGAAGGCATCGGCCTGTGGCGCCGGCGCAATGCTGATGATGCTACGCTGATCTTTCTGTGTGAACTGGGACCCCCGCCTTATGCGATCACAGACGCCAACCAGGCCGAGTTGTCGGATCGCTGGCAGGAAGCGCTCAAGATCAGGTCGTGGGTCGAGGAGACCTGGTCTGCGCTTGCCTGATCTGGGAGCCCAACCAGGCGAAGCCCACTGCGCCCATCAGAAAATTGGACACCGTGGTGGCCGCGAACAAGCCGGGCAGATCATAAAAATGCTTGCCGATCAGCGCCAGCGGCAAAAATACAACGATCACGCGACAGCTGGAAATGACCACGCCTGGAATCGGCCTGCCCATGCCATTGAAAGAGGCGTTGACCGACATTACCAGGCCGTAGGCGCCGTAGGACAGGGCCGCGATCCACAGGTACTGGATGGCCACCGTCTGGATGGTTTCTGACTGGCTGAACAATCCGGTCAGCGGCCGGGCGATGAGAATCAGCAGAATACCCAGCGCCAGCCCGAACCCCAGGCAGAACCGGCTGATTACCCTGCGGGCCTCTTTCAGGCGGCCAAACTGGTCGGAACCGAAATTCTGGCCGAAAAACGGGCTGGACACGGCAGAAAGGGCGTAAAAAGGGATCAGGAAGATCGGCTCGATGCGCATCGCGATGCCAAATCCGGCGACGGCATCGACACCGTATGCAGCAACCATTGCAACCACGATCCCGCTCGAAACCGGAATGATGGCGTTGGTCATCATCGCCGGGATGCCTATGTGCAGCATATGACGCCATGATTGCAGAATGGTCTGCAGTGGAGCGATTGGGTTGGCGTACACCCTGAGCCGGAAATGCAGGTAGCCCAGCGTGAACAGAAGCATGGTCCCGGTCGCTATCAGGGTGGCGAGTGCCGCGCCCTGGACTTCCATCCTCGGAAAACCGAACAGGCCGAAAATCAGGATCGGGTCGAGCAGCAGGTTGAGAATGGCAGCAGCCGTGATGACCTTGCTTTCCAGCAGGGTATTGCCGCGTGCACGGATCGAAGCCAGTGACGTCCACAAGGCAATATCCAGCGGTGCAACCCAGTACCAGATACTCATGTAGTCATCGATGACAGGCATCAGTTCAGGTGTGGCCCCCAGCAGGGTGAACACCGGGCCGATTGTTGCCTGCCCCAGCAGGCAGAGGGACAGGGCTACGAGGACTCCAAGGGTCACGGTGTCCATGGTCAGGCGCCGGGCTGCGGCCTGATCGCCGCGCCCTATGGCCCGGGATACGCAGGAAGCCGCGCCCGCTTCAAAGCCGATTCCGATGCCATAGATCAACCAGATGACTGGCATGGTGAAGCTGACCGCTGCGAGCGGGGTATCGCCCAGCCTCGAAATGAAAAAAAGGTCGGCAGCCTCGAAAGAAAAAATGGCCACCAGGCCCAGCGCAAATGGAATGCCCTGCCGTCGCAGGTGTGCGGCAACCGGGCCTGTGGTCAGATCCTGTTTTTCAGAAATACGGATTCCCCTTCATGCCGCGTACTTGCCATGGGCGTCATCAAGTCTTTTGCGCAGGGTGCGGGCAGCAGGATGACGGTCAAAAAAGGAAGAAACTTTCTTAGGGATGTTGAGATCATTTTCTTCCTCTGGGTGTCCAATTAATTATAGACAGGAACAAAAAGCTTGATAAATCATTTTATCTCTACCATATTTCAGGTAGAGAGTTGTTTGAATTCCTGGTTTAAGGGATTAGATGAACCGATTGACCAAATTGACCAGCGCAGCATTCGGCATGGCGCTACTGGCGGGCCTGGCGTACTACCAGGGCAACCCGGCATTGACCACGGCCGAAGAGGGTTCGCTGGTGGGAACCGCGGTGAATGGGCTCCCGGACACAGAAACAAAGGCGGGGTCCCTTGCCGTTGATGGCGCGGCCAAGCCTGATTGCGACCCCTCTAAAACTCCCGACGACCCCGATTTCGAAGACTGCGACAAAATCTCGCAGAAATAAACCGTTAATCGGGTACTGCGCTGACGAAGCAGTTCAGGGTCAGGCGGCCCTTGGCCGGGTCCGGGGAGAGTAAAGAAGGATCTTCAATATACGCGTTGTGTGGCAGGTCTCCTGAGTAGAACACCAGGCGGTTGTACTTTGCCGGGACCATGTCCAGCAACTCCGCTGCTTCGTTCGTTTCTGTCATGTAGCAGGGTGGCTCCCGGAACATCTCGAATTTCTCTTTGAGTTCATCCAGCCCGGCATCGGGATCACTGCGCTGCCGGGCGGTCATTTCCTGCCAGAATTCCTCGTCTTTCCACCGGTAGAATGCGGTACCGCCCATTTCAGGCTGGTGGAACAGGTACAACAGGGCCGCAAAATTGACCCGGCCGGGCTCCAGTCGTGGATCGGTATGGCAGAGCCGTTGAATCCAGGTGAAATTTTCCGGTTGCAGCGTGGCCAGTGAAAACTGCGTGTGAAAATTGATGCCGCCCCGGCAGAATGGAAAAATGCGGCTCATCTCTCGCCGGATGAACCGGTTCATTTCTGCCAGCAGATCGTTGTCCAGCGGCAACACAATTCCAGGATAAGAACGCTCAAGTTCGATGAAATCTCCGGCGTGTGCGCAAGCGAAATCCACCACTTCTCCTGGATTCAGGAGAAAATCGTCGATCACCACGCAGATCTGCCCATCGGTGACCTGCGAGGCCTGTATATCCAGTTCTGGATTAATCCGCAGTTGCATCGTTATTCGAACTCGATCCAGGTGGTTTTCAGCTCGGTGTAATCGTGAAAGGCATGGATCGATTTGTCCCGGCCGTTGCCGCTTTGCTTGAAGCCGCCGAAAGGAACGGTGATGTCACCGCCGAAATAGTTGTTGATTCCCATCGTGCCGACCCGCACGGCTTCTGCCACTTTGTGGGCCGTATTGATGTTATTGCTCCAGACGGCGCCCGCCAGTCCAAAGATCGAGTCATTGGCGATCGTCACGGCCTCCTCGGCAGTCCTGAATGGAATAACAGAAAGCACTGGCCCGAAAATTTCTTCCTGGGCGATCCGCATCGCATTGTTCACACCACTGAAAATACTGGGTTGGTGGTAGTAACCGCCGGTTTCTTCCAGCATGCGCTGGCCACCGAATACCAGGTTCGCACCCTCCCCACGGCCGATGTCGACATATTCAGCCACAGTGTTGAATTGCCCGGCATCGATCATTGGGCCCATGGCCGTTGCCGGGTCGAGCGGATTCCCCGGCATCCAGTTCCGGGCGTTTTCAGTCACCATCTCCAGGAATGTATCCTGAATTTTTGCCTCGACGATCAGGCGTGTACCCGCGGTGCAGGTCTGGCCGCCGTTATAGAAAACAGCGACTGCTGCCATCGCAGCCGCTTTTTCCAGGTTGGCGTCGGCGAAAACGATATTCGGGCTTTTGCCACCCAGTTCCAGGAAGGTGCGTTTCAGGTTGGATTGACCGGAATACTCCATCAACTGTTTTCCCACCGGAGTGGAACCGGTGAAAGTCAGCCCATCGATGTCCATATGTGTGGCCAGGTGTTTACCCAGGCTGCCACCCGGACCGGGCAGGACCTGCAGTACGCCGTCAGGCAGGCCGGCCTCGGAGGCCAGGCCCGCGATGAAAAGCGCGGATAGCGGTGTATTGGATGCCGGTTTTAAAATCACCGAATTTCCGGTCGCCAGTGATGGCGCCAGCTTCCAGGCCGTCGTGGACAAGGGAAAGTTCCACGGCACGATAGCCGCGACCACACCCAGTGGCAGGCGCTGAACCAGCGCCAGCGTGTCGGCCGGTGTGGGTGGAATCTCGTCATAAACCTTGTCGATTGCCTCGCCACTCCAGCGAATGGTGCGCACGGTGGCAGGTACATCGACGTTGGTCGTGTCCGAGATGGGTTTTCCTACATCGAGGGTTTCCAGCAGGGCGATGGTGTCTGCATGCTTTTCGATCAATTCCGCCCAGCGGACCAGCACCATTTTGCGGTCCATCGGCGCCATCCGGGACCAGCTGCCCTTTTCAAATACAGTTCGTGCATCCCGCACGGCCAGGTCGGCGTCTTCAATCCCGCAAAGTGCTACATGGGTCAAGGATGCGCCATTGGCCGGGTTTTGAGTGGCGCGGGTCTGTCCCGACAGAGCATCCACGTAACGCCCGTTGATAAAAGCGCGACCTTCAAATTGGAGATTTCCGGCTAGCGCCTGCCAGTCGGTTACGGTTCTGTCGAGCATCAAGCACCTCTTGCTTTGCGTCATTAAAGGGGTATGATCCGGAACGCCAAGTATGGCCAGTCACACAATGTTTTACCAATTTTAAAATGTCCGCCAATCCGATAAAAGCTGTTTACGATAATGCCAATCAAACCCTGCAGGCGGGGGACCCTGATGAAGCTGAACTGATCTGTCGCCGCGCGTTACCCCACGTGGGCAGGGACCCCAATATCATCTGCCTGATGGGGGAAATCTGCCTGCGACAGAGACGGCTGCAGGAAGCGAAAAGCCTTTACGGTGAAGTACTGGGCAAATATGAGGGGTTTCCCCGGGCGCTGGAAGGTCTCGGACTGGCGCTGCTGGCTGACAAGGAAGCCGCCGAGGCAAGTAAGTACCTTGCCAGGGCAGCTGCAGCTGCGCCGCAACGCTCTAAAACCCGGATGGCGCTGGCCCGTGCGCTGGCCGAATCCGGGCATTATGCGGAGTCGGAAAAAACCATCAAGGAAGCGCTTGAGCTGGATCCCAGGCAATCTGAGTTAAATCAGGCGGAACTCGCACTTGCCGGCGGTGACATGGAAGAGGCTGAAAAGATCCTGAGGAAAATTCTCAGCCAGGATCCCAACGATATCAAGGCTCTGCGCCTGCTAAGCAGCATCGCGGTCGAAGCCAGCCGTTTCAGGCCCGCCCGGAAAATGTTGGAACACGCAGTGGAAGTGCAGCCGGGATTCATTGCTGGTTGGAACGATCTGGCAAACCTGTTGATGAAACAGGACCGCTATGACGAGGCGCTGGAAGCGGTGCAGCGCGCCATAGACATCGACCCGAAGATGGTTCACAGCTGGGTGGTGAAAGGCAATATCCTGACCCGCGCCCAGCGTAACGAGGATTCACTGGAGGCTTACGGCAAGGCGCTTGAACTCAGCCCGCGCAGCGCCGGGGCCCTGTCTGGCATGGGCCACGTACTGAAGACCATCGGCCGGCAGCAGGAATCAATTGATGCCTACCGCAAGTGCATCAGGAACCATCCGGCCTATGGTGAGGCGTACTGGAGCCTGGCCAACCTGAAGACTTTCGAATTCGATGAACATGAAGTGAAGGTCATGCAGCAGATGATCGAGGATAAGGGTCTGGCCGATGAGCCCAGGGTCAACTTTTGCCTGGCGTTGGGCAAGCATTTTGAAAATGAAAAACACTATGACCGGGCCTTTGAGCACTACCGTCGCGGCAATGATCTGAGAAGGGAAAACGAAATTTACGACCCGGTGCAGACCCAGGTGGTCCATGACAGGATCATCGAGGTGTTCAACCAGGAGTTCCTTGATGAAAGAGAAGGGTGGGGCGATCCGGACCCTGCCCCGATTTTTGTCGTGGGACTGCCTCGTTCCGGCTCCACCCTGATCGAACAGATACTGGCCAGTCACAGCAGGGTCGAGGGCACGATGGAACTGCCGGACCTGTCGCGTGTGATCGCAGAATTGACCCGGCAGAGCCCGGGCAGGGTCGAGTATCCGGAGGCCATGGAAAACGTCGATGAGGATGCCGCCAGGGCGATGGGTGAAGCGTATTTGCAGACGACCATGCGCTATCGCACTGGCAAAGCGTATTTTATCGACAAGATGCCGAATAATTTTTCCAGTGTCGGGCTGTTACAGGTCATTCTGCCCAATGCGAAAATTATTGATGCCCGCAGACACCCGCTGGACAGTTGCCTGGGCAGCTACAAACAGCTGTTCTTCAAGGGCCAGTCTTTCACTTACGACCAATTCGAACTCGGCCACTACTATTTGCAGTATCGCCGGATCATGGAGCACTGGCGCGAGGTGCTGCCGGGCAAAGTGCTGGATGTGCATTACGAAAACATGGTGCTGGACCAGGAAAACCAGACCCGGCGCCTGCTGGAATACTGTGGATTGCCCTGGGAAGATCAGTGCCTGCGCTTTTACGAAACCGAGCGCGCCATCAACACGGCAAGCTCGGAACAGGTGCGCCAGCCCATCTACACCAAGGCGCTCAACTTCTGGCGCAATTATGAATCACACCTGGGTGAACTGATCGAAACCCTGGAGCCGTTGTTGCAGGAAATGCCCGAAAAAGATCAGCCGGCGGCTATCCGCGAATCCTGAGCAGGGCCTGCATTCATCCTTCTTTGGCAGGAAGGTAATCGAAAATAAAGGTGATGCGATCCTCGCTGCCGCTGTTCATCACGCTGTGATTTTTTTGATTGTTGATTTCGTAGGCATTGCCCACCTTGAAGCGGTGAGGGCGGCCGTTGATCATGAATCGCACACCGGGATTGGTAGTGATCGGGATGTGGATCCGATGACTGTGCGTGAAGCTCTGGTGCGTGTCACGGTGAGGCGCAATCACCCCTCCGGCCTTCAGCTTGGCGGCCATCGCGCGGATGATGGTGCCGCCGGGCGGGTAAAAGTTCTTGATGATGTCGTGCATCAGGGGGATTGCCGTGTCTTTGAGCTCATCCCAGGCCGATTCCTTGGTAACTTCCATTTCCGGCCAGCCATCGCAAAACACCATCACCAGTGACTCGGTCTGGGTGTGTACATCGTACGCCTGCTGGCGGTACTGGTTGGCTTTCCAGGCTTCCTTGTCCTGTGAAAGAATGGCCTTGATCAGGGCTCCGGAATCTACCGGTCCCAGTTCACGTAGTGATTCTCCAATGTCCATCTTAACTACCTAATTTTGCAGGATCGTTTGTAATTTTTTCGACGCCGTTTTATGATCGCTCAAATAAAAAGATACGTACAACTACGTACAACTATTAAATATCAAGACTTAGAGGGTACTAAATAATGTCGACTGAGCATACGCTGATCGAAAATCTTCCGGTTCGACCCACGCCGCTTTCCCTTGCTATTTCCGCCCTGATCGCCGCTCCTGCGGCAACCGCTGTTGCGCAGGATCAGTCGGAGCAATCCGAAAACAGAATGCTGGAAGAGGTCACGGTGACGGCACGAAAGCGCGAGGAAAGCCTCCAGGCCATTCCGCAGAGCATCCAGGCGATTTCAGCACAGACGATCGAGCAGGCCGGATTGCGTGGCATGGACGATTACGTGCGCTTCATCCCAAGCCTCAATATTGTCCAGGCAAATCCTGGCACCGCGATGGTGGTGTTCCGCGGAATCGCGGATGCCCAGAGCACCTTCATTGCAGAACCATCTGCCGCCGTGTACCTGGACGAGCAGTCCCTGGTACTCAACGGTCAGCCCAACCCGAGGATGATCGACATTGAGCGGGTCGAGGCGCTCAGCGGACCGCAGGGTACCCTTTATGGCGCCAGCGCCCAGTCGGGTGTGCTGCGTATTGTGACCAACAAGCCGGACCCAACAGCATTCGATGCCTACGTCGACGTGGACCTGAGCACGACCAAAAGTGGTGAGATGAGTTACGACGCCAGCGGTATGGTCAATATTCCGCTGAATGAGTCCTGGGCATTGCGTATGGTTGGATTCGTGGCCAAGGATGGTGGTTTCATCGATAACGTGTATGGCACCACTCCCCGTTTCGGATTGGTCGACAATGCAGACGTCGTTGAGAAGGATTACAACGACGTCAAGTACTCCGGTGGCAGGATCGCGGCCCGCTGGTTCATTAACGACGACTGGACCATGACCGCCAGTATCATTTACCAGAAGACCGATTCTGACGGTCGCAATGAGCACGATCCCGTGTATGCCGGCGACCTGAATGTCGTTCGATTCAAGCCTGACTTTGAATATGACCGGCAGGACTGGACCCAGTACGCCCTGACCTTCGAAGGCGATATGGGTTTCGCCGATTTCGTGTCTGCAACGTCCTACTTCACGCGTGACTGGACTTATACCCAGGACACCTCTGTGGGCTATGCCGCGTATTTCGGCACTTTCTGCTACAACCCTTATTTCATCGCGTATTCGCGGTATTGCTTCCAGCCGGCCAGTCTCTACCAGACCACGTATTACGGTGGAGCGTATTACAACGACCCGACCGGTTATCTGCGTAATGATCAGAACAACAGCAAGTTCTCGCAGGAATTCAGGCTGTTTCACCAGGGTGACACGATTGACTGGGTCGCCGGATTC